>Ga0233425_10005113_pt1 | contig 21159 bp, 22 predicted proteins | sample Watercolumn_Towu_2_FD_181712 | JGI IMG/M metagenome (GOLD analysis project Ga0233425, IMG submission 181712) | Freshwater microbial communities from Lake Towuti, South Sulawesi, Indonesia - Watercolumn_Towuti2014_140_MG | ecosystem: Environmental > Aquatic > Freshwater > Lake | place...
AGACCCGCCGCGTCGAGGCCTCGTGTCTTCCACTCGAGCGTCGCGCGCTGGTAGTCGAGATATCCGAGCAGCGTGGCGGTCTCGTCGGCCGCGAGCGGCGGTTCGGGGCGGCCGTGGTCGTCGATGTGCGACATGACGCGAACTTAGTTGCCGTGCTGTGCCGAACTGTGCTGTGCCGTACTGTGCTGTCCCGTACTGTGGGTCGTCATGGACCCACGCATCCAACGCCTCCGCACGCTCAACATCGCCGCGGGGTTCTTGCACCTCGCATCCCTCATCGCGATTCTCGTTCTTTCCACCGGCGTGTCGCTGCCGGTGCGCGCGACGTATCTCTCCGAAGCCCCGGGCACTGGCAACTTCGCCGCACCCGTCGACCTCTTCAGCCTGAACATCTCGTGGATGGTCGCGGCGTTCCTGGCACTGTCGGCGTTCTTCCACTTTCTCGTCGCCTCCCCCGTCGGCTTCCCGCGCTATGCGGCCGGGCTCGCCAAGCACATCAACGTGTACCGCTGGGTGGAATATTCGCTGTCGTCGTCGATCATGATCGTGCTCATTTTGCAGTTGAACGGCGTCGCCGACTACGTCGCCTTGCTCGCGGTGTTCGGCGTGAACGTGAGCATGATTCTCTTCGGCTGGCTGCAAGAGCGCTACACGACGCCCGGCGACGGTCAGCTGTTGCCGTTCTGGTTCGGCTGTATCGCCGGCGCGGTGCCGTGGGTGGCGGTGCTCATCAACGTGTTCTCCCCGAAGGGCCCGCCGAACACCACGGTGCCCGGTTTCGTCTACGGCATCGTCGTGTCGCTCTTCGTCTTTTTCAATTGCTTCGCGCTCGTGCAATGGCTGCAGTACCGCGCCAAGGGCAAGTTCGCCGATTATCTCGCCGGCGAGCGCACCTACATCGTGCTGAGTTTCGTGGCGAAGTCGCTGCTCGCGTGGCAGGTGTTCTCCGGCGCGCTGATACCGCCGGACTGATTTATCTCGACAATTCCCAGCGCCGGCGGCTAGACCTAAATCTTGCCGTCGAGAACGAAGTCCTTTTCACACCGTCCGCCTTCCATCGAAACCACCAGCGACTCTCGCACGCCGAACACTGCGTCAGACTGGAGATACCTCGATCGCGAGTCAAAGATGTGCGTGGTAACTGGGACATAACCCTCAGCGCTCACGACAAAGTGGATGTGGGCGGGCCGGAAGGGATGCCTACCTGCGGCTGCAAGCATCACGCCAACAGGTCCGTCATCTGGTATCGAATAGTCGACAGGTCGTACCGTCCTGAACTCGTACGCACCGTCTGATTCCGACGTAAAAATGCCACGGAGGTTACGGGTGCTCTCCGACTGCTGTACGTCATAAAGCCCATTCGACTGCACTTGCCAAACATCGAGGCTTGCCCCCGCGATCGGTCTCCCCTTCGTATCAAGCACGCGTCCGCTGACCGTGAGCGGCTCATCGGTCTGAAGGACATGGTCGACAATCGACGCGCCAAGACTGCGACGCTGTGCGCCGTCCACATGGAACGGTCCGAAAACTGTCGGCTCCGTCGCCGAGGCCCCAGCCCGATAATTGATCATCTCCAGCAACATCGACACTCCGAGGGTGTCTGACAAGAGGATGAACTCCTGTCGCACGGCGTCGGATTTCTGACCCGCTCTTGTGAGAAAGTCGATCGCCGCGAACCACTCGTCGTGGGTCAGTTTGGTCTCCTCGATGATGGCATGCAGGTGTGTGATGGTCGTTGCCAGGACTTCTCGCAGACGCGGATTCGAAGCCGATTCAAATGCAGCGAGTACTTGCTGTAGGTGCTGTGCGGGGGTGACGCTCATAGGTTCATCCTGCCGTGTATCCGCCGTCAACGTGCACGATTGCACCTGTCATGAAATCGCTGCCCTTTGACGCCAAGAGCTGTATGACTCCGTGAAAGTCGGTCGGTTCACCCAGTCGTCCGAGCGGAATTCGCTTCAGCACGTTCGCCCGCACGGTTGGTCCGTTTCCTTCGTCGGCAAACATCCAGCCTGTCAGCTCCGAACGAAACACGGTTGGGGCAATGGCATTTACCTGAATTCCGTGCGGACCCCATTCGCAGGCCAAACTTCGAGCCAGCAGGTCAATCGCTGCTTTCGAAGGACAGTACGCCGAGTAGTTCGCCATGCCGAGGGTTGACCTCGCCGAGGACATGAGAATCACCTTTCCGCCTCGCCGTTGTTCCAACATGACTCTGCCTGCAGCCCGGCACAACAACCATGACTGCCGGACGTTCACGTCCATCACCGCGTCCCAGTCCTCGACCCTCTGCTCGTGTATTGGCGATACCAGATTGGTGCCCGTGCCCGATACCACGATGTCGATACCACGGTTGTCCGCGCACGCGTGCATCAGAATTTCGTTCACATCCTGCTCACTGGTCGGACGGCGATTGACGATTGTGGTCCGTCCACCTGCCACGACGATGCGTGATTCCACCAGTCGAAGCTTCTCTTCGTTGCCGCCGGCAATCGTCACGTGCGCCCCTGCGCCGGCCAGTGCCAGCGCAGCCTGCTCTCCAAACGCGCCGGTCGCGCCCGTCACCAGTGCCGACTTCCCTGTGAGATCAAAGATCGAAGCCGGACTCGGCAATTGGCTCATCGGTGTACGCCTTTGGGATAAGGCATTACTACGACCATTGTCGACGGGGTATTCGAACGATTAATCACCGTACGCGCCTCGTTGGGCGCAATATGACACGAGTCAAGCGCCCTTAACGTCACTTCGCCAGTGTCCGTCACGACGGTGACTTCCCCACTGATCACGACATAGACCTTCTCTAGCGGAGTCGCTTCGTGGGTTGCTCCACCCCCAGGCAGGAAGTGCGTCAACCCCACCCAGAAGTTCTCGGCACTACTCGCATCCCAGCCCTGAAGTCGAAAAGATGAGCAGCCATGGTGGTTGGGTGCCGTGTACTGCACCACGTCGGAGACTCGATTGACCTTCACTTTGCCGACCCCTTCTCAATTCGAAATGCTCCAGATGGATCCAGCATTGCCACGAGTCGAATGATGCACCCGTCGCCTTTCATCCAACGCCATGGGAAGGCCGCGAATGTCACCCGTCGTCCAGTTACTTTGTCAATGTCTCCGCCGACGTTCTCGAAGCCGAGAATTCCATTGGCCAACAGGTGTCGGTGGCATGGCTCCCAGAGCGGGAAGTCCTGCAACACCGTTCGGCCTGTCTCCTGGTGGTACTCCTCGCACGCCCAGGGCAGCAATCCGTCCGGTGCGCCAGGACCGTGAGGACCAATTGCCGTCGCAAGCGGATGATCGAGTGCCTGGGTATCGGTTCCGACGGCCTTGACTCCCCGTTTTGCAAACCACTCTCCCGCCTCGTCATAGAAACCGGGGGAATAGGCGTAGTACGCCGAGTTATCGCCGTAGGTGTGATGCCAGCCAGTATTTACGATCACAATGTCGCCCTCCTGAATCTGTGGGCGAGCGTTCTCAAGATCCTTCGCAGTTACAACTTCCCATCTACCTTTTGGAATTGAGACGACGACTCCGGTTCCGAAGAAACGATCGAGCGGAACCTCATCAAGGAATGGCGTGTTCTCGATGACGTGTGCGGGCACATCAACGTGCGTCGTTGAATGCATCACCGTCGTGATCCGTTGGGTGAGTACCCGCGACTTCGCCATGTAGTGAAGTCGCTCAATCTTGACATCCTCGAAATACGGCCAATTCGCCACACCATGGCCCCAAGGAATGCTGAGATCGTAGAACTCAAGACCCGTGTTGTCTTTTGGCCAGCTGTAGTTCTCATACGAAGTGTTGATTCGATCGCCAATCGCCATGACTTCCCCTTGTACCTAGTGCGCCGCGAGACGTAGAGTCTCACGAAGATGGTCGTATCTCTATCACAGGATGCAGTTCCCGAAAGATTAGTTTGATGACCGTAGGCGGCTCATTAAGCGGTCGTCGGGCCCTCGTCACAGGTTCTGGCCGTGGGATTGGCCGGGAGATTGCCGTGCGACTCGCACAGCAAGGGGCCGCGGTGGGCGTTGCAGCACGTTCAATCGAACAAGTTGAAGCAACGGTGAATGCGATTAACGCAGGCGGTGGGCGTGCCGTCGGCACGCAGCTCGATATCACATCTGACAGAAGCGTGAACGCGGGAGTATCAAACGTTTACGATGCCCTCGGCGGCCCCATCGAAATTCTTGTCAACAATGCGGGCGCGTACAAGGCGCGCAGATTCCTCGACTACACGACAGACGACTGGTCCCAATTACTCGATGTCAATGTGATTGGAATGGTGCGCGTCATCCGTTCGGTACTCCCGATGATGCTTCCGTTGCAACGAGCTCGAATCATCAACATTGCGTCAATTGCAGGCAAGAAGGCGAGCATTGGTCAAGCTGCCTACAACGCATCCAAGCATGCACAGCTGGGAATCACTCGATGTCTCGCCTTGGAGTTGCGCGGAACAAATATCCGAGTGAATGCGGTCTGTCCCGGATTCACACGGACCGAACTAATCGATATCGACGAGCTCGCAAGCGCTCATCAAAAGGATGCAGCAACGGTCTGGAACGAGATCGAGACATCATCGACCATCGGTCGGACAGTGACAAAATCCGAGATCGCCGCGCTCGTGTCGTATTTGGCATCTGACGCAGCCGACGGCATGAACGGGCAGTCCTTGGTGCTAGACGGCGGAATCGTCTTTTCGTAGTCCGGGCCATCCGGCCGGCGACTCGCCTACACGCCCTTGACTACGAGCGCAATTCCCTGACCCACTCCGATGCACATCGTTGCCAGACCGTAACCACCGCCCTGACGCTTCAGCTCGTGCACCAACGTCGTCGTGATTCGTGCGCCAGAAGCGCCGATCGGGTGGCCCAAGGCAATCGCCCCTCCTGACCGATTTACGACGTTTCTGCGAAGTTCGGGCCAGCTCTTGAGGCATGCCAGCGCTTGCGAGGAGAATGCCTCGTTGAGCTCGACGGCGGTGAGATCGGACCACGAAATTTCTGCGCGATGTAGCGCAACCTGTGCCGCCTCGACCGGGCCAATACCGAACCGCTGCGGTTCAACGGCACTCACGCCACGGGACATGACACGTGCCATTGGCTGAAGTGAGTATCTCCCTAGTGCGTCCTCACTAGCAAGCATCACACACGCTGCGCCATCGTTCATCGGCGACGAGTTTCCCGCTGTCACCGTGCCGTCCGCCTTGAATACCGGTTTCAGGCGCTGAAGTGAATTCATGTTCGTATCTGGACGTACGCATTCGTCGTTGGCGAGTTCGGCACCTGGCACTGGCACAATCTCGCTCCTAAAGCCATGGGACGCCCAAGCCGCGGTTGCCTTCTGATGACTCGCCATCGCGTAGGCATCTTGTTCGGGTCGAGAAATGCTGAATTCGTCAGCCATTATTTCGGCACCAATGCCCAAGGAAACGGTCCACTCTTTCCTGTGCAAGGGATTCACCAACCTCCAACCCAGTGTCGTAGAGAACATGGTCTGGTCGGTACGTTGAAAACTTGACTCAGGCTTCGGAACCACCCACGGGGCCCGGGACATCGACTCGACACCGCCAGCCAAGACCAAATCTGCATCGCCAAGTGCGATCATGCGGCTGGCTTGTGCGACAGCTTCCAATCCCGAACCACAAAGTCGGTTCGTAGTTACCCCTGGGACCGTTGGTGGAAGACCCGCCAGTAGCACCGCCATCCGTCCAACATTGCGATTCTCCTCGCCTGCACCGTTTCCGTTTCCGAATATCACGTCGTTGATATCCGCAGGCTCCAAAGTGGGTTGTCGCGCCACGAGACCAGCAATCGTTGCAGCCGCCAGGTCATCTGGTCGAACATGTGCCAAGCCACCGGTGATTCGACCGATCGGAGTACGAACGGCATCAACGATGTAGACGGGTCGAACCTGCTCCGACATGTGTGGCTACTCCCCAACCTCAAGTCGCCGAGTCACAGGGAATATCTCGAACGGTCTCCAACGACGCAGCAAACCTGCGATTCCCTTCGGGGAAATGACGGAGATGATCGCAGCCAGACCCCCGAGGACTATAAATCGCCAGGTATTCTGTTGCTTAAGCTGTTCGGTAATTATCCAGTACACACCGATCCCGATGTACGGTCCAATGGTACTTCCAACCCCACCGATGATCACGATGAATACCACGAGTGCCGTCCATGTAGCAACGGAGAATGCGTCCCTGTTGGTGACAGTTGCGGAGTTGAGATGAATCAGCGCCCCAGTTGCACCGGTCCAGGCCGCAACGATTACCCAGATGATTAGCCGTACTCGCGTGATGTCGATACCCAATCCGCGTGCACCTTCCGCGTTGTCACGAACAGCCTGAAGTGCCAGGCCAAGTCGAGATCTCAAAACGAAAATCGTCATCAGAGTAGCCCCAACCGCCAGAGTCCATGCAGACCAATAGACGAGGTTCTTTCGCAATTCGAGACCGTATCCACTCAGGGCATTCCTCGTCGTGAGTGATTGCACGTTGCCCGCACCCAACACATCGATTTCAAGCGTGAGTAGCCGAAATATCTCCGCGACAACCCATGTTCCAATCGCGAAGTATCCGCCGCGCAGTCGAAACACGAGGAGCGCTACCGGAACTCCGATGGCCGCACAGATCAATCCGGCAATCGGAATACTCAAAAACGGGTCGACTGGATTCAATTCCGCCAAGCAGAAAAGGGAGTAAGCAGCTATTCCGATGAAACCTTGCTGGCCTACCGTGACCAGACCGGTGTAACCCGCCAGCAAATTCCACATGATTGCCAGCGTCAGGTAGGTCAGGACTTCAATCAGTGTGACCTGCACACGATCGGTTCCATAGAGCGGAAACAAACCGAGCAATAGGAACATCACGGAGATGACACCTGTGCCGATGTATGAACTTCGTGATGCTCGTACCACTCGCGATGTCACGTACGTACCCCCGTGCCAAAGAGTCCGTTCGGTCTGAAAGCCAGCACCAGGAGAAATACGACGTGCCCTGCCAGTAGATTCCAGCCCACCGAGAGCTGGTTACCGAATGTCTGGGCCACCCCCAACACGACTCCGCCGATCAGCGTTCCCCATAGTGATCCCAATCCGCCAATAACGACCGCTTCGAATCCGAACAACAACTGGTTCGGTCCAGATGCCGGAGCGAATGTCTCGCGCGCTCCCAGAAAGAACCCAGCAATACCAACGGTTGCAAAGGCGATCGCCATCGCGAAACCATAGATTCGCTTGTCGTTGATTCCCATCAGTTCAGCAGTCGCGGGGTCGTCGGCAGTGGCTCGGAAAGCTCTGCCAATTGACGTATAAGAAAGGAACAGTTGTAACGCGCCGAGCAGCACGACAGCGCTTCCGAACGTAAGCAATGAGAAGTGACCGATCGAGATGGATTCGTTCACGCGAATCGTCGAAGTTTCGATCGAGCCTGCGTCTAGAGATTTGTCAGTTGCCGTATATCGTGCGAGCAGAAAGTTCTGAATTACGATCCCGATACCGAAACTACAGAGAATTCCCGCCAAGGGATCGGGACCAATCGTGCGGTTGAACAAGACCCGTTGACCGATGTACCCGATCCCCGCCATTACCAGAAGAACTAAAGGAACCGATAACACGTGGCCTATTCCGAACGTAGACGCGGTAGACAGCACCAAGTACCCAGAAAGTATCGCTAGGTCACCGTGCGCGAGGTTGACGAATCGCATGACTCCGAACGCCAAGGACAGGCCGGTCGCGAATATCGCGTACAGGCCCCCGAGTAGTACTCCCTGAATCAACGCGTTCAGCCAGCTCACACCGCAGCCCCAAAATATGCCGAAGTTATCGCCGATTTGCTTACCGTTGATGTGTCTCCGGTCAGCGCTACTTTGCCTTCAAGCAAGCAGTAGACCCGATCTGATACCGCTAGGGCTTGGTGGATGTCTTGCTCCACGATGATTGCTGTAGTCCCCTGGTCAGAGATCGCGGGCAACGCAGAGTACAACTGCTTCACGACCACGGGCGCCAACCCCAATGAAACTTCGTCTAGAAGTACGAGCCTCGGGTTGCTGAGCAGAGCCCGACCAATCGCTATCGCCTGTTGTTCTCCCCCTGAGAGCTTTGACGCCGACCTGGAGAGCAACCGGTCAAGCATCGGAAACATCGACACAATCCGTTCAATGGTCCAAGGTCCGGGTCGTTTTGTGAAGCCTCCGATGAGGAGATTCTCCCGAACTGTCAAACTTGGGAAGATTCTCCGACCCTCCGGCACGAGTGAGATTCCCAGTTTGACACGCTCATGCGTCGTCATCGAGGAGATATCCACGCCGTCAAAGCGAATTGATCCGGAGTGCAGTTTCACCTGACCCATGACCGCCCGAAGCAACGTAGTTTTGCCTGCGCCATTGGCCCCCACTATTGCAACGGTCTCGCCCTCCTTGATCGACAAGTTCACGTCAAACAAGGCGCGGAAATCCTCGTAGCCGGCACTTAATCCTTCCACTATCAGCATTCGCTATTCCCCCTCGACACCGAGATAGACCTCGCGAACTGCCGGATCCGCCATTACTACCGTCGGCTCGCCGTCCGCAATCATCTGGCCAAAACTCATCGCAATCAGACGTTGTGCCACTCTCATCAGGGCATGAACAACGTGCTCAATCCAAACGATCGTGACACCGTCACGATGAATTTCAGCCACTTTTTCAACGAGCACATTCACCTCGGCTTCGGTTAGTCCTCCGGCTATCTCGTCCAGCAACAACACGCTGGGCTGCGTCGCGAGCGCCCGGGCCAACTCGAGCCGCTTTCGATCAAGGAGGGTCAACGAGCCCGCTGCAACATTCGCTCGCACCAGGAGATCGGTGGTCCTCAAGCTCTGGACAGCTATGTCCTCATCAAGCGTCGAATCCCCGACCCGGCCGAATGTGGCTGCTGTCAGGACGTTCTCGAAAACCGTCAATCCCTCGAACGGTCGCGGTATTTGGGACGCCTTCGCAATACCGAGCCTGCATCTTTCGTTCGCCAGAACCTCCGTGATGTCCCGTTGCTTGAACCACACGGAACCCGAATCTGGTTTGACGTCGCCGACCACGACATTGAGAAGAGTCGTTTTACCCGCGCCGTTCGGTCCGACGATACCTACCGCTTCGCCAGCCGCGACGCTGAACGACATTCGTTCCAGCACGGGTCCGACGAACGCCTTGGAAACGTCTCGAATTTCAAGAACATTCACCAAGACGCTCGCGGACGCCTGTTCTGCTGTTGACTTGGTCTAGAGCTCGATGAGGTCCATCGGACCGTCGATGGTCAACGACGGAAGCTGCTCACTCGTACGAATCTTGAGTTCATACGGGAAGCTCTCGCCCTTGACCCACTGACCACCAACGAGTGCGGTCTTCGTCACGTGCGGGACCACCGAGTTGCCCCAGTTCACCGTTCCAGCCACTGTCTCGAGGTTCGTCGCAGCAATCGCATCAAGTAGCGCCTTTTTGTCACCAGCACCACCTGCACGCTTGACCGCATCGAGCGCCACTTCGAACAGTGCGTGCACATAGCCGACGGGCTGCGTCCACTGCTTGCCCGTAGATGCCGTGTAGGCAGCAGCGAGGTCGGCGGCAGATTGGCCGGTCAGGCTCGACGTGTACGGGTGTCGATCACTCCACCAAATCTCGGTAGAGATTCCAGCAGGATTTGAATACGACTCAATCGCGCCCGGGAACAACAGTGCTTTGCCGACTGTCACGACCTTCGGCGCGAACCCCTGCTGCTGCGCTTGCGCCCAGAAGTTCGCAAAGTCGGGTGGCGGGAGCACCCCCGTGACAATCTCGACGTTGCCTTCCTTGAACTTGGCGATCTGTGCCGAATAGTCGTTTCCACCGAGCGGGAAGCGACCCGGATCAACAAGGCTGAATCCGCCTGCCGCAAGTGCGGGTGGGAAACCGACGTTCGGATCGCTCCAGGCGTTTCCGTCTGGGTCGTCCGGCCATAGCGCACCGACTGTCGCTCCCGGCGCCGCATCATTCCACATCGCCAGGAACACCTGTACGACGTCCTCAAGACCCCAGAAGAAGTGGTAGTTGAATTCTGACGCAACACCAGGTGTGACATTCGGTCCAAGTTGACCACCAATGCCGAGATAGTGAGGTTGCCACGGTGCATTGTTGGTGATGCATGGCATCTCGTTATTCGTGCACTGCTGGACCACAGGCACCGTGGTGTCAGGTGTTCCTTCTGCCAGAATCAACTGGCAGCCTTCGCCGATCAACTCCTGCACTGCCGTCGCCGCCGTATTGGAGTTTGATTCGCTGTCGCGGTCAAGAATCTCGATCGTCCAACCGTCGTAGCCGCCCGCCACCAGGTTTCGCAATTCGCCGATCACGAATGCATCAGCTTCTCCGAACGGGGCGAGTGGGCCGGTTTGCGGCGTCACGAAACCAATCTTGATGGTCCCTTTTGATTCGACTGCAGCGACCGGCTCACTCGCTGTGGTTTCCGGTGCGGCCTCATCCTCTCCACCGCATGCTGCGATGAGCCCGCCGGCTCCGGCCGCGGCGCCTGCGGCCATTGCACCCTTGATGAGCGCGCGGCGAGATACGACGCCTTTGATGTTTGGTGTGATCTTCTTCTTCATGGTTCCCCCGTTTGTGGTTGGAGTCGTTTCACTTCACACGAGTGAAGTTATGTGGCTTGTCACGATGGTAACTCACTCGGCTGCGCACTACAAGGTTGCAGTGTTCGCATTCCGAACATTTGAAGAGTCACGGACGGCTTCCCTCGTAGGCATTCTTGAGCAGAGTCTCCAAGAGCTCGGCGGTCACGAGTCGTGGATTCGTTGTGATCTCCTTGGTTGCGCGCTCAGCTGTCTCTGTCAGCTGCCCGGATTCCAGCCCCAACGCTCGGAGCGATGTCGGCACAGCCGAACGCTTTGCCAGATCCCACAGGGCTCCCGCCTCGTCACCAGCTTGACATCCCAATGCTTCGCTCAACCGCAACATCTCCATGGGCAGCGCCCCGGCATTGAATGCGGTTGAATGCGGCAGAATCACCGAATGGGCGTCAGCGTGAACCAGATTGAACGTCCCACCCAATACGTGACAGATCTTGTGGTGAAGACCCGTCGAAGTATCCCCGAGGGTTATTCCAGCCATTGCCGCGCCATATTGCAAGCGCTCACGTGGCCCGACCTCTCTGGGCTGTGCCATTACAAGTGGAAGGGCTTCCACTATGGCCCTTACGCCCTCAAGCGCGATTGCCGAGGTAACTGGATTCGCGCCCGTGGCTGAGAGTCCATTGACGCAGTGCGCGAGGGCATTAAAAGCAGAGGCTCCGGTCACCTGCGTTGGTAAGTTGAGCGTCAATTCGGCATCGTAGATCGATACACGCGGCAGAACTATCGGATTGCTACCGGTCTGCTTGTGACGGTTGCCAGTCACCCCATAGATGGTCGTTTGTTCACTTCCCGCGTAGGTCGTGGGGATGGCGACGATTGGGAGCCCGTGGGAGAGCGCGATGGCCTTCGCCAAACCCGTGGATGATCCCCCCCCGAATGACACCACGGAGTCCGCCCCGACATTCGTCACGGCTTCACGCGCGGCGGCTGCCAGGTCTTCCGGAACGTGCTGCCGAACGTCGGTCCAGATACGCATGACCCGTCCAGCCACCGGTGCGACGACCTCAGTAACCTCATCGACTCCATTGGGATCAGTGATGACGAAGATCTTGTGGGCTCCGAGCTCATCAAGAAACCTGGCAAGACCATGGCGCGAACCGACGCCGAACACGAGCCTTCTGTCGCGCTGCGTATAGACGAAACTCGACTTCATTGGGCTAGTCCATCTCGGACACGTCGTAGCACCGAGAGCTCTTCGCTGTTTGCTGGAACCGTCTGAAGAACTTCGTCGGCGAACCTGAGCTTCCAGCCGGTGCTGTCACGACATTGTTCCCTGCTTACACCAGGATGCGTCCGAGTCATAATGAGCTCGTCAGTGCCATGTTCGGGTTCCAATATCCCAAGGTCGGTGATGACCAACCGCGTGCCACTCCCTGTCAGCCCCAATTTCTGTCTCTCGCCTTTCCCATCGCCGAACCCGATGGACGTTCGAAAATCACATCGCTCTACGAATGCCCGCCTTGTCTGTCTCATGATCAACATGACACGTCCTGCCGCTGCGGCAATTTCCGGTGCGCCGCCGGCGCCTGGGAGGCGAGTCCTCGGACTTCCGTATGGACCAATGACGGTCGAGTTGATGTTTCCGAAGCGATCGAGCTGCGCACCTCCCAGAAAACCCACGTCAATGCGACCGGCTTGGAGCCAATAGGAAAATATCTCTGGGACGCTCACCACCGCATCAGCGGTATCCCCAAGCTCACCGTCCCCGATGGACAGTGGTAACCGAGACGGTTTCGAGCCGATGCAACCGGATTCGTAGATCAGGACAGGTGCCGGCGAATAGAGGTTGCGGGCCAGATTCGCAGCCGTTGACGGAAGCCCGATTCCCACGAAGCAGGTTGCCCTTCCCGCACGCGCCAGCTCACCCAGCGCACGAGCCGCATTCACGATCATGACGTCGTCGGTGCTCGGCATCGGGTCAGACACGAAATCCCCCATCGTCAGACACTTTTCCGATGGACCGCAAGTGGGACGAGTGATCTGACGTTGCTAGGACATGTTGCTCAATCCATGCCTGAAACAAGTCGCGATCACTCGATATACCGTCCCACTCCTTGTAAAAGTCATTGTCGCGTTCGCTGTACCCCATCGCAAAGCTCGGATGTGCACCACCAGGCACGCACGCCACCGCCGACATTACCCATCCAGGCAATACGATCGCGCCAGGTCGCGGATCAAGATGCTCTACGACCTCCTCAACGGTTGCAATCGCCACCTTGGCTGACAGAAGAGCTTCTTTTTGAACCCCGATTATTCCCCAGATCTGCACGTTGCCGGTCCTATCCGCACGCTGGGCGTGAACAATCGACACATCTGGGGTGATCGCTCGAACAGTGGTGATTCTTTCGCCTGTAAACGGACAATCAATGACTTTGACGTTCTCCGTCACTTCCAGGAGGTCGGTACCGCGATAGCCACGCAGCGTCCCAAACGGCAGCCCACTAGCCCCGGCACTATACCGCGCAGCCATTCCTGCGTGAGAATGTTCCTCGATCGCGATCGCACGTGGCCAGGCGTTTTCTACTGCGTCACGAAAACGATGCAACGAACCAACTCCTGGATTCCCTCCCCACGAAAACGTGAGCTTCCTGACGCACCCAGCACCGATCAATTGATCGAAAATCACATCAGGCGTCATTCGAATGACATGTAAATCACGCAATCCCTGCCGAATGATTTCGTGGCCCGCAGCATGCGGAATGAGGTGCGTGAAACCCTCCATCGCCACAGTCATGCCGCTCTTTACGTGCTCCCCAATCGCCTGGCGAAGGTCAACGACGATGCTCATTTGCAACAGTTTCTATGAGCGCTGGTACCAAGCTGGGATGTTTGCGTCGTAATTGATCCACACGCTCTTGGGCTCGGTGTATTGCTGAAGGGCCTCGAATCCCATCTCGCGCCCGTAACCGGACAAGCCGAAACCGCCGAAAGGCGACCCCGGATGTACACGCTTGTATGAGTTGACCCATACCATTCCACTTCTCATGTGGGCTGCAATCTTGTGGGCGCGAGCCAAATCTCGTGTCCAAAGGCCACCACCGAGTGCGTAGTCAGTTGAATTGGCAATTTCAAGCGCCTCAGCATCGTTGGCGAACGTACTCACTGTCACGAACGGCCCAAAGACCTCTTCTTGACAGACTCGACTACGTGGATTCTGGACACGCAGAATCGTCGGCTCCACGAAGAATCCTCTTTGCAGCGATTCGCTCGACGGGGCCTTCCCACCCGAGAGAACTTCGGCACCTTCGTCCAAAGCAATCTTCACGTAACTCAGGACGCGATCGCGGTGCACGGCAGAAGTGAGCGGCCCCATTTCAGTCCGTTGATCAAGAGGGTCACCGAGACGAATTGAGCGTGCGAGTTCAACGAAGTGTTCCAGAAACTGCTCCGCAACGGATTCATGGAGAATCAGACGACTTCCCGCGATACAGGCTTGACCCTGATTATGGAAGATTGCCCACGCCGAACCGTTCACGGCCGCAGCAATGTTCGCATCCTCGAAAACGATGTTTGCACCCTTCCCGCCAAGCTCAAGTTGTACTCGCTTGAGATTCGAGGCCGAATTCTCAACTACTCTCTTTCCAACTGCGGTGGAACCTGTAAACGCTATTTTCGCTACACCTGGATGGGTGGCGAGGCGCTCCCCTGCAGTATTCCCAAATCCAGGAACGATATTGACCACACCGTCGGGAAAACCAACTTCTTTCATGAGTGCCGCCAACCTCAGCGATGTGAGCGGCGTAATCTCGCTCGGCTTCAACACCGCCGTATTCCCTGCGGCCAACGCTGGGCCGAGTTTCCAGCTGCAGAACATCAGCGGGAAATTCCACGGTACGATCGCCCCAATGACGCCGAGTGGTTCTCGCACGACATAGTTCAGAAAGCCGGTGTCCACTGGAATGACATCACCTTCGAGCTTGTCGGCAATACCACCGAAGTAACGAAAGCAGGCAGCCGTTCGCGGCACATCCAGAGCACGGGAGTCCCGAATCGGATGGCCGGTGTTCAGTGTCTCCAGCCGAGCAAATTCGTCAATGTTGGCCTCCAATGCATCCGCCAATCGGAGCAGCAACTTGCCACGATCCGATGCCGGAGTCGCTTTCCACATTGGAAACGCTCTCGTCGCAGCTGTAACGGCGATATCGATGTCATCAGCACGACCTTCTGCAATCTCGGTAAGGACGGTGCCGTCGAATGGATTGAGAACCGGGAGACGGACACCTGACTGCGCTGGGCAAAACTCGCCATCAACGAAGAGGTCGCTGTACACGATCGGCAAGGAGCGACGGTTAGAAGTTGATTGGGTAGGTCGGAGCCTTCCCGCTCGCAATGAGCGCAGGAAGATCGGCCGAATTGTTCTCCCAAACGAGGAGCATCGAGCGTTTCGGGCTGTAACCCTGGTGTCGAATATCCGCCGGCATCGCCGCAACGTCCCCGGCTTTCATGATCACCTTTGCGCGAGGCTTTCCGGAATCTCGGTCCTGTACGTCCCACGAGATGAAGTCACTCAATTGAATGAACCACTCGACGCGGTCATTCCCGTGAACCACTGGGAGTATGTATTCCTCAGTTGTCGGGCAGTAAAGACTCTCTTTCACCACGCTGACCACAGAAGGATTCCAAGTCACGTCGGAGCGCGAGAGATAGGCGAAGAGATTGAACGCGGCTATCTCCGATTCAAAACCTGGCTCAACGTGCACCTCGGGCTCGTCTTGCGGAACGTCCGCGAACATTCGATTGACCGGATAACCACTTGCGTCACTGCGGGTCTGTTCGTCACCTTTCACCCCGACCATGCGGCTGGCAGCGACGCGCTGTCGCGTGATGGCTTTGGTATTGTCACCGTTCTTGACGCCCCATGGTGCGGCCGTTTCCGCCGGACTCGCAAACGGATCAAATCCCGCATTTGTCCAGTCCGCCAGCATCGCCCGAAATGTCCCGCCGATCAATTCGCTCGGAAAATTCTCGAGGTGATCGAGTTCGGCCGTTCGGTAAGCCTCATTGAATTTGCCAGCGAACAGGTCGACGTTGCCGTAGTGATTGATGGTGCCGATCACATCATCAAAGTTGACCGTTCCATAGAAGAAATTCCACGCGCAGTCGCGCTGCAAGGCTCGCAAAAACCTATCCACGCTCATCAGATGGGTGCCGGTCGGCCAGGTCACGTGCACGAAGAATTCGTCGCGACGAAAAACGAATCCGCCAAGCTCAAACGACTTGTAGCCGTGCTCGTTGGCCGGACCAGCTTTCAGGTTGATTTCTGTTGTAGCCACATTTAACCCCTATCTATAGTGGTTCGGCTTTGGGGAATTCTCATGACAGACAAATACTTGCCCAGCGTTGCTTGGTTAACGGACCAACGAGGGTTTGCTGCAACAAGACACTGACCTTCGTTGCCGAAAACCGGTAGGCACAGTGTTTGGGCAACAAGGCTTGATGGCCGCGACGGATAATCACGTGACCCATCGACTTGCCGACCGGCGCATCAGGTAGGGCGTAGCTGCCCTCGGCCCCATCGCGGTGAAGTGCTTTGTCGGGCTTCACGAACTCGACTCGAACTTCGCCGTCCATGCACAAGACAGTCTCGTCGTGGTCGCAAACGAGCCATCCACTATCGCCTTCGGCACGAATTGCTTCAAGGACGTACTGTTGGTTCAAACCCACTGCAATTTTTTCAAAGGCCTTGGACTTGCTCGCAACTTCAAAGACATTAGAAAACGCGTAGTGCTTCGGGTCGTCATCAATGATCTCAATACGTCCCTTCTCGTAAGAAGCGAGAGACCCGAAGACCGTTTTGTATGTGGTCATGATTACCCCTACTTTTGCGTTCGCATTGCGAACAGTTGTACGCTTTCAGAACGCACTCTATGAAAGGCGCCGACGGACTGTCAAGTGGGCAGGGGGAATTCGTCCAATCCCTTGCTCGTGGACTGCGTGTCCTGACCGCATTCTCCTCTGAGAATCCACGCCTTTCTCTTGCCGACGCTGCCCGGCTGACTGGACTCACCCGTGCCACGACTCGTCGTTGTCTCCATACCTTGACCCAACTCGGGTATGCCGAGACGAATGGCAAGTCCTTCCAACTCACTCCGCGAGTGCTCGACCTCGGATACGCATACTTGTCCTCGGCGAATCTCGGCGCAATCGCCGAGCCGTTCATGGAAACACTCTCAGAGGCACTCGACGAGTCGGTGTCGCTCGCCGTATTGGACGGTACCGAGATTGTGTACGTGGCACGGGTTCCAACGAAGCGAATAATGAGTATCGGACTGGCACTCGGATCTCGATTACCAGCAGTGGTCACCTCGATGGGCCGAGTTCTCCTCTCCTCGCTCCCTGACGAAAAATTGCGCGGATTTCTGGACCAAACAACGTTGATTCGATATACCAAACGCACGATCACTGACAAATCAAAACTCAAACAAGAATTGTTGTCGATTCGTCGGCAACAATTCGCCCTGGTCGACCGGGAGCTGGAGGAAGGCTTGCGATCACTCGCCGTACCACTTTCGAATCGGGACGGCCGAATCGTCGCCGCGCTGAACGTTGGAACTCAGACCGAAAGGGTTCCGCGCGAAACCCTGCTGTCTTCTATCCTCCCGCAACTTCGCCGTACAGCAGAGCAAATCAATGAAGTTCTTGCACGTAGATAGACCCCAAGGGAGGACTTGATGTCGCACAGTATCCCGAGCACTCACACCGGGAGCCTCCCCCGCCCCGACGACCTCATCAAGACCATGTGGGCGCTCGGCGACGGAGTGCCCGTCGACCACGCCAAGCTTGAGGCGAGGTTCCATCTCGCTATCGACGAGATAGTGAAGAAGCAGATTGACGCAGGCGTCACCGTCATCAACGACGGAGAGATGACCAAACCGTCGTACGCCACCTACGTGAAAGACCGCCTCTCCGGCTTCAACGGCGAGAGCGTCCGCAACTACCACTTTCAGGACCTCGTCGATTATCCGCGCAGCGCCGAGGCAGTCAACGAGAATCCCGGCCGCCAGAAACGCAATGCTCCGGCGTGCACGGGCCCTATTGAGGTGATTGACAAACGCTCTGCCGTGCGCGACATGGAGTGGCTGTCGGCCGCAGCCAAGAAGCACGGGCACCAGCAGATTTTCACCAGCGCGGCGTCGCCCGGCGTGATCTCGATCTTCTTCGCCAACCAGCACTACAAGACGAAGGAAGAGTACGTGTTCGCGATCGCCGAGGCGATGCGCTTCGAGTACGAGGCGATCGCAAAATCGGGTGCCGTGGTGCAGCTCGACTGCCCCGACCTCGCGATGGGCCGCCACTCCGCCTATGCGTCGCTCTCACTCGAAGAATTCCGCAAGACGATAACACTCAATATCGAGGCTCTCAATCACGCCGTCCGCAACATCCCCGCGCAGCAACTGCGCATGCACTTGTGCTGGGGCAACTATCCCGGCCCGCACAACCACGACGTGCCCGTTGAGGACATCATCGACATCGTGTGGAAGGCCAAGCCGCCGACGGTGCTCTTCGAGGGTGCCAACCCGCGCCACGCGCACGAGTGGCACGTTCTGCGCGAACTCGGCGTGCCGAAGCACAAGACGATCTGCCCGGGCGTGATCGAACCGCAGTCAAACTACATCGAGCACCCGGAGTTGATCGCGCAACGCCTCATGCAGTGGGCGCAGGTCGTCGAGCCCGAGCGACTCATGGCCGGCGTCGACTGCGGGTTTTCCGTGCACGTCGGCATCAAGAACATCGACCCCGACGTCGTCTTCTCGAAACTCGCCTCGCTCGCCGAGGGGTGCGAGCGCGCAGGAGCCCGGCTCTTTGGGTAAACGAAAGACCCTGGCCCGCCAAAGCGGCACCAGGATCCTCGTCTCGCGACGTTGCCGTCGCGTGCAGTTCAGCGGGTCAAGCGACCCGACGATGTGCCGTTAGGCGTTGATCAGGCATTGTCCTTCGGCTGGTACAGCATGCCGATCATCCACCCGTAGATCAGGTGCCAGATGAGGATGCCCGCGGGGAGTTTCCAGCCATCCGGGCCGTCGAAGAGGAACAGGCCGTAGCCCTGCTCCGCCACGTAGGCGTACGGCACCAAGAGACCGGCGCTGATGATCGTCATGATCACGCCGTAAACCAAGCCCTTGGCCACGTGCCCCTTTACCGGAATTGCGTGATGTGCAAAGATGCCAAAGAGCATCGCGAACACGATTCCGTTGACGAAGTGCAGCGCCTGTCCCGAGAAGAACAGCCACCCAGCATTGGTGCCTGCGATGGTGAAGTCCGGGTTGAAGTAGCTGCCCCAGCTCGGGCCGTTGATGCCCAGCGCGAGCGCGCCGTTGTACATCGGCCAAGGCAGAGTCGGAAGTCCGACCGCCGGGAAGACGTACCCGAAGTAGGTGCCCAGTTGGGTTGCAATCACGCCGATGACGGCGAGTCCGCCGACCGGATGTGCTGCGACCCAGTTGTGCCAGCGCTGTGAGGCGCTGGGCGCAATTGATGCCATGTGGTGTTACCCCTCTTGTTGTGTTGGTGAAACGGCGAACACCGCTTCACCACCGACAGTAACAACCGCACAAGCCGGAAGTGTTGATTGTCACAGGACCGTAACATGCGGTGCCGACCAGGTTCGGCCGTGCGAATGCCTGCCGTCAGGTATTGCTGGCAAGGGTTTCAGCGGGCCGGAGGCTGGTAGTCGATGTTGCGGTCGACGTTCATGTACACGTCGATTCCAATTGGGTCGGACTGCTCTTCCACGAGGTGCCCGAGAATGCCCGCGCAACGCGCGAGGAGCGCCACGCCCCGCAGGACACCCATCGGCATCTTCAGGTCGGCCAGCACCGCGCCGCACACGCCTGCCCCGTTCAGCGGCAGGTTCTTGCCGAGCACTGCGGGCGCCACCCGTCCGAGGGCAGCGAACAGCGCGAGGTGCGGGCCGTAGGTGCCGTGGACTTTCGCTAACGCGAACAACACCGGCGTGCGAGGGTCTTGCACCTTGTGCACCGGGTGGCCGAGGCCGGGTACGAACTTTCCTTCTTTCTTGCGGGCAGTCATCACCGTGGTCGCCAGTGCGTCCCACTCGGCATCCGTCGACGGCAGCGAAGGAGCCGAGGCTTGCGAAGTGTGGGCGCGAAGCGTGTCGGCCAAGAAGTGCGCACAGTCTTCGGTGACACCGAGGAAACGAGATCCGCCGCCGAGCAATCCTGCCGCTAGAGCGCCCTGCAGCGAGTCAGGCGCGCTCGTGTAGGTGAGGCGGGCTGCGATGGCGGTCGGAGTAAAGCCGTGGTCGGCGAGCGCGGTCAGCACCGCCTCGAACATCACGAGTTCCGACTTCGTCGGACGACGCTTGGTGATCAGCCAGAACGCCAACTCGCCGAACGAAGTTTTCCCGAGCAGTTCGCTCGCCAAATCCCGACCCAGCAGCGTGATCGAGTCAGCGTTCGAGGTGCCGAGGCCGGTGCGATACGTCTCTTTCGACATTGTGGTCCCTTCAGTTCGTTGGCTTCGACAGCCACTCACGGATCTCGTCGGTGTGCTCGCCAAGACGCGGAGGCGGCAACTCGTAAGACAGCGTCGCGTCGCTGAAGTCGATCGGGTTGCGAATCAATTCGACCGCTCGGTCACCCTCGCCGACCCTGACTCGCGGCTGCAGGCCGAGTTTCTCCGCCAACTCCACGCCGTCGCCGATGGAGTTGATCGGCCCGCACGGCACACCAACTTTGTTGAGTGCAACGAACAAGTCGTCGGCAGCCCACTCCCGTAGCTTTTCCAAGAGATACGGGCGGAGCTCCTCCCGATTCTTCGTGCGGTCGGCGTTGATTCGAAACCGCGGGTCGTCGGCGAGGTGCTCCACGCCCAACACCTCGCACAGCGAGCGGAACTGCTTGTCGTTGCCGGCGGTGATGATAAGCGATTTGTCCTTCGTCGGCATCGCTTCGTACGGGAACAGCGACGGATGCGCATTGCCCATGCGGAAGGGCACCACGCCGGCCGCGGCATATGCGCCCGTCTGATTGACGAGGCCCGACATCGCCGACGACAGCAGGTTCACCTCGACGTGCTGCCCGCGACCAGTCGCGTGCCGCTGCTGAAGCGCAGCAAGCACTCCGATCGTGCCGTGCAAGCCGGTCATCACGTCGAACACCGAAATACCAGCGCGAAACGGCGGGCCATCGGGCTCGCCCGTCAGGCTCATCAAACCTGACACCGCCTGCACGACGAGGTCGTACCCCGGCAACCAAGCGCCGTCCTTGGTGCCGAAACCGCTGATCGAGAGGTAGACGAGTCGATGGTTGATCTTTGCAAGCGACTCGTAATCGAGTCCGAACTTCTTCATACCGCCCGGCTTCATGTTCTCGAGCGCGATATCCGCGCGTCGTCCGAGTTCGACCGCCAGCGCGCGGTCTTCGGGCTTTGCATAGTCGAGCACGATCGACCGCTTGTTGCGGTTGATCGACATGTAATACGTGGCGACTCCGTCTTTCACAGGCGGCACCCAAGTTCGAGTGTCGTCGCCTGCCGGACCTTCGACCT
>Ga0233425_10005114_pt1 | contig 21155 bp, 25 predicted proteins | sample Watercolumn_Towu_2_FD_181712 | JGI IMG/M metagenome (GOLD analysis project Ga0233425, IMG submission 181712) | Freshwater microbial communities from Lake Towuti, South Sulawesi, Indonesia - Watercolumn_Towuti2014_140_MG | ecosystem: Environmental > Aquatic > Freshwater > Lake | place...
TTAAAACAGTACGTTGGTATTTGCATAATTTGGTAAAATATGAATAATATCAGATTTTACGTAATTAGTATATTAAGGGAATTATGAAAATAAATAACATATTGCCGGATTTTCAGGCCTTTCTGCGGTATTTTATGGGGTCAGGCAAGTATGCAACTAACTAGTCATCTATGGACTTGACTATTGTCTGTTGCCAGTATTAATAGAGGCAACAGACAAGCGCTTATATAGGTGATAGCAAAACACCCTCACCAGATAACACAGAGGGGAAACAACTTCTGTCTCATGGAAAACCAAAGAAGAATTCACCACCCAATATTATCGATACCCCAATCAGCCGCAGCACTTCTTGAACTTCATTCCGCTTCCGCAAGGGCAAGGATCATTACGTCCTGTTTTGGGAGTTGCACGGATGACTGGTTTGGGCTGCTGAACTTCACCGTCCACCAGATACCATGTCCCGGCTTCTTTTTTAAACGTTGATATTTCGTGGTGTTCTCTATTGATCCCCTTTTCAGTGTATGTTGCAACAAACTCTACCTTGCCTTCATTGTCTTCTGGTCCGCCCCCGATTGTTTTAACTATCTCAAGCTTATGCCATTCAGAGCTTTCAGCCCACCCTCTGGTAGTCTTTTCATCAAAGTCTGTTCTGTGGTTCGGATGAAGAGACGAAAGCAGATATCCGATTTCTTTCATCGCATAAGCGCTGTAACGGGAACGCATCAGTTCTTCTGCTGTAAGCGCCAGCCTGTAACCTTTTATCAAAGGCAGACAGCATTCATTATAGGCAGCAGTTGAACCGCAAGGGCAAGTATCCGTGGTCGTCTCCATAATAAATATTCAAAATTATATCATATATCGGAAGCAGAACTATTAGCCTGGCAACCAAATATCACAAGCTGTCATCCTCGCTTGTCGGGGATCGGACAGCGCAATACATTGAAAACAAAGAAAGTTTCCGGACAAACCGGACAGTTGGGCCCCGATTAGCGATTCCACTGCCATGCAGATGATGATGGGCGCGTTGCTGGCAGGTTTTCCTGAAGCAAGTCCCAAAGGGAACGAATCACAGTCAGTTGTGCATGGACTTGACGACTTAAACACTTTCGAATCAGAAATGACCACCGCAGGGTTTCAAGATATCAGCTTCGAACCGATTGTTCACGGTTTTCCAATACTCGCAACTGAAGCCCTTTGGAAAAGCATGGTGAAAGGAAGCGCACCGATAACCCTGATGAAAAGCATGGTCGACAGCAAAACATGGAAGGAAAAGGGAAATAAATGCATACAGTATCTGCGGGATAACTGACCTGACATTCAGCTTACATCCAAAGCCTATCTTTCCACAGGTGTCAAGAAATAGCCGTATGTCAATAACACCAGGCAGCGATAACAAAAGGTTATACGGACAGGATTGCCATCAAAAAAGCGCATCCCCCTTCCCCTTCGCGCCTTTTTATTTTAAACCTGACCCGGTATATTCATAAAAACAGTAACATCAACCGGGGACCAAGTATTTGGGCGGATTCATTTGCCGACAATCAAATACAATATGTTATGACAAAAGGCAAATGCCTCTGAGGGAGAAACGACCGGGAATGAGCCCGGATACTTTGTACCCGGCATATTCATGAATAATATGTGCAAACACATAAAAGAAAGGAATTATCATGACCCAGCACGAAATATTTGAATTCATTAACAAGAATCAGACCTGTTATCTGGCGACGAGCGAAGGAAACAAACCGCATGTCAGAGGAATGTTAATATACCGGGCAGACAGCAATGGGATAATCTTTCATACCGGAACAACCAAGGATATTTTCAAACAGATTCAGAATAATCCCAATGTGGAATTATGCTTCACCAACAATGATTTTCAGAACCTGGTCCAAATAAGAGTCAGTGGCACAGCTGTTTTGGAAAACGACATTAACCTGAAAGAAGAAATCGTAGCCAACAGGCCATTTCTTAAAACAATAACAGACAGGTTTGGGTATGATTTTTTTGCGGTTTTCCGGGTAAAGGATTTGGTGGCAACCGTATGGACGATGGCAACCAATCTTTCTCTCAAGAATTATATCGAATTGAAATAAAATTCCAACCCCGAAATCAGTTGATAGCGGCGGATAGGATTTAATAGTTTTTCTTCACCGTCCGGTGAGTTTATCCCGGGATTGTCAGCATCCCGGTTCGCCCGGATGACCGCAGCAGTCGCTGCGGTTTCTGATCTTGATAAGATTGTTTCTGATTAAAAGTACAAGCTTTTTACCGAGAGGCATTGGGACAGAAAGGTTGGTAAAAAAATCACGGATATTCGGTCTTTTCATATCCTTTCTCTATTGCTGCAAGCTTCTGACGAGCCTGGACGTATCGTAATAGGCAGCCCGCAAACGGCTGAGAATTGCTTCGTATAAATCGGCATCCATCGTTTTGGTTCGGCTGAGTATCCATAGATATTCCCTGTCAGGATGACCGATTACCGCGTATTCATAGTCCTTACCCAATTCGATAATCCAGTAATCCCCTGAGAAAGGCCAGAAAAAAGAAACCTTGAGCTTCGCGTTCGTAGAAGTATCAACCACCCATGCCTTTCCCCTGGCCTCCCTGAGTTTGCCGTTGAATGATTTATCGTAGCACTGGTTCAGCACAAGAATAGTGCCATCATCCTGGAGGGTATAGGTTGCCTTGCTGCCGACACAGTCTTTCTGGAACCGGAGCGGGAACCGGGCGATTTCATACCATTCACCAATATATCTCTTCAGATCAACACTGCTGACTACCTGAAGCGCGCTGGTGGAACGCTTTTCCATAAGGCATCCGGATACAATTACAAGCGATGCCGCAAGGAAAATTAAACAGGACTGTTTATTTATCATAGTTTCATTATTTTACAAATGAGCCATATTTATGTGTGATAACTCAATATATCATTGACATCTTTCAGGTGTCAATGAATCTGACTGTCTGAAAAGTTTCGTGTATAATAAAATCCATGATAGTAATTGTTGACTATGGAATGGGAAATCTGAGAAGCGTGGAAAAAGGCTTCCTGAAAGCTGGAGTCACCGTGAAGGTTGTATCTTCACCTCAGGCAATACGCGAAGCTGACGCAATTGTACTTCCAGGGGTAGGAGCATTCAGGGACTGCATGAGAAACCTCCGTGAAATGTCGTTTATCGAACCGATTGTCGAATCCTTACAGAAAGGCAAACCCTATCTCGGAATCTGCCTCGGCCTGCAGATCCTTTTCACTGAATCCGAGGAGTTCGGGAAGTGCAAGGGACTTGATATACTCAAGGGCAGTGTCGTTAAATTTCGTTTACCGCATCAGAATGATCTCAAGATACCGCACATGGGCTGGAATTCTGTAAAAATGCTGGGGAAATCTCCTCTCCTTAATGGAATACAGGATGGCGCATACTTTTATTTTGTCCATTCATTTTATGTTGTACCTGAAGACAGCACAATTACCGCCACGATAACTGACTACGGAATTCCTTTTACCTCAATGGTATGGAAAGATAATATCTTTGCAACACAGTTTCATCCGGAAAAAAGCCAGGAAACAGGTCTCAGGATTCTGAAAAACTTCGGGGATTTTGTAGCAAAAAGCCGAGCAGCTCTCTCATAGTCTTTTTTATCTCCGGATGAATTCTCTCCGGCGCAATCTCGCAAAGGGGCCCCAGGGCAAATTCTCTTACATGAAGATGCTGATGCGGAATTACCAAATCATCATGTTTCAGAATCAGGTCATCATACATGAGGATATCAAGGTCAATCACCCGAGGCCCCCAACGGCGTGTCTTTTTCCTTCCCATATCTTTTTCAATGCCCTTCAAAACACGCAGCAGATTATAAGGTAAAAGCGCCGTCTCAGTTTCAATTGCCATATTGATAAACATTGGCTGGTCTTTCACGCCCCAGGGTTGTGTCTCAAAAAAGGAAGACTGCTTTTTCACAGCAAGTCCATTCTTTTCAAGAAGATGAATGGCCATTTTACAATTTTCTTCCCTGTTACCAAGGTTTGAGCCAATGCCGATATACGCGACAGCCATATACAGCCTCAGCAATAAGAAGAAAACAGCATGACATATAAGCAAAGGACCTTAAGACCGCCATGCATATGTGAAATTCTTCTGCCTTCCTTAACGTTAAAGGGCTTTTCCTATTCTATTTACAGCCTCTTTCATCCTTTTTCCGTCAGCAGTCAGGGCAAATCTGATGTATCCCTCACCTGGAGCGCCAAAACCGTTTCCCGGGGTTCCGAGCACTCCGGTCTTTTCAAGGAGATGAACAACAAACCCTGACGAATCAAACGGGGAGGGAACTTTTACCCAGATATAGAAGGTTGCATCCGGCTTGTTAAGGGAAAGGCCTATGCTCCTGAGACCATCACAAAAAATATCCCTTCTTTCCTGGTAGATATCACGTATGCCGGACAGGATATCTTCTCCTGTCTCAAGGGCAATAATACCGGCCTCCTGAATTGCCTGAAAAACACCCGAGTCAATGTTGGTTTTTATCTTTCCAAGGCCTGAGATAACCTCACTGTTTCCTACTGCAAATCCAAGCCTCCAGCCTGTCATATTATATGTCTTTGAGAGTGAGTGGAATTCAATTCCGACCTCTTTTGCACCCTCAACCTCAAGGAAACTCATGGGCTTTTTATTGTCATAGTACACTTCAGAGTATGCGGCGTCATGGCATACAATAATATTGTATTTAAGCGCAATCCTCACTGCCTCCTCAAAAAACGACCGCTGGGCCGATGCAGATGTCGGATTATTCGGATAATTGATAAACATCATTTTTGTTTTTTTCAGAATACTTTCAGGTATGATGCTAAAATCAGGCAGAAATCCGTTTGTTTCAAGCAGCGGCATGAAATGGCTTTCACCACCCGCAAACATGGTACCGATATGATAGACCGGATACCCCGGTGAAGGTATGAGCACAGTGTCGCCCGGATTGACAAACGCCAACGGTATATGCCCGATGCCCTCCTTGGAACCAATCAACGAGACAACCTCTGTTTGAGCGTTGAGTGCAACCTGAAATCTCTTCCCGTACCAGTCAGAAACAGCTTTCCTGAAGGAAAACATACCTTCATAAGAAGGATACCGGTGATGTTCAGGCTTTTCGACAGCGCTTTTCATGGCATTGACAATATGTAACGGAGTGGGTATGTCAGGATCTCCGATGCTCAAATCGATAAGGTCCGTGCCTTTTTCCCTCTCTTTCTGTTTCATCTGGTCAATAGCGGCAAAAAGATATGGCGGAAGGTTTTTAAGCCTCGCGGCTATTTCAACTGATATATTTTTTTTCAAGGCTGCCTCCTGTTTTTCAGTCTATTATAAACAATACTATTAAATGATTGAAAAAGGATTCCATGTAAAAGAGTTTAAACGCATGAAAAATACTGGCGTGACAGGATAACGGAAGTTCGCGTGGGGAGGACAGCCTCCCCACGCTTATGCAAATAATTATTTTGCGGGTTTCTCAGCAGGCTTTGCCGGCTCTGCCTTCTTGGGCTCAGCCTTTTTCTCTTCAGCCTTCTTTGGTGCTTTCTCTGCCGCCTTCTTTACTGACTTAGCGGTATTTTTGCCGTCTGCTGTGGTGAACTTTGCTACAACCTTATCACCAGCCTTGCAGTCCTTCATCATCATTTCGTCAACAGCGATGACAACATCACCCTTCTTACCTTTTACGGTAATGGTCTTTGCTGCTGCATCAACTGCAGTGACTTCTCCTGTAACCTGGCTAATCTTTGCAGGGGCCTTCTTTTCAGCCTTTGCCGGCTCTGCCTTTTTCTCAGCCTTTACAGGTTCAGCCTTCTTCTCCATCGGTGCAGGAGCTGCTTTCTTCTCTTCTGCTGCGAAGGAAACTGACGACATGGCAAACACAAACAGTGTCGCTACGATCAAAGCGATAATTCTCTTCATTCAAATCACCTCCTTTCTTTTAAGAATTCAACCCGTATATTTTCACATATAACTCAACGTCGATAATAAGCAACTACCATGCCAGAGGCAAATTACCCGTTACATCTCAATACACCTTGTTTAATATGTCCCCTTTTAGGGAATTATATCCTCTTTTGGGGAATCGAGATGGAACTTCTCCCACCGGTAACAGAATGTTTTATAACTCAATCCGAGGAGCTTTGCCGCCCTGGTGGCTATGCCGTTTGATTTTTCCATTGCCTTCTTCAGGAGGTCCTTTTCAAGTTCCTCAAATTCAATGCCATCATCAGGCAATTCAAAATCCTGGATATAACCCCGGTGCAGGAAATGCAGTTCGCTCTTGATATCTTTCAGCCTTATATCAGACGTTTCACACATGAGAACCGCCCGTTCTATAACTGACTCAAGCTGACGGATGTTTCCGGGCCAGTGATACTCCATAAGGGCCTTCCGGGCGTTGTCTTCAATCCCACGGACCCTTTTGCCGAAATCCTGGTTGTACTTCTTTATAAAATAATCGGTCAGCTCAGGGATATCCTCTTTCCTTTCGCGAAGAGGCGGCAGGTGAATAGTTACAACCTTCAGTCTGTAGTAGAGGTCTTCCCTGAAGATCTTTCTGGATATTTCTTTCTCGAGATCCTTGTTGGTTGCCGCGATAATCCGCACGTCCACGTTAATGCTTTCACGGTTTCCTATTCTCCGTATCTCCTTGTCCTGAAGCACCCTGAGGATCTTCGATTGTGTCAGCGCAGGCAGATCCCCAATTTCATCAAGAAAAATTGTACCGCTGTTAGTCGCCTCGAAAAGCCCGATCCCGCGTGACGATGCTCCGGTAAATGCCCCGGGCTCATATCCGAAAAGCTCACTCTCTATCAGATTCTCCGGAATCGCGGCACAGTTGACAGCGGTAAACGGCCTCGAGCGTCTCTGACTGTTGTAATGAATAGCCCTTGCGATAAGCTCCTTCCCTGTCCCGCTCTCTCCAAGGATAAGCACGGTTGCCGGGCTTGGTGAGACCTTTATCATGATATCCAGGGCTTCCTTCATTCTCTTGGAACTTCCGATAATCCCCTTGATACTGAATTTTTCATACAGGGCCTTCTGAAGCTGAAGATTCTCTTTCAGGAGAGAAGCGCGTTCTTCCGCCCTTTTGACTGTAACAAGCAGGGTATTCTTGTCAACAGGCTTTGATAAATAATCAAAAGCCCCTTTTTTGATGGCTTCAACAGCAGAGGATATAGTACCGAAAGCAGTCATCATGACAACGGTCGGTTCGTGCGGTTCTTTTGATATGGAGTCAATAAACTCCATTCCATCCATACCCTCCATCTTCAGGTCAGTGAGAACAACATCGGGGTTGTATTTCCTGATAATCTTTAAACCCTCTTCCCCTGATGAAGCGGTGTGCGTTTCATATCCCTCGTCATCGAGTATTGTTTTGAGAATACTCCGCTGAAGCGGTTCATCGTCAACTACCAGTACAACAGCCATCAGACCTCCCTGATAAAGCTCCCTGCGGCAAATGGAGCCTATTCAAACAGTTTCAAGTTATTTAACCGGCAAAGACATGATCACGGTGCTCCCTTTTTCCTCAATGCTCTGAAAATCAACTTTGCCGCCATGCTCCTCAATTACACGCTTTGTTATCGCAAGACCAAGGCCAAGACCTGTTGTCTTGGTTGTAAAGAAAGGCTCAAAGAGCTTTGGAACCTTATCGCACGGGACGCCAATCCCGTTATCTTCAATGATAATCAACACCCGGTCTTCCGATACACGGGTTTCAATAGAAAGCCTTCCTCCACACGGCATTGCTTCAAAGGCGTTGAGTATGATATTGAATATACAGGTCTTTATCAGCTCGGGATCAAGCAAAAGTACAGGAACCTGCCCGTACTGCCTCAGTATTACTATGCTCTCCTTCTCAGCTCTTGCAACTATGAGGGTTACGATCTCTTCAATGAGAGTATTTATGCTAACCTCATGAACAGCTAGCTGCAGGGGCCTTCCGTAATCGAGGAAATCCCCCACCAGTTTATTGAGCCTCTGAATCTCCTGTTTAATACCGGTCATAAGGGATTCGAATTTCTCCTTTTTTTCATGTTCCGAAGGTACACATTTTTCCCTGAGATGATCTATGGAAAGGCTGATAAAATTCAGGGGATTCCTTATTTCATGGGCAATTCCACGTGCGAGCAGCGCAATACCTGAAAGATGCTCGGCCTCCCGCAGTTTCTCTTCAAGCGCCCTTTTCTCATTGAGTTTCTGGACCATAAAATTGAAGCTTTGCGTAAGTTCACCGATTTCGTCATGCCTGTCTGATGTCAGATTAACCTTCAGGTCGCCTGCTGCGACCATCCGTGCGGCATTCACCACAGTATGTATCGGCCTTGTGTACATCCATGAAAGCAGCACTGCGATCACCATTCCGAGGCCGAAGACAAGTGATGTCGCAACAATTCTTTTGATCGAATTGGTACGGAGGATTTCCGAGAAGTCCTCAGCGTTTATCTTCAGATGAATATACCCATAGTGTTCGTTCCCCGCGACAACCGGAAGGATGACGTTGTAGACCCTGCCCTCCTTGGATACCGGCTCTCCGAGCTCCGCCTTGATGATACGCTCTTTCTTCTTTGGGCTGACCTGCTCTCCAACCTTTGTCGGATTAGTGCTTGCTATAATCTCATCGGTATTGCTGATGATTGAAATCTCATTTACTCCTTTTGCATTCAGTTTTTTAAGATAGGTGGAAAGCCTCATCTCATCTGTATATCCCCGGCTTGTGACCTCTTCCACCCCAACCTGTATGGCCTTTGAAAGTTCAGAAGTCTGTTTTTCAAGTTCTTCGAGAAGGGCCTTTTCTGATTGCGCATAGAGAAACTGCAGCACGGTTAAAAGTATGAAACTGAGGAAAAACATCATTCCAATCAGTTTCTTGTTGAGGGAAAGGTTAAGAAAATAATTTTTGATCATCATATGGTATTGTACCAGACACTCTCTGATAAAAATATTTTCAAATCATCTGTATTTTAGTAAAATCACTGTATGTTTTTGCAACAGGTCGTCAACGGCCTCACTCTTGGCAGTGTCTATGCGCTTATTGCGCTCGGGTATACAATGGTATACGGCATACTTGAGCTTATCAATTTCGCGCATGGCGAGATTTATATGGTCGGGGCCTATCTGGGCATTATCTTCCTGGGAATTTTCACTGCTGCAGGGCTCACCTCATACAGCCTCTCGCTTACTCTGGTTCTGACCTTTCTCCTGTCGGTTATCTTTTGTTCGGCTTACGGATTCACGATTGAAAAAATCGCCTATAAACCATTGCGCAACGCTCCAAGGCTAAGCCCGCTCATCAGCGCAATCGGGGTCTCCATCTTTCTGCAGAACTATGTGATGCTCACCCAGGGCGCAACTGACAAGGTCTTCCCTCAGCTTTTCCCGCTTTCTGCCTTTGAAGTGTTCTCCATAAGAATAACTTACATGCAGTTGTTTATCCTCATCACTTCAGGCGTGGTCATGCTGCTGCTGCGCTTCTTCGTCAGAAAGACAAAAATGGGAAAGGCAATCCAGGCTGTTGCACAGGACAAAACCATGGCTTCACTTGTCGGAATAAATATTGATACCATTATTTCGGTGACGTTTATTATCGGATCAGGACTTGCTGCTGTCGCCGGTCTCATGGTTGCCATGTACTACGGACTCGTAAATTATTCCATCGGATACATCGCGGGGATAAAGGCATTCACAGCCGCGGTCCTGGGCGGAATCGGAAGCATACGTGGCGCAATGTTCGGCGGTATGCTCCTTGGTCTTGTTGAAAGCCTTGGAGCAAGTTATATTTCGGGCGAGTACAAGGACGCCTTCGCTTTCATCCTGCTGATCATAATACTTCTGATAAAACCGGGCGGACTCTTTGGCAAGAGCGTATAGGTAACCATGGCAGACGATATGACACAGTCAAAAGCCAATATACCTGACCGTTTAAGAAAAATCAGGCCTGTAATTATTGCTTTATGGCTGTCTCTGCTTTTTCTGCCCTTTGCGGGCATCAAAGCATCTGTCATACTATTTATTGTTCTGGGAACAGGGACAGTCCTGATGAAAGCCATCAGAATGGCTTTATCAAAAAGCAATGCATTAGATTCCGCAGCCTCCCTTTCCTGCAGAATAGGCACCCTGCCCTGCAGCCGCACACTGAGGAGAGTCGTTTTCCTTTTTTTAATTCCTTTCCTTTTTATTGCACCTTTCATATCCTCCAATTATTTCATAGATGTGGCAGTACTGTCCGGTATCTACATCATTCTTGCTCTCGGATTAAATGTGGTCGTCGGATTTGCTGGTCTGCTTAATCTCGGATTCGTGGCATTTTACGCAATTGGCGCATATTCCTACGCCCTGCTGAATACCATGTTCGGTCTCGGTTTTTGGTCGGCACTGCCGGTTTCTGTCGGCCTCACAACACTTTCAGGGTTTCTCCTCGCAATTCCGGCTCTCCGTTTGCGCGGCGATTACCTTGCAATTGTTACACTGGGATTTGGTGAAATAGTGCGGCTTGTGCTGAATAACTGGGACAGTGTGACAAAGGGGCCAAACGGCATTTCAGGCATAGAGCCTCCTTCAATATTGAATGTATCCCTTTGCAATCTCTCCTATTACTATTACTTCGTTCTGGTTGCAGTTATGTTTTCAGTTTTTATCACTAACAGGGTCTATGCTTCGGGAATCGGCAGGGCATGGGTAGCCATAAGGGAAGATGAGACAGCCTCATCCGCAATAGGCATCAATACCACCATGTATAAGCTCTATGCCTTTGCCTTCGGTGCTTTCTGGGCAGGATTTGCCGGCGCTGTTTTCGCGGGCAAGATGCAGTTTGTTTCTCCTGAAAGCTTCACTTTTATCGAGTCAGTTCTTATTCTCAGCATGGTTATTCTCGGAGGGCTGGGCAGCATCCCCGGGATTATCCTCGGAGCCGCAATTCTTGTACTGCTTCCTGAGGTGTTGCGGGAGGTTCAGTTATACCGCATGCTTGCCCTTGGATGCGGTCTTGTTGCGCTTATGATATTCAGGCCTCAGGGGTTATTCGGAGGTAAAAATGTCTCTTTTAGAAGTTAGAGCATTATCAAAACACTTTGAAGGTATTCGGGCAGTTGATGAATTCAGCATGAAGGTGAGGCCCAATAGCATCCTTAGCGTTATCGGGCCAAACGGCGCCGGGAAAACAACCCTCTTTAATTGCCTTACCGGCATTGTTAAACCAACCAGCGGTAATGTCAGATTCTCCGGGAATGATGTCACAGGTTATCAGCCACACGCAATAGCCAGACTTGGGATTTCAAGGACTTTCCAGAATATCAGGCTGTTCAGGGAAATGTCCGTTCTTGAAAATGTCATGGTAGCGCAGCATCACCGGTCCCGCTCCGGACTGTTAGGAGCCATTTTCAGGTGGAAAAGTTTCCGTGATGAAGAATGGACCATAAAACAAAGGGCGTTTGAATATCTTGAACTGGCTGGAATCGCTGATTATGCCGACTCATTGTCGGGAAGCCTTGCATACGGTGTACAGAGGAGACTCGAAATAGCGCGGGCTCTGGCAACAGAAGCGGTAATGATCCTGCTTGACGAACCGGCAGCAGGCATGAACCCCCAGGAGACATCGAATATCATGGAACTCATTCAAAACCTTAAAAGCTTAGGCAAGACAGTCCTCCTGATTGAACATGATATGAAGGTCGTCATGGGGATATCCGACTGGATTGTCGTGATGGACCATGGAATCAAAATAGCTGAGGGGATACCTGCTGCCATTCAGAAAGACAAGATGGTCATCGAGGCATATCTTGGAAAGGAACACTGATGCTGCGCATTGACTCCGTCCGTGCTTCATACGGACCAATCGAAGCAATAAAGGGTATAACGCTTGAATTGAATGCAGGTGAGGTTGTCAGTCTCATAGGCAGCAACGGGGCGGGCAAATCAACCACTTTAATGGCAATATCCGGAATTCTGAGACCTGTTTCCGGAGAAATTGCTTTTGAAGGAAAAAGCATAAAGGAAATACCGCCGCACAGGATTGTTCAGAGAGGAATCTGCCAGGTACCGGAGGGAAGGAGAATTTTCCCAAGGCTTACGGTCAGAGAGAACCTTGAAATGGGAGCATATTCTCTTTTCAAATCAGGTGTCGCGTTTTTTTCAAAAAAGAAAAAGGACACTCATGGACTGGACTCCGGCATGGAAAAGGTCTTTAATCTCTTTCCGGTTCTAAGGGAAAGACAGAAGCAATTTGGCGGGACTCTGAGCGGCGGGGAACAGCAGATGCTCGCAATAGGCAGGGCACTGATGTCTTCACCAAAGCTGCTGCTACTCGACGAACCCTCCCTCGGTCTTGCCCCAATAATGGTCAGCAGGATATTCCGGACAATCCGGGAAATCAATAAAGAAGGCGTGGCCATTCTCCTCGTTGAACAAAATGCCCGTGCCGCACTTAAGCTTTCCCACCGCGGATATGTCCTTGAGAACGGAGAAATAGCACTTGAGGGTGCAGGAGAAGAACTTCTTGGCAATGAACGCGTCAGACAGCTGTATCTTGGTGGTTAACGGGTCTTCACCCGTATGCTATAATATTTAACTATGGACACCGCCCGTGCGCATCTCTTTATCGAAGGCAGGGTGCAGGGAGTCTGTTACCGGTTCTTCACCAGAAATGTCGCAGAAACCCTCGGACTGCATGGATGGGTGCGCAATCTGAGAGACGGCAGAGTCGAGGCGCTTTTTGAAGGCAGAAGGGACTCCGTTGAAAAAGCCATACAACAATGTAAAAACGGCCCTCCCGGAGCTCGCGTAACGAATATTGAGGTTTTGTGGGAACAGTTCAACGGGGAACAAAAGGAGTTCGAGATACGTTACTGACTCCTGCTTCTTCCCTGCCGTCTGATATGTTACCATAGCTTTGCACACCAGTCCCTGTCACTGCTGCCTGCCGGGATACTGTTGCAAGGACCTCGTCTATAATGGTATTTTCATTGCATGCTGCGCGAAATAAGCATCAGGAATTTTGCGATTATTGATACCCTGACGATCAGGTTTCATGAAGGTCTGAATGTAATCACAGGAGAGACCGGCGCGGGCAAATCCATTATTGTGGATGCCCTCAGCCTCGTTCTGGGTAGCAGGGCGCAGACCGATTTCATAAGAACAGGAGAAAAAGAGCTGGTTATTCAGGCATATTTCGAAATAGCGGAAGAGCCGCAACTTCCCGACATCGGCATAGATCTGTCAGACGGCCTTCTTATCCGGAGAATAGTTTCTTCTGCCGGGAAAAGCAGGGCATTCATAAATGACACCATGGTAAATCTGCAAACACTTGCGGAATTCGGGAGTATTCTCGTCGACATACACGGACAGCATGAACACCAGAGCCTGATGTCCGTTGATACTCAGAGAAGGATACTTGACACGTTCGGCAAGCTTGATGAGGACAGGGAAAAAGTCGGGGAATTATTCAAACAAACCGAACAACTGAAAGAAGAAATCTCCGACCTGTCGCGGCAGACGCGTGAACGCGCTGACAAAGCCGACCTTCTCAGATTTCAGGTCATGGAGATTGACGGAGCATCACTTCAGCCGGGAGAGAAGGAGCGCCTGCTTCAGGAAAAGACCATACTTGCAAACATCAGCAGACTGAAAGAGCTGACTGAAACAGCTTACGGATTGCTGTATGACTCCGAAGGATCGTGCACAGAAAAGCTCTCTTCAGTCCTTGCAAAAGTGAAGGAACTGTCTTTGCTTGACCCGGGCACCGCGGCTATACTCGATATGCTTGAAGCTGCTTCTCCCCTCATCGAAGATGCCACGCTTTCTCTCAGAAAATATCGCGGCAGCTGTGATACAGACATTGAGCGAATTCAAAGCGTCGAAGAAAGACTTGAAGAAATCAGGCGTCTGGAAAGAAAATACGGCGAAGGCATCGAAACTGTCATTCTATACAGAAATAAGGCTGCCGGGGATTTGCAACTGATTGAACAGACTGACAGACAATTGGACAAACTGGTGAACAACCTTCAGGAACTGGAAAGTAAACTTATAAATTCTGCCAGAATTCTTTCTGATAAAAGAAAAGCAGCCGCCTCAGAAATAGAGTTACTTGTAAAAAAAGAACTCCGGGAACTCTCATTCAGCAGTTCTGATTTCCAGATAGAAATAAGGCAGGATACTATTACATCCAGCGGATATGACCGGATCGAATTTCTGTTTTCAGCAAATCCGGGGGAGACTGCGAAGCCTCTAAACAGAGTGGCCTCAGGCGGTGAACTGTCAAGGATTATGCTTGCACTGAAAAATATATTTGCCGCAGCTGACCGTATACCAACCCTTGTATTTGATGAAATAGATGCCGGCATTGGAGGTAAAACCGCTCTGGCAGTTGGAAACTCTTTAAAAAAAGTAGCGCAAAGACATCAGGTGCTCTGTACGACACACCTGCCGCAGATTGCTGCAAAGGCCAGTTCCCATCTGAAGATTGAAAAAGCCCTGGATGGAGAACGTGCAAAGGTGGATGTTCATGAACTGTCCGGCAGTAAACGAATGGATGAAATTGCACGCATGCTTAGTGGTACAATATCAAATGTTTCTTTGCGGCACGCTGAGGAATTGATTAAAAGCACTGCATGAAAGGGATGATTGTCATAGACAGGGAAAGGTGCAAAGGCTGCGCCTATTGTGTCGAAAGCTGCCCTGCCGCTGTTATAATAATGGAGAAACGTTTTAACAAAAAAGGTTTTTTCACCGCGCATGTGGAGCATGAAGACAAGTGTACCGGCTGTGGTCTCTGTGCCATGATGTGCCCTGAGATCGCAATAGAAGTTTATAACTCCGTCACACATGGAGAAGAATGAGTAAAGCACAGGCGATAGGAATTGATATAGGTGGAACCAACCTCAGGGTTTCGCTTGTTTCAAGGTCCGGTGAGATAATACGCAAGATTAAGGAACCATCCTCAAAAGATGTTGTCAATACTCTGTTTCACTCAATAGAAAGCCTTATGTCAGATGAGGTGGCCGGCATCGGCATTGGGGTCGCCGGTCTTGTCGACAGTGCTAACGGCAGAATTTTCATCTCGCCGAATTTGCCGGTAATTGAAGGAATCCCCATTGCATCAATGATAAATGACCGGTTTTCAGTTCCGGTCTTTTTGGAAAATGACGCCAATACCGCCGCGATCGGGGAAAAATGGATTGGAGCGGGAAAAGACTTTGCGAATTTTTTTCTTTTTACGCTGGGCACGGGAATCGGCGGAGGGATAATCCATAACAGAAAACTGCTTGGGGTACCCGCCGAGATTGGCCATATGACAATAGAGGCAAACGGCGAAAAGTGTCCTTGCGGGAATTCGGGTTGTCTTGAATCCTATGCTTCTGCGAGGGCAATCCTTTCAAAAGCCATTTCCGCTCTCGAAAAGGGAAGAGAGAGTCCCCTGAAAAACTGTTACGGCGGGAATTTCTATAAACTGACAACCGAGGACATCTACCGTTTCTCATTAGACGGAGACAGTCTCGCCCGGGAAACCCTCAGGGATGCAGGGAGATACCTGGGAATAGGCATTGCCAATATAATCAATCTGATGTGGCCCGAGGCAATAATACTCACAGGAGGTCTTGCCGGCGCATGGAGCATTTATGTCCAGGAAGCTATTAAGGAAGCCTCCCGCAGGGCATTCCGGGAGTTGTTTGAAACGGTAAAAATTATTCCTTCTTCCCTCATCGATGATGCAGGGATTATCGGAGCGGCAGGACTTGTATTTGAGGAGGCTGAATGAAAAAAGACAGAAAAAGGCTTTTACGCGAATATGTTGAAGCCATTGTCACGGCGCTTATTCTCGCGCTTATTATCAGGGCATTTGTTGTACAGGCATTTAAAATACCATCCGGGTCAATGATCCCGACGCTGCAGATCGGTGATCATATACTCGTGAATAAATTCATATACGGGACAAAGATACCTTTTACCGATATAAAAGTCTTGTCATTTAAAAAACCGCAAAGAGGAGATATAATAGTCTTCAAGTATCCTGAAGACCCCAATAAGGACTTTATCAAAAGGGTTATCGCGGTAGAGGGTGATGTCATCGAATCAAAAAACAAGATCGTCTCGATAAACAGGAATGTCATATCGGAACCATATGCGTATCATTCTGATAATTATCTCCTTCCCGGGATGAATCCACGGGATACTTTCGGTCCAAGAACTGTTCCAAAGGGATCGGTCTTTGTCATGGGAGACAACCGCGACCAGAGTTATGACAGCAGGTTCTGGGGATATGTTGATGAAAAGGCGATAAAAGGCAAGGCTTTCATTATTTACTGGTCCTGGGATCCTAAAAAATGGCTCAGGATCAACAGAATAGGGAGGTTGATACATTGAAAAAGATAGTGTATTTCATTCTGCTGGGTTTATTCGGTTTCTTTGTTTATGCGGGGTTTGTAATTGGCATGCCGTACTACAAATATCAGGCATTGAAATCTGACGTAAAGGATATTGCAAGAATCCCCTATGAAGGGACACTGTCTGAAAAGATTATCAACCAGGTGTTTGAGCGTGCACAGGAACTGAAAGTGCCCATAGAGAGAAAGGATATCAAGGTCACTTCATCCGATAGGATTGTTACTGTTAAAATAGCATGGGCAGAAAATATTGATATCCTTGGTGTGTATCAGGATACCCTTCGTTTTGTCATAAACGTCAAAGAATAGCATGTTTACCGGCATTATCATTGAATCAGGAGTGATAACGGCATCTGAGAGAAAAGGCAGCACCCTTAGGCTCTCTGTCAGGGCTGACCGTACTGCTTGCGATTCTGTTATCGGTGACAGCGTCTGTGTTAATGGCGTGTGCCTCACGGTAGTCAGAATAAACGGCAACATAATGGAATTTGACCTCTCCGATGAAACGCTCCGTTCGACAACCTTCGCGCGGGCAAAGAAAGGGGATCGGGTAAATATTGAACCCTCACTCAGGCCTGATTCAAAGCTTGGAGGGCATTTTGTAACAGGGCATATTGACGGGACAGGAACGATACGTTCAAAGACAATTTCAGGAGATCTCTGCAGGTTTGAGATCAAAGCCCCGTCCGGCATCCTTCATTTTCTTGTCGGGAAGGGATCTGTCGCTATTGACGGGATAAGCCTGACCGTTGTTGAAGTGCTGCAGGAAAGCTTCACAATAGTAATAATACCCCATACACTGCAGATCACAACGATAGGGACAAGGGAACCTGGAGACATAGTCAATCTTGAAGCTGATATTATCGGGAAATACGTTGAGAAATTTGTAAACAAAGGACCGGCAAGGGATTCACATCTTATGGAAACCCTGACAAAATCCGGGTTCATTCAATAACACGCAGGAGGCATGAAAAGTCGTCAGTTACCGGACATGGAAACAGGCAGACTATCAGAAAAACCGCAAACATGGAAAAATACAAATTCAATACAATTGATGAAGCAGTAGACGATATTGCCAACGGAAAAATGATAATTCTCGTTGATGACGAGGACAGGGAAAATGAAGGGGACCTATGCATAGCAGCTGAGAAGGTTACACCTGAGTCTATTAATTTCATGGCAAGGTACGGAAGGGGGCTGATCTGTCTTTCCCTGACTCCGGAACGTGTTGAGGAACTGAAGCTCCCCATGATGACTGATGACAACACTTCTTCTTTTGGCACTGCCTTTACGGTTTCCATTGAGGCAAAAAAAGGAGTTACAACGGGAATCTCGGCAGCAGACAGAGCGCATACAATCATGACCGCCATTAACCCTGCCATACAACCTGAAGACCTTGCCAAGCCGGGGCATGTCTTTCCCCTCAGGGCAAGGCGCGGAGGAGTACTGCAAAGGGCCGGACAGACCGAGGGGTCAGTTGATCTTTCCAGGCTTGCGAAATTATATCCTGCCGGAGTTATTTGTGAAATCATGAGCGATGATGGAACCATGGCAAGGGTTCCCGAGCTGATGGAATTTTCAAAAAAGCATAATCTGAAAATCGTCACGATCAAGGATCTGATCAGCTACAGGATGCGCAATGAGTCATTTGTCAAAAGGATTGCCACAGTCAGAATGCCGACAGAATTCGGCGGCGAATTCACTGTGATTGCTTATTCAAATGATATGGACACCAATACCCACCTTGCGCTGATAAAAGGAGAGATACATCCGCAAGATGAAGTTCTTGTCAGGGTACATTCCCAATGTCTTACCGGTGATGTCTTCGGATCAAGGCGCTGCGATTGCGGGGAACAGCTCCATAAGGCAATGGAAATAATCGGGAAAGAAGGCAAAGGCGTAATCCTCTATATGCGTCAGGAAGGCAGAGGCATCGGATTGATAAACAAGCTCAGGGCCTATGAACTCCAGGACAAGGGGCTTGACACGGTTGAGGCGAATATCAGCCTCGGTTTCAAACCAGACCTCAGGGACTACGGAATAGGAGCCCAGATACTTGTTAACCTCGGGGTGCGAAAGATGCGCCTGATGACAAACAATCCAAAGAAAATCGTCGGACTCGAAGGATATGGGCTCAAGGTAGTTGAGAGAATCTCCATCCAGGGGAAACCACACGAAAAAAATATCAGCTACCTCAGGACAAAGAAAAAGAAAATGGGGCATATGCTCGATAATGTATAGGCAATATTCCGTATGCAGGGGGAAGACTTTCCCCGCTATAGATCCTAAAGGCAAACAAGGGAGGTTATATGAAAATAATTGAGGGTGATCTTCAGGCAAAAGGACTTAAATTCGGTATCGTAACCAGCAGATTTAATGACTTTATTACCGCGAAACTTCTCGATGGCGCAAAAGATGCCCTTATCAGGCATGGCGCAAAAGACGAAGATATTGACGTGGTAAGGGTTCCCGGCTCTTTTGAAATTCCGCTTGCAGCAAAAAAAATGGCTGGCAAGGGAGTCTATCATGCGATTATCTGCCTTGGCACGATTATAAGGGGAGCAACTCCGCATTTTGACTATGTCGCTTCAGAGGCATCAAAGGGAGTCGCGCTTGTTTCACTTGAAACCGGAATACCTGTCGCATTCGGCATCATAACTTCAGACACTATTGAACAGGCAGTTGAGCGGGCAGGAACAAAAAGCGGCAACAAGGGATGGGATGCGGCAATCACGGCCATCGAGATGGCGCAACTCCTGAAGAAGCTTTAGATTGTCTGAAGCAATCATGGGAAAAAATCAGTACAGTCTGTTGAAATGTCCACTCATAATGTGCAGCGCCATGGTTCCGGCCTCAGCATGAGCCGCCGCAAGTCAAGGGAATACGCGCTTCAACTCCTCTTCCAGACAGACTTTATCGGCAGAGAACCGGATTCCTCAGACTTCCGCGAATTCTGGTCAGATAAAAATGAGCAGGAACCGATAAGGAGGTTTACAGAGGACATTGTCAAGGGAACCATTTCACAAATAAGCGAGCTTGACACTGTAATTGAAAAGATAACCAAAAACTGGTTATTGCAAAGAATGGCCGCGGTCGACAGAAATATCCTGCGGCTCGCAGCATATGAAATTCTTCACAGGGACGACATACCTTCAGCCGTAACCATAAATGAAGCACTTGAAGTTGCAAAGAAGTTTTCCTCGCAGGATTCCGTAGCTTTCATTAACGGAGTCCTCGACCGGCTTGCAAAAGATACAGGCAAGGCTTAAACCGAAAGGAACTTAAAATGACAACTGCAGGATCTGCAATCCGTATCTGTTTGATTATCGCCCTGACCCTCTTCATGATTTGTGGATGCGCAACAACCCAGAGTGACTGGAATGTCGCATTGCGAACTGGAACAATCTCCGGATTCGAGCAGTTCATAGCCAGACACCCTGAAGCTTCGCAGGCAGAATCCGCGAAGAAACGAATACAGGAATTGCGGGCCGACAAAGACTGGCAGGCAGCCACTTCATCAGGTTCCATAAGCGCATACCAGGACTTCCTGAGTAAATACCCCGCATCAAATTATTCCAAACAGGCATCACAAAAGCTGGAACAATTGTCTGCTGAACGCGACTGGCAAAGCACCAAAACAGCTAATACAATCAATTCATACAAAGAGTTTCTCGGCAAATATCCGAAATCCATCTACACGGATCAGGCCAGGCAGCAGCTTGAACTGCTTGAATCCGAAGCAGACTGGCAAAGCATTAAAACATCCGGCGACATAAATGCTTACCGCTCTTATGCCATAAAACACTACGGCTCTGTTTATGCCAATGAAGCCAGTACCATTGCCGATAAAATGCAGGAGGAGCTCGACTGGAAGGAAGCCCTGGCAAATAATACTGATGATGGTTTGGTGCGGTACATAGTTAAATATACCGGAACAACAAAAGCAGATGAAGCTGCAAACAGGCTGCTAAAGCATACCGTCATACGTGCAGGAGGAGTTATCCCCTGGACAGCATTGGGCGGCATGTCATGGAGTCAGACAGATCCTGAGATGGATGGGTTCTCAAACTTCAGAAATGCTATGATTGGAGGCGCCACTGTCATCAGACTCCCCAATTTCTTCGCTTTCGAGTGCAGCGAAAAGACAGAATTTATTTTTATGAATTGGGTAAAACTAAATCAGGTTAAATGCAAAGGACACTTGAAAGGGAACTCTGAAGGGCTGCGTGTTATCGAAGGTATGGCTTTAATTCCAAAGGCCGGGAAATGAGGATTTCAATCAAAGTATAGCGCAATATCTCTTTTGAGAATGATGAGACGATTTATCTTTCTTTCCCTTTACAAGACCTGCGGCTTTCTGTAATATAACGTAGAACCATTTAGTAATAGTACGTATCAAATTGAAACCCAGCAAAATTATTCATTATGTATAGAATCGGATGGATATCATATTTGCGCAAAAATATATCTGGCTCGTTCTATATACAAGTATAACAATATGTCTATTTTCATTGATCCAGATAATCCTAACTTTAAAACAATAATCACGAATTTACAACCGACCCCGGGCTATTGTTTTTTCTTCGACATTGTAGGCTCGACTGTGCTCAAAGATGATAGCCTATCGTAAGCTTCCCCTATAGGTAGACACTTCAGAAGTAGACTTTCTGGCAAAATAACCGTCAGGAGGATCTGATGAAGAAGTCACGTTTCACCGAGACGCAGATAGTAGGGATTTTGAAGGAGGCTG
>Ga0233425_10005115_pt1 | contig 21154 bp, 16 predicted proteins | sample Watercolumn_Towu_2_FD_181712 | JGI IMG/M metagenome (GOLD analysis project Ga0233425, IMG submission 181712) | Freshwater microbial communities from Lake Towuti, South Sulawesi, Indonesia - Watercolumn_Towuti2014_140_MG | ecosystem: Environmental > Aquatic > Freshwater > Lake | place...
CCTGAGCCTGCCGAAGGACGAGAAGCCTGCCGGCGGGCAGGCGTTCGTTTTTCCAAAGGAAGCGAGCGAGAAATTTTTGGGGTGACATAAGGTCCTGTCTTGAGGTACGCAGCGCGGGATGGGGTCATAAAGATACTCGCGGAGTTATTCAGTATATTGTAAACCCCGCGCAAGTACCGAAAGACGACCTTATGGCAGGACCCCAAAAATTTGTTCGAAGTCTGTCTGAGAAAATTAACGAAAGCGATCATGATAATCACGAAGCAGAAAGATCTGAAAGAGATACTGAAGCACCTTGAGGGGCAGCGGAAGGTATTTATCGTCGGCTGCGGGGAGTGCTCGACCACATGCAAGACCGGCGGCGAGGAAGACGTCAAGCGCATGAAAGCCGCCCTTGAGAAGGAAGGTAAAGTCGTCACCGGTTATTGCATACCGGGCGCGCCATGCGTCGCCGCGCAGGTGAAGCTCGAAATGGCCAAATTTCGGAAGCCGATAGAGGCCTCCGACGCCGTGCTCGCCCTTTCCTGCGGCCTCGGCATACAGTCCCTGAAAGAGAATATGCGCGTGGAAAGGCCGGTGCATGTAGGATGCGATACGCTCTTCATGGGGGCGGTCGAAGCCTCGGGCGCGTTCGCGGAGAGATGCTCCGCCTGCGGCGAATGCATCATAGAGACGACCGGTCTTATCTGTCCCGTGGCGCGATGCCCGAAGTCGCTATTGAGCGGACCGTGCGGCGGGCAGAACAAGGGAAAATGTGAAGTGGATAAGGACAAAGATTGCGCGTGGATCCTTATATATAACGAATTGAAGAAGAGGGGCGAGCTCGGGCTTCTTAAGCAAAAAAGAGTTCCGAAGGACCATTCCAAAAGCCTCAAGCCCCGCAACCTGAAAGTTTGATTGGCGAAAGAGCCGATGTCATGAAAAAAATATCCGCGATCACCGTGATGATATCGATGGTCTTTTTTGCGGCTGCCCCTGCCTGGCCGTCGGATGAAAAGGAGTGGCTCGCGCTTACCGACAAGGCCATAAATTATTTCCAGGCCGGCAAGAAGAAGGAGGCCATAGCCACGGCCCGCAGGGCCCTCAAGATGGGCGAAGAGATATTCGGCGCGGAAGACCTGAAGGTGGTCGGATCGATAGACGACCTCGCCAGTTACCTTAAAGCCGACGGCAAATATGTCGAGGCCGAGGCCCTGTATAAGAGGGCCCTTTCCATCCTGGAGAAAAGGCTCCCACCCGACGACAGATACCTCGCCATATTCCTGAATTACCTGGCAAATTTCTACGACAACATAAAGAAACCCGGCGAAGCGGCGGCGATGAGGGCCCGCGCAAATGCCATCCGTTCCGGCGCCAACAAGTCCGCGGACAGCTCCCGGGACAAAACGGAAACAAGCAAGTAGGAGACGCAAATAGTGACAGACCAGAATCCGGAAGAAAAATACAACGCCCTCGAGCGTTACGGACGGGACCTTACAGAGCTGGCGGCGCAGGGAAAGCTCGACCCTGTTATCGGCCGCGACGAGGAGATACGGCGCGCGATACAGGTATTGGCGCGCAGGACGAAAAATAACCCCGTCCTGATAGGCGATCCCGGAACGGGCAAGACCGCCATAGCCGAAGGGCTTGCCAGGAGGATCGTCGACGGGGACGTCCCGACGCCCCTTAAAAATAAGAAGATAGTGGCCCTCGACATCGGCGCGCTTGTCGCGGGCGCGAAGTACAGAGGCGAGTTTGAGGACAGGCTGAAGGCCGTACTTAAGGAGATACATGAGAAAGCGGGCGAGGTGATCCTCTTCATCGACGAGCTCCATACGATCGTCGGAGCCGGCTCCGCGGAAGGCGCGGTAGACGCGTCGAATATGCTGAAACCGGCTCTCGCCAGGGGAGAGCTCAGATGCATCGGCGCCACGACCCTCGATGAATATAGAAAGCATATCGAGAAGGACAAGGCGCTCGAGCGGCGATTCCAGCCCATATTTATCGGGGAACCGTCGGTAAAGGATACGATCGCCATACTGCGCGGCCTAAAAGAGCGCTACGAGATATTTCACGGCGTAAAGATAAAGGACGACGCGCTCGTAAGCGCGGCAGTGATGTCGGACAGGTATATCTCGGACAGGTTCCTGCCGGACAAGGCCATAGATCTTATAGACGAAGCCGCGGCGAAGCTGAGGATAGAGATAGACAGCCTTCCGACCGAACTCGACGAGCTCGAGCGGAAGATCATGCAGTACGAGATCGAAAGGCAGGCGCTCAGGAAAGAGAAGGACGCCTCGTCCAGGGAGCGCCTTGAAAAGATGGAGAAGGAGCTGGTCGGACTGAAGAAGAAGTCCGCCGAGCTCAGGGAGCACTGGGAAAAGGAGAAGTCCGCAATCGACAAGATACGGGCGATAAAAGAAAAGCTCGAGCGCGCCAAGCTCGATGAAGATCGCTATGAGAAGGAGGCCAAGCTCGACAAGGTGGCCGAGATACGCTACGGCGTCGTAAGGGAGCTGGAGAAGGAGCTCGCCGGAGAAAACAAAAAGATACAGGACATACAGGCCAAGAACAAGATGCTGAAGGAAGAGGTCGACGAGGAAGATATAGCCGAGATAGTCTCGAAGTGGACCGGCATACCCGTCTCGAAGCTTATGGAAGGCGAAAAGGAGAAGCTCGTCCACATGGAGGAGAGGCTCGAGTCGAGGGTCGTCGGCCAGGACGAGGCGATAGGCCTGATATCGAACGCCGTCAGACGTTCGCGCTCGGGCCTGTCGGATACGAACAGGCCGATAGGGTCGTTTCTCTTTCTCGGGCCGACGGGCGTGGGCAAGACGTATCTGGCCAAGTCCCTGGCGTGGTTTCTCTTCGACGACGAGAACGCCGTAGTCCGGATAGATATGTCCGAGTACATGGAGAAACATTCGGTCTCGCGCCTTATCGGCGCGCCGCCGGGTTACGTAGGATACGAGGAGGGCGGGCAGCTGACCGAGCGCATACGGCGCAGGCCGTACTGCGTGATCCTGTTCGACGAGATCGAGAAGGCCCACCACGACGTATTCAACATCCTCCTGCAGATACTCGACGACGGCCGGCTCACCGACGGACAGGGCAGGATAGTTAATTTCAAGAATACCGTGATCATTATGACCTCGAACATAGGAAGCGCCTATTTTCAGGACGACTCGATGCCCAAAGAGGGCCTCAGGAGGGCCGTGCAGGAAGAGGTGAAGAAGAATTTCAGGCCGGAATTTATAAACAGGATAGACGAGATAATCACGTTCAACAAGCTGTCGGAAAAGGATATCGCGAAGATCGTCGAGCTGCAGCTGGCGGCGCTCACGCAGAGGCTCGCCGCGCGCAATATCAGGCTGGACGTCGACAAAAAAGCGCGGGAAAAACTCGCGAAGGAAGGGTATGATCCGGATTTCGGCGCCCGCCCGCTCAAGAGGCTTATCCAGCGCGAGATCGAGGACCCCATGGCCCTTGAGCTTCTCGAAGGCAAATATAAAGACGGGGCGAAGATGAGCGTCACCGTCGACGAAAAGACCGGAAAATTTAAGATATAGTCCGAAATATGCCAGGCCCTACAAAGACGAAGATAGTCTGCACGATAGGCCCCGCCTCCGATACCGAGACCGTCCTGCGGAAGATGATGCTGGCGGGCATGCATGTGGCCCGCCTGAACTTTTCGCACGGCGCTATAGAAGAGAGGCTGCGCCGGATACAGCTTATACGCAAGCTCAATAAGAAGTATCACAGGCACGTTCTGCTTCTGGGTGATCTGGAAGGGCCGCGCATAAGGATAGGCAAGCTTAAAGACGGAAAGCCCATAGAGCTTAAGAGGGGCAGATCCGTCACCCTTACGCAAAAGAAAGTGGCCGGGCAGGACGGCACGATACCGTTCGATTATACGGGCAGCCTGAAAGGAGTAAAGGCGGGCCGCCATGTATTCATAGACGACGGAAATATCGCGCTGGTGGTTACGGCCAGGAAGACGGACTCTTTAGAGACCAAAGTCGTTGTGGGCGGGATCCTGAAAGAGGAGAAGGGCGTGAACATTCCGGGCGCCGGGCTCGATTTCGGACCGATCAGCAGTAAAGATATAGAGGATATCTCGTTCTCGGCCGGACGGGGCCTGGACTATGTGGCCCAATCTTTCGTTAGGAGCAAGAAAGACGTCCTGGAGGTCCGTAAAGTCCTCAAGGAATGCGGAGGCCGCTGCGGGGTGATATCGAAGATAGAGAACGAGGACGGAATAGCCAATATAGAAGAGATAATAGAGGCCTCGGACGGGATCATGGTCGCCAGGGGCGATATGGGCGTATCCGTCCCGATATACAAGATACCCATAATACAGAAGAGCATAATAAGGGACTGCATGAAAGCGAATAAGTTCGTCATCACGGCGACGCAGATGCTCGAAAGCATGACCGAGCATCGCACCCCTACCCGCGCGGAGGTGACCGATGTCGCCAACGCCGTCATAGACGGCACAGACTACGTGATGTTATCGGCTGAATCGGCTGCAGGCAAATATCCGGTCGAATCGGTAGAAATGATGCGTCAGATCGTAAAGTTTACCGAGGACTACCTCGCCGGTCGGGCCAGGATATAGAATACGCCATTCGGTTTGCATTAAAATTAAGATAGAAAAAAGCTATATTTATATTTTGATTTTTCCTTTGTATGGTGTAAACTTACTTAGTAGCGGCTCGGAGAGCTATTTTTTTGATGTAAATATAAAAACATTTAAAAACTGTTAATAGTGTAAACACATCGGAGGAAAATAAAATGAAATCGCTAAAGATGGCCATTATACTGTCTCTACTTATGTGTACGGCCGGGCTTTATGCTTATGCCGAAGATCCGCAGATAAATTCGAACTCCGAGCCTCTAAACACCCAGGAAGAGAGCATCATATTGGGAGAAGACGAGACTTTTTACTGGTCCGACCTCGATCCAGTAGCCGGTATAACGCTTCGCGGCCCGAGGGCCGGAACCGCCGCATCGACATTGGCGGCGTCATCAATGTTTAACGATAGCTTTGGATCCGGAATAATCAAGGGGTCGGCCTTTGCGCTACCCATCGTAAATAATACTAGTATTACCGGGTCCGTAACCGGAACCATAGCCGTAGATGCTGCTGATAGCATAGTTAAGGATCCCGCCGTAAAAGACCTCGCCGTCAAAGACTTCGCCGGTCGCCTTAGATTACCTGAAGGCGAGATCAGGGTAATATCGATAACGCCATCCGAATACACCATCGGGACATGCAAGGTAGTCCTGGAAAGGCCCTTACCTTACATGATAGAAGGCACGCCTGATATGATAGAAGGCGCGCTTGCCGTGCCAGGCCAGATTATGCCCCAGCCGTACGGCAGGTGTACATACACGATCAGGCAAAACAATATCAGCACCATCTCTAAAAACGGTATGACTACATTCATAGAAGGCATTCCCGCCTATCAGATACTGGGCGTCGAATATTTTGACGGCTCGCGCGATGTGTACGTTTACCGCATGCTCGGCATCAGCTCAATCGAGCAATTCGATAAAGACGGCAGGCGTAAGGCGGTAATATCGTATTCCGGCCCTGATGATGTGCCAGGCAGAGATATACAAACAGTAACGCATTTTAACGAAGATGGCACGGTAAAATACCTCGACGAGTACAGGTCAGTTACGTATTATGACGGGAATGAGCAGCCTGTAGAAAGAGAGATCTACGTCTATAGGTATGAAGGCGAGATACGTACCCCCGAAACAAAAGAAATCTGTGTCTTTGAATACAAAGGCCCGATAGGCCAGGAGCGTCTCCAGGCCTGCATTTTTGTAGACGGCACCACTATACGATACCAGAATGACCGGGCGGAGGTGGTTCTGGTCAACGGCGAGGAGATCCTCCGCTTCGCCTACGCCAACGGGCCCTCGGGGGATACCATCGCTACTATCGTCTACTTCTCCGATGGCAGGCTCCCTGTCGTATACGAAGGCCTGGCCGATCCGGCGGATGTCGTTGCAGCTTACAGAAATGCCGAAATCATCCAAAAAGCCAGGCAGGCAATTGACATGCTCGTCTCCCAGAATAATCTCATGGAAGAGTATAGCCAGCAGGCCGACGCGGTGAGTTCCCAGACAGGCCTTATAATGAGCCAAATCGGCCAGACCATGGCATCGATCATGGAGATAGCGGATCGGATATCAATTCCCGGATGGCCCTACCCCACATCCCCGGCATTGCTTCCCACGCCTCTTAACAGGCAAATGGCGATCAATTTTATGGAGTACCTCGGGGTAGCCATACAGAAGCAGGACCTTGTGGCCATAATGGCCATCCTCTCAAACCAGGATCTGGGCATAGATATGGACGATCCTTCGATCGTGCCGGAGAACCTGGCAAATCTCGTAGCAAACGAAGCCGCCGCGCTTTCTATGGTGACGGACTGGAGGGGCATATGCCAGTGGTATCTTGAAACTATAACAGCCCTTTACAACGATTGCGTCAACATAAAAGATCTGGCCATAAACGACATAGCCGCAAGGTTGCGGGTGGCCGCCGCGGAGATAAAGCTGGTATCGCTGTCGCAGAATCCGGACGGAGAAAACCTCTGGACCGTCGTGCTCAATAGGCCCTTACCTTATGTAGCAGAAGGCACTCTTGCCGCACCCGGCCAGATCACACCGCAGCCGTACGGGAGATATACCTATATCATGAAGGCTGTAGATGCCGGCAGAGGTGTTACAGCATACCTTGTGGACAAGGTATTGTATCCTGACGGCTCCTCTGACGAGTATGTCTATAAGTTCATCCATGGCTTTGTATCAGATGTGTATATATTAAGAGAGATAATGCAATATGACGATTCTGAAGCGCCTCTTCTTAAATCACGCGTATTGATGGGTGAAGACGGCAGGATAGAACGCATTCTGCATTACAAGATTACAGACGATATTCAGTATGTCGATGAATATGACTATCCTCCATCGAAGTTAGTTGACGGTATGGAAACGTCGGAAATTATCGTGCGCAGGTACGAAAAAGAGCTCCGCACCCCTGAAACCCAACCGCTCTGCGTCTTTACATACCGGGGTGTGTTTGGTCAGGAGCGGCTTATAGCGTGCGAGTTCCTCGACGGCACAATTATAAGTTACGAAAACGACCTCGCTCAGGTCGTCAGAGACGCCTCCGGCGCCGAGATCCTGCACTTCAGCTATGACTTCGATGAATCCGGCAATATCACCACGACGCATGTATACTTCAATGACAACAGGCTCCCTGTCGTATACAAAGGCCTGGCCGATCCGGTCGATTTAACCATCATTTACGGCAGTATAAAGAAGGCCGAGGCCGTACTGGAAATGCTTAAGACCGAACAGGCAAGGCTTGACTCCTACCAGGCCGAGATAGACATTCTCAGGCCTCAGGTTGCCGCGCTCAATAAAGAATTAAATGAGGTGGCGGGGCAGCTGGCGGGGCTCGGCATAGTCGACACGAGGCCTCCGGTCATGTTGATGCCGGCGTTTTTGGAAGACACGCCTCTTACTCATGAAGCCGTAAACCGGATGGTCGTGGAGCTGGAACTTGCTATAGAACGCGGCGACATCCAGAAGATAACGGAGGTCTTGGGAAATCCGGACCTGGGGATTGATCCCGCGAACTATTCAACGCCCCCTAAAAATCTGATAATTCTCATCACGAATAGATATTTCGATGTCAGCTTGCTGGAATCTTTAAAAAACAGGAGCGAGCGGTCACTTGCCGAGCTGCGGGAAGTGTATTCGGGGGCGGTTACTGCCAGAGCGGAAGCGGTAAAGATGTACGCCGCGGCGCTCAAGGTGGCGCCGTCGAAGATAACATTCAAGACGATGTCGTATGACTGGCTCGAAGGAACGGGAAGCTATGTGTTAGAACTGGCTTACGGGGCGACCGGCTCCGCCAGCTACACGGTTAAGGTGGTAAATTCCGTTGCGCAGGTAGTCGGGTTTACACAGACGACCCGCAACGCGGCCGGTCTGATCATCAAAGAGACATCCTTTACCTACGACTACAGCACAGGCGATAAGAAAGTCGCTCTTAATGAGGTCAAGGTCTATACATACGATACGGCAGGAGCCCTATCGACCGAAACAAAGACGACCATTAAATACAGCAACGCCGGATATACAAAAGAGGTGGCATATTTCAACGCCTCGAATATATCGGCGTCGTATTACAGTTACTATAAATACGATCTGAATAACAGGATGACCCTTTATGCCAAAACCTGCTATGACGCCGATATGCTACGCACCAAATACGCCGAGACAGCCTACGTTTTCCTCAATATCAATGGCGTGAACACGTCCAAGACCGCCAGCTCTTACGCGTGTGATTTTAAGGCCGGGACAGACAGTATGCTGAATGAAACCTCGAATGTTTACAGCTACTATGATTCCGGAGTAGTTAAAAACAAGACTACAGAATACGCAAATTACACAAATCTCGCCGCGTCATATTACCGATATTGGGAATATGACAGTACGGGCAGAAATACGGCGTACAGCAGCACGTCTTATAACGCCGACGGTCTTCGTACCAAATTCACGAGCGAGAATTACCTCCATATAAACATTAACGGCGTAGATACCAAGAAAGCGATCAACGCTTACGTATGCAACTATGTCGCCGGCACCGACCATATATCCGACAGCACTTTTACCGGATACAGCTATTACAATAATGGAGCGGTGAAGACTAAAAATACGACGTATGTCAACTACGTCGACTTCTCGAAGTCGTATAATCGCAAGTATGAGTATGACTCAGCCGGCAGGCAGACATTGTACAGCCAGACGTCCTACGATACTTCGGGGGGCAGGACAAAAGTATCCGCGGAAAAATACGTTTATATGAATATAGGCGGCAAAGATACGAAGAAAGTCGGCGAATCGTATCTGTGCAATTTCGAGGCCGGAACGGATCTGGTCTTGAACGAGACACTCGTGGGATACTCCTACTATGATACGGGTATCGTGATGAAAAAAGACGTGTCTTATGTCGATCATGTCAACGGATCGAAATCGTATCATAAGATATTCCATTATGACCCGGCAGGGAAGCAGATAAGGGTAGAGACAGTAACGGCCAGACCCGACCTGCAGGGCGTCAATGAAGACCTTTTCGGAGCGATGTCGATACAGGACCAGATCGCTCAGAACAAATCAGGCCTGCCTAAAGGCGTAATGGTCGTGCCGCAGACTAAAGATAAAGGGCTGGAATTGAAAGCGCCCGGAGAGCAGCGCAGCGTAGGGTCTGGGAGCTGAACAAGCCGGCAGTTCAACTTACATAACCTCCGAGGTTTGCATGTGAAATTCACACGTAACCTCGGAGGTTTTTTGCAATATTAATAGTTGACAAAAATAGTCGGAATTGATAAAATTATAATATGAAACTTTCCACCAAATCCACATACGGACTGAGGGCGATGCTGGCCATAGCGTTGAATGATAACGGCGAAGCTACGTCCATAGCGGATATCGCCGGTAAAGAGGCGATATCGGTCGCGTATTTAGAACAGTTGATGAACAAGCTGCGCCACAAAGGTCTCGTGTCGAGCGTGCGGGGAGCCAGGGGCGGATACGTGCTGACTAAGCGATCGGCCGAAATAACGGTCGGCGATATCGTGAAAGCGCTCGAAGGGAACATATATCCGGTCCATTGCGTCTCGACGCGAAACGGTTCGCCCGACGCGTGCTCCAAGGGCGAATCGTGCGTGCCAAAGCTCGTATGGCACAAGCTCGCCAGGGCGATAAACGACTGTCTTGAATCGGTAACGCTGAAGGACTTGTGCGCGGAGTCGGAAAAAATTGACTCGAGGAGAAGATCATGAGCCCGATACGAAAAGTATATCTGGACAATAACGCCACTACAAGGATGCGCGAAGAGGTGCTCGACGCCATGCTGCCATACTATAAGGATGTCTACGGAAACGCCTCGAGCGTCCATCAGTTCGGAAGGGTCGCGCGCGTGGCCATAGACAAAGCGCGCGAACAGGTGGCCGCCCTTCTCGGCGCCGCCGCCGGGGAGGAGATAATATTCACCTCCGGCGGAACAGAGTCGGACAATTTTGCCATCAAGGGCGTCGCCCACGCCCTGCGGCACAGGGGCAGCCATATAATAACCACCGCGATAGAGCATAGCGCGATACTGAACGCGTGCAAGTGCCTTGAAAAAGACGGCGCGAAGGTCACATATCTGCCCGTAGACGCCAGCGGCCTTATAAAAGCCGAAGATGTCAGAAGGGCCATTACGGATAAGACGGTGCTGGTCACGGTCATGTACGCCAATAACGAGGTCGGCACTATAGAGCCGGTAGCCGAGATAGCGAAGGCCTGCAAAGAGAAGAACGTTTATTTCCATACCGACGCGGTGCAGGCGGTCGGGAAGGTGATATTCGACGTTAAATCGATCGGGGCGGACCTTCTTTCGATGTCCGCTCACAAGATCTACGGCCCCAAGGGCGTGGGAGCCATCTATATAAAGAAGGGGACGAAGATAGACGCGATAATGCACGGGGGCCATCACGAGATGAATAAGCGCGCCGGCACGGAGAATGTAGCCGGCATCGTCGGGCTCGGGAAGGCAGCGGAGCTCGCCCGGAAAGAGGCCGCCGAAGAGATAAAAAAACTGAAAGAGCTGAGGGATTATTTTTACAAAGGGCTGGTATCCGGGATACCGCACCTGAGGCTGAACGGCGATCCGGAGAAGCGGCTGCCGAACACGCTGAACGTGGGCTTCAAATATCTCGAGGGCGAATCGATCGTCCTGAATCTGGACCTTGAGGGCATAGCGGCTTCGACCGGCTCGGCCTGCACGTCGGGTACGCTCGAGCCGTCGCATGTGCTGACCGCGATGGGGGTCGACGCCGCCGACGCCCAGGGGTCCATAAGGTTTTCGCTGGGCAGAGACAATACGAAAGACGATATAGATTACGTCCTGGCGGTGCTGCCTCCCATAATACAGAGGCTCAGGGAGATGTCGCCTTTATACGAGAAAGGAAAATAAAAGGAGAATTTCATGGAAGGTCAATATTCGGAGAAGGTGATGGAGCATTTTAAAAACCCGCATAACGTGGGCGAGATACCGGATGCCGACGGCATCGGCAACGTCGGGAATCCCGTCTGCGGCGACATAATGCGCCTGTATATCAAAGTCGACCCGAAGAGCGAGGTCATAACCGACGCGAAGTTCAAGACATTCGGCTGCGGCGCGGCCATCGCGACATCCAGCATGGTCACGGAGCTGGTGAAAGGCAAGACGATCGAAGAGGCGCTGAAGATATCGAACCACGCGGTCGCGGAGGCCCTCGGAGGTTTACCCAAGATAAAGATGCATTGCTCGGTCCTCGCGGAGCAGGCGCTTACGGGCGCGATCAACGATTATCTTAAAAAACACGGCAAACCTACCATAGCCAAGAAGTTCAAGGACGAGCACCAAGGGCATGAAGCATAAGATACGCAAGCATATAAAAGAGAAGATAAAGGCGGCCTCGGAGCTTGAAAAGGCGGCCAAAAGTGATATAATAAAGCGTAAGCTGTTTAATGAGGAGGCGTTTAAAAAAGCTGGCGTCGTGATGTTCTACGTCTCGTTGAAGGACGAAGTGGATACTTTCGTCATGATCGACGAGGCCATAAAATCGGGAAAGAAGGTCTGTGTACCGGTAGTCTTGAAAGAAGAGAAGCGGCTTATCGCAGGCGAAATCAAGGACAGGAAGATGGATCTGGAAAGGCAGCATTTTGGAATCTATCAGCCCAGAGAGGGGCACGTGAGAGAGGTTCCGTTACATGATATAGATCTGGTCGTAGTTCCGGGCGTGGCTTTTGACAAAAACAACGTGAGGCTGGGCCGCGGACACGGTTATTACGACAGGTTCCTCTCGGGATTGCCCGAAGATACCAGGACCATAGGTATCGCCTTCGATTTCCAAGTCGTAGATCACCTTCCCAAAGACTCCCACGATATTCCCGTCTGGAAGACCATCGCGGCATAGCACAACATAACCAAAGATCGGGCCTACAGTCCGCAGCAGGGGCCATACTACCCCTATACGGAAGGCCCTGCGTTTCGGTCTTTGGATTCTAACAGGGAGGACCCACCCATGCATCAGGAAACAACCGTCATCTACATAGGGTTGGCCGGGTTGACAGCCGTAGTCTTTACGGCTCTCGGCTACCTTATCCGCAAGATTCACGCCAAAACGAAGGTCAAGAGCGCCGAGGACAAGGCGAAGAACATGGTGGAAGAGGCAAAGGTAGAGGCTGACAGGATACACCGCGAGGCCGAGCTGCACGCCAAAGACCTGCTTCTAAAATTGAGAACCGAGTTCGAAAAGGAGACCAGGGACCGCCGCCAGGAGCTGATAGTCCTGGAGAAGAGGCTCTTGCAGAAAGAGGAAAACCTCGATCGCAAAGTCGACATAATAGACCGCAAAGACAAAGACGTCGACCGCCGCGACCACAACCTGGCCGAGAAGGAGAAGGCCGTAATATCCAAGGAGAAGGAGATAGACAGGCTGCTGCAGGAAGAGAAGGAGAAGCTGCAGAACATATCCGGCATGACCAGGGAAGAGGCGAAACAGCTTTTGCTCAGGAAGCTCGAGGACGAAGTCAAGCAGGAAGCGGCCATATACATAAAGCGCTCGGAGGAGGAGGCCAAGGAGAAGGCCGACAAGGAGGCGCGCAAGATAATAGGGCTGGCGATACAGAGATGCGCGGCCGACCATACCGTGGAGACCACGGTGAGCGTCGTCAATCTTCCGAACGACGAGATGAAGGGCAGGATAATAGGGCGCGAGGGGCGTAATATCAGGGCCCTCGAGATAGCCACCGGCATAGACGTCATCATAGACGATACGCCGGAGGCCGTGATACTTTCCGGATTCGATCCGGTAAAGCGCGAGATAGCGAAGCTCTCCCTCGAGCGCCTTCTCGAGGACGGGCGCATACACCCGGGGCGTATCGAAGAGGTGGTCGAGAAGGTCAAGAAGGAGATGGAGAACAAGATACGCGAGGAGGGAGAGAAGGCGCTATTCGATACGGGCCTGCACGGCATCCATCCGGAGCTTGTGAAGCTTTTAGGGCGTCTGAAGTACAGGACGAGCTACGGGCAGAACGTGCTGCAGCATTCGATGGAGTCGGCTTATCTGATGGGCGTAATGGCCAGCGAATTGAAGCTGGATTTTACCCTCGCCAAGCGAATAGGCCTGTTGCACGACATAGGCAAGGCGATAAGCCACGAGGTGGAGGGGACCCACTCCAAGCTCGGCGCGGACCTCGCCCGGAAATACGGCGAATCGGAGAATATCTGCCATGCCATCGAAGCGCACCACCAGGATATAGAGCCGAAGACCCTCCTGGCCGTGCTGGTCCAGGCCGCGGACGCCATAAGCGCCACCCGCCCGGGAGCCAGGCGCGAAACGCTGGAGATATACGTAAAGCGGCTTGAGAAGCTGGAGGCGATCGCCGACTCTTTCAAGGGCGTGGCGAAGGCTTACGCCATACAGGCCGGCCGCGAAATACGCGTGATGGTCCAGCCCGACAAGATCTCCGACGCGCAGGCCGCCGTAATGGCGCGCGACATCACGAAGAAGATAGAAGAGGGGCTCGAATATCCGGGCCAGATAAAGGTGACGGTGGTGCGCGAGACGCGCGCCGTGGAGTACGCTAAGTAGAGAGCAGCTATAATGACAAATAACAAAATCCAAATGACAAATGAAGTCCAAAGAACAAAATTCCTGGACTTTTTCTTGATGTTTGGTATTTAAGAATTTGTCATTTGAATTGTCATTTGTGCTTTGTCATTTGACATTGGGGCGGTCATGAAAATACTGTTCATAGGCGACATAGTAGGCGAGCCCGGCAGGAAGGCGGTCGAGAATATCGTTCCCAGGATAAAGAAACGGGATTCGATCGGCTTCGTGATAGCCAACGGCGAAAATGTGGCGGGCGGCAGCGGCCTGACCCCAAAGCTTGTAAAGGAGCTTCTGGGCGCCGGCGTGGACGTCATAACCAGCGGCGATCACATCTGGAAGCGCAAGGAGATCGTCGACGAGATGGATTCCCATCCGAGGCTCCTGAGGCCCGCGAACTACCCGCCCGGCGCGCCGGGATCGGGTTCGGCGGTGGTAGAGTCTGGATCGGGGGTTCCGGTAGGGGTCGTCAATCTGGTAGGGCGCGTCTTCATGCAGGCCCTCGAGTGCCCGTTCAGGGTGGCGAAAGACCAGATCGAAAGGATAAAGCCGAAGGCCCGCATAATAATCGTCGACATTCACGCCGAGGCAACGAGCGAGAAGATTGCGCTCGGTTGGTATCTGGACGGTATGGCGAGCGCGGTCATCGGCACCCACACGCATGTCCAGACCGCCGACGAGAAGATATTGCCCGGCGGCACCGCGTTCATATCGGACGCGGGGATGACGGGACCGTTCGACGGCGTCATCGGCCGCAAGAAGGAGCAGATCCTCGCCAGGTTCATCACGCAGATGCCGATGAAGTTCGAGATGGCCGAAGGGGATATCCAGCTCCACGGCGTCGTAGTGGACGTCGACGACAAGACCGGCCGCGCCAATTCGATCAAAAGAGTCCAAGAGAAGCTGGGAGGCTAAATTTTCCGCACCATCTTGTGACGGCGGACCTTTCGAGGTCGCCTTTCGCTTGTCGCGAATTTGCATCAGGCATGCAAATTCGCTTCAGGCTGGACCTCAAAAGATCCGCCATCTGACTAAGGATGCGAAAAATTTCCGGGTGGAATGCGAAAATAAGATTTTTTCGGGTGACACGACTGAGCCTTTTTCGCAAAAAGGGCGATTACGGGGTGGGGTTAGCCAGTTCCCGTGGGTGTAGCGGCAATGGTTTAAGCTACGTGCAAGAGTCGGACAAAGCCCTTCCAAGAAAAAGGCGAGGGAGTGGCACCTTTCGACAGACTCAGGGTGTCATCCTGAGTAATATCGAAGGATGGCAGGACCCGCAAATTTTGCTAGGGCGATATGAAGAACGAGACGAAAGAGAAGCACATATATACGGTCGCGGAACTGAATAAGTATATCCGCGTGATAATGGAGGATTCGTTCCCGGCGGTATGGGTCGAGGGCGAGATATCGAATTTCCTGCAGCATACCTCCGGCCACATGTACTTCAGCCTGCGGGATGCCGGCGGGGTGCTCAAATGCGCGATGTTCTCGCGTTCGAACGCGAAGCTCAAGTTCAGGCCGAAGGACGGCATGAAGGTCATCTGCTTCGGCAAGATATCGGTCTACGAGCCGCGCGGCGACTATCAGCTTATAGTCGAGGAGGTCGAACCCAAAGGCGTCGGGGCGCTGCAGCTGCAGTTCCAGCAGCTCAAGGAGAGGCTGGCCAAGGAGGGGCTGTTCGACGAGCGCCACAAGGTGCCGATCCCGCCTCTTCCGACGAGGATAGGCATAGTCACGAGCCCGACCGGCGCTGCGATAAGGGACATACTGAACGTTACGCGCAGGCGGTTCGCGAACATAGAGATCATCATAAACCCGGTGCGCGTCCAGGGCGAAGGATCTAAGGACGAGATCGCCGCGGCGATAAGGCAATTCAATAAGCTGAAGAACATCGACGTCATGATAGTCGGCCGCGGTGGCGGATCTCTCGAGGACCTCTGGGCCTTCAACGAGGAGGTCGTCGCCCGCGCGATATATGATTCGGAGATACCGGTGATAAGCGCGGTCGGCCACGAGATAGACTTCACCATATCGGACTTTGTGGCGGACCTGCGGGCCGCTACGCCGTCGGCGGCCGCGGAGCTTGTCATACCGAAGAAAGAAGACCTGAAGAACCTGATCGATACTCACGCGACCAGGCTTAAGAACGCTTTGCGCTCAAAGCTCGAAACGCTCACCCATAAACTCGGCGCCCTCAAAGACAGCTACATACTGCGCCAGCCGCTGAACCTGATCACGCAGAACCAGCAGATGGTCGACGACCTTTGCAATGATATGGCGATACGCGTCGAACACCTCGTCGGCATGCGCGGCGAGAACTTCAACCTTCTTACGAATAAGCTCGAGGCGCTGAACCCGCTGGCGATCCTGAACCGCGGCTACAGCGTATCGTCGCGCGCTTCGGACGGGGCGATAATAAAAAAGGCCGGAGACGTCAGGATAGGCGATAAGGTCCGGACGAGGCTCGGGGCGGGAAGATTTATCAGCAAAGTAGAGGAGATAGAAAATGGCTGAGATGAAATTTGAGGACGCGCTGAAGCGGCTCGAGAAGATAGTGGCCGACCTGGAGGGAGGCGGCCTTTCGCTCGACGAGGCCCTGGATAAGTACGAGGAGGGCATAAGGCTCTCGAAGACGTGCGCGAAGAAGCTGGAAGCGGCCAGGAAGAAGGTCGAGATCCTGCTGAAATCCGAAGACGGATCCGTGGAGCTGAAGGAGTTTGACGAGAAGTCCGCCGAAGAAGGCGAAAAGCCGCAAGATACCAAAAAACGCAAGACCAGAGAAGAGGGGCTTTTTTAAGCGCCGCCCATGAACTTTAAAAAATATCTCGCCAGATCAAGGTCAGCGATAGACAGCTCGCTCGACAGGTTCCTGCCGAAAGAGGACAGGGAGCCGAAGGTCCTCCACAGGGCGATGCGCTACAGCGTCTTTTCCGGAGGCAAGCGTATCCGGCCTGTCATAGTCATAGAATCGGCGCGCGCCTGCGGCGCTTCGCAAAAGGACGCGATGGCGGCGGCCTGCGCCGTGGAGCTTGCGCACACATACTCGCTGGTGCACGACGACCTTCCCTCTATGGACGACGACGATTTCAGGCGTGGAAAACCGACCAGCCATAAAGCCTTCGGCGAGGCCAACGCCATACTTTCCGGCGACGGGCTTCTTACGCTGGCCTTTAATATCATCGCCAGGCATTCGAAGCCGTCCGCGGCCGCTTCGATGGCCGCGGAATTGTCGGAAGCCATAGGCACTCGCGGCATGGTGGGCGGCCAGGCGGCCGATATAGAATTTCAGGAAGGGAAGAAGAACGCGGCGAAACTCGAGTATATAAACTGTCTTAAAACGGCAAAGCTGTTCGAGGCGTCGGCCAAGCTCGGCGCCATAGCCGCCGGGTCCGGCGTGAAAAAGATAAGGGCGATGGCGTCTTACGGGATGCGTCTGGGAGCGGCATTTCAGATGGTCGACGACATAATGGATAACGACGGCTACGCCAGGCTTTTCGGCGCCGAAAAGGCGCGCCATGACGCCGGAGAGCTTATCAAAAAGGCAAAAGAGGCTATAAGGCCGTTCGGCAAAAGGGCAGGGGTGCTGTCGGCGCTGGCCGATTACGTTATGGATCAGGCGGGATAAGAATTATGGCAAACCTTTTTGACAAAATAGACAGCCCGGCCGATTTACGAAAGCTGTCCACAGCCGAACTGCCCGCCCTCGCGTCCGAGATCAGGGAAGAGATGCTGAAGACGGTATCCCGCACGGGCGGCCATCTGGCCTCGAGCCTGGGGGCCGTCGAGCTGGCCATAGCGGCTCATTATGTCTTCAATACCCCCGCGGACAAGCTGGTATGGGATGTGGGGCACCAGACCTACGCTCATAAGCTGCTGACAGGCCGCCGCGGCAGGTTTCCCTCCCTGCGGCAGCTGGGCGGCTTGAGCGGATTCCCGAACAAGGACGAGAGCCCGGATTACGACCTATTCACGAGCGGCCACAGTTCGACATCGATATCTACCGCGATGGGCCTGGTCGCCTCGCGCGACCTGCGCGGGGGCTCCGAAAAGGTGGTCGTCATAATAGGCGACGCGGCGCTCGCGGGCGGAATGTCTTTCGAGGCACTAAACCACGCCGGCCACGCGAAAAAAGACATGATCGTAATATTGAACGACAACGAGCTCTCCATATCTCAAAGCGTCGGCGCGCTGAGCAAATACCTGAACAGGATAATCACAAACCCGAAGTTCAACAAGATACGAAAAGATGTTGAGAAAGTGGTGAAGAGGATACCTCGTTTCGGTTTTCGCGCGTATCGCGCGGCGCGCAAGCTGGAGGAAGGGCTGAAAAACCTCCTCATCCCCGGCATGTTATTCGAAGAGCTCGGGTTCAGGTATTTCGGCCCCATAGACGGGCACAATATCGAGCAACTTGTCCGCGACTTCAGGAATTTAAAGGATCTCAACGAGCCCGTATTTATACATGTCATAACGAAAAAGGGAAAAGGTTATAAGCCCGCGGAAGACGACCCGTCGTCTTTTCACGGGACCGGGCCGTTCGACCGCCTGACCGGCAAAAAGCCGGGACAGGAAGGTCCTGAAACATTTACGGAGGCGTTCGGCGAAAAGATCGCCGAACTGGGCTCAAAGAACGGCAGGATAGTCGGCATAACGGCCGCCATGATAGACGGGACCGGGTTTAACAAATTCGCGGCGGCATTTCCGGAACGCTTCTTCGACGTCGGGATAGCCGAGGAGCACGCGGTAGGTTTCAGCGCCGGACTTTCGCGGGGCGGCTTTAAGCCCGTGATAGCCATATACTCCACCTTCATGCAGAGGGGATACGACCAGATAATACACGATATATGCCTGCAGGACCTGCCGGCGGTATTTTGTCTCGACAGGGCCGGCCTGGTCGGGGAGGACGGACCTACGCACCACGGAGCGTTCGACATGGCCTGCCTCAGGCACATACCGAACCTGGTCTTCATGGCGCCATCTACTCCCGCCGAGCTTAAAGATATGCTGGATCTGGCGGTCGGCCTGGAGGCCCCCGTCGCTATCAGGTATCCCAAAGGAGTATCGGGATTGAGCAGGGCCGTTACGAATCCCATAGCCCCCGGCAGGGCGGAGATCGTTAAAGACGGCCCCGATATTGCCATAATATCCATAGGGTCGATGCTGGAGACCGCCGTGGAGACGGCAGAGTTATTGTCCAAAAAGAAGATAGGCGCAGCTGTGGTTAACGCGCGATTTATAAAGCCCATCGACGAGGCGATGATATCGGATATCTGCAGGAGCACAGGGAAGGTCGTTACGTTGGAGGACGGCGTTCTGGAGGGCGGGTTCGGCTCGGCCGTGCTTGAGACCATCGAACGCCTGTCTATAAAGGGCGTTAAGGTGCGGAGATTCGGCCTTCCGGACCGTTTTATCGAGCACGGCAGGCGCAGCGAGCTTTTCTCCAAGTATAACTTGACACCCCAGTCCATTTGCGATGTAATTATAAGAGAGGTTATTTAATTTTTCGCATATCGAGCGTACGGCGACAACTTCGGTAGCCGCCCTTCGCTCGCCGCAAATCCGCATTAGGCATGCAGATTTGCTGTGGTGAAATTTTGATCGGCCGCCGAACCCGGACAGCAAGCCGACTCTTGACAGGTTTCGTCGGCCGGTCTAAACCGCCATAAGGTATCAAAATTTCACAACATTCGCTTCGGGCTGGGCCACCTCGTTGCCGCCCGCAGTACGATGTGAAAAATTTCTGGTGGGGAGTGAGAAAAGAAGATTTTTTCGGGTGACACGACCGAGCCTTTTTCGCAACAAGGGCGGTACGGGGTGGGGTTGACCACTTCCCGCGGGTGTTGCGGCAAGGGTTTGAGATACGTGCAAGAGTCGGACACAGCCCTTCCAAGAAAAAGGCGAGGGAGTGGCACCCTTCGACAGGCTCAGGGTGTCATCCTGAGTAATATCGAAGGATGGCACTGCGCCTGCCGCGGCAGACGCGCCCGAAAAAATCTATAAATAAAACATGAGCTGCAAAGCATTGCCATTTGCAGCGAATAAAGTCCATTCGGGCGGGATAAGCAGAAGATTATTATGGCTAAACTGAAGATAAAAAAGGACCGGTGCAAGGGGTGTTACCTTTGCGTGGTCAATTGCCCGAACGGGCTTATAAAGATATCGCCGGAGCTTAACGTCAAAGGCGTCAAGGCGGTTTACTATTCCGGCAATAAATGCACCGGATGCGCGATGTGCGTGGCGGTATGCCCGGATTGCGCTATAGAGGTGTTTAAATAATATGTCGAAGAAGACGCTGATGTGCGGGAACGAGGCGTGCGGCGAGGGGGCGATTATTGCCGGATGCACGTTTTACGCCGGCTATCCAATCACCCCGCAGAACGAATTGACCAGCTATATGTCAAAGCGCATGGGGGAGACCGGGGGATCGTTCATACAGGCGGAGTCGGAGCTTGCGGCCGTCAGCATGGTGCACGGAGCGGCGGTGGCCGGCGCGAGGGCGATGACGTCGTCTTCGAGCCCCGGTATGAGCCTTAAGCAGGAAGGTATATCGTATCTGGCAGGTTGCGAGCTGCCGTGCGTCCTGGTAAACATGCAGAGGGGAGGGCCGGGCCTCGGAAACATAGCCCCTTCGCAGGGCGATTATTTCCAGGCGGTGAAAGGCGGCGGCCACGGAGATTACAAGATTATAGCGTTCGCGCCCGCGTCCGTGCAGGAGCTTCTGGATTATACGGCTCTCGCGTTCGATCTCGCCGACAAATACCGCAACCCCGTCCTGATACTCGGCGACGGCCTTCTGGGCCAGATGATGGAGCCCGTCTCTCTCAAGGGCGACGGCTATAAACCGCGCTTTGTAGAAAAGCCGTGGGCGCTCACAGGCTGCGCCGGAAGGAAGCCGAATACGATAAGATCCCTGATATTGGCCGACGGAGCCCTCGAGGAGCATAACAAGAATCTCCAGGCGAAGTATCTGCGGATCAGGGAGTCGGAAGTGCGCGCCGAAACGATAGGCGTTAAGGACGCCGACATCATAGTCGTCGCGTACGGTTCCGTGGCGAGGATATCGAGGGCCGCGGTGGCTTACGCCAGGCAGGAGGGCCTTAGGGTCGGATTGATACGCCCGATAACGTTGTGGCCGTTCCCCGAAAAGATCATCGCGGAAGCCGCGGCGACCTGTAAAAAATTTCTTGTGGTAGAGATGAGCGCCGGGCAGATGGTCGAGGACGTCAGGCTCGCGGTAAACGGCGCGGCCAGGGTCGATTTTTACGGCAGGATGGGCGGCGGTATACCGACGGAAGAAGAGATCCTTGGACGAATAAGGATGCAGGCGGACGGCCATCTATGAAAAGGAAAAATATAAGATCCAGGAAGATATCGGGCACGCCCAAAAAATCCCGGGCCATAGTGCCGCCGCCGGCCGTGATAACGGGCCGGACCGCCAGCCTGCG
>Ga0233425_10005116_pt1 | contig 21151 bp, 17 predicted proteins | sample Watercolumn_Towu_2_FD_181712 | JGI IMG/M metagenome (GOLD analysis project Ga0233425, IMG submission 181712) | Freshwater microbial communities from Lake Towuti, South Sulawesi, Indonesia - Watercolumn_Towuti2014_140_MG | ecosystem: Environmental > Aquatic > Freshwater > Lake | place...
ATTTCAAAAGGACGATATTTTTACAGATAAGGAACAAAAAGCAATACCAAAACCGGAACATGTTGCTCTCCTGGGAGAGAAAATGTATCTATCCGGTCATCGTTGTGACATAAACAAATTGTCACCGCTTTATTTACGCAAGGCAGAAGCCCTTGAGAAAAAAGAAGGGAAATGATAACGATGTTTCTTTTGCATACCGTATTTCTGCTTGCAAGCGGTTGGAGAACGAAGCGTCTCTTCGTTCTGCATCAAAACGGGGAATAGTAAATGTACAGCTTTTTAGAGGGGAGAGATGTGTAGAGGCACGGAGTTCCGTGTCCCTGCTCGTTACCGAAAACAACCTATAATTTTAATGTATAGGGTTTTAAACTATCCAAAGTTTGAGATGCTTCACGGAGTTTACCCTGAACGTAGTGAATGTGTTCAGACGCCGTCCTGAGCCGTAAGATTCTTCGGCTTTACCTCAGATGACACAGTATGCGAAGGGTTCAGCATGACAATAAGTCATCTGAGCAAAACGAAGCATCTAATTTAAGTCTAACCATATTCAGCGCAGTATTTGCTGAAAAGTTTTTTATATCAACTCTGGAGCCTCTAAACCGGCACTCCTTAATTGCTGCTCTGTCATCTACAATTACCGCGATATAGACAAGGCCTACAGGTTTCTCTTTCGTTGCGCCAGTAGGCCCGGCAATACCCGTGATTCCAACACCAATATTAGCGGACGCCTTCTTTTTTACGCCTTCTGCCATAGAAAATGCCACCTGCGGACTCACCGCGCCGTGTTTTCCCAAAAACTCCTCCGGCACACCAAGCAAGTCTACCTTCGCCTTATTACTGTATGCGACAACACCTTCGACTAAAAATGCTGAAATACCTGAAATATTCGTAAGTTTATCCGAAACCAGTCCTCCAGTACATGATTCGGAGACTGCGATTGTTTTATTCCTTTTTTTCAAAAGACCGGCAACCGCATGTTCGAGAGACCCGTCATCCGTGCTAAAAACAGCCTGACCAAACTCCTGCCGCAATTCCTGCTCCACCCTGTCCAGATGCTTCAAACCAGCATCCCTTTCCCGTGCTGTTACCCTTATATGTATCGTCACAATGCCATCATGCACAAGCGTCATCAGACCGACCCGGTCGTCCTGTAATTTAAGATTTTGCATTCTGTCTTCAACCAGTCGTTCCGAAATGCCAAAAGTATGCATCTGCCTTGTTACAATACACCCTTCCTTCGTTGATGATTCCCGTGCAAACGTCTCCACATATTTATGAAACATAGCCCGCATTTCCCCTGGAACACCGGGCAGACAAACCAGACATATCCCATCCTGGCAAAGAACGAATCCCGCAGCGGTTCCATTGCCATTCGATAATACCAACGCTCCTTCGGGAATGAGCGTCTGCCTTCTGTCTCCAACCCTTATCTCTGCATGATGCAACTCACGGTATTTTTGTATCTGTTTATATGCCTCTCCATCTGATATCAACCGAACGCCATACAATTCCGATACCGCTTCACGGGTTATATCATTTTCGGTAGGCCCTAACCCGCCGGTGGTAATAATAAGGGTTGCCCTCTCTTTGGCAATTTTCAATGCAGATTTTATCGTCTCCTTTTCGTCTCCAACGGACGTCTGAAACGCGACACGAATCCCTTTTTCTGCCAATATCCGGGAAATATACGCGGTATTCGTATCAATAATCTGCCCCAGCATGATTTCAGTTCCAATAGTTATGATTTCAGCTTTAGTCATATTCATTTTTATGACGTATCAACAACATCCCGTATCCAAAATTATATCTTTGCGCTCACATCGTCGGTTTTATGAAAATAATTGAAAATCTCCTGTGCCTGTCCTGCCGGAAGCTTGCTCATTTCAATCAACTGTTTCATTGTGGCGCTGCGAATACCATCAATACTCCCAAAACACCGGAATAATGCCCTTTTGCGAACAGTTCCCAGACCGGGAATCTCATCAAGGAGCGATTTGTAATATCCTTCATCCCTGAGTTTCCTGTGGTATGTGATGGCAAAACGATGCGCCTCGTCCCTGATTTTATCCAGGAACAAGATTTCCGGTGACGATGGGTTAAACACAACAGGTTCCGACAAACCCGGAACAAAAACTTGTTCACCGGTCATTTTACCGGTTGCTTCGTTTTTCGCCCTCCCTTTGGCAAGTGAAATCAAATCAACATTCCCTATTGCCAGCTCGTCAAACACCTTCAATGCCATTCCGAGCTGCCCCCTTCCGCCGTCTACCATTACCAGGTCGGGCAAATCACCTTCTTCTGCCGCCCTTTTATACCGGCGGCTCAAAACCTCATACATCATCCCGTAATCATCAATTTGCTTAACCGTTTTTATTTTAAATCGCTTATAACGCAGCTTATCCGCTTTCCCCCCTTCAAAAGAAACCATTGACCCTACGGCCTGCTTGCCAAATATATTGGAAATATCAAAGCACTCGATCCGTTGCGGTATTTGTTTGAGCCGGAGAGTTTCCTTCAGGCTTTGTAACGTCCTTTCAAAACCTTCTTCACAGACACGCGATACCATATAGGCATTTTCGGCATTCTTTTGCGCCATTTCAACAAGGCGCAGTTTGTCGCCTCGCCGGGGGTATATCACTTCCACCTTTTTCCCCTTTCGCTCAGAAAGCCACTCTCCCAGCAATCCCGCATCAGCAGATTTCACAGGAGTAATCACTTCCGACGGTATGAATCTCGACTGACTGTAGAATTGATTGAGAAACGACCTGAACATTTCCTCTATGGTAATATGCTTTGCGGGAAATTGGTAGGAAGCCACATCTTCCATATTACCCGACCTGATAAACATTACCTCGATATATACTACGTTATTCATTATATAATAACCAAAAATGTCACGGTCAACAAAAGCCATGGAGCGTATCCTCTGTTTTTCCACCGTTTCTTCAATCGCCAGGATACGATCGCGCAGCTTAGCCGCTTTTTCATATCGCATAGCTTTTGACTCCTCCAGCATCTGCTGCCTGAGCAAGTCGACAAGATCGTCATGCTTCCCTTTCAAAACCATGATAACCTGATCTATCAGACCCTTATAGGTTGCCTCGTCCACCAAGTTACAGCACGGCGCCAAACATTTGTGAATTTGATAATAAAGGCATGGCTTTACTCTGTTTTTAAATACAGTATCAGCACACTTTCGTATAGGAAACATGTCATTAATGTACCGCAACGTCTCCCGCACCGCACCGGCGGAAGCATAGGGACCGAAATAGAGCGCCCCGTCATCATCGATCTGGCGAACAACCTTTGGATACGGGAACTTATTCTTCACCTCCAGTTTAATACTGATAAACGTCTTGTCATCGCGGAGATTGACATTAAATTTGGGTTTAAATTGTTTGATCAGATTGTTTTCAAGAATAAGGGCTTCTTTTTCGGTATTGGTAAGCACAAATTCGATATCGGCGACTTTTTGAACAAGATACCCCGTGTACAGCCGTTCATCAGGACTTTTTTGGAAATAACTTTTCACCCGATTTTTTACATTCTTTGCTTTGCCTACGTAAATAACCTTATGTTTGTCGTCTTTCATAAGGTACACACCTGGCGACGTCGGAAGATTTCGCAATTTATTTTCTAATTTCATACTGCTCATTTATAACACCTTCCCCCTCTTTTGTAAATATTCTTTGACAACCTTCGACCGTCTTGCTAGAATTCCGGCGATATGGCTATACAAGACCGATCAACACTGCTTACAGAACAGCGCAATCCCCGCACTCACAACATAGACTGCAAAACCACACTCGAAATTGTCGACATCATTAATTCCGAAGACGCCTATGTTATTACTGCCGTCCGTAATGAACGTGAAAACATTGCAAAAGCCGTAGACATTGTAGTTGACGCCTTTCTTAACAACAACGGCAGGCTTTTTTACGTAGGCGCAGGAACCAGCGGAAGGCTGGGAATACTGGATGCATCCGAATGCCCACCAACCTTTGGCACGGATCCCGGAATGATTTGCGGAATTATAGCGGGAGGCTCTAAGGCTGTATTCCAGTCCGTAGAAGGAGCAGAAGATTCTGCAGAAAATGGCGCAAAAGACATCCAGCTAAAGGAAGTAACCCACCGCGATGTTGTTGTCGGCATTACCACCGGAGGGACAACGCCGTATGTCATGGGCGCACTGTTTGAAGCCAAAAGGCGCAATGCGCGGGTAATATTTTTATGCTGCAATCCTCAAACCAACCCCACTTTTGACGTTGACGTCATCATACGTCCCGTTGTCGGTCCCGAAGTTATAACGGGCTCAACCCGAATGAAGGCCGGCACAGCAACCAAGCTTATATTAAATATGCTGACCACAACTGCCATGATCAAAATCGGCAAAGTATACGAAAACCTCATGGTAGACTTAAAGGCTTTGAATGAAAAACTTACCGACCGCGCTGAGCGCATTATTACGGCTGTCACAGGTGTCAGCCGGGAAGATGCCCAAAAATTGCTAACTGACGCCTTTGGCAATGCAAAGGTTGCAATTGTTATGCAGAAACTGTCACTCAATTATGCAGAAGCAAAAAAAAGACTCGATGCAAATGACGGTTTTGTCAGAAAAGTCTTGCAATAATACATAGTGTCTGCTGAAAAAAAGCGAAATACCGTAAAAGCCATTTAAAGTTGCGTGAGACAGGGCTGCCTAGCAGAGGTATGTTCCTGTGAAGGAATTTCATACCCGATTTCTCCTTTAGGGAAAGAGAGGAGATAAAGCGCCTAATCTAAACGAATAAACAAGAAAGAAACAAGACAACCGTTTATATAGTGAACGCTGAAAACGTAGAGAATAAACTCGACGACCCTTTTTGGGGGCTATACAATGTATGATGATAATAGCGCAATAAGCCGCGCTGTCTTTGTAGCGGGTTTGCTAACTATATTAACCATTGCAATTTTCTGTTGGATGTCTGCTGCCTTTCGTTTTGAACCAAAGGAGACGGTAAAAGGCTTTTGTTCACCGGTCATCGCTTTGGAACTTGCAAAATCGGCGAAAGAGTTTGTGGAAATTGCAGGGGATAAAGGTGACCCAAACCGCATCATCATACAAAAAGGGATATGGGTGGACTATGCATTTATTGCGGCATATTGGGCAATATTTGTCTGGCTGGGGGCATCACAAGGGGTAAATATTCTTACGCTGTTTTGTTGGGCATCTTGGTTGGAGCATACGCAACGGGTGCGGCTATTTTTGACATAGTGGAAAACATTCGCATTGCCAAAGCCCTTCCGCTTGCTCCCACCGAAATAAAAGACGCCTTTATACAAACCACGCGGGCTATATCGCTTTGCAAGTGGGTATTGATCTTCGCGGCAAAACCTCTTTTTAGCCCCCTTGTTTTTATGGCGCAACGACTGCCTCACATACCTCGGGAACCTTTTAACCTTAGCCGCAATTACGGGGTTTGCCGGCGCCCTTTATAACCTGAATGGGCATTATCATTGATGGGAATTTGTTTTGTGCTGATAGCGGTGGTTTTTACTTTTAGTTCAAAAACAATCTCAGTCAATATTTAGCACTTTATCTGTTGGAGCATTATTAGGTCTATGAATACAAAACAAATATTTAATCGTAAAATTGTGATTATAGCTTCTTTATTTTTTGTTGTATTAGCAGTAATTTTTATAGCCCTCTATTTTAATATCCGACGTCCGTTTTTGTGTGTTTTGGGAGCGTTTGTAGGTATAAATCTAATTTTTAAGTATCTGCCTAAGGAAATCTCAGTCCAAGTAATAAAGGAGAACAGCGAGCAACAATCTGTACTGAAGTTCATGGGTAATTATATTTACCGGTTTTACACTTGGATTCGATATGAAACTATAAAAAACACAATAGAAACTATTCATTTCATGTTTGGGAAAAACCATGATTATTTTTGTTACTGGTTAAGCAGAATTACAATACTTTCCTTTATTTTTACCCCTTTAATTGTTTTTAATTCTGAATATACAGACATATTAAATTTTACTAGTATAGTTTCGCGTCTATCAATAAGTGAAAAAAAGTTAAATAATATGACTGATGAAGAACTCAATAAAATATTAACAACATTAAATATAATATTAGACAAATCAAATAATAACGATAGCAAAGAATACAAAGTTGAAAAGCCTAAAAAAGTAAATATTATTCAGGAAAAGTATAATAAGATTCTTTTTGATCTTGGTGAATCAGAGCCACCGTACATTACCGAGGAGTGGTTACTAAAGAATTACGAAAAGCATTCAGAACTTGTAGAAAAAATAAATGGTGTAAAATCAAACTCCTCTATTTTTTTAAAATGGCCAATTAAAAATAGTTTGTTTTTGATTGGTTACGTTTTTTTTATAGGTGTAATATCACTTTTCTGTGAGAAAAATAATAAAGTATCGAGTTGGATAGAGAAAATTGTGCGAACGAATACAAGGTTCGCACATCTTTATTTAGATGGTTTGTTGTTCATTACTTTGATTCTCAGCTTTCGGTGGCTGGTAGATGTTAGTGTTAATATCTATAACGAAAAAATTACATCGACGGTAATTACAAAATTAATTTATTACAATTTATGGATAGTATTACCGTTAATAGGTTATTTACCAGCCTTACTGATTACAACAAAAATAAAGGCTGTAGAAAATCAAAAGGGCGATTTAATTGCTCATTTTGTTAACTTTTATAAAATATTATTTATTGAAAACCCAGTAATGATAACTTCCGGCATAGTTCTTTTACTGCTTCCTATAGGGCTAACTTATTTTAATCCTCTACAACTGAGCCAAATAAAACCGGCAGCAGAACCAGATCGTGTAAAGTTTTGGATATTGGGATTAGAACTGTCAAGGGTTATCGCCCCTGTGGTATTGCTAATGTCTCCGTTAGCTGTTGCAATAAAAAATTATGACAGATTGCTTGCTTCCGAATTTCAGAAAAAATTATGTTACTTACTGTCTATGATGCACGAACACATAATCATAATGGGATATGGGTATTTGGGTAAAGATGTCCTTAAGGAACTCAAGGAGAGAGATTTGTTGTCAACCGCAGATATCGGCAAAATTATAATGCCAACATTGGGAAAAAGGTCTATATATAAAAATACAATACTTGTTGATAAGGAATCACGTATTTTCAGTTATGTAGTTTCTGACCCTGTTTTAGGCAACATTGGTGTAGTAGAATCAGAGTTAGATGATGAAATAAATCCGGATTTTACATTAGATGAATTTGTAAAGCAAAAAAAGAATGTAATATCGCTACATAAATGTATAAGTGAACTTATTGATAAAGGCAAAGCCGAAGATGATATTATTAATGATTTAAATAGTTATTTAGCTGATAAATATTTGTTTAAAAAATTACATTCTATACGTATTTATGATATATCAGATGAAATGCTAAAGTTGTTAACAGATACTAAGAAACACAAAAAAAGGGATAGTAATGTTCTAACTGAATCTCAAATAAATGAAAGAAGAAGATTAAACCGTCTTCTTATGGAACAAGCCTTTCCAGGGCAATGTCCTTCTTTAAGCTCAAGTAACAGAAATGAAAGCTCAGAATTTTTATTAGATGAATTTAAAAAGGAAAATAAACAGTTAAGGGAACTCTATAAAAACGTATCTGATTTATTAATTAAAGGGAGAAAGGAAGAAGAAGTAGTTGCTGATATAAATAAAAATTTTTTAACTCATCAATATTTGCATAATTATTTAGACAAATACAGAAATGAACCCGACCAGAACCTTTTTTCAGAAAAAATATTAAAACTAATTAAAGACACTAAAGATGATACCACAAAAAAATTCCAAGAATTAAACAAACATCAACAAAATAACAGAAAATTATTAATACGCCTTCTTTTGCAACAGGAAAAACCTATTTCAGAAAATTGTCCTGAATTACAGCCAAATAAAGAATCAATGCTTATTGCAGGTATTATAGGGGATGCGGTTGAAAAAAACACGATAGAAAGGGCGCTTATTGATAATGCACGCATGTTTATATCAACCATATCAGATTATGAGGCAACAAATGAATTAGTTAAGTATTTGTCGGATAAAAAATGCAGTGGCATAATAACTGTTCAAGACTACCATCAGTATAAATTGTTGTTGCCTGAAATAGTATCAAAAGAATCAGAACCTTTGATATTATTGCATACGTCTTATTCTGAAGGTGTTGCATTGGGGCGCGCCGTTTTTTTAGCGGCTATAAATAATATAGAAAAAAATTTGCCTTCCATTTTCGTAATTGGTAGTGGCAAACAAATCTATTATCTTGCTGAAACCTATTTGTTAGGACTGTTGCAAGTAAAAAAAATGAATTTTGAAGATAAACATATATTTCTGGAAATATATGTTTTAAGTGACGAGGATTTTTTTCTTAAAAATTCTCGTAAAATTGATAAGAATAATGAAACGGAACCAGAAACACAACAAAATGAACCACCATTAGATTTATCAGAAGTGCGGGAATGGAGTGAACTTGTAAAATTAGGAGCCGGCAATGGTGAACAACATTATGAAATCATGTGCAAGGTAATACCAAATAAACCTGATTACATAAAAGCTTTACGTAAAATATCCCCATCAATAATCGTCGTAAGCCATAAAAGAAATGATCAGGTAATAAAATTACTTAATACTTGGATAGAATACACAAAGTACTCGCGAAACGAAAAAACCGGCTACCCATTAATACTTGTAGGAACAAAAGGTAAACAGGAAAGGGTGTTGCAATATTTAAAAGCATATAAAGAATTACCGGGAAATAATAATAGTAGATCCAGTTATCCCACTCAGGAATACGACGCAATGGTGCCGGTGTATGACGATGTCAGGGAACAAATAGGAGGGATGGCTGAAGCATTTATAAGGAAAGGAAAGATCAAAGAACATTCAATAATTGAATCATATGAAAGTCAGGTATGTTTCTATTTTAGTGTTAAAAACAAGCTTGGTTCTTTGAGAACTGTATGTAATAGACTGGCAGGACTAAAACACTTTCCAAAGAGTACAGAATTTAGTATGGCGCCATCATTTTTGAATACGCGTATATATCGTTGCCCTGGCGAACAAATAAGGGGAAGAGAAGGCAACCATAATCAAAGATTTCTTATTGAAAGTGATGTGGTTTTGCAACAAATCAGTACCGGGGAAAAAGATAATGCCGATGACATAGTTGTTTGTAAAGGTCTGGTTTTACCAAAAAAAGCTGAAAATACGATAAATAACTTGCTTGGTATTTCACATTGTGGATGTTTGGATAAAAATTGCCGGTTTAGAGAATTATGTAGGCATTCCGGTGGAAATCAAGATTTAGAAGATGGAAACCCAAGTAGTAAAACAGTATCCGACAAGTCAATCGCTCCTTTGGCAAAATTGTCGTTATGTGCTGATTCATATAATGTACCAGGAAGCATTGCCCATGTTTTGAATAATTTGTTATTCTCAACGACATCGTTAAAGGAAAAAGAACCTGACAAGTTGGTGGATTTAACTTTTGCAAAATCGTATTACAGTTTAAACGAAAAAATGCACCTGAAAGAGTTTTTCGGTAATGTAGTAAAGATTAAGGAAGGAAAAAGGGAGGAAAAGTTTAAAGAGACATTTATTAGTTATATTTCAATATACCCTATTGTTGGAAATGATAAATGGAAGAACTACCGAGAAGCTTTGGAAGGTTTTCTAACGAAGGAATGCGGCTTCGAGGCTAAGGCTGACGGAGTAGATGGTGATAGTTACAAAATTAAAAGTGAATCTCACACTAAGATTTGCTCTGGAACATGTCCATTGGCTTGTCGTGATAAGGTATGTAGAACCTGAAAAGCAACAAAAAATATCCAACGGAACAAAAGGGAGGCAAGGTTTGCTGAAAAAAACAGAGAAACTGGGGACAGGGTATAATAGTGCTAAAGAAAAGAAGGAAAATGCAGGATGGCCTTCAAAACCCGTACACCTTTTAAAGGGATGTAAGGATGTATAATATCAGGATAGAAATACCAAGCCGTTGTTTTCAGAGTTATTTCCCTTTGGAGGAAAGCTTGCTAAGGAGAACCAATAGTTAAAGGTGGCAGAGGTAATACCGTGGAAGGAGCTTGAGGGAGTGTATGCGGGACGTCATGCGAAAAGAGGCAGACCTGCGAAAGACAGTCGACTCATAGTGGGACTACTGATAATAAAGCACATGAAGGAATTAATTAATTGAATTTTTCAGTAACCCTACATAACCGGCAAAATCTACAACACCAAATCATTTATAATATCCCCCCTGGTTTACAAAACAAGCGCATGAGGTTTAAAGCAAATAACAGATATAGCCAAGATAGAGCGCAAGGTACAGCATCCCCTCTCCCTTTGTCAGCCTGCCTTTACGCAGACCTGCATATAAGAATGAGGTAATTATCATAAGAAATATGAGATCTGTATAAATCTTGCTAAAGTCTATTGTGAGCGGGTGCAGGACGGATGCAAAGCCCAGAATCCAGAGTATATTGAATATATTTGAGCCGACGATATTCCCGATCGACACCGCAAATTCGCCCTTCCTTGCGGCAATAATCGATACCACCGTCTCGGGCAATGAAGTGCCTGCGGCCACAATGGTCGCCCCAATAAGCCACTCGGTAACTCCGGCAGAACGTGCCAGTTTTACCGCGTAATCCACCGTAAAGTTTCCGCTGATAAGGACTCCGGCAAGCAATCCGGCAACGACTGCGATCTCTTTAACTTTCGATAAATTTTTATCCGGATCAACCGTGCCATGAGCCCTGTCATATCTTATGATGCTGTACGTATAAAATGCAATTAATCCCATCATCGCCATTCCAGTAAGCCTGCCTATTATTCCAAGATATGCAAGAAGGCATAAGACAATAGCGGCGAGCAGCATTACCAACCCATCCCTCCTTGCGAGAATACTCTCTTTTATGGAAATGAAGCTTATGTTGCTTGCTACTCCGAGAATAAATGCAATATTGTAAATATTCGAACCAATAATGTTTGAAACAGATAAATCGCTGTATTGTTTGACGGCGGCAATAGATGATACGGCAAACTCCGGGAGCGACGTCCCATAGGCAAGAACGGTAAGGCCGATAACTGCCGGTGAAACACCGAATGCTTTGGCAAGCCTCAGTGCGGCATCAACAAGTTTCTCGCCAAAAAAAACCAATACACCAAGGCTTGCAATGAGGACAAGCAGGTTTATGAATATTTCCATTTGCTTATGACCCGACTATTTGACATCAACTTTAGGTTACCTTCCGGAAAGATATAATGGGGAGTGTTACGCCAAATTTACAGACTCCGCTATCCCTTCTTAGAGAGGAACCACACTATATTGAACCCTGCACATTGAATTTCCACTGTAAACCAGCAAGAGGCGTAAAAATGCTTTTCATGCGTAACAGACCGGAACTACATCAATATGTTTTTTACCCTGCATGGCAGGCCGGAGGGGACATTCTTTTGTAGGCCATTGACTTCTGTCTTCATACACATACAGTTGGTATTTGGCAGGAAAAGCGTCAGAATTAAACATATCCACTCTTGAAAAACAGTGTTTGTATCTCTCGTAGTAATCAAATCCCGGCGCACGGACATGATAGGCCTCGTTTGGATTTGGCCCGGAATATTCTATTGTCTTCTCAGCAATTAAAGGCACCGGAAGTACGGCCATGCCGTTTGGCTTTAAAATCCTCCTGATTTCGGAAAGCGCCTTTTTGTCATCCGGTATATGTTCCAGCACGTGTGATGCGAATATAAAATCGTAGGTTTCACTGCGAAACGGGAGCTTCTGTATATCAACATGGTAATCGACTCCCTGTGCGTCAAAATCAGCCGTCTCGTATTTACCGAACATTTTTGAGAAAATTCCCCTGAAAAACGACTCGGGGGAAAAATGGAGCATTGATAAGCCAGCAACATCCTTCTCCCTCACTATCACATTCACTACAAGATATTGAATGCGATGTCTCTCTAAAGCTCCGCACCCCGGACAACATGCATGCCTTCTTAAACCAGTCGGAGGATTAATATCCCTGAACGGCCCCACATAACCGCACACAGGGCATTCAAATTTCTCTTTCGTAATATTTTGAAGCCGAAAGATTTGCCGGCTCACCTGGTTTATAAGACTACGCCCAACACCTTTAATCTTCACATCAGTCTCCCCCCTATCGGTCAGGAACAGAATTTGACTTTATTCTACAGGTATCGGTATAATTTGTTAACAATAAAATGCCGCTCGTTTATCAACCCCGATTTTATTTGCTCAGGCAACAGGCAGTGCCGTCATTTTTTGATTGCGACTTACCTGACTATTATATATTATTAAAACAAATATCGCTTCGTTTTAACGAAACAAATGCGATGAGAAAATCAATCTTACTATCATAAGGAGCTGATATATTATTATGCAAAACAACTTCAAATTCACGGCATTGTTAGGCGTCTTGCTGCTGATAAACAGCGGGTGTGCCGCAGTGCTTGTCGGCAGCGGCGCAGGAGCCGGAACAGTCGCATACGTCATGGGCGAACTGAAATCAACAGAGGAAGCTTCCTTAAACAAGGCAAGGCAGGCAACTCAAAAAGCCCTTGAAGATCTGGAGTTTGTCATCACCAGTGAAAAAAAAGAACCCTATTCTGCAGAGTTCGTTGCCTATGAAACCAACGACACGAAAATAGTCGTCAAACTTAAAAGACTTACTGGCAAGTTTACGGAAATTTCAATCCGGGTCGGGCTATTCGGGGACGAATCGCTTTCCCAGTTGTTCCTGGAAAGAGTGAGAAAGAATTTGTATTGATATTTACACAGAAATGTCTCCCGAATTCGTACACCGCAATGGTATATCCCGGAAATAAAATACCCGATGCATTCTTACCATTACTGACCTATCATCCGCCATAATTCCTCAGCAGCAGGAATCGCTTTTCTCTATATATCATAAAAAATAACCAATGGGGAACGACAACGTTCTTATTCTTCACAGAGAGGTTTTATGGTGTGCGATATAATGTACCTATTGTTGGCAATCCAGTGATAGACAACATGCAGGAGCAGCTTTATAACGGGAACCCTGAACAAAATAGCCAACCAACCGAACCCCCTCAACCGGCTAAGTATCTCAGGCAATGCAATATCTCCCGAAAGTATCTGATTATGAGAGAGCACTAATTGCAAAGACTTTAAACACACCTCATCGCTCATCTCCGGGAATCGTCTCCTGCGCTCGGCAGATTGACATGGAATGAACTCAAAGCTATCCTCTCGTATGGCATGTAATGCGATCCACTTCATACAACCACAACACAAACTGCACCCCGCATCATATATAAGAATAGCAGTTTTCATTGTTATTCAAGCATTCGTGAGGATAGGAAACGATACTTTTACCGTACTTCAACTTCACAGAGTTCTATACCGGATAAATTGGAGATATCTTTCACCGGTTGATTGCCGTCGTATATACTCTCCAAAATGGCATTCCCGTTATTATAGACTGATACAGTTTCATTATTGATGTTCCTTTGGAGAAGAAATTTATAATGAAATTGCGTACGATTCCCCGCATTTCTGGTAATCACAGACACAACCCTGTTTTTACCCGGCAACAGCTTGTCCCCTGCATTACAAAACCCTTTACATTTCAATTTTTCCGACTTGCAGGTTTCCAGAAAAATCAGAGCCACTTCGTCCCCATAGGTCAACTCAGCGAGATTAAACCCCAAACCTTCCAATCCCTCAGATACAACAATCTTTTTCGGTTCTTTGTGGATTAATTTTTTTGTTTTTTCCCAGGATTCCTGGTTTTTCAAAAAATATTCTACTATGTTACCCTGTGCGAAGACTGTAGTGCCCGTCAATAGAAGGAACACTATGATATATATACACGGATTGAATTTTATCTTCATGTTTGATTGTCATTCATCGAATTATTTATTCGGACCTTTTACATATAAATTGTGCGCTGTAATGTAATTCTCCACACACTTCGGAACCAGATAACGGATACTACGCCCCTTCCCCAATCGCTCTCTAATCTCAGATGACGATATACCTATTGGCGGTATCGTAACCTTTAGTTTTTCAATCTCCAGCTTTTTCCCTCCCGAAAATATTTCAATCCCTTTCAACTCTTCGGTAGAATAGGACAGCCTGTGATGATTTTTATTCATCGGAGAAATGCCTCTGTTAACAACAACAAAGCTGCACATCCCTGATAGTAATTCAATATCTTTCCAGCTATTTATTTCCTCAATCATATCAGTCCCGAGTATCAGGTAAAGGGTATTTTCCTCGCCGTATATTTCTCTCAGAAATCTGATCGTATCTATAGTATATGATTTTCCCGATCGTTTCATTTCAATATCGGATATTTCAAAGTGTTCGTTATCGCCTATCGCCTCCTTTACCATGTTATATCTGTGATAAGCGTCAGCCAAATCATGTGATTCTTTATGAGGAGAAATCCCTGTTGGAACAAATATCACCTTTGACAATGCGCGCTGCTGAAATACCTCTTCGGCAGCAATCAAATGCCCTATATGTATAGGATTAAACGAACCGCCAAAAATACCGATACTCATTGACATACCTGAATTACATTTATTTGTCCGGTTTATAAAACGGAAGATATATGTTATATAAACAAGCATAAATAAGTCAATAAAAATGGATGTATCCGGTTTGTCGTATTTTCCCGCTTCGCTTTGCACTAATGCGTTTTTCATTGACTCATACAAATACGTGTGTTAGCATCTGTGGTAATTCGTATTTATACACAGGAATTTCAAACTTTGTGATTCCCCTCTAAAAAGAGGGGATAAGGGGTATCCCCGTGCAGTCAGGAGTTTCCTCCTGACTGCTTCCTACGCGCGGCAGGAGGAAACTCCCGCCACCACACAATTTCAATTTAAGAACCGGATAGTTTTTGTGAAGATTGCGTATTTTGACTGTTTTTCAGGCATTAGCGGTGATATGATCATAGGCGCTTTCATTGACGCCGGCTTTGATATCGCCACACTCAAAGATCAATTGTCCCAAATGCATCTTCACGGTTATGAAATATCTGCTAAAAAAGTAAAACGCTCCGGCATACAGGGTACAAAGTTCGATGTAACGATCAACCATACAAATAAACATACTACAACGTCCCATCATCACCATAATTCCCATCTCAGATTATCTGATATTCAGAATATCATTGAAAACAGCAAACTCCATAGTGACATTAAAAACGACAGCATCAAAATTTTCCGGAAACTCGCTATAGCTGAAGCAAAGGTACACAACACCTCGGTTGAAAGCGTCCATTTCCATGAAGTTGGGGCTACCGATTCAATAGTCGATATCGTCGGCTCGGTAATTGCCATTAAAAATCTTGGCATCGAAAAGATATATTTTTCTCCCATACCAACAGGACACGGTTATACCGAGTGTGAACACGGCACGTTCCCGGTTCCAGCCCCTGCAACAGCGGAACTTCTCAAGAATCAAGTGCTGAAGTCGGTAGACATTGATAAAGAACTGACAACACCCACCGGCGCTGCAATCATAACAACGCTCGGAGAAAGCTTACAGACCATTCCGGGAATGAGGATTCAACAAATCGGTTACGGCGCAGGAAGCAATGATAATACCGGCGTACCAAATTTATTGCGGGTACTAATAGGAGAGGTAACAACACAAACGGAGTCCGATGAAATGTGGGTTGTTGAAACCAACATCGATAACATGCCAGGTGAAATACTGGGTTATGCCATGGACAAACTTTTTGAGGAAGGCGCTGTGGATGCTTACTTTACTCCGATTCAAATGAAAAAAGGGCGTCCGGGGGTCATTATTAGCGCGATTGTCCCCGAACCCAGACTGTCTGCAGTTGAATCAGCGATGCTTACTCAAACGACAACCTTCGGCATAAGGAAATACAAGGTAGCTCGCACAACACTTGCCCGCGAATTTAAGGAAATTGACACCCGCTACGGCAAAATAAGAGTCAAGATAGGGAAGTACAACGGCGCTATTAAAAGTGTTTCACCGGAATATGAAGATTGCAGAAAAATAGCGGAGGAGAAGGGGATTCCTTTGAAACAAATTTATCATCTCATTTCAAAAGACCTGGCAAACTATATTAACAGCTAGAATGGAAACTCCGAAGAGTAAAAGCACCTTCCTCCTGATTTTCATCATTATTTTCTTTTCACAGCTTATCTATGTCAATTCCCTGTCAAATCAATTTGTTTACGATGATGATTTTACCATTGTAAATAATTATTTTGTCAAAACGTGGAGCAACTTTCCGCTTCTTTTTCAGAAGGATTATTTCAAATATTCCGGGGAATTGAGTTACCGACCGGTTGTCACCCTGTCTTACTTTGTCGATTATTCCTTATGGAAGTTAAATCCTTTTGGATTTCATCTTACCAATACCCTTCTGCATACATTCAATGTCATTTTACTTTTCTTCCTGTTTACCCAGTTGTACAGCAATCGTCTTGCCGCTTTTGCCGGAACCTTATTGTTTCTCTGTCATCCGGTTATTACGGAAACAGTTAATGCTATCAGCTATCGGGAAGATCTGCTGGCATCTGTATTTTTCATCGCAGCCTTTCTCCTTTACGTAAAAATAAATAAAAAATATACAGCCCTCACATATTGCTCGTCTTTAGTCTGCTACCTGCTGGCCTTATTCTCTAAGGAAATAGCGGTCACACTGCCCGTGCTCATCTTTTTATACGACATAATCCTCAATAAAAAATGTGACATTAAACATAAAATATTCCGGATTTACCCCGGATATATCCTGATCATGATCTTTTACATTGTGATGAGGTTTGCGATTTTCCACAATCCGGCAGAATCACACGTTTCATATCCGAACAATAGCGTCATCACCAATATTTTAACCATGACAAAGGTAGTTTCCTCTTATTGCAAACTCTTCTTTTTTCCCATACGTCTTTGTGCAGATTATGTCATACCCCATTCAACATCTCTTACGGACGCTTCGTTTATTATCTCGCTACTTCTCTTCACCTCAGTTATCGTTATTACTTATAAACTATATTTTTACTCAAGGATATTATTCTTTCCTGTGGTATGGTTCTTCGTCACACTGCTGCCTGTTCTGAACATTGTACCCATTGAAAACATCATGGCAGAAAGGTATCTCTATTTACCTCTTCCTGGAATATGTATGCTCATCGGCGGCTTCCTTACACAACATTGCAAGGCATTTCCTTGTGTCAAAGAGCAGTATAAACCGGCAAGCCGTTGGATTGTCCCTGTTATATTAATCCCTGTCTGTATAACGCTTTCTCTGTTGACAGTAAGAAGAAATTTCCTTTGGGTGAATCAGGATATTTTATGGACGCATACAGCCAGGAATTTTCCCAACAGTTTCAAGGCACACAACAATCTGGGAAACATTTATCGGAATGCAGGCAAATTGGATGAATCGATACTGGAACTAAAATACGCCTTAAAACTCTGCAACGATTATATCGACGCCCACAACAATCTTGGTGTGTCCTATAGGAAAAAAGGAATGCTTGACGAGGCTGATGCCGAATATCAAAAGGCATTACAATTAAACCCGCACTACCCTTATGCGCATAACAATCTGGGGGTATTATACGCCAAAACAAATCGTTTGGAACCTGCAATCGAAGAGTTCAGACATGCCATCTCAAACAAGCCGGATTATGCAGATGCCCACAATAACCTTGGGGCGACTTATATAAGAACAGGGCATTATAGGGAGGCAATACAAGAGTGTTCCGGGGCAATAAAGTTCAACAGCAGTCATATTGACGCATATTACAATTTAAGTATTGCATATTTTAACGACAAACAATCAGACAAGGCGCTGGCAATAGCCAACAGGGTCTTATCTCTGGACCCGCATCACAGCGGTGCTCGCGACTTGATTACTCTTATACATGAGAGCAGAGGGGAGATGAATAAATAGCCTACGTTTTTTCACCTTCTTACTTGTAATTAATAAACTGCACGGCAAAATCATAATTTTGATCTTTAATAGACTGGATAATCGTCTGCAAATCGTCAATTTTCTGTCCCGATACGCGCACCTTATCTTCCTGTATCTGCGCCTGTACCTTAATTTTCAACCCCTTTATAAACTTGACAATCTCTTTGGCTTTTTCCATCGGTATGCCCGATTGGAACGTGATGACCTGCCGAATTGTGCCACCCAGCGCATTTTCAGTCTTTCCAAAAGTAAGCGCTTTTAAAGGGACGTTCCTTTTGACCAGTTTTTCTTTCAATATTTCCGCCAAACTCTTCAATTTATAATCATCGTCCGCAATCAGTGTTATCGAATTATCCTTTTCCATAGTAATGGACGACTTGCTTCCCTTGAAGTCATATCTCACCGCAATTTGTTTCTTTGCCTGATCGATCGCATTATTCACTTCGTGCATCTCAATCTTGCATACGATATCAAATGAATGCATTTCCGCCATAAACAGCCCTCCTTCCTATTTTCAGCAATACACTAATACCCCATTTTTTTGATTTCTTCTTCAGTAAAACCTACAAAATGCGCCACTTCATGGCGCACTATTTTTTTTATTTTACGCTTTACCTCATCTTCCGAACGGCAGGATGACTCTATATTATTCTGGTAAAGCGTAATCTTCTCCGGCATGGAGCCGAACTGCCATACACTTCTCTTATTAAGCGGCACTCCCTGGAAGACACCAAGCAAGGTCATATTCGACATCATCTTTAATTCTTTCAGCACCTTCTCGTTTGGAATATTCTCGACAACAACCGACACATTTGACATCTGATCCCTTATTCCTTTTGGCAATTCTTCAATAGCCGCAACTACCAATGTGTCAAATGGTGTTGCATATTTATTGTCACTATCCTCCGCATTTCTTTCTGTTGTCCCATACGCCAATTTATCAAGAATAGTATATTTTGTAACAAATATCCTTCCAACCAAATAAATGATCCCGCCTATCAGAAAAAAGGTTACCCATAAATTCCAGCCGTACACCGCCATAATGCCGCCCAAAGCGCCTAAAAGAGCGACAATTGTGAAAAATCCCAACAACGGTAAAAAACCTTCCGTATTATCACAACCTGCTTCCTGATCAACGAGGGGAACAATCTCCATCCCACAGCCCTGACAAATAATTTTTCTCCCGCGGGGAAACGCACCCAGACGATATGCATTGCCGCAGTAATTACACTGTAACGATTCCGTTTTTTCAGGCATTGATTCTATGAGTTTTTAAACAAAAATCCGGATAGTTTTCAACAGAGATGAACACAAGTCTAGCAACATTCTTTGGTAAATTCTAGCAGTATTTCCATTTTGATTTCTTTGCGGGAAGGCACAACAATTCACTGAAGTGTTGTGCAGGAGATGAACCATACAGCAGGAGAACTTTGAATAGCTAACCGATACGGGAAGCAAAATTTACATTATTTGTTCCCAAAACGAGGAATTTTTATGGTTATCGTAGTGCCGGCATTGGGTTCGGAATCAATCCACATACGACCACCATACTTGATACAGTTATAATACGCCTTGGTAAGGCCGAATCCTCCGCCTTTTGTTTCATTTTCACTTGTATTAGTGCCACGTGTACCAAACTCCACGACTTTTTCAATTTCATCTGCAGGGATTCCTCTGCCGGTGTCGGATACGATAAGAGAAATTTCTTTACCGTCGTCAATAAGACTCGCACTAATTTTTCCGCCAGGAAGGGTATATTTTCTTGCATTCGCAACGATGTCACGAAAAATATCTTGAAACACGGCAGGAAAGGTAATCGTACTGCCGTCCACACTACGAATGTCAATTGTTACCAGATAATCATTGGTCCCCTGCCGGTCACTTCTGTATACAATTCCATAGCGCCCTTGACTATTGTGCGCAATAACATCCAGCACCTGCCGTAAATTATCCGCAATATATTCAGTGGAAAATATCTTCCAGTCGCCGGAGTCGTCCATACGTGCCATAAACTCCTTGACGCGCACATCACATATTTCAAAAATACTTCTCAGATTCTCCGCAGAATTATCAACAATATGCTTAAGCGAAGGTTCAACTTCGATTCCCTCCAAAGCTTCATTGACGTCCCTGAGAATCATATCTTTATATAAATTCATATTCCTTGCGCTAGCCATTGCAAGTTCAGCATCTGAGAAGGTTGACAATATTTTCCAGCAGAGCGAAATACTCGTATTTAAACTATCTTTCCTATGCAGCACTTCCTGTAAAAGCATAAGCTGTGTAATAATTACATTGAAAACATTACAGAAACTATGCATTGCAAGTTTAGTTTCTTCATCTGGTGTCAGCTTTAATGGTTTACAAATCTCAACTTTCATTACGCTAAATTTTTAGAACAGAAAGTTCTTTCAGTTTATTCAGACAATTTTTGATTTCAGCCTTCCTTGATTCGCTATTCTGCTTTAAAGCAAGATAACTTTCTTCCGCTTCCAGATATTTTATCTGTTCTGCTACGTACGCCTGAATTTTCTTCATCACTTCCAGTATTTTAGCTTCAAAATTGTGCATCTCCAAAGTCTTGATAATAAAGTTAATTGAACTGAGGCCGCGTGGATTTTGATCCTTTACAACAAGCTCAAGAATATCCACAAATTGTTGATACAAATTCTGCATTTTATTTTCTATGTTTTCCTGCCCGATATTTTTTCGTACAGATGCCGTAAATGACTTTATATCTTTAAATGGTTTTATAATATATTCGCTTATATTTAAATCCGCAGCATTGTTGATAAGGTATGGGTTGGAATAGGCGGTTAACATCATAATTGGCAGTTGCTGATTCTTGGTCCTCATTTTTTTCACGAAGTCGATACCGTTCATTTTAGGCATCTGAAAGTCTACAATCGCCAGTTGAAAGTAATTCTGGTTCTCGAGAAAATAATCCAACGCCTTTTCGGGATTATTAAATACCACTACGTTGTAATTTGCCATCTCAAGAATCGTCTGCAGAAGATTAGTAATAATGGTGTCATCATCCAAGACTAAAATGTTTTGTTTTTCACTCATTGTTGCCTCTAAAAAGGTTTAAAAGTAAACCACATATTGTGCGAAAAGCTAAAACA
>Ga0233425_10005117_pt1 | contig 21148 bp, 15 predicted proteins | sample Watercolumn_Towu_2_FD_181712 | JGI IMG/M metagenome (GOLD analysis project Ga0233425, IMG submission 181712) | Freshwater microbial communities from Lake Towuti, South Sulawesi, Indonesia - Watercolumn_Towuti2014_140_MG | ecosystem: Environmental > Aquatic > Freshwater > Lake | place...
GTGCTGGACTTCGGCCCCAGCAAGGACTACTACGACTTCACGCCCCTTCCGGACGCCAAGGACGCGGTCGTTCCGGAGGTCAAGCCGGAGGTCAAGCCCGAGGAGGTGGAGGAAGAGGTCGTCGGCCCCTGCATCCCGAACTGCAGCAAGAAGGAGTGCGGTGGTGACGGATGCGAGGGCGTGTGCGGGTACTGCGCCTACGGCTACCTGTGCGACCCCACGGGGATGTGCGTGGCCAGCGTGTGCCCCAAGCAGTGCACCATCACCAAGTCCGGAGACACGGTATACAAAGACTGCGGACCGGACGCGTGCGGCGGTTACTGCGGCTTCTGCCTCGTGGAGAGCACCGAGTGCGGTCCGGACGGCTTCTGCCACGACGGCGATTGCGCGGGCAGCTGCAAGAACAAGGTGTGCGGCGACGACGGCTGCGGCCACTCCTGCGGCAACTGCAAGATCGGCGAGATGTGCAGCGACAAGGGGCAATGCGTCCCGCACCCCTGCGGGCTGGTGACCTACAAGGGCCAGTGCGAGGACAAGTACAACCTGGTCATCTGCGAGGACCTCGAGCTGGTCCAGACCAACTGCAAGACCCTGCCCGACTCCATGTGCGGCTGGGACAAGAACCAGGGCAAGTACGCGTGCATCCCGGAGCAGGAGTGCGAGCCCAAGTGCAAGTTCGAAAACGGCAAGGTCAAGGAGTGCGGCGCGGACGGCTGCTGGGGCTCCTGCGGCACCTGCCCGAAAGGGTGGGGCTGTGCCGCGGCTCTCTGTACGCCGGCCGAAGGTGGCGAGTGCGCCTGGATCGACGGCATCGTCGGCGCCTGCTTCGACAAGGTGAAGTGGTTCTGCGCGGAGGGGATCCTGTACAACTACGACTGCTGGGCCAAGGAAGCCAAGAAGTGTGGTTGGGACTTCTCCGCGAATCTCGGCGCAGGCGGGTACGACTGCCTGTAGCCGCAACGTGGAGGACGGTCCATGAGTCGTCGCCTGAGCATCCTCCTTGCGCTGGTCGCCCTGGCAGCGTGCGGCAGCGAGGGGACTACTGCCAAGGAAGAACCCGTGCCCCCGGACACCGGGCCGGACCTGCCTGCCGCGCCCGAGGTCCCGGAGTTCGTGTTCGACCTGGTCTCCGACTGGGGCTCGGACAGCGCCTTCGAGATCATCGACGACAAGGATCTCCCGGACGGCGTCACCCCTCCGGACACGGACGCGCCCGATGCCACGCCCGACGACACGGGCAAGCCGCCCAAGGACACCCAGACCACGGACGGGTGCGTGCCGCAGTGCACCTTCAAGGAGGGCGAGAACCCCGACGTGGGTGCGGGCACCCCCAAGGAGTGCGGCGAGGACGGCTGCGGGAGCATCTGCGGGTACTGCACCTACGAGGAGATGTGCGTCAAGGCGCTGTGCAAGCCGGTGTGCGTGCCGCAGTGTGCGGGCAAGAACTGCGGGCCGGACGGCTGCTACGGCACGTGCCCGCCCGGGTGCGAAGAGAACTTCGTGTGCGGCGAGGACGGGCTCTGCTACCCGTACTGCGACCACGACGCCAAGTGCGCGGGCAAGCAGTGCGGCCCCGACGGCTGCGGCGGATCCTGCGGGTACTGCGGCCTGGGCTTCCTCTGCAACGAGGAGACCGGCCAGTGCGACGTGGACCCGTGCGGCGACGTGCAGCCCGGCGTGGGCAAGTGCCTCGACTCCAACGTGCTGGTGGAATGCGTGGACGGCCAGCTCAAGGAGACCGAGTGCGCGGGCGTCGGCGCGGACTACTACTGCAAGTGGGACGCACCCACCCAGACCTTCGGGTGCTACGAAGGCTGCGTGCCGCAGTGCAAATGGGACGACGGAAGCCCCAAGGAGTGCGGGTACGACGGCTGCTACGGCACCTGCGGCACCTGCCCGCAGGGCTGGGAGTGCAAGGCCGGAAAGTGCTACCCGCTTCCCGGCGGAGAGTGCGGCTGGATCACGGCCGCGGGCTCCTGCATCGACAACAAGCTCTGGTTCTGCGCCAACAATCTCCTGTACGTCGACGACTGCCCGGCTCTCGGGAAGAACTGCAAGTTCGACCTCGGCAGCCAGAAGTTCAAGTGCCTGTGACCCGCGCCCGAACCTGGAGGTTCGCCATGACGTGGCACCCGCGCTCAGCCGTCCGCCCGATTTCCACACGGTCTCCGGCACACCGGCCTCTGGTCCTGTCCATGCTCTGCCTCCTGCTGTCTCCGACAGCGGGGTGCTCGGGAGTCGTGTCCGTCGGAGGCGACGTCGCGGGCAGCGGGGACGGCACAGGCGACCGCGTGGCGCTGGCCGACTCCCGTCTCTCGGATTCGGATGCAGCGCCCTCCTTTGACTCCCTGCCGGCCGACGCGCCGGCCCCGGACGCACCGGCCGTGGACTCCGTGGGCAAGCCCGACACGGGCAGCAAGGCCGGCTTCGGAGACCCGTGCGAGGACAACGGCGGGTGCGACAGCGGCCTGTGCGTGCCCAGCGACATCGGCTACATCTGCAGCACCTGGTGCGTGGACGACTGCCCCGAGGGCTGGGGCTGCAAGGCCGTGCAGGATGCGGGACCCGACGTCCTCTTCGCCTGCCTGCCCGGCATGGAGATGGTCTGCGAGATCCAGGGCGTGTGCGACCCCGGAGCCGAGGACACCCAGGTCTGCGGCAACTGCGGCACCCGCTCCCGCTCCTGCAAGGAGAACTGCCAGTGGACCGAGTGGTCCAACTGTTTCGGAGAAGGGGAGTGCGTCGCGGGAACCTCCAAGCAGGAGGCCTGCGGCAACTGCGGCACCCGGACCAACTCCTGCACCGACGCGTGCCTCTGGTCCGGCTGGACCGGGTGCGGAAGCGAAGGAGCGTGCTCGCCGGGAAACCTCGAGTCCGAGCCCTGCGGCAACTGCGGCACCCAGTCGCGCACCTGCGCCAACGACTGCTCCTGGGGCGACTGGTCCCCGTGCGTCCCGGGCGGCGAATGCTCTCCCGGTGGCTCCAAGGAGGAGGGGTGCGGCAAGTGCGGCAAGCGCCTCGCCTTCTGCACCGGCGAATGCGCGTGGAGCGCGTGGGGAGAGTGCTCCGGAGAGGGAGAGTGCGCGGTCGGCGAGAAGACCAGCCAGGACTGCGGCGCATGCGGCAAGCAGACCCGCGAGTGCACCTCCGAATGCCTCTGGTCCCAGTGGGGAGCGTGCGAGGGGCAGGGCGAGTGCCTGGCCGGCGCGCTCCAGGAGGAGGTCTGCGGAAGCTGCGGGAAGCGCAGCCGCACCTGCGGCGACGACTGCGCTTTCGGAGAGTGGTCGGAATGCGCGGGCGAGGGCGAGTGCGTCCCGGGCGACAAGGCCAAGGAGCCGTGCGGCAAGTGCGGCGAGCGCGAGCGGACCTGCACCGCGAGCTGCGAGTGGTCCCAGTGGGGAGCGTGCTCGGGAGAGGGGGACTGCGCGCCGGACGAGATGTCCACGGCCGCGTGCGGCAACTGCGGCACCAAGACCCGGTTCTGCGCGGCCAACTGTTCGTGGGGACCGTACGGAGACTGCCTCGGCCAGGGGGAATGCACGCCCGGCGGCTCCAAGCCGTGCGACAACTGCGGCACGACGTCGTGCACCGCGGGCTGCTCCTGGAACGCGTGCAACATCGGGCCGGTGGACGCGTACGAGCAGAACGACTCCAAGGGGCAGTCCTACGCCATGCTCGGCATCACGGACAAGGACAGCGACTCCTCCACCGTCACACCGAACATCAACCCCGCGTACGACGCGGACTGGTTCTCCATCAAGATCTCCGACGTGGCGTTCGCGGTCATCGAGCCCAAGTTCATCATCACGTCGGTCCCGGCCGGCCAGTCCTACACCGTCACGGTGACCTACGACTGCGACATGTCGGACAAGGTGTACACCGTGTCCAAGACCGTGGTCGGGTCCGCGACGCTGACCCTGGACGTCGGCGGGTGCTACAGCAACATCTTCAACGACGACGACTCCGGAACCGCGTTCATCGAGGTGAAGCCCGTCACCTCGGGCTCGTGCAGCAGCTACTCGGTCAAGGTGAGCGCGTGATTCCGGGCAGGATCTGGTCCGCACGGGCCGGAACCCCCGCGTACGCCACCGGCATCGTGGAATCGTACTTCGTGCGGATCAACCACCCAGGGGGGCATTGGGCCGCGTGGATCAAGCACACGTTCCTCGTGCAGAAGCGCACCCGGGCCCTTTCCGGAGCCTGCTGGTTCCTGCTCTTCGACCGCACCCGCACCATCGTTCCCTCGGGAGTCCTGGCGGCCCGCGAGCATTTCGGCGAGGCCAACGTGGAGTCCGCGGCCGGGCCGGGAGACATCCTGCTGGGAGACAACCGGCTGTCCGAGAGCCTCTGCTCCGGGCACATCCCGGCCAGCGGCATCTCGTGGCGTTTCTCCCATGCATCCACCGGTTCCCCGCTGGTCCTGGCCCCTGCGACGCTAAGCCCCCTGATCCCGGGAACGAAGCTCACGACTCCGGTTGCGGAAGGGTATGCGTCGGGCCAGCTGGAGTTTCCCGGCCACATCCTCCGGTTCGACAACTATCCGATGAGCATCGGTCACAACTGGGGCCGGCGTCACGCCACGCGCTACGCGTGGGCCCAGGCCCGCACGCTTTCCGCCGAGGGCCGCATCTTCTTCGAAGGCTTCACCCTGCCCCTTTCGGGCGAGTTCCAGGACGGGCCTGCGTTGACCATGGCGACGCTGGTCCTCAACGGCCGCACCCTTTCTTTCTCTGGCCTTGTGTCCGCGACGCGCAACCGCAGCCGAGCGGTGCCCGGACGCCTCACCATGGACCTGCTCAACGACCGGTACACTTTGAATGCGGACTTCTGCTGGGACGATACCCTGGTCGCGGCCCTCAGGTACCCGCAGCCCGACCGCGCTTTGTCCACCTGCCTCTGCTCCATGCTGGCCAGCGCGGTGCTCGTTCTGACTCCGACCGTTTCGGATGCTGCCGACGCGCGGATGCGCTTCGAGGTGCCGGGCACCGCGGCCCTGGAGTTCCTGTCTCCCGGCCCGGTCCCCGGCCGCACCGTCCTGGCCTGACCCCGCTCTTGGCCCGGCCACGGCCTCGGCGCGTTCTGCGGAGGCACTGCCAAGGCAAGAGGAAGGTACGTCCGTCGAGGCACTACAACTGTCTGGTGACCGGTTCAGTCCTTGCTCCGCTTCTGCTCCAGGCTCTCGACATCAAGGAGGTCTCGTGCCCGGCCGGCCGCCTTCTTTGCCGTCACAAGGTCGTCCAGGGCGAGCACCCTGATCGGCTGTCCGCCGTACGAGGTAGCGACAGAACGCTCGAATGCCGGACCGAAATCGATGCCAGGCACGCCCATGATGATGTCGATGCGATTGGGCTCGACTCCGATTTGATAGATCATGCGTTGGTCGGTCAGGTCCGCTGTCGTCACCCCGTCCAGGGGGGCGCCGAAATCCGCTAGAGCCCGGTATGCGCGCCCCGCATTCTCGGGGGTGGGATCGATCCATATGTCGATTTCCTTGGTATAGCGCGGCTCGGTATGGAAGATGACCGCATACCCGCCCACCACCAGGAACCTGACTTCAGCGGTATTGAATGTTCTGAACAGTTCGACGAAGTCGGAGTTGGCACCCATCCCCCCCTCGCATTCTCTGAGTCTCCATGACCATGTCCCACGCAGCGGCGAAACGCCCTTCAGGTCCAACCCTGTCCCAGAACTCGAGGTCGAAGCGCCTTCCCGCCTCATCCCTCGGGACCAGCCTGGCCATTACGACCTTCGGTCTGTTCTGCCCGGTTTCCATGGTTGCAGTATAGCCCTTGCGGGCGCACCGGGCAAGTCGCCTGCAGCCGGTGATCCTGAGCCCCGCCGCCGGCGGGGCGAAGGACCTCCCCCATGCCTTGGCACGGCCAGGGCCGCTGCCACCGACCGTGGACGCGGTCAGCTGCAGCCGCCGCCCTTCTTCTTGCCTGCCTTCCGCTGCGCTTTGGGCGCGGCCGCGGGCGCGGCCGCTTGCACAGCGGAGCCAGTGAAGTACGCATGCAGAGCGGGCAGCAACTGCCGCTGCGCGGGATCGAGCGCTGCCGTGAGCCCGGAGTCTGCCTCGGGCGCCACGATGAGACGGGCCCACTCCTGAATGCCGCCCGAAAGCACCAGCACCCGGCCCGGAAAAGACGCCAGGTCGGGGGGAAGCTGCGACGCGTCGAGGGGACCCTCGCCGAACACCACCAGCCCACGCACCTCCGGAAGCGTGGAAAGGCTCTCCTTCACGTCGTCGAAGCATGCGGACGTCGGGATACGTACCGGCCCGGCCTCGCATTCCGCCTTGCCGCGCAGGTCCACGAGCGTCAGCCCCCGGGGCTCCTCCACCAGCCGCGTCGCCAGCTCGAAAGCAGTCAGAGTGCCCGGTGCCTCGTTCCAAGGCTTGCCGGGTGCAGCGCCGCGGTCCCGCGAGGCCAGACCCGCAACCGTCGCAACCAGTGCCGCCACCAGGACTGCCGTAAGCGGGGCCAGCCCCCCACGGGTCCAGCTCCGCTCCTTCTCCTTCTTCGTCCTGCGGCTGAAGATCCGCTCCACCGCCTCGGCCCCGAAGAACATGCCCGCGGCCGCGATGCCCACGAGGAGAACGAGAACGGGCAGCGGAATGCCTGTGAGCTGGTCCAGCGTCAGAACCCCCATGGCGCCCGAAACGTGGAAGTCGCCGATGACCGGGTACAGCTCGCCGAACAGCACGGACCCCACCACGACGCCGGCTACCACCACCAGCCCGTCCCAGTGACCCGACGCCGCGGCCACCACCGACGTGCCGGGGCAGTAGCCGGAGACGATGAAGCCGGCTCCCAGCAGCAGCCCGCCCACGAGATGGGGCCAGAGAAACGTCTCGGGGATCTCCATCGCGGACATGTCCAGGAGCCCCGTGGCCGAAGTCAGCGCCACCCCTGCGGCCGCGGTCACGATCGCGGAGAACATCACTTTGAACACCCGCATGTTGTGCAGGTAGAACTGCGCGGCCAGCACCCGCGAGTCCCCGAAGCCGGACCGCTCCAGCACGAAGCCGAACAGGAATCCGACCAGCACCGACGGGATGTACTGGAGCTCGTACGGGGCCCAGTCCCCGGAAAAGAGCGGAAGCGCGCTCATAGCCACTGCCTCCTCAGCAAGAGGGCCAGCCCGTAGCCGCCCGCAAACACCGCTAGCATGAAGATCCAGCTGCCCGCGGACAGCAGCGCACCGCCCGAAAGCGCCTGGCCCGACGTGCACCCGCGGGCAAGCCGCGCCGCGAACCCCATGAGCACCCCGCCGGCCAGCGCCAGCGCCAGCCGGGGGACGACTCCGATGCGGGGCCCCCGCGTCACGCCGGGCTGGAGACGTCCGGCCAGGATGGACGACACCAACCCGCCCACGAACACGCCCACCACCATGAACACCAGCCAGTCGTTCAGCACGTGCGTGTCTCCCGAAACCGACTTGGAGAAGTACGCGCTCTGCGCCACGTGCTCGGGCGCCACCGCGGCCAGCGCCGCGGTGCCCAGCCGGGCAGTGGCCCCCGACGCACCGATTCCATGCCCCAGGAGCAGGAAGGACGTGAGCAGCACCAGCCCCAGCATCACCCCGGCCACGTAGGGGTTCCAGAGCGGCTGCGGGGCGTGCAAAGCGCCCCGTGATTCCCGGGTCTCAAGGTCTTCCATGATCAGCCTCCCAGCATCGAGTAGCTCGAAACCTGCCCGGCCGCTACCAGCACGGCCCGAAGCGCAAACCCTCCTGAAAGCACCAGCAGCGGCGCGGCAAGCGCACGCTGTATCGGCCGGCCCAGCTCGCGGGATTCGATGAGCAGCGGAGCCAGAATCCCTGCAAGCACCACCAGCCCGAAGAACGCTCCCGTGTACGGTCCGGCAAGCACCAGCATCGCGGCCGCCCGGTCCACCAGTGTCCCGGACCCCTTCTCCACGAAGAACAACAGCAACAGCACCAGCTCTGCCGCAAGCGCTGCGAGGTCCACGGCCACGATGTCACGAAACTGCCCGGCGTGCGCGCCGATCAGCATGTAGGCAGCCGCACCCGCGGATACTCCCGAAGCGAGGAACAGGGGACCCAGCAGCCCGGTGCTCCACAGCGGCCGCGCGGCAAGCGTCTGAAGCAGGATGCCCGTGTACACGCCCAGGCCCGCACCCACGGCCAACGCGAAGACCAACAGCCCCCGCCGTCTCTCCAGGGCCAGCCTGCGAACCCCGGAAAGGAGCCTCGCCGCGGCGAATCGCTTCTCCCACCCCTCCCAGGTGGCCCGGTCTACCGAGCCCGTAAGCCAGAGGGCCAGCGCGGGGTACGCCACCACCAGGATCCAGGCGCCCCACGACATGGGGGACGAAGGCCGGAACGCCAGGTAGAACCGCGGCACGTAGAGCTTGTGCTCCAGGTCCATCAGCAGCGCGGCCATCCCGGCCGACAGCGCGCCGATTCCCAGCAGCGCCCCCCACACCGAGGCCCTCCGGTCGTAGCGGTCCAGGCGTACCAGCTCCAGCAGCGCACCGACCACCATGAGGCCCGCGGTCAGGCCGCCAAGGAACAGGTAGACCGGGATCTCCCACCCCCACACCGACAGCACCGGGTCGGTCCCGGGGTTGGTCCGTACCATGTACATTTCCAGCCGTTCAGGTCCCATTGCAGCACCCCGCTATTCGAGGAAGTAGAGCTGGGGGCCGAGCCCCGTCTCCGGACGCAGCACGCGGCAGCGGCGCTCCCGTGTCAGGCGCGACACCTGGCTGTCGCGATCCGAGAGATCGCCGAACGCCAGCGCACCGGTCGGGCACACGCCCACGCACGCGGGCTGTTGCCCGCGCTGCACCCGGTGAAGGCAGAACGTGCACTTGTCGATGTACCCCTCCGGGTGCACGAACCGTGCGTCATACGGGCACGCGGCCATGCACGCCTTGCACCCGCTGCACTTGCGGTGCGTCACCAGCACCGTGCCCCCGTCCCCCACGTGACTGGCCCCGGTCGGGCACGCGGCCACGCACGCGGGCGAGTCGCAGTGGTTGCACCGCGTCGACCGGATCTGCATCGCAAGCGCGGGGAACTCGCCGCTCACCTCCTCTACGATCCAGTCGCGGAAGCACCCCTGCGGGACCGCATTCTCGGTCTTGCACGCGATCACGCACGCGCTGCAGCCCACGCACCGCACGGTGTCCACCGTCATGGCATACCGCGTCGTCCTTTCCATGGCCTACACCTTCTCCATCCGCACGAAGTTGACGTTCATCCCGGTGCCGCCCATCAGCGGGTCCACCTTGTAACGGCTCACCAGGTCACTGTCACTGGCCCCGCGGCCGTTGGCGTACCGGAGCCCCTGCTCCTTCGTGCCCCAGCCGTGAACCATGTACACGCAATCCCGCCGGATGCGCCGCGTCGCCCGCACCCGGATCGGGCCCGCGGACACCGCAGCCTGGTTCACCACCATCACGCGGTCGCCCACCTTCAAGCCCAGCTCCCGGCACACCGCGTCGGACACCCACAGCTCGTTCTCCGGGAACGCCTCGGCAAGGAGCCGGTTGTTGATGGTGCGGCCGAACGAATGCGTCGGCGCACGGCCGAACAGGAGCCGGAACATCCCCTCCGGAGGCTCCTCCACCGGCGTGTAGACCGGCACCGGGTCGGCCCCCATCTCCTTGAGCTGCCTGGAGTACAGCTCGATCTTGCCCGAAGGAGTCGGGAAGGTGAGATCCAGCCCCTCCTCCTCCACCGTTGGCTGGGCAGGCGCCACCACCACGCCCGTGGCCTTGAGCGTGTCGCAGTCGTAGCCCGCCTTGTGCACCCGCCAGGTCGCCTGCTGAATGCCGTCTGTCCAGAGGAAGTACTCTGCAAGCCCCAGCCGGTTGGCCAGCTCCTTCGCGATCCACCAGCCGGGTTTGGAATCGTACATCGGCTCCACCACGGGCTGCCGGATGGCAAGGTAGGGCACCTTGTACTGCGGCGCGTGCACGTCGTCGCAGCGTTCGAGGTAGGTTGCTTCCGGAAGCACCACGTCCGACCACCCGCAGATCTCCACGGGCAGCACGTCCACGGTCGCGATGAAGTCCAGCGCCTGTATGGCCTGGATCACCCGCGGCGGGTTGGGAAGGGACTTCACGAGGTTGGTGCCGTACACGAGCCACCCGTGGATGTCGTACTCGGCCGTCCCCGGGATGGTGGCATCGCACAGGCCCGAGGCCAGCACCTCGTCAGCCAGCGGATAGGCCATGCCCCGAGGCGTGTCCGCGGGCGGCCTGGTTCCGCCGTGCGTTTCCGGCGCGGGGAACGGAGGCACCTCGATGCCCGCAGGGTAGTAGAAGCCCCCCCGGCGCCCCCACGAGCCGAGCAGCGCGTTGAGGATGGCAATGGCCCGGGAGCGCTGCGTGTCGTCGCCGTACCAGGTGACGCGGCGGCCGGGGTGCACCAGGGACGCGGGGCGGGCCCCCGCGAGGAACCGGGCGCTCTCGACGATCCGGTCCGCGGGAAGCCCGGTCACGGTCCAGGCCCACTGCGGGGTCTTGTCCGCCACGTGGGCCTTGAGCTCGTCCAGGCCCACGGCATGCCGCGCGACGTACTCCCTGTCGAAGAGCCCTTCCTTCAGCACCACGTGGACCCACGCGAGCAGCAGCGCGAGGTCCGTGCCCGGCTTGATGGGAAGCCAGAAGTCCGCCTTGCCTGCCGCAACCGAGAAGCGCGGGTCCACCACCACCAGCCCCGCACCGCGGGCCAGGGCCTCGGCAAACTCCTGCACCTGCGTGTTGTGCATGTTCTCGCCCAGGTGCGAGCCGATCAGCGTGATGCAGCGGCTGTTGGCAAGGTCCAGGTTCTCCGGCGAGCCGCACCCCGTTCCGAAGGTGGCGGTGAAGCCCGCTTCCCGAGGCCCCCGGCACTGGGCGTACGAGGGCGCTGCGATGCTGGAGGAGCCGTAGGCCTTGAGCAGCTGCTTGAACCAGTTGGCCCCGTGTCCGTGCTGGAAGAGCGCAAGCGCCTCGGCACCATACCGGGAGCGGATGTCCCGGAGCCTGTCCGCGGTGTAGTCCAGCGCCTCGGCCCACTCCACCTCCCGGAACTCCTGGCCTCCCCGGGCCGCAACGCGCAGCAGCGGCTTCTTCAACCGGTCCGGGTCGTACAGGAGGCCCGTGCCGCCCGCGCCGCGGGGGCACAGCCGACCCCGTGACAGCGGGTGCTCCGGGTTCCCGGTGAGCTTGGTCACGACGCCGCCCTTCACGTGGGCCAGCACGCCGCACTTCCAGAAGCACAGCTCGCACAGCGTGGGCACGATCCGGTCCCCCTCCGTGCCCGGGTCGTGGACCGGGTCGGAGTCGAGCCCGAACCAGCGAGTCGTGAGTGCGCTGCCGACTGCGGCAACGGCCGCTCCCGCTCCTGCGATCTTGATGAACTCCCTTCGATTGAGCCTTGCCATGTCGTCCCTCCGAGGCCCCCGACCACGCTCTCGCCGGGCGCCCGTGTGGGTCAGCGCTTCCCGCACCGGGTCACGCAGGCGACCAGGTCCCGCAGCCCCTCTTCCTTGATGCTGTAAGTCGCGCAGCCGTTGCTGCGCTCCACGGAGACCAGCCCGGTCAACCGCAGCACGGAGAGGTGCTGCGACAGGAGCGCCTGGCGCACGTCCAGCCGCTCGCACAGCTGCGTGACACTGCTGGCCTTGTCGCACAGCGCTGCCACCACCCGGATCCGCAGTGGGTGCGCCACGGCCTTGAGCACCTCCGCGACGCGGGCTGCCCGGTCCGCATCGCCCACGATCCCCTTCTTCCCGGCTGCTCCCATCGAGCCCTCCACCGAAGTACGATATCGCGGAATCGCAATATCACGGAGACCTTATACCGCGCGGCGCGGTGCCTGTCAAGAGGATGCCTGGTCCGTGGTCAGCGGTCGGTGAACTTGCGGCCGTCCTGGTGCGCCAGAAGCATGATCGCGTTGCGGCCCGAGTAGGCCGCGGGGGGCAGGCCGCCGCCCGGCTCCACCCAGTGGCCCGCCATGACGAAGCCCTTCAGGCCCGGCAGGGTGTGGGGAAGCTCCTTGAGCAGGGTGGACGGCGTCGCGATGAAGCCCTCGAAGCTGCCGCGCCACGCACCGGTGTACCGCTCGAACGTCAGCGGCGTGGAAAGGTCCGTCATCTCCACCCGCGACCGGAAGCCCGGGAACCGCTGGTCGAGCCGGGCCAGCATCCACTCCAGCACCCGGGCCTTCTCCGCATCGTACGCGGCACGGTCGTTGCGCAGCCCGTCCCAGTGCTCCCAGCGCGTCTCCAGCATGCACGTGAGCACCGTGCAGCCCGGCGGCGCAAACGACGGGTCGTGGTCGAACGGGTGGAACGCAAGCCGCGTGTGCTCCTGGTCCCCGAGCTTCAGCGGCTCGCGGACGTCCACGAACATCCCGGCCACCGAGCGGGGCACCTCCGGAAGCTGCCCCGTAAAGCCGATGCCCGCAAGCAGCAGCGGCGGGAACGGCCGGTACGTCTCGTACGGCTCCCGGACCGCGGCGTCGACGTACCTGCCTGCCAGCAGCTCGAAGATCGTCGTGTGGCCGTCGGCCGCGGAGATCACGTGGTCCGCAAGAAACTCCGTGCCGTCCGCGAGGCGCACCCCGCACGCACGGTCGCCCTCGACACGGATCTCGCTGACCCGGCTGCGGTAGCGGATCTCCCCTCCCAGCTCCTTGTACCGCCTGGCAAGGCGCAGCGCCAGGGCCATGGAGCCGCCCAGCGGGTAGCCCGCGTCCCTGCGGTGCAGGTATGCCAGCGTCATCAGCATGAAGATAGCTGGGAAGTCGGGGGCAAACAGGCCTGCGAACGCCTTGCGCAACAGCGGGTCCTGGAAGCGCTGCGCGTACTCCCCCATGCTCACTTTCAAGTACTTCTTCAGCAGACCCATGTGAGGCAGCAGCTTGAGCATCTTGAGGCCGTCCGCAAACCGCATGAGCTGCCGCGGCTTGGGCATCGGAGTGCTGAAGCCGGTCATCTTCCGGATGGCCGCGGTCGTCTCCCGGATGACTGCCGCATCCTGGGGCGCCACCTCCAGCAGGTGCCGCTCCAGCCGGTCCGCGTCGCAGAAGACCGTGACCACCCGGCCATCCTCCCCCACGTAGGTCGCGTACACGTCGTGGTCCACGTACGTGATGCCGTCCATCAGCCCCAGCGTCCGCCACATGTCGTTGAACTCCGAGCCCGGCGCTGAGCCCATCAGCCAGTGCACGCACCCGTCGATGACGTATCCCTTCCGCTTCCAGGAGGTGCAGAGGCCCCCGGGAATGGTGTGCATCTCGAACACCGTCGGCCGGTATCCGTTGAGAAGCGCGTATATGCCCGCGGACAAGCCTGCAAAGCCCGCCCCGATGATTGCCACGCTCTTCCCGCCCATGAGATCCTCCTTTGGCCCGCCGCGTCATACGCGTGCGTTGACACGATGTTCTTCCAAGGCCGATAATAGGTGAAGGTCAAGGAGGGTGCAACATGCGACACGTGGTTTCGTTGCTGGCAGCGTGCGGGCTGGCAGCTTCGTGCGGCAGCAGTGCCACGGGTCCGGGGCCCGAGAGCGGTGAGGACTCGGGCGTGAACTTCGTGGTGGACGCCGGAAACGGAACGGACACCGCGTCGCAGGACGCGTCCGCGCCTGACGCCGCGACCCCGGACGGGGCCGCGGACTCGAGCCCGCCAGATACCGGGACCGACGCGGCAGACGTGGCGGCGGGAGCGGAAGCGACCTCGGACGGCGGAGGGCCGGACCCCACCCAGGACGTGGTCTCGCCCGCAGACACGGGCAAGCCCCCCTCGGAGTGCGTGGACAAGGACGGGGACGGCTACGGCCAGGACTGCTTCCTCGGCAAGGACTGCGACGACGCAAACCCCAACTTCACCATCTACTGCCCGCCGTGCGGGCAGCAGACAGCGGAAGGATGCAAGTGCAGCCAGCCCGGAGCCTCGGAGGTGTGCTACGAAGGGGACCCCGGGTCCGTGGGCATCGGCGAGTGCCAGCTCGGCATGCGCACCTGCTCCAACGGGTTCTGGAGCGCGTGCACCGGCCAGGTCCTTGCCACCGCGGAATCCTGTGACTCCAAGGACAACGACTGCGACGGCATCGTGGACGAAGGGGTGCTCTCCCCGTGCGGCGACTGCGACCCGTTCTGCGACACCCTCAAGGTCGGCCCGGACGGGCAGGAGGAGTTCATCCCCACGGAGGAGAACTCCGAGAAGGTCGGGCTCAACATCGACGGCTACCTCATCCTCGACTCCAAGAAGGTGGACCTCGCGTTCATCTGGATCGCGAATTCCGGGGCCAATACCGTGTCGCGGCTGGACACTCAGAAGTGCAAGGAGACTGCACGCTACAACCTCTGCTCCAACCCGTCGCGCACCTCCGTCGACCTCGAGGGCAACGTCTGGGTCGGCTGCCGCAACGACGGCGGCGTGGCCAAGGTCGCCATCGACGAGGCCCTCTGCATCGACAAGAACGGCGACGGCACCATCCAGACCTCCAAGGACGCCAATGGCGACGGCACCATCTCGGGCGGCGAGATCCTGCCCGGCGGAGCCGACGAGTGCGTCCTGTTCCAGGTGTTTCCCGGCGGCTCCTGCCAGCGGTCGCTGGGCGTGGACAAGGACAACTACGCGTGGGTCGGCGAGTGGTACGGCGCTACCCTGCGCCGCCTCGAGCCCGAGGGCGGGCAGGTGGTCGACACCATCCAGCTTCCCACCAACTGCTACGGCCTCGTCATCGACCAGGCGGGGATCATCTGGGTGTCCGGACGCGGGAACAACCACCTCATCCGTGTCGACCCGAAGACCAAGCAGACCCAGAGCCTGCACCCCGGCGGCTGCTTCGAGCCCTACGGCATCGGCATGGACTACAAGGGGCGCATCTGGATCGGCAACTGCTGCTGCTCCAACAACGCGGTCTCGTACGACCCCGCGACGCAGCAGTGGGCCCAGGTCGGCACCAACAGCCGGCCCCGCGGTATAGCGGGCAACTCGGAAGGGCTGGTGTTCGTGGCCAACGACGAGTCCTCCCGCGTCGCGATCGTCGACGCGGACAACAAGCAGCTGGTGGGCTCCGTGGAGCTTGGCGGCGGCCGCTTCCCCGTCGGCATCGCGGTGGACTTCGACGGCTTCGTCTGGGCCGTCAACCAGAGTGCGTCCTCTGCTTCCAAGGTCGACCCGGTCACCAAGAGCGTGGTGTGCGAGGTGCCGGTCGGAAGCTCCCCGTACACCTACTCCGACATGACCGGGTACGCGCTGCACAACTTCACCGCGCCCCAGGGTCACTACTCCCACGTGTTCGGCGGCTGGGAGGGCTTCCGCGTCAAGTGGACCGCGGTCTACATCGACGTCAACTACGGCGACCCGTCCAAGTGCTACGTCAAAGTCCGCGTCCGCACGGCCAACAGCAAGGAGGAGCTGGCCGCCACGGCCTGGCAGGGCTACTTCGGCCCGTTCCCGCCCGAGCTGTTCCCGCTGGACCTGACGCAGATTCCGGGCATGGACGGCAAGGTCCTCGAGGTGGAGGTCACGCTCTTCTCAGAGTCCAAGACCTGCACGCCGATGGTCAAGTCCATCGAGGCCAAGTTCGCGTCGGAAGAGTAGGGCGGGTCAGTACGTCGCGGTCAGGTCGAGCAGCGCGTTGAAGCCCGGCGCAGAGATGCCCGAGCCGAAGTACTTGTACTCCGTGTCCAGGAGGTTCTCCAGCGTGGCCCCCACCCGGAGGAAGTCGAACGGCTCATAGCCGCCCCGCAGGTTGAGCGTCATCCAGCTCTCAGACCCCTTGCAGTCCTCCAGGAGCTGGCCCGGGTGCGCGGGGTCCTCGCAGATGCGAAGGTCCTTCTCGTCCTCGGGGCCCAACCGGTCCTGCGCCGCGGCCCACTTCACATACAGCTCCGCATAGAAGCTGGGCGTGTCGCTCTGGTACTTCACGCCCCCGGCCCCCATGAGCGGCGGGATCCGGCGGGCAGGCACCGACTCCCCGCTCTTGGGATCGAGGTCCGCCTTGATCCACGCGGCGTTGGCCCACACCGAGATCCCCTCGAAAGGACCCACGGCCAGGAACCCTTCCGCACCCCGGTAGAACGCGCTGTCCGCGTTCACCCGGCGCTTCACCTCCAGCTCCCCCACGTCGTCCGCGGAGATGCCCAGCGCCTTCCACTCCGCCTCGGGCACCGTCTCGCGTGCAAACACGTCCGACACCCACGTTCCGAACCCCGCCGCGCTCACCTTGAGCCAGTCGGTGCGGACCTTGGTGCCCACTTCCACCGTGTTGGCAGACTCGGGGGTGAGAGTGTCGTTGGGCACCTCGAAGGTACTGCCCGTGTTGCCCAGGACCGTCGTCTCCTGGAGGTTGGGAGCCCGGAAGCCCTGGGAGAAGTCCGCGTACACGTTGAGCCAGTCGGCCTGCAGGAACTTGAGCCCTGCTGCCCCCACGACGCCGCTGAAGTCGTAGGTCACGTCGCCCACGCCCGGCACGTCCGGCGCTTCGGCACTGGCGTACGAGAACCGCACACCGCCCGACAGGTTGACGCGGGACGAGTCGATCTTCACCACATCCCCGTCCACGTTGAGGAATGCTCCCAGCATGGTGTACTTCGAGTCGTCCGAGTAGTTGCCGCGGTCCTTCTCCTTCCAGGTCCACCCGTCGTCCACCTTGGCTTCCTTCTTGGACGACGAGACGAAGTCGAAGTACCCCTCCCCGCCAAGCATGGCGCGGACGCGGTTGTCCAGGAACCGCGCCTCCCACGTGGCGAAGAAGCCCGGCGTGCGGACCACGTCCTCTGCCTTGTCCCGCTTGTTCACCACGTCGAGCCCCAGCCCGAGGCAGCCGTCCAGATCCTTGACCGATCCGTCGTCGCCGGTGGGGCAGCGGTATCCGTACCCGGTCTCGTGCATCTCGTGGTACGAGAGGTTGAGCGTGAGCCCCTTGAAGAGCCCGGCGCCTGCGCGCTGCACCCGGGCGTATGCCAGCAGGTCCGTGTTGTCCGCGGTGGACAGCTTGCCGATGCCCGCGGTGTCCGTGCGGCCCGCATCGGTGATTGCATTGATCAGCACCACCTCGGTCGTGCTCCACCCGCCACCGAGATCCTGCACCGACTTGGCCCTGCCGTGCCAGTCCCCGAATCCGGACAGCGGCTGCTTGTCGCCGCCGCCCGCGCGAAGGTCCTGCCGCAACGCGTACGTGCCGCCGAGGTAGGCATTCGCGGGTGCGGACGAGAAGTCCACCTGCGTGCCTCCGCTGCCCTCCATCCACGCGGAGCCGAACCCCCCGCGCACAGACCCGCCGAACATCCGGTCCTCGAGCTTCCTCGGGGCCAGCGTCTCGAGGTGGATCACACCGCCCAGCGCGTCGCTTCCGTAGAGCACCGAGCCCGGGCCCCTCAGCACTTCCACCCGCTCCAGCGACCACGGGTCGATCAGCGCAAGGTACTGGTTGGGGCCGGTCCGGAACGTGGAGTTGTTGAACCGGACGCCGTCGATGAGGATCACGTTCTGCGGTCCGATGAAGCCGCGGATGATGGGAGCGCCTGCTCCCGCGTTCGTCTTCTGCATGGCCACGCCCGCGGACTCGTCCAGGACGTCCGGCACGGTCTGCGCAAGCCTCTGCTCGATCTCCCGCCGCGGCACCACGTCCACGCTGCGCCCGACCTCCTGCTCCCGCTGCTCGCTGCGGCTTGCCGAGACCACGACCTCCCCCAGCGCACCGACGTCTTCCTCCTGCCCGGGTGCGGCCGCCACGGTCCCTTCGGCCTTCGTCTCTTCCGGAGCCTCCTGGCCCAGGGCCGTGGGCACCAACCCTGCTGCTGCCCAAATCGCCGCGCACGCGGCCGGAATGATTACGACACGCTTCATGCAGACCTCCATGTGTTTCGGCTGCGGCATTCCGCAACCGCGACACCCTAGCAGGTCCCGTCGCCGGGGCAAATAGGTAGAACCGCCCAATGAGCGCGGGCGTGAGCGCCCGGCCAGGGGAGTGTGACCTCCCAATCAGGGTGGGCCAAGCCCGTCACACGTGGTTGCGCAAGTCGAGCTCCGGGGGGTGCGGCACGAGGTAGACCTGGTCCGCGAGGTACGGCTGCCCGTGCTTGCGGATGTGGCGGTTGAGCAGCGTGATGGGGACGATGAGCGGCAGGTGCCCCGCCTTGTACCGGTCGATGACCTCCAGCATCTCCTGCTTCTCGTCGGACGCCAGCTGCTGCTTGAAGTAGCCCAGGCAGTGCATCAGCACGTCCGCGTGCTTCCTGCGCGTCGCCAGCAGCCTCAGCCCCTGCATCAGCAGCGCTTCGTACTGCCGGAACAACGCGTCGAGCCCACCGCTGCTACCCCCGGCCACCAGCCTGCCCAGAGCCCGGTAGCACTCGAGGCTATGTGCGCGTACCAGGAGCTTGTGCCGCGTGTGGAAATCGACGAGCCCGCCGCGGCTGCGCTCCCGGGCCACGAGATCCTGCCACCGCCGCATCACGAACACCCGCTCGATGAAGTTCTCCCGCAGCGCGGGATCGTTGAGCCTTCCCTCCTCTTCCACGGGAAGCAGGGGGAAGCGCTCCATGAAGACCCGGGCAAACAGCCCCACGCCGCTCCTGGCCGCAACGCCGCTGCCTGCCGGATACACCTTCACCCGCGCCATGCCGGACGACGGCGACCTGGACTTGAAGATGAACCCGCTGAGACCTTCGCCTGCAAGCTCGCCGGCACGCTTCCGGCTCCACGAGAGCATCGGCTCGGTGTGGTCGATGCCGCTCTTCTGCGTCACCAGCCGGGGCGCGGCAGAGTCTCCCACCAGCCGCATGGCTTCCCGCGGGACGCCAAGCCCCAGCTCGTGCTCCGGGCACACGGGCACCAGCTCGAAGAACCGGCCCAGCGTGTCCGCCACGTACCCGTCCCGCTTGTGACCGCCGTCGTACCGGACCTCGTGTCCCAGCAGGCAGGCGCTGACGCCGACACGGATCTTCCCGCTGCCGCCCGCATCAGGACTTCGCCGAGCCTGTGCTGCCATGGCATCCTCCCCGGTTCCCGCGAAGCACCCTACTACGGTTCGGGCGAACGCTCAAGGAGCCTTGGCACCTTCTGACCAACCGCCCGGAGTTGCGTGGCCTGTGAGTAACGGGGTGACGGGTCACGAGCCGACCTTCTTCGCCTCTGGCGAACGAAGTGACGGGGTGACCGCCTGCGGGCGCCGCGCCGCGGCCCAGCCTGAGAACCGTGTCCCGGACTGCCCACTGTATTGGGAGGCGCTCAAACACTGGGAGGTGGACGTCCTCCACCGACTCTGGCTACTTGCACCCTGGTCAGACTTGGCCATGGAGAACTGGGGATGACTCAGCTAGGACACCACTTGACGGGACGCTACTCGTGGTGGGCGTGTCACTTGGCACACCGAAATCCGGCGCCACTGTTCCTCCCAGCGATTGGGTACCTGATGTACCCACACCATAGACTAGGTCCCCATACGGTGTAGTTGCAGCCGCGCATCACCGAAGCCGTCATCCCGGAGGGCCGCTCATCGCAATCAGTCAGCCAGGCTGGATAACCTTGAGAAGGGGCGCCAATGTAGTTCTCATGGTAGCAGTCATCCACGATCTCTTGTACATTTCCAATCATGTCGTACAGACCCAGAGAACTGGGCACCGAAGTGCCGACTTCCCCTTTGTTGGCCGATCCAATCCACTGAGCGTCCTGGAGCTTATTCTGGAAGATGTAGCCACTGAACCTTTCCGGTTGGACTCCTGCTGTTGCAGCGAACTCCCACTCCGCCTCGGTAGGCAATCGCCCACCCACGCGGCGACAGAACTCACGGGCTTCCGCAGGAGTGACACACTCGACAGGGCAGAGAACACTGTGGAAACCGCGGTAGTTGCATGAAGGGTCACCTCCCATCACCAGTTCGAACTGCTGCTGAGACACCTCTGTCTGCAGGAGTTCGAACGGACCCACCTCGACCGAATGCAGTGGCAGGCAGGTACCGTACTGACAGGCGGAATCCGCGACATACGAGTTGCCCCCCATGTCAAACGTTCCGCCGGCAATAGGAACCCAGTCGAGACCGAGAACAGAAGGGTCCCTCGCGAGTTCATCTTCCCCCACGAGAGGCCGGAAGCAAGCCTCCATTAAGCAGACCAGATCCTCGTCGCAAGTCCCGTCGGGCCGACACGCCTCCCCTTCCGCGCCGTAGTCCATGTCTGCCGAGCTCGAGCATCCGGCGCAGAACAGAAGCAGCAAGGCCCCACTAGCTCGGCCCCTCAATTCGGTTCGCCATGCCTTCATCAGCATCCCCTGCTTCCTCAAAGCGTAGGCTAGCAGCTACCGAAGTCGATATCAACAGATGCTCGACTTGGACAGCGCCGCATCATAGCTGGCGCCACCGTCAACTCGTTCTTCCTGCTTCCAAGAGGACCGCCGGGACCAACTCGGTGCTGGCAACGCGTTCAACTACTTCGCTATCCTCGCAGTTGGAGATTCGGTAGCCCGCCGAAGGGGTCTGCACTCTGAAAGCCGGGAATCTCCTGCGGAGGAACTTGATCTCCTCATCAGTCGCTCTCAGCCCATGACAAAGTCCCGCGAACTCACGTTGTGACCGCCAACGACGGCGATGCCGGGCATCCGATTCTCTGACCCCTCCCGTGCCCGGGCGTTCGAGAAGTACCTCAAGACCGGCTCCGGCCGAGCCTTCTGCAAAGAGCACTTCTGACTTCCATGGTCCGCAATGCCCGCTGGCCCGGCGGCCCGCCGCCGGGACATCACGCCGTAGCCTCCCAATCGCGGGCACCGTCCCCCGCCATGCACGGCCGTTCACCGTCGGATCTGCTCTCTCGCTGGGCAGGCGAAGGCGGACGTCACTGCGTCAAGCACAGAGGTCAGGTGCCGTTGACTCCGTCACCCGTGGAGGTCGCTCTCGCTGGGCAGGCGAAGGCGGACGACACTGCGTCAAGCACAGAGGTCAGGTGCCGTTGATCGCAACGGCCGTCAGCGGCCTGACCTGTTCATGTGGGGCCGTGCTTCCTAGTCGGGGAAGTCCGCCTCCGCCAACCGGTCGAGGAGGCACATCCGACGGAGCACGGCCGGGGTGGGGCTTTGCATGGTGCCCGCCATTGGGAGGCTGCGGCGGGACATCTCCGCCAGCCGGAATGCGAAGGGTAGTCTGCCATCTAGATTGGCGGAGATGCATGGGAATCAAGCCCC
>Ga0233425_10005118_pt1 | contig 21146 bp, 18 predicted proteins | sample Watercolumn_Towu_2_FD_181712 | JGI IMG/M metagenome (GOLD analysis project Ga0233425, IMG submission 181712) | Freshwater microbial communities from Lake Towuti, South Sulawesi, Indonesia - Watercolumn_Towuti2014_140_MG | ecosystem: Environmental > Aquatic > Freshwater > Lake | place...
CGCGCGAATCGCAAGTGATCCGCGCCGCGCAGATCGCGGGCATTCACGATTTCATCACAAGTTTGCCGGACGCGTATCAATCGCTGGTCGGCGAGCGCGGCGTCAATTTTTCGGAAGGGCAAAAGCAACGGCTCGCGCTCGCGCGCGCGCTAATCAAAGACCCGGATATTTTGATTTTGGACGAGCCGACCGCCGCGCTCGACGGCTTGCTCGAAAAATCCATTTTCGACGCTCTGCCGGAAATGACGCGCGGCAAAACCTTGTTCGTCGTCGCGCATCGGCTCGCGACGGTTCAAAACGCCGATCGCATTTTGCTGTTGAACGAAAAACAACTTGTCGCCACCGGCACGCATCGCGAACTGTGCGAACACAACGACCTCTATCGCGCCCTCGTCGCGAGCCAACACTTCACTCCAGGTGACGCTGAGTCGTCATTCCGAACGCAGTGAGGAATCTCCGCACATCGCGCGAGACCATTCGTTTCGCTCAAGGTGACGAATTACGAATTACGATTTTAACTCGGAGCCCCAATGTACGACCGTGAGCTAACCCAATTGATTCACGACCACGCGCCGCATCCCACGCTCCTCGTCCGCGTCGAACCGGACGGCGGCTATCGGTGCGCGCTCGCCAATCGCGCGTATCTGACGCGACTCGGTTTGCCGGCAATCGAAGTCATCGGCAAACCGATTGAACAGCTCTGCCCGGACACAGAAATGAAATTTCGCCAGGTCAGCGCGGCGCGTCAACCCTTGCGCTACGAGAACGACGCGGCAGACGCGGCGGTGTTTCAAACGACGCTCACGCCGATTCTCGACGATGCCGGGCAGTGTAATTATGTGCTGGAAATTTCTCAGGACATTACCGAACACGTCCGCGCGGAGCGCGCAGAACGCGAACGGCGCGTGTTCGCCGAACATCTGCGCCAGGTCGCAACGCTTGTGAACGGCACGCTCGAGCTCGATCAAGTTTTAGAACAGGCATTGATCAACGTCGGACACGTCGTGCCGCACGACGCCGCGAATATCGTATTGCTCAACGGCGACGGCATCTTTCGAATCGCGCGCGCGCGCGGCTATGCCGGCGGACTTGCCACGATTCGCGATTTAGCGATTGGCACACGCGTCGCGCATTTGAAGATGATCGAAACCAAATCGCCCATCGTGATTACCGATGTGCGAAAGAGCGCGAACTGGAACGCGCCCGTGCCGGGCACGGAGCAGGTGCGCGCGTACACCGGCGCGCCGCTGTGCGTGCATGGTCGCGTGATCGGTTTCATCAATCTCGAAAGCGCAACGCCCGGTTATTTCAGCCAAGCGCAAGCGGACCGTTTGCAGATGTTCGCGGATCTGATCGCGGTCGCGGTCGAGAACGCGCGTTTGCACGCGCAGATTCGCGAATTGTCCATCGTGGACGAATTGACCGGCATCTATAATCGGCGCGGCTTGTTTCAATTCGGCGAACACGAAATCCAGCACGCGCAACGCTATGCGCGTCCGTTCGCCGCGGTGATGTTGGACATTGACAGTTTCAAACGCGTGAACGATATGTTCGGGCATCTCGCGGGCGACGTGGTGTTGCGCGATCTCGCGCAACGCTGTCGCGACAATGTGCGCGCGATTGATATCGTCGCGCGTTATGGCGGCGAAGAGTTTGTCATTCTGTTGCCGGAGACCGATCTCGATTCCGCGCACCTCGTCGCCGAACGGTTGCGCCGAGCCATCGCCGAGGTCGAGTTTCCGATTCATTTGCCGGAGCGCGATTGCGCCATGAACATCACCGCGAGTTTTGGCGTCGCCGGCATGAACCCGGGATTTATGAACTTGCGCGCGCTGATCGAAACCGCCGACCACGCGCAATATCGCGCCAAAAAAGTCGGCGGTAATTTGGTCGTGGTGGATTGAGATTGGATGTTGGAAATTAGAAATTGGAAGTTGGATACGCGCGACGATCCTACTTCCAACCTCCAATTTCCAATCTCCAATCTTCAATCTCTAATCTCCAATGTCCAACTTCCCAACTCGCATTGCTCAGTTTATCATTCGCCGCCGTTGGTTGATCCTGCTGTTGGCATCGCCGTTTTTGCTTTTTCCCAACCCCAGCACCGCGCCGATCCTCTTGATCGTGCCGGGACTGAGGATTCTTTTTTGGATCACCGGCGCAAAACCGTTCACACGCACGCCGTTCAATCCGGCAATCCTCGTATTGAGCGTGATGCTGTTCGTCAGTTTGTGGGCGACGTACGATATCGCGATCAGTTTGCCGAAAATCGCCGGGGTCATTTTGGGAATCGGCGTGTTCGATTGTCTCGCGAGTAATCGCGCGCGCGCGTGGTGGATCGGACTCGCGGCGTTTATGATCGTCGGGCTAGGCGTCGCGTTCGCCGGGTTGATCGGAACGCAGTGGGCGATCAAGTTCGACCTCCTGATTCCGTTCACGTATCAATTCGAGCCGCGCCTCGCCGGTTTGCCCGGCATCGAACACGGGATCAATCCGAATGAAGTTGCCGGGGCATTGTTGTGGGTGATGCCAGTTTGTATTGCGACGGCGTTGATCGGCGGAACGCAATCGCAAAATCTTTGGCGCGCGCCGCTGAATCTGCTCGTGTGGGAAGCGACCATTTTTATCGTCCTGGTTTTTTTGCTGTGCCAATCGCGAAGCGCGTACCTCGCGCTCGCGCTGACGCTTGTGGTGTTCACGCTGGGAATGATCTGGCAGTGGCGCCGCGGGCGGCTCGGTGCGTTGCTGGCGCTCGGCGTCATCATCGCGCTGGGCGCGTGGAGTTTTGAAACGGACACCGCGCTCCGCGAGTCGGTCGGCAATTTCAAACTTCCCGGCGCGACGATGGCGCTCGACACGTTCAACGGGCGCGATCAAATCTGGGCGCGCGCGTGGCGCGGCATCGCGCAATATCCAGTAACCGGAATGGGGCTGAATACGTTTCGCTACCGGTTGAACGAGCTTGACCCGCAACATCCGATTTACGCCGGGCGCGATATCGGGCACGCGCACAACGAGTTTTTGCAAGCCGCGCTCGACCTGGGGTTGCCGGGAATGTTTGCCTTGATCGGGTTGTACGCGATTGCGTTCGCACTGTTGCGCCAGGTGTGGGTGCGCGCGACGGCAACGCGCGCGACCCGGTTACTCGTTTTGGGATTGAGCGGTGGGTTGTTCGCGCACCTGGTGTACGGAATGACGGACACGGTCGCGTTGGGCGCGAAACCGGGAATTTTATTTTGGATGTTGCTCGGCTTGATCGCGGGACTAGACTGTCATTCCGAGCGCGCTTGTCATTCCGAGCAAAGCGAGGAATCTCCGCGCACTGTGCGAGACCCTTCGCGGAGTTTATCCTGAGGAACGAAGGACCCAGGGTGACACAGTCGCTAACGCGCGCGATACATCATCCCCCAGGCAGTTAGGGTTGTGCCGGAAAAATTCAACAGGGGCGCATTGCAGTCTGCCAGGGGATGCCCGATGACCAGATCGTGAATATCAATACGTGGGGCGAACCAGCCATAGCGCGTAACGAGCGGATCGTATTCCAACAGCGTGATAAATTGTTGCGCGTCGCGCATCGCCGCCGCGTGCGGCACACCATAACAAGTGCCGGATTCCGCGACGAGAAACGAAAATTCCGTAACCCAAATTTCGGACACGCCATATTCGCGCGCGCGCGCCCTGTACCAATCAATCACCGCGACGGCAGGGGCGAACGTATTGGTGTAGACATGCGCCGCCAGAGCGTCAAAGCGCGGCGGCGTTTGATATAGCGCGAGATAGCGCGCGCGAAATTCCACCAACCAATTCAGATTGAGTTGCGATGGTACCGGCGCAACGAGTTTACGATCAGGATACGCGAGTTCGATTTCGCGCCACAATGGAACGGCTTGCTCCGGCGTCAAGCATGCCTGGTCGGGACACAAATCGGGTTCGTTGAAACCCAGGATCCATTCCGAGTTACCGCCCACCTGGTGTGTGCGCGCCCATTGCTCCGCGTCGCGCACCATCGGGATGCTTTCGAGATTGGTGTCGCAAATTTTTGGATTCATTCCCCAATCGTAAACCCAGTGCGCGTTGACGGCGGCGGCGTCTTCACAGTATTGATACGTCCACGCTAGACCTTTTTTCGGTGAGGAGGTCGCGGTGCTCGAGTTGGTGTTAGGCAAAAAGTACTGAAAGCCGATTTGTTTCGCGGCGGCTGGCGGTGTGGTGCTGTGCGGCGGGGCAACATTGGCTAACGTGGGGATCGGCAGAACGAGTAACGCCAGGAGCCATAAGCCAATGCTCAACCTCCAGCGCGTTCGCGTAATCGGTTTCCGTTCTGATGAATGACCCATTTCGACACCCTCAATCCGTGCTGCCTTCGCCAATATCATGCTGGACCAAGCGAAGAATCTCAATTTAAAAAATAAATCCGCTCCGGGCAACCGAAGCGGATTGCGGACATGCGCGCAAGGCATCTGGCATTTCACCGACACGCGTTTGATCGGGTAAAGAATGATTCGATCAACACGGCACGATTCGCGCACACTCTTCGGCAACCCGGCGACCATCGTCATACGACATTAGGCCCGTGGCTTTGCGTCCCCAGCTTTCGCAGGGTTTGCTATTATCGGAGCGAAAATTTTATTCTGTTGTTTTAGTTATACGACCGAATGAATTGTGAGGCAATGGGGCAAGGGTCATGAGATTGGAGTACCATTAACCATGCACAATATCAGCGTGATTGAAATTGCCGACATCCGCGTCGCGTTGGAAATTAACGATCCCGCGTTCGCCGCACTGGTGCGCGAACGCTACGCGGAATTTATTATCGCGCATGAACGTCCGCATACTTTGGTGCGCGTAACGGTCAATGCCGGATCGCGTCTGAAAGTGTGGACCAGCGAAACCTATCTCGACGGCAATCATTTGATCTATCGTGCGGACTATGACTCGGCGTGGGTCAACCTGGATCGCGGGTATGGTTTGTTGGAGCTGACGCCGAAATCGAACGTGGAAAATTTTTTGCGCGCGTTGTACGCGTATCTCGGGGCGCGGTCGGGCGCGCTCCTGCTTCACGCGGCAGGGATCGTCAAGGATCGTGCCGGCTATGTTTTTTTCGGCGCGTCCGCGCGCGACAAGCTGACGATGGCACAGTGGTCGCGCGAGCAGGGTTGCACAGTGTTGAGCGACGACCTGGTGATGCTCAAAAAAACGGACGCGGCAGTGCGCGTGTTCGGCGCGCCGTTTCGCGAGGGCGCGCAAACGAATGCGCCGCACCTCAATCACTCGGCGCGCGTCGCGGGCGAGTACGCGCTCGCGCCATCGGCGCGCCATCGGCTCGCCGCGCTCGCGCCTGCCGATGCCATCGCGCGGCTCGCGACTGCCGCGCCGTTCACGCAGAATGATCCCACGCACGCGCGCTGTGTAACGGAATTGTGCGCCGACCTGGTCGCGCGCATTCCGGTGCGCGAATTGCACTTGCGCGATGCCGGGGTTTGGAAGGTGATGAATGAAGTGGTCTGATTATCCTGCGCCGCATCCCCAGGTTGCCGCGCAGGTCGTGGACGATGAAGCGCTGATCGTGTTGACGGATGCCGGGGAAATCCTTGTGCTCGATCCTGTCGGCACGCGCGTGTGGGTCTTGAGCGATGGCACGCGCACGGCGCGCCGCATCGCGCATGAAATCGCTGGCGAGTTCGAGGTTACGCGCGTTCAAGCGCGCGCCGATGTCGCGGAATTTTTAACGACGCTCGCGCAAGAGCGGGTGGTGGAATTTCACACCGCACCGGTCGCGGACAAGTGAGTTTGTCATTCCGAGCGAAGCGAGGAATCTCCGCCGCATCGCGGGGACCTTTCGCTCCGCTCAGGAAGACACGCACACAGATTTTTTCACGGAGGTTCCCGTGCGAAATTATTTTTATCGGCGACCTATTTTGATTCGTAGCGGATGGCTGTTCATCGCGATCACACTCGCGCTCTTGGCGAATCCGCCGCGCGCGTTCGCGGCAAATTGCCAGTGGAAAACGGATGCCGCCACCAGCACCTGGACAGATGCAAACAATTGGACGAATTGTAGCAGTGGCGTCCCAGGATCATCCGACAGCGCGCAAATTCAAACCGGCGGAACGCAACCAATCATCACGACTACCGTTACGCTCGCCGGGTTGACGATTGACGTGAGCGCGACCTTGACGATTGGTTCGGGCGGCAGTTTGACCTTGACCAGCAATTTTTCGAATAGCGGCACATATACTTATTCGAGCGGCGCGGGCACAACGATTTTCGATGGAACTACAACCTTGTCCGGCAATGGCACATGGACTTTTCGCGCGATCACGATCAACGCGAACAAAACTTTGAACGCGGGCGCAACCGCCATCACACTTGCTGGCACATTTACAACCAATGGAACTTTCAACGGCGATAGCGGTTCGGTTACATTCACACTCGCGGCGGTTGGTTCGGGTGGGACGGTCGGCGGCAGTGGCACATCGAATTTCAATCATCTCACCGTGAACGTGTCCGGCAGTAAAACGCTCAGCGTCAGTTCCGGCAAAACGATTTCTGTCGCCGGCGATTTCACGAAAACCGCCGGCACGTTTGCGTGCGGCGGTGGAGTTTGCACGCTCAATTTTAATGGAAGCGGTTCGAATAATATCGTGACCACAAACACGAATCATGATTTTAATTTCTCCATCGCATCGGGCAAAACGATCATGACCGCTTCAACATTCAAATTGAGCGGCGATCTCGGCGGGAGCGGCACGTTCACCGCGAACGCGGGAACGATCACGTTCAACGGCACAACGACGCAAACGATCAGCGCGACAACCACCTTCAACAACCTCACCATCAACAGCGGCGCGATTGTCGCGCTCGCGACCAAACCGCTCGTGAACGGTACGTTAACAAACAACGGTCTCTTGCGCGAAACGCAAACCGTGAATGGAAGTAGCGACGTAGATTTTATTTGTCTTGGTACGACGAGCGCGAATTGTAGCGCATACAAAGGTATAACGCTCAACGCGAACAACAGCGACCTGGGAAGCACGACGATTGACGTGATGGGCAACAGTTTGTGCGGCGGCGTTACCGGCACAGTGAAACGATGTTACGATCTGCGCCCGACGAACACGAGCGGACGCAACGCGACCGCGACCTTTTATTTTTTGAGCGGCGAACTCAACAACGAAAATTGCACAACGTTGAACGCATGGCGTTATACCGGTTCTACATTCGCATCCACCGGGACAACCGGCACGCGTCAATGCACAACTGATCCGTACTCGACTCAGGTTACCGGCATCGCGAATTTTTCCGTGTTCGCGCTCAAAACGACTTCGCCCTCCGTGCCAACCCCCATCACGATTGCGAGCATCGAAGCGGAATCCGGTGGAGCCGATTGGACGCTCGCCGCGTTCGGATTGGGCGCGTTGATTTTCGGCGCGACTGCTTGGGTGGCGCGGTCGCGTCACCATCCCAGGTTTGCGCGCAATGTGCGATAACGCCACGCTGAGCGAGCGCGATAATCCGTACACGCGCATCCTGACCAAAATGGCGCGGCAACATCGCTTGTTCGCGGTGCATTGGGAATTGACGTACCGATGCAACGCGACCTGCGCGCACTGCTATCTCGATGTCCTGCCGCCACGCGCGCGCGCGGACGAATTGACGACCGGCGAAATCAAAAACCTGCTCGATCAGATCGCCGCGCTCGGCGGGTTGCACATCACGTTTTCCGGCGGCGAGATTTTTCTGCGCCGCGATTTTATCGCGATCGCGGAACACGCCCGCCGCAAACGCCTGGCAATTCGCCTGCTGACGAACGGCACCCTGATCAACTCAGCGCGCGCGGATCGCATCGCGGCGTTGCATCCCACCGCCGTCGAAATTTCTGTGTACGGCGCGGACGCCGCGACGCATAACACGATCACGCGCCAGCCGCGTTCGTTTGAATTGACGCTCCGCGCGTTTCACCTCTTGCGCGCGCGCGGCGTTCACCTCGTAATGAAAACGCCGTTGTTGCGCGAAAATGTCCGGCAACTTGGCGCGCTCCGCGCGCTCGCCTCCACAGTCGGCGCAAGGTTTCAATATGACGCAACGCTCACCGCGAAAGACAACGGCGACGCGACGCCGCTCGCGCATCAATTGACTTTTGCTGATTTGATCGAGTTGTTCCGCGCGGAGATCACCGCACACGATCCCGCGCCGCGCCGCGAATCGCCGCGCGCGTGCGGCATCGGCTTGTCGAGTCTAACGATTGATCCGTCCGGCAACATTTTTCCGTGCGTGCAAACGCGGATTCTTGCCGGGAATGTGCGCGCACAATCCTTGAAAAAAATCTGGAACGCCGCGCCGGTCTTGCGCGAATTGCACGCCTTGACCTGGGCGGCATTGCCGGTGTGTCGCGCGTGCGAACTCCGATCACTCTGCGCGCGCTGTCACGGCATCGCGCGCGCAGAACGCGGCGATCTGCGCGCGCCCGCGCGCGCGAATTGTCGCGTCGCGGTCGCGCGTCGCCAGGTGATGATCGAGAAAAAAATTCTGCCGCCGCATTTTCCAATCCCCGCGCATTTGCAAGAGGAGAATTTTACATGACTGCCGCAAATCCACCGCCTGTCCAATCGCGCGTCAAGAAAAAAAAGTACGCCAAGCCACGCATCCTTTATCGGCAACGCCTCGAAGCCCGCGCGTCCGCGTGCACATATGCCGGTCCCGGCACCGGCAAGGGTTCGACCGGTCCGCCTTATCACTGCGGGCAAAATTATTTGTTCAGTTAGATTGACCTTCCGAGCGAAGCGACGCAAAGCGACTCCACCGATACGTGCGAGACCCTTCGCTTCACTTGGGGTGGCACCCTCAATGTCATGCTGAGCGTAGCGAAGCATCTCCTCCTTCTCGCGCCGTTGATCGCGCTGGGGATTTTCACTTTGGCGTTTGAGGATTCTGCGCCGACGCGCGTTACGATCAAATGGTCAACCCGGCGCGAAATCAACACCGCGGGCTATCTGATCTATCGCGCGGAAAACTCCGCCGGACCTTTTGTGCCAATCACGCGCGATCACATTCCCGCCGCGAACGATCCGTATCTTGGCGGGAATTATTTTTTCACCGACACTGCAACGCTCGATGGCGTTACCTATTTTTACCAACTCGAAGACATTGCGCGCGATGGCACCCGCACGCGCCACGATCCAATCGCGATCACCGCGCGCACCGCGACGCCGACGATCCTGGGACAACCGATGATGGTGATCGCGCGCGCGCTCATCGCAATCGCGCTCATCGTTTTAATTGGAAGATGGATATGGCACGCGCGCTAATCCTCGCCGCCACGCTCGGCGTGATTGGAATTTTTTCTATGCTCGCGCCAACCGCCGCGCAGACCACGCCGCGCGACGGCGTGCGCGTGATTAAATCCGACGCGACCAGTATCATCCTTGAATTGTCCGTGCCGACGTACCAACTCACGCGCGGCGCGGTCTTCGATGCGCTCACCGCGCCCGGCGCGGAACCGAGCGCGGACGCGCCGGGCGATCCGCAATTGCCGGTGCGCGGTGTGCTGATCGCAATTCCGCAAGGCGCGGAAATTAATTTGCGCGTGCTCGCGCAAGACGCGGTCGAAATTCCCGGGCGCGTCAATTTATCGCCGATTCCAACGTCGCGCGTTCAGCGCAATCGCCTCGACACGCAAAATTACAATTACGCGGGCGTGGATTTTACGCCGAATCCGCAAACGTACGCGCGCGATCATTTCGAGCCGGGTGTGCCTGTGCGCGCGGGCGCAACCGGCTTTTTGCGAAGCCAGCGTTTCGCGCAAATCACTCTGTTTCCGTTTCAGTACAATGCCGCACAACAACGCGTGCGCTGGATCGCGCGGCTCGTCGTCGAGGCGCAATTTATTTTTCCGCGCGCGCGCGCGTTTGGAGCAACGCGCGACGAAGGCGCGTTCGAACGCGTCCTGCAAAATCACATCGTGAATTATTCCGACGCGCGATCCTGGCGCGCGCCGCGTCTGCCGCGTAAAAATTCGCGCGCCGCGCCGGGCGATTTCAAAATCGCAATCAACGCCACCGGCGTTTATCGTTTGACGTATGCCGCGCTCGTCGCCGCGGGCGCGCCAACGACGCTCGATCCGCGCACGTTCAAAATCAAAAAGAATGGCAACGAAATTCCGATCCTGGTGCACAACGAATCCGCCGGCGTTTTCGATGCGAGCGTCGCGATTGATTTTTACGGCGTCGGCTTGAACACGGTGTACACGGACACGAACATTTATTGGCTGTCGTTCGGCGGCGCGCCCGGCATACGAATGTCCGCGCGCGATGCGATGCCCATCGCCGCGCCGGACGCGCTCGCGTTTCGCGAACGCGTGCATCGCGAACAAAATCATTTTTACGTCGGCGACCGACCGTTCGGCAACGGCGATCATTGGTACTGGCACGCGGTAACGACCTTCCCGGTGCCGAATCAATTTTTCATTCAATCGCCCGCGACGTACACGTTCACGGTGAACGACGCGCGCACGACCGGGACAGCGACACTGCGCGCGAATGTGTTTGGCGCGGCGGGCAATGTTGGCGACACGTCGCCGCATCATCAAAAAATTTTCATCAACGGCACATTGGTCGCGGATGATTCCTGGGTCGGTGATGTCGCGCGGCAAATCGAAACGACGTTCGCACAATCACTGTTGATTACCGGAACTAATGCACTCTCGCTCACGTTGCCGAATGATACCGGCTTGGGGTACGATGAAGTGTTGCCGAATTGGTTCGAGATCGAGTACGACCGGCTTTACCGCGCGCGCGATGACGCGCTCGCGTTCGCGTCCGAAATCACCGGCGCGATTCAAATCACGCTCACCAATTTTTCGACGCCGCAAGTCGCACTCTACGATATGACCGATCCGCACAATGTCGCGCGCCTGATCAATTTCTCCGCGATCAACACGGGTGACAATTTCAAACTCGCGTTCAGCGACAACCTGGGATCGCCCGCGCGCTACGTCGCGCTCGCCGACGGCGCGCTCAAATCGCCGTTGAGCATCGCACGCGACGCGTCCGTGTCCGATCTGAAAAATCCGGCGAACGGCGCGGATATGATCATCATCGCCGCCGACGATTTTTACACCGCGACCGCGACGCTCGCGACGCATCGCGCCGCGCAAGGTTTGCGCGTGGCGCGCGTAAAAATTTCGGACGTGTACGACGAGTTCAGCGATGGCGTGTTCGATCCAAATGCTCTGCGCGCGTTTCTCGCGGACGCATACGCGAATTGGCAACCGCCCGCGCCGCAGTACGTTTTGCTCGTCGGCGACGGCAATTTGAATTATCGCAACAATCAGCCGAACAATCTCGGTTTCGGTTTTTCATCCATCGCGCCCGAACCGAATTTCATTCCGCCGTACCTCGACGCGCTCGATCCGTTCATCAACGAAACCGCGAGCGATAATTTTTACGCGCGCATTGTCGGCGATGACCACGCGCCCGACCTCGCAATCGGGCGATTACCGGCGCGGAGCGCGGCGGAAGCGGCGGCGATGATCGAAAAAATCATCGTGTTCGAACGCGCGACGCCCGGCGATTGGCGCGCCAGGATGTTTTTTTTTAGCGACAATTATTATACCGCGAGCGGCGGGACTGATTCCGCCGGAAATTTTTACGCGACCGCGGATGCGATCATCACGGACATGCTTCCCAGCGCGTTCGCGCTCACGCGCGCGTACTACGATCCCGCGCCCAGCCCGCCCAATCCCGGCGATGCGTGGCATTATCCGACGATCGCCGCAACGCGCAACGCGATCACAACTGCGTTGAACGCGAGCGCGCGGTTTGTGAATTACGTCGGACACGGTTCGCAATACCAATGGGCATCCGAAAATTTATTCGGCAACGCGAACGCGTCGCCGAATTTGTTCGATGCAATCAATAACGGCGGGCGCACGCCGGTCGTTTTGGAATTGACGTGCAAAACCGGGATGTTTCACTTGCCCGGCGTTACAACGCTCGCGGAAAGTTTTGTGCGCGCGCCGGGGCAAGGCGCGGTCGCGGATTGGGCTTCGACCGGACTCGGCGTGAATGCAGGACACGACACGCTCGCGAAAAATTTTTTCGCCGCGCTGTTCAACGGAGCGCGCGGCACGTTGGGCGTGGCAATGGCGTCGAGCAAAACGAGTCTAGTCGCGAGCGGATTCCATCTCGATTTGGTGGACACCTTCACGCTCCTGGGCGACCCGGCGACGATTGCCGATCCCAGGTTTCAAATTTTTCTGCCGGTGATTTTGCGAACGTCACCCTGAGCGAAGCGAAGGGTCTCGCGCGATAACGCGGAGATTCCTCGCTTCGCTCGGAATGACATCTGGATTGATGATGCTTGATCTTTTTCGCGCCAAAAAATTCGCGCGCATCGCGCTGGCGATTTTGTTGATCGGCATCGCGAACGCGCGCGCGGTCGCCGCCGAAGTAACGCTCGTCGCGTTCAGCGCGCGCGGCGATACGAGCGCGATCAAAATTGTTTGGACGACCGCGAGCGAGCGGAAAAATTGGGGCTTTAATCTCGAACGCTCGACCGATCAAAAAACCTGGGAACATCTCGGCGCGCAACCGAGTGTCAAGAGTCAATCGCCGTGCATTCAAAATGTGATGGGCGCGACGTACGAATTTACCGATCTCGGGCGCGCGCCCGGCGTCAGATACTTTTATCGTTTGCAAACGATTGGGCAACCATGCGGCGACGCCGATCGCTATCACGATGAAATTATTTCCGCGCAAGTGATCGCGCCGACCGCGACGCCAACGGTGACGCGCGCGGCATCGCCAACCGCAACCGCGCCGATCATCGTCTCGCCAATTCCAAGCGCGACCAGGTCGGTTGCGCCAATGTTGACGCCCACTCGCGCCTTGCCCAGCGCGACCGCGACCTCGACCAAAATCGCGATCGCGCAAATTCGCGCAACATCAACACGCGCGTTGGCCGCGACGCCGATTGCGTCATCATCCCCGATGCTCGCGCACCGCATCGCGACGGAAGAATCCGACGCGCCCGCGGACGATGCAATTCCAACCCAATCGCAAAACAATGTTGCGCGCGATTGGAGACGCGCCGGAATTTTGGGCGCGGCGATGCTATTCGGCGCAGGCACGTTGATCGTCGGCGCGCTCGCGCTGATCGCGTATCTCCGTCTTCGCGAATGAGTTTCCTCGCGCGATGCGTGCTCCTCATTTCGATTGCCTTCCTCACCGCTTGCCTCCCCTCGACCATTGCCGTTCCAAGCACGCGTTGTAAATTTTTCATCGCGGCGGATGGTTTCTATCGCGTAACCAGCGCGGAATTACAAACCGCCGGGATCGCGATTGACACGATTGACGCGGCGACCCTGCAACTCTATCGCGGCGATCAACCGGTCGCGATCCGCGTGCAAGGCGCGGGAAAAAACCTCACGCTCGATTTTTATGCGCGCGCCGGCGATTCGCTCCATTCCACGTTCACCATTTATTGGCTAACCTGGGACGCGCAACCTGGCATGCGGATGCGCGAAATCGTTTTGCCGGAAATAGACGCGCCGCCAAGCACCGCCGTCGAATCGTCCATCCGTTTCGCGCCCGCGCGCGTGTACGCGCCGCAACCCGGCGACGCCGCGCCGTCCTGGTTTTGGCAAACGCTCGACGCGCCGATCACGGCGACGATTCCGATCACGCTTCCCGATGCGCTCCCAGGTTTCGCGCGTTTGCGCGTGAACGTTTGGGGCAACACGCCCGGCGCGCATCACTTGCGCGTCGAGTTCAACGATGCGCGCGGCGCGGATGAATTTTGGGAGGGACGCGGCGCGCACGAATTCGAAATCGCGATCGAACCGCGCGCGGAGGTGAACACGCTTCAATTGCGCGCGCCCGGCGATCCGCGCGCGCTTGCCGATGTCATTTTGCTGAGTTCGCTTGAGATTACGTATACGCGACGATTGCTCGCGCAAAACGATCAACTCGAATTTGAAACGCGCGCGGGCAATTTTCGCGTCGCCGGATTTCGCGGCGACGCGATTGAACTGTACGACATCACCGCGCCGGATGAGCCGCAACGCGTCGCGAACGCGATCATCACCCCCGGCGCGATCACCTTTCGCACAGACGATCCCGGCGCGCGGCGTTGGCTCACGCTGGATCCATCCATCGCGCGGCGCGTTTCAAAAATCGCGCCGATGCTGCTGACGAATTTGCGCGCGCGCGAAAATCAGGCGGACTATCTCATCCTCGCGCATCCTGATTTGGCGACTGCCGCGCAACCGCTCGCGCAGTGGCGCGCGCAACGCGGGCTCGCGACGCGCGTGATCACGACGGAAGAAATCTACGACGAGTTTAATTTTGGAGCGGCATCGCCGGATGCCATCCGCGTCTTTCTCGATTTTGTGCAACGCGAGTGGCGCGCGCCCGCACCGCGTTTCGTTTTACTGCTCGGCAAGGCGAGTTACGACGCGCGCGATGTTCTCAACGCGCCGAATAAAAATCTTGTGCCAACGTTTTTGGTGGACACGCTCAACGCGGAAAAAATCGCGAGCGAGCATGCCTTCGTCGCCCGCGCGGAAAACGATCCGCGCCCGGTGATTGCGCTTGGGCGCATTCCCGCGCAAACGCCCGACCAGGTCGCGCGCGTCGTTCGCAAAATCATCGCGTACGAAACCGGCGCGCCCGCCGATTGGCGCGCGCGCGCGCTCTTGGTCGCGGATGACAAATCGCCGGAATTTGTCGCGATGGCGGACACGCTCGCGGGGCAATTGCCCGCGCACATTCACGCGCAAAAAATTTATCTCGCGGAATTGGGCGGCGATGTGAAACGCGCGCGCGCGGAATTGATCGCGCGCTGGAACGCGGGCGCGGGAGCGCTGGTTTACATCGGACACGGCGCGGTGGATACCTGGGCGGCGGGTCCGTTGTTCAGCGCGGCGCATCTCGGCGCGCTCAAAAATGACGACCGCTTGCCGATTGTGTTCACGCCGACCTGCCTCGACGGATTTTTCAACCATCCGCGCGCCGATTCGCTCGTGGAGGAATTGTTGTTCAAAGCGGACGGCGGCACCGTCGCCGGGATCGCGCCGACCGGCGTTTCGTTCGCGGACGCGCAGGGCGAATTGATGCGCGCGTTGTTCGCGGAATTATTTCACGCGCCGCGCCCGACGCTCGGCGAAGCGTTGGCGCGCGCGAAACAAAAACTCGCTCCCGGTTCACGCGCCCAGCGTGAAGTGATCGCGACGTTTGTGTTGCTCGGCGATCCCGCGCTCGCGCCACGATGACGAGATGCTTTGCGCTCGCCGCGCTCGGAAAGACGATAAAAAAACCAGGTTTCTTGTCGAAACCTGGTTTTTGATTTTTCGCGCGCTGTTTATTTGCGTGCCGCTTTTTTCTTCACCGCTTTTTTGGCAACCGGCTTCTTGACCGATTTTTTCGCGACCTGTTTTTTCGCGACGCGCTTGATTGCTTTCACAATCGGCACATAGACTTGCGCGTGCATTTCTTCGCCCGGCTGACTGAGATACACTTCGATCACCGCGCCGTTATCGCGATACCCTTGTGCGCGCAACCACGCGTACACCTCGTCGTACGCGGCTTGGATATTCGCGATCCCACGATATTCGGTCATCGCCATTTCCGCGCCGCCGATCGCTTTCACTCGCACGTCGCCCGAACCTTGCACCTCATCGGCAACCGGCGCGCAACACTCGCTTCGCACTTGTTCGATGGGCATCCGACGCGGATCATCGGGAAAAATCGCGAGCGACGCGCCGCGCGGTTGAATGTTATGCGCGCCGAGCCACGCGAATAATTTTTCATACCCGCGCTGAATCGCGTCGCCGAATGGTCCGGTTTCGGTTACGAACGCGACGCGCATTTTCGTGAAATGTTTAAGCTCTGGCATTGTACCTCCTTTGGAAATTTTTGATTTCAGATTTTTGATTTCAGATTTTGGCACCGTCACCCTAAGCGTAGCGAAGGGACGCGCACGCAACGAAGCGATGCTTCGCTTCGCTAAGCATGCCATTACACGCGCGATAACACGCGTAGCGCGCGGAGCGTGATCCATTTGCTCGGCTTGCCTTGTTCGATGCGCGTCCACATTCTACCGTTGAGCGAATGTTTCAGCGTCCAGCGTCCCGCGTCATCTTGTTTCGACAAAACCAGGTCAATCGCATTTTTGAGCCGCGGATCATTTCCGCACCCGGCATCGGTCAACGCGAGCAACGTCTCAAGCACGTCCGACGTGTACGAAAGCGGAAAGCCGAATTGAAACCATTTCGCGCTCACGCGTCGCGCGGGATAATCCGCTTGCGCCAAATCGCGGCTGAGCAAAAAATCAATCGCGATATGCGTCGCCTTGTTCACGCGCGCGGTTCGCAATTTTTTCGGGAGCGCGTTCAGCGCGCGCAATGCTTTGACCGCGCCCCACGCGCACGGTTGTTTGGCGTTGATGCCACACTTGAAACCCGGTCCCGGTGTGAGCCCGCCAAACGCGTCGAAATCATCACCGGTGATCGCGCCCGCGAGCCAATCTATCGCGCGATGCACGCGCGCATCGTCGCCGTAACCGAGCGCGATCAACGCCCAAACCAAATTTCCGTTGAGGCAATGGATCGCGCCACCGGGTCGAACATCGGCATACGCGGAAAATCCGCCATTCGCGGACTGCGCGTGCTCGAGCAGATAATCACACCCGCGTTGGATTTGCGCGTGCGCGCCATCCGCGCCCAGCTCGGCGAGAAAAAGAATTTGCCAAACGGTGGCAGTGTACTTGGGCGAATAGCCGTGTCCGGGTTTCGCCCAATAGCCGGCGCGATCTTGCGCGGCGAGAATTTTTTGGATCGGCGCGCTCTGCATCAGCGCGTGTTTCGCCGCGCGCACCGCACGATCATTTTCCGGTTTGCCGAGCAGATCGCGCAACGCGAAATAGCGCACCGAGGGATTGTCGGCTTCGAGCAACCAGGGAATTGGATCGCCGTTGAGTTTCGTTTTCCAATCGTCCATACGCGCCCCGCAAATTGCGAACAGAATTTTTCCCACTGATGCAAAGGAACGCGGATAAAAGAAAAAATATCCGTGTTCACTTGTATCTGTGGGAAAATGAATGTTACTCTACATCGTCTTTCGATTCCGCGCCGGTGAGACGATCCACGAGCGCAGAGCCGACGCCCGCGCACACATCGGTCGGCAAATAGTGAACGATGGACGAATCGAACAACACGTTCGCGCTCGCCGGAAAATCTTCATCGCCCGCGTAATAAACCGCGGCGACGCGCACGCGCGGCAACGCATCGAACACGAACGCGGCATCGCCCATTTCGAGTTTGACGCCGTTGAGTTGCTTTGCCGCGCGTTCGAAAACGCTGATGCGATTGTCAATCGCTTTCGCGAGACGGTCGCCGCTGTACCCTTGATACGCCTGGTGATAAAACATTCCGCCGGGCAAATCGCGAAACGCCATCCATTTGTTTTCGAACGGCGCGCCGTCCGCGTTTTGCAAATAGTACAAAAACATCGCGGTTCGATTCAAACCGCACTCTTTGCCGGACGCTTCGTACCGCACGATCAAATCGGGAAATGAAATTGTGTACGCTTCGCCGTAAAATTTTACGCGCAACAAACCATCGCGCAATTCCATCCCGGTTTTTCCGGCATACACATTCGGATCGCCCGCGCGCACGGCGGCGCGCATCTCCGCAACCTGGGTGATCATTTTTTCACGCATCGGTGTCGTCACAGTGTCTCCTCAGTTTTTGATTTTCGATTTCTGATTTTCGATTCACCAATCATGCCATCACGGATTTAACGCGAGCCGATCTTGCGCGCGTTGCTCCACCTTTGCGCGCGCCCACAACAAATCGTGATATTGTCCCGCGCGCCAGGGTTCGATCATATCGTCGTAATGCTTGCTCGCGGGATGACCCGATTGCCCGGGCAAGTGCATCGCGCGCGAATTGTCCCAGTCCGCGAGATCAATGATTTGTCGCCACGATGGCATAAAATGCGCGGACTTGATCGGAAAGCCAGGAATGTACGCGCCTTGCAAAATCGTCGAGGGATCGCCAGAGAGCGGGCGCGGTGCGCGATTGAAAATTTTGTCGAGCGGTTTGACCGCGCCGAGCGCGTGATTGAAATGCATCGGGTGCAAATTGCCCCACGTCCATTTCGATTGATCGTCGCCGTACTCTCTACGCAACCCGGCAATCGTGTCCGCAAACGCGAGCGCGAGAATGTCCGCGCGTGTGCGCGATGAGCCGGTCGCCGTGTCGGTGTACCAATCCGATTGTTCGTTCTGCAAAATTCGCAAGAGCGCGAGGATCGCGTGATCATAGTACAACGAGATCGGCGCGAGCAGCGGGTGCAAACCGACGCCGATATAATGGTTGAACAAGATCTCGCCAAGTTTGTCCGCAAAGACGCGGCGCAGAACGAAATGCTCGAATGTTTTGCAAATCCCGCCCGCAATCGAATCGGACGTGAGATGGTAATCCCAGGTTTTGAGCACATCGAGCGCGCGCGTTTCAAATTCATCACGCGGCGCGAGTGTGAGCATGTGCGCGGTCAAATCTTTCGCGGGCGCGCAATAAACGTCCATGTGCATTTTCGCGAAATCGTCCGGCGTGTGTTTTTCTTTTTCGCACAAGAGCGCGGTGATGCGCGCGGCGCGATAGCCGTTCGAATAATCCGCGGTGAGCCAGTGTTTGTAATTATCACCCACAACCTTGTTGTTCGCGCTCGCGACAAAATGTTGCGGCGGATTGAACGCATGCGGCAGTTCTTCGTGCGGAATCCACCCGATCCATTCGTACTCGCCCGTCCAACCCGGCGACGGTACTGTTCCATTGCCGCGCGCGCGCACCGGAATTTTCGCGGGCTGATAATAACCGATGTTGCCCGCGCGATCCGCGTACACCATATTTTGCGACGGCAATGACCAATCGCGAATCGCTTCAACAAACGCGTTCCAATTTTGCGCGTAATTCATTTTGAGGATCGCTTGAATCGTGCCGCTCGGATCGTGTCCGACCCAACGCAACGCGATGGGCGCGCTCTCCGGCGAAATTGCGACGACGCGATTGAGAATCGGTCCGTGGCGCGTGATGACGACCTCTTCGAGGTGCGGCTCTTTGCGCCCCTTGACGCGAATTTCTTCGCGCAGGATCGTCGCGGCTTCCCACTTGCCTTGAAATTCAAACTCGCGCGGATTTTCGGGATTCGGTTTTTCGACATACAAATCTTGCACGTCGGGAAACGCGTTCGTAAAGCCCCACGCGATTTCTTGATTGTGTCCGATCACCACCGCGGGCGCGCCCGCGAACGAAACACCGGTTACTTCGTATCCCGGCGCGACGAGATGATTCTCGTACCAAATTCCCGGCATCGTCAATTGCAAATGCGGATCGTTCGCGAGGAGCGGTTTGCCGGTAACCGTTTTTGTGCCATCCACGACCCAGTTGTTGCTACCACCCGCGACGCCGAGACGCGGCAAATTCGTTTGCGCCGCGCGAAATTGTTCGATCATCTTTTCGGCGAAATCGTACAAGATCGCCGGTTGCACAATCGTTGGATTCACGCGCGGATAATCGCTTTCGAGCTCTGCCGCTTTTTCGACGCCGAGTTTACCGATGAACGCGGCGCGCAACAATTCCACATCCCAGTTCGCGGACAAACCCCAGCCCATATACTTTGCCCACGCGACCGAATCAATCGCGCGCCAGGGTTCGGGCTTGATGCCGGTCAATAAAAATTCCGGCGGCAGGGCATTCTGATTTTGCGCGAGATACGCGTTGACGCCGTTCGCGTACACCTCGAGCGCGTGCTTGCTTTCATCGCTCACGCCGCGTAAATCATTTTCCGCCGAACGCCTGAAACCGAGTGTGCGAATCAGCCGATCCGAATCGAGCGCGAGCGCGCCGAACGCTTCGCTCAATCGCCCCGCCACGAGGCGCCGATTCAATTCCATTTGCCACAGCCGATCTTGCGCGTGCACGTACCCTTGCGCGAAAAAAAGATCGTCCTGGTTTTGCGCGTAAATGTGCGGAACGCCCCATTCATCGCGCAAAATTTCAACGGACGATTTCAAACCCGAGACGCGCCGGGTGCCGCGCGTCTGTGCCAGCGAACGCCGATACAAAAAAACGATCCCAGCAATCGCAACGACCACGCCAAGCGGAACCAGCCAGGGGAGCATCTTTGCCTCCGTAAAAATTTTTGTGTGCTAACGCGATTATACCACAGGATCGCAACGCGGCAAATCAAATTTTTGATTTGTGATTTTCGTTTTGGAGCGATTCGAGAAATGCGCGGACATGTGTGAGGACAAGATCAATCGAGAGGTTGTTCGTGTCGAGGAAAAAATCGGCGTGAGTTCGCGCGTGCGTGAGGCGGCGATTCATTTCAGCGAGGTACGCGGGTTCCCAATTCGCCTTGCGCCGCGCGTTGATCGTTGCAATGTTCGCGTCGAGATAGATTACCAGGTCGGGGCGCGTGATCCGTTGCCACATCGTTTGCACGCCGGAATGTTCTTGCGCGATGGCGTGCGCGTCGTAACCCAATTTTTTCAAATTGATTTCGAGCGTAGATTTTCCGGCGGCGCACGGACCGACAATCGCGATTTTCATTTGCGCTTTAATTTCGTTGCCAAAATTTCCGTCGTGTGCGCGGGACCATCGAGCCGTAACTGTAACTTGTTTAGCACATCGCGTCCCAGGATGACCTCGTTGCCGCGATCATCGCTTGTGACGCGCATCGCGGGTAAGCGTAATTCGCCAATGTGGAGATCAAGCATATACGCTTTTGCTAAATGCCGCCCGCCCCACTGACCAACAATCCATATCCGATCTGTTTCTGCCGACCAAAACGGCGCAAGCGTTTTCGCAGGCACAAGAGTGCCATCTGCCCCTGTGTCAACGACCGCGACTAGCGGTCCGACAAGCGGCGACTCGCCGGGCAAACCGAGATAAATTTCAAGTGTTGGAACTGCGGGAGTATAGTTACGGCTATAGGTATAAAGTGTCACTTGACCGGCTCCAACCGCGGACGACGAATCACTAATTCACGCTCCACCACGTTTTCAACCTGGCGCATTAAAACCGGCGTGTTGCCAAAACGTTTACGAATCCGTAAATAAAGCGCGCTCGCATCTTGATCATG
>Ga0233425_10005119_pt1 | contig 21146 bp, 16 predicted proteins | sample Watercolumn_Towu_2_FD_181712 | JGI IMG/M metagenome (GOLD analysis project Ga0233425, IMG submission 181712) | Freshwater microbial communities from Lake Towuti, South Sulawesi, Indonesia - Watercolumn_Towuti2014_140_MG | ecosystem: Environmental > Aquatic > Freshwater > Lake | place...
TGGACGCGCGTCAGGGCCGGGGCCGGTTCAGCGCCCGGTGAGCGTGATGAGACCGTTGACGGTCGTTGCCCGGAGGTCGTTGCGTCCGGTTCCGAGTACGCCTTCGACGAGCTGCGGCGTGTGCCGCATGTACTGCAACGCGAGGTTTGAGACGGTCACCAGGCCGTTGCCGGTCTCGGCGTAGACCTGCGCCGAAGTCGTGACCGGAATGGTGATGCTCACGGCGCCGTTTACGCTCAGCGCGCGGCAGTGGGCCGCGCTCTCCGGGAGCGCGATATCGGCGGTGATTTGCCCGTTCGTCGCCCGGGCATCGAGCGAGCCGGAGAGACCGGCAAGCAGCAGAGAGCCGTTGGCCACTCCGGCATCAACATCGCCGGCGATGTTCGACACATCCACCGTGCCGTCGGTGAGCGCGACTCGGACCGGCCGGTGCATTCCCTCGACCCGTACCGTGCCGTTGCCGCAGCTCAAGTCGGTGCGCAGAATCGCCGGGACGGCGGCCTGCAGATGCACCGCATACTGATACTCGCCGTCGGCCGGCTGCGTGACAATCGCCCGGATCGTTCCGGGTATCAAGGTGTCGAGCGCGATGACGATGTTGGGCCGGCGTTGGCGGCAGCCGGCGGTGTCCGGGCCGGTGACGATGCGAGTGAACGTGAGCGAGACGGTGCTGTCCGCGGTGCCTTCGACCGCCAGTTCGCCCTGTTCGCAATCTACGACCAGCAGCGTATCCCCGGGCCGGAGCGGAAAGCGGAACAGCTCCAGCTCGGCGCTCCCGGTTTCATCACTCACCGCGAGGAGTCCGGCGGCCGACCAGTCGGATGTCGCGCCCGCGCGATCCCGGGCCTGCACCCGGACCCGAAAGGTGTCGGCGCGCGCATAGCGATGTTTCAGCGTGCAGCGCGCTCCGGCAGGCCGAAGCTCGGACCAGGCCGAGGTGTCGCCATCGCCCCAGTCCGCGCACAGGCTGACGTCGTCGCCATCCGGGTCTTCGGCCGAAGCCAAGATGCAGACGGAATCGGCGACGAATCCCTGTGCCGGGATGTCGGGCGCCGGCGGCTGAAGCGGCGCCGAGTTCGGTCCCGGGCAGGCGAGCAGCAGCAGCGGCAACAGACGGAGGAGGTTGTTTCTCAGCATGGTTCCTTTCGCATTGATGATAGCCGGCTCCGCCCGGTTGTCAAGTGCCCGGCGCTACGCCCCGGCCCGGACGTGGAAGATGTCGCCATCGTTGACGATCTCCTCCCGTCCGGCGAGCCGGTTCAGATTCTGCGCCTTCGCCGCCTTCAGGTCGCGCACGGTCATGAACGTCTCATAGGGGATCACCTCGGCCCGGATGAAGTTCCGGGGAATGCGGGGACACTGCCCGTATTGCAGACCCTTCTCGGCGAGTTCAGCCGAACGCGACGTCGGTTCTCTGTATCTCGGCAGCGATGCGGCGGAGCAACGGCTCGTTCAGACCGACAATCTCAGACCAGTACCCGATGCGGGTTTGGATTTTGGCGGCGAGTTCCTGCTGGTTCGGAATCGTATCTTTCAGACGCCATACCTGTTTGGCGAAATTGGCATAGTGCGGGAAGGTCCACCACGTTCCAGCCTGATTCAGTACTAGAGTCGGTCTCTGGCCGGGTGATTCCATTCCGGGAAAGTGTGGGGACGCTGCCCGTATTAACGAGAGACTGAAGGAAGAGCAAGATGAAGAGTCGGGAGACGGGTGGGGATAGGCGAATGCCTCTAACTTTCCCAGAGTGTTGATGCCCGGTGGGGCGTCTGAAGAACGAGATCAGGGGCAGTTCGCACTTGACCATCGGTCGGTGGGCGGTAGAATCGGTAGAAGACATGCTGCAACGACGCCCGACTCGGCCGCACTGGACAGCCCGGGAAATCCGCCTTGCGCGCAGGCTCGCGCAGGCGCTCAAAGCCGGGCGCTTCGCCGGTCGGAGTGAGGCGGTCTGGGCATTCGAGCAGGAGGCCGCCCGCCGGCGCCGGCGAAAGGCGTCGGGTTTCGAATCTCCCCGCACGCGCCGGGCAATCAGCCATAAGATCTGGCGCGAAGCCGGTCATCCGGTGGCGCCGCTGTCTCCGCGCTCGGTTCGGCGGGAGCGCAGACCCTGGTATCCCGAGGAGTGTCGCGTCCGCGATGCGTTTGCGCGCGCCCTGGCGCGGGGCCGGTATCGCAGTGCGCTTGACGCGTCGCGCGCGTTTCTCGCAGAACGGAAGCTGCTGCGCCGCCGCTATCCGAGGGCCCGCTGGCTGGCACCTGAGCGAACTCTGACCGCAGTCTATGCGCAGATGGGGCGTCGCGCCCGCGAGCTGGGCCGTCCAACGGGCCGGTGGTGGACCATTGCGGAACACCGGCTGGTTGACGCGTTGGCCCGGCGGGTGACGACCGGCCGGATTCCCAGCGCCTTGCGTGCCGCGCACGAGTTCATCCGCCTTGGCGCCGAGCGTCGCGCGCGCTACCCCAAACTGGCTGAACAGTACCCGCCCCGCAGCATCCGCGTCACGCACACCCGGATCTGGTCCCGGGCGCAGGAACTGGGACGGCCATTGCTGGCCGTTCTCTGGTCGCCCGAGGAAATAGAATTGCTGGAGCGCCATGCGCGGCGGGTGCTCACCGGCGAAGCGCGCACGGCCAAGGCGGCGTCGAGCGACTGCGTGCAGGCGCTCGAACGTCTGCATCGGCGCTTTCCGAACGCGCGCTGGTCGAAGCGACACCGCAACTTCGGTACCGTATTCCTGAAGCTGAAGAAGGTGCTCCACGCCCGGGCCGCGGTCTGGCGTCAATCGAAGCTGACGGACGCCGAATCGAGGCTGCTTGACCGCTATGCACGGGAAGTGGCGTCAGGCCGGTTCGCCCTGCGCGCAGCCGCGAGTGCCTGCTATCGCGAGATTGTCAGTCGCTACCGGCGTTTCCTGTCCGCTCGTCCGGACTTGACGGTCAAGAGGATGCCGCGAACCTGGAGTGCGGTTCACGCGCAACTGGTTATGCGCTCGCGCGCAATCGGCCGCCGTCCAGGGTGGCGGCCCTGGGACGAAGTCGAGTCAGCGCTTGCCCGAAAGTGGATGCTCAAGTTCAAGAAGACGCGGCATCGGAGACGCTTCTTCTCGTCTCATGCCGCGGCCCGGGAGCTGCGGCGCGAGCTCCGGGCAAGAGGCTACCGGCGCAGGCAGTCCTCATGCCGCAACAAGATTCTGATTCTACTATATGGGCGAACCCCAAGGCCCCATGTGTCTGATTCGGAGCGGCAGCGTCGAAGCCGTAGCGCCGCGCATGGTCGCAATGACTTGACTCCGTACGTGAATTCAGGGGAAATCCTAGACTACCGACGCTTCCGATTCCGTGGCCGGGACGGGATGGCTCGACTTTCCTGATTACCGCTGCCCGAACCAGGCGCAGAGGCTGTGACGGGTGAAGCCCATGCTCTCGCAGAGGCTGATTGATGCCTTGTTGTTCCGGTGGATGTGCAGGAATGGCCGCAGGCCCCAGGTGATGACGCGCCGGGCCAGAACATAGGTTATCGCCCGCGCAAGGCCCTGGCCGCGATACTCTTCCAGCACCCGTAGCATGGCCATTGAACCGTCGGCATGGGTCGCGCCCCAGGCGATGAGCGAGCCATTGCGCCGGATTGCCGCGCTCGGGCCGGCGCTGATTCGCCAGCGCACATAGTTCAATTGCCGGCCGTTGGCCCAGAGCCGGGCAATCCGCGGCGCGTCTTCCGTACGCAACGATTCGACGCGATGGCTGCGATACGTCACCAGGTTCTCTGGTTCCAGGACGTACAGGTAGTTGAGATGGATGAAGTTGAACTTCCGGAACTTCCTGACTACTCTTGCCAGCCGACTGGGTGAAGCGGCGAACATGAGCTTCCAGTCGCGGGGTATCTCGGCGAGGAGGTTCTCAGCAGCGTGGTTGCTGGCTGCGTAGATGTAGTGTCGGCGGTTGCGGAAGCGGGCGCCGCTGCGAATGATAATGGCCTGCGGGTCGGCGAGGTCGTCCACCCGGACCCAGCGCGCCCGGGCGCCGGCCCGGTCATGGATGAGGTTGTAGATGCTTCTGGTCCCGGGTTCGTCGGTCAGGAGCAAAGGCCGGACCAGAGCAGGGTCGTGACAAATCGGCATGAGGCAGGATAGCGAATCAGGAGGGAGGGGTCAAGGGCGGCACAGAAGGGGTTGGGGGTTAGGGGGCAGGGGCTGGGCTGGACGAAATCCCAATGACCAAGTTCCAACTTCCAATCAATGAGCCAAGACACAAGCCTCAACTACCAGCGTCCGATGCTTCGAGGTTTCACGCCTCCTCGCGGAGTTCTCCCCAGGCCCGGTGTCACAGGGGCTTCGCCCTTGATGACGGAAGGTCCGGCCGAGAAACCGACTCGCTGACCAGCGCGCGCCCGGAATCCGAAGTAGAAACACCAAGGACACCAAGCACACCAGGTTCCAGCCTGATTCAATCGGCTCCTGGAGGCTCGTTTCCCCTCTCATGTCCGTCACCGACTGGGTGATTCCGTTTTCAATCGGCATGTCGTCTTCGACACGTTGTTCTCCGGGCTTGGTGTTCTTGGTGGTCTTGGTGGTGAATTTCAAAATCGGAATTCGGGTCGCGGCAGCTCATTGACGCATCGGACGACCGGCGGTATAATTAGCCCGCCGCCGACGGCCGCCGGTTGAACGCGAGCCGTCTGCATCTCCTGCAAAGAACCACAAAGAGAAAGGAACAACGGTGAAGAAGCTATGCCGTTCGCTCGGCGTGCTTGCCCTGGCACTGAGTGTGTTACCGGGGCTGCTCCGGGCCGACGTATTGGACACGGTCTGGCTGCGCTGCTATGCCCAGCCCGGTTACTGCAACGATGAAGCGACCGCGATGTTCGTGGACGGCGCGGGCAATGTCTATGTCACCGGTTCAAGTCAGGCCGGCGTGGGCGGATACAAGGACTTCGCGACCGTGAAGTACAACTCGGCCGGGGTCCAGCAGTGGGCTGAGCGCTATTCAGGCATGGGCAACAGCATTCCCACCGACATCGTCGTGGACGGCGCGGGCAACGTCTATGTCACGGGCGGGAGCGAGAGCACCGGCACCGGCTACGACTTTCTGACTGTGAAATACAATTCCGCGGGCGTGCTCCAGTGGCATGACCGCTACAATGGCCCGGGCAGCGGCGCTGACTGGGCGACGGCAATTTGCCTCGACAGCCTGGGCAACGTCGCGGTTTGCGGCTACGTTGCCGGAGTCTCGTCCTCGAATGACTGGACCACCATTGGGTATGCCCCGGACGGCGGGCGGCGGTTCCTGACGCCCAGGTCCAGCTCGGGCGGCAACCCGGACGAGGCCAATGACATCATCTGCGACCCGCAGGGCAATTATTATGTCGCGGGCCGGCTGTGGTTTCCGGGCAACGTGGACGATGCGGCCGTAATCAAGTACAACTCGCTGGGCGTCGAGCAGTGGGTCGCCAACTACGACGGCCCGCTATCCGGCGACGGCGCGCTGGCAATCTGCCGGAGCGCCGCCGGAGACTTCTACGTCACCGGCTGGAGTACGGGGTTGAACGACAATGCCGACGTCATCACGCTGAAGGTCAGCGCAGCCGGGGCGGTGCTCTGGGCCGCCCGCTATGCCGCGCCCGAGAACGGCAGTGACGTGGGCATGAAGATTGCCGTGGACGCCCAGGGGAATCCGCGGGTACTGGGACGCGTGCAGGTGGGCCCGGGCGGCGACTATGACCTGGTCACGCTCGGTTACCGCGCCGACAGCGTCAGCCAGTTCACGAATCGGCTCAACAGCGGCGGTTCCTGCACTCCGGGCAACATCGCGCTCGACGCCGACGGGAAAGTAATCATCTGCGGCGCGCTCGCCGGCGACTACTTGACCGTGCAGTATAGCGGCAGCGTCGAGGACTGGCGCCGGGTCGAGAACTTCGGCTCGGGCGACGCGGCAACCGCGGTCGCGGTCGACAATCAGGGTTTTGTCTACGTCACCGGGCGGGGTGACTGGGGCGCGGACGCCTGGAACTTCACGACCATCAAGTACCGGCGCACCAACGCAGTCGAGGAAGGCTCGCCGGCACTGGTTTCCCCTGACCGGGCGCCGACCATTGTCCGGGGCGTGCTGGAAATCGGCTCACGGCTGACAGCCGACGGCTCACGGCTCGAACTCGGACTGCTCGATATCAGCGGACGCAGGGTAATGGACTTGCGCCCTGGACCAAATGACGTGAGCCGGCTCGCGCCCGGCATCTACTTCTCTGTTGTCCCGGGACGCTCGCTTCCAGGTCGCGTGGTGGTTGCGCGCTAGGGGGGGACGGACAGGCGATTGACCGCGAATTCGTGGTCGTTAGTCTCTGGCTCGGAATCTGGACTGAAACGCAACACTTGACAGAACTGGGGGCGGGTGTATCATCGTCATGTCAGAGAGCCAATGCGGGCGACCTGGATTTCTGTCGCGTACGCATGCAAATGACCGCACTGAGTTCGGAGGAGAAGAGAAACATGCAATCAGGGATGAAGTCGGGGTGGGCGCCGTGCTTGCCGGCGACCGCCCTTTTGTACCAAGGCTTCTTCCAAACACCTGCTCCGGCTTCGCCGGTCCTCCCCTGTCACGGCGTTTCCCCCAAAACGCCACCTCCCGCTATGTGACAGGAGCGGATTCACCCCCATCCGCATCGGTGAAGCCGGGCAGGCTGCTCTTCTGAACTGCTGAGGACCCGGTCGATACCCCAGTCTCCCCTGGAGCGTCCAGTGGAGCGTCCACCCCAGCGTGGGGTGGAGCGTCCACTGGAGCGTGGAGTGGAGTCTGGGGTGGAGCGTGGAGTAGAGCGTGTACCCCAGCGTCCACTGGAGAGTGGGGTGGAGCGTGGGGTAGAGCGTCCATCCCAGCGTGCACTGGAGCGTCCGGTGGAGCGTGTACCCCAGCGTCCAGTGGAGCGTGCACTGGAGCGTCCACCCCAGCGTCCACCCCAGGCTCCACCCCAGCACCCCCGCTGAAATGGGTTCGATTGGCAAGACGCGCAATCTCGGAGACTTGGCGTGAAATCACCTGAAATCGAGCTTGTGGCTGATGGCAGGTTCATGTAGATAGATTTGTCTACATGAATTGCGCGAAGTCCCAATGACCAAGCCCCAACTTCCAATTAAGTCTCAAGCTCCAGCAGGAGAAGCGGGCGAAGGCGAAGCTGCGGTATGAGAAGCGGTGGGAGCGGGAGTCTCATGATGCGCAGGTGGTTGAGGCGCTGTGGAAAGAGGTCCTGCCCGTTATACAGCCGATGTTCCCGGCCGGGAAGTACTACTCACCGATGCCCTACCTGAATGGCGTGCGCGAATATTACCGGGCCTAGAAGCTGGCGACGCGACAGGCAAAAGGGAGTGATGCGACGCCGATGGTGAACTTCGCGTTCGACCAGGTAGAGAAGAAGGGGCTGGCTATGCGGCTGATTCCGGCTATTGTGCGAAAGGTGCGGGAGATTGTGTTTGCGTGGCTGATGGCTGGCAGCCGGCGGCCGGTGGTCGGCGGTCGGTGAGAGACTCCGCCCTGCGCACTTGCGCTCAGCAATCCGGCTTGACAACTTCACACCTGTCGCTATTCTGTTGACAGGATTACAGTCAGCAGCTGACAGGAGGAAGCCTTGAGATTGATGACCGTAGTCTTTGGACTGAGCCTGCTCTTTTCCGCGGCAGCCGCGCAGTGGGAGCCGGATGTCCGACTGACCAGCAACGCCGCTTTCTCCTACACATCAATCGGCAACGGCTGGTGCTTGGCGTTCCGGAGATGTCCCGGGCCACAGGCCGCTTGCCGCATGACGCAGGCTGGCTGTTGGACGCGGCTGGCCGGAAGGTGCTGAACCTGCGCCCCGGCCCGAACGACGTGAGCCGGTTGAGCCCGGGAGCGTACTTCGTGTGCTCTGGGCCGTCAGCCGTTAGCCGTCAGCCGTCGGCTGTTCAGAAGGTCATTGTGATAAGATAGGAGAAGTCAATGAAGACAAATGTCCTGTGTGCGCTTGGTCTGCTGGCGGCGACTGCATGCGGCCAGTGGTTTGAGACGACAGTTCCGGCCGACACCACGCCTTTCGCGATCTGCTACAATCCGCAGAACGACTTCGTCTACTGCGCGAACTGGGGTGGTGACAACGTGACCGTCATCAACGGCCTGACCAACGAGGTCGCGGCCACGGTTGCCGTGGGAACCGAGCCGCACGCCATCATCTACAGCCCGCTCAACAACAAGGTCTTCTGCTTCAATGAGGCCAGCCGGACCTTCAGCGTGATTGACGGCGCCTCTAACAGCGTCGTGGCGACCGAGAGCCTCGGCACGTACCCGTGGGACGTTGTGCGCTGCCCGGTCAATGACCGGCTCTACGTGCTGGGCGGCGCCCCGAACGTCGTCGCCGTGATTGACTGCGCCAGTTACGTCATCGAGACCACGATCCCGTTCGACCGCAAGCCCTATGGCGTCTGCTACGACTCGACCGACAACCGCGTCTACGTTGCCACACGCGGTGACAGCACGGTCCACGCCATCGACTGCGCGAGCAACTCGATCATGGCGACGATCAAGGTCGGCCCGGCGCCGAACAAGTTGTGCTGGAACTCGCGCGAGAACAAGGTCTACACCGCGACCGCGGAGGGAACGGACTCGACCGTGGCCGTGATTGACTGCGTCAGCAACGACGTCATCGCCACACTCAAGCCGGCGCAGTATCCGCATCGTCTCAGCTACGAGCCGACTCAGAGCCGCGTTTTCGTCAGTTGCTACACCAGCGCTGCCATCGCGGTGATTGATGGCGCCTCCAACCAGATCGTGTCGGTTATCCCGGTACCGGGCTGGCCCGATGGTTCCCTGGCGGTACCCCAGCTTGGCTATGTGTTCGTCGCGGTCAGCGACAGCGTGCTGGTGTTCGACGCGGCCAGTTGCGCGATCGTCGGCCGCGTGGGCGTCGGCCAGGGTCCGTCATCGCTGGTCTACAACGACCGCGACAACCGCGTCTACACGACCGATTTCTACGGGGCAACGGTTTCCGTCCTCAGAGCCTCGGGCGCGCTCGCCGAAGCGTCGAACCCGGAAGTGCGAACGCCAAACCGAGGCCCGACCATCGTCCGCGGCGTGCTGGAAATCGGCTCACGGCTAACAGCCGACGGCTCACGGCCCGAACTCGGACTGCTCGACATCACCGGCCGCAGGGTGCTGGACCTCTCGCCCGGTGCCAACGATGTAGGCTGCCTCGCACCCGGAGTCTACTTCGTGCGGACCGCGGAGCGAGCAGGGCAGTCAGCGGTTCGCAAAATCGCGATTCAGCGCTGAGAAGAGGCAATGAAGAAGCTCTACGTGATCATCGCCATCGGTTTCTGGCTGTCGGCCGTTTCCGCCCAGTGGTTGGAGACTGTGATATACGCAGACGGGCGCTGGAGCGGCAGGATGGTCTACAACTCGCTGCACAACAAGGTCTACTGCGCAAACTACGATTCCACCGTCATCATTGTCGATGGTGCGACCAATTCTGTCATCCGTGAGGTGAAGGTCGGCACGCGCCCGCTGTGGATGGTCTACAACTGGCTGAATGACCGGCTCTACTGCGCGCTGGGCGGGAACACCAGCGACACGGTTGTCGTGCTTGACGGCCAGACCGACGAGGTGGTCGGTCGGGTGATCGTCGCGGGCCGCAGCGTCAATACGCTCGGCTTCAATCCCACCAACAACAAACTGTATGTCGGCAGCAACGTCACGCCCAACCGCGTGAGCATCGTTGACTGCGACAGCGATACGGTAACGGCCGTCCTGAATATACCCGGCGGCAACCTGACCCATGAGCCGATGCATGTCGAGAGCACCAACAAGGTCTATATCCCGGTGCACACGAGCGACTACGTCATGGTTCTGGACGGTGCAACCGACAGCATCATCAAAGACGACCTGAGAATCGGCTCCGGGCCGCTCTGCGCGGGCGTGGACTACACCCGTAACCGGGCCTTTTTCGCGCCCTGGAGCTCAGACTCGCTCGTCGTGGTCGATGGCGATTCCGACCGGGTAATCCGGAGAATCCGGGTCGGCTACCGTCCGCTCGGCTGGGACTACAACAGGGTCAACGACCGGGTCTACTGCACATCCTTGGGCGACAGTAACTTCGTCGTGCTTGACGCCGCCACTTACGAGCGGCTGGAGCAGTTCGTGTACAGCGACCGCAAGAACGGCGTTTTCTGGAATCCGATCAACAACAAGGTGTACGTCTCCAGTGCCTACACCAACGTCCTGCTTGTCTACGACGGAGCCAGCAGCCGGTACATCATGTCAATCAACCTGCCGGCCGTGATGGCCGGCTGGACATGGAACTGGACGCAGAACCGGCTCTACGTCGAATGCTCCCCGGGCGGCGCGATTGCGGTTGTCCGGGATAGTGGTGGCTACGCGGTTGCGGAGCGCCCGCCGCCAGGCGCATCACGCATCGCGCCGGGCGCAACGGTCGTCCGCGGCGTGCTGCGGTTGGAGCCGGCCTCAAGCCACAGGCCTCGAGCCACAAGCTGGCTGCTGGATATCAACGGCCGCAAGGTGCTCGACCTGCAGCCCGGCGCCAACGATGTCTCGCGGCTCGCGCCGGGCGTGTACTTCGTGTGCTCCGGGCTGTCGGCCGTGAGCCGTCAGCCGTCGGCTGTTCAGAAGGTGGTCGTGACTAGATAGGAGGTCCTGATGCGATTCTGCATTGTGATTCTCGCCCTTTGCCTCTCGGTCTGCCCTCACGCCAATGCCCAGGGTCTGGAGAAGACAATCTGGCTGCCGGACTCGTTTGTGGGGACCGCCTTTCCGTGGCGGCTGGTCTATGCACCGTCGAACAACTCCGTGTACGTCGGCGGCGAGGCCGGCGGCCGGTTGCTGGTGATTGACGGCGCCACCAATCGCAAGGTCGCCCGCATCCCGGTCGCCGACAAGGTGGGGGCCCTGCTGTTCGGCCCGACCGGTAACAAGGTCTACGCGGCGGAGACCGAGGGCTTCTCGGTCGCCGTCATTGACGCCGCCACCAACCAGCCGGTGGCGACAGTGCCGGTCGGCGGCCGTCCGCTGGCCCTGGGCTACAACAGCCAGAACGACAGGGTCTACTGCGCTACGGCGCAGAGGGTGGTGCTCGTGATATCCGGTGCGACGAACCAGGTGCTGGACACGGTTGCGGTCGGCGCTGCCCCGACGGCGCTCGGGTACAACCCGATCGGCAACAAGGTCTACTGCGTCAATGAGCACGGCGACAACGTGACCATCTTCGACGGTGCGACGGACTCGGTACTGGCGACGGTCGCCACCGGCGATGAGCCGAACGCCGTGGTCTACAACCCGGCGGTGAACAAAGTCTACATCGCCAACCGGGGCGCCGACCGCGTGACCGTGATTGACGGCTCGACCAACCAGATTCTGACCCAGATCGAGAACATCTCGGGTGCGGGAGCGCTGTGCTACAACCCGGCCAACCAGCAGGTCTACTGCCTCGGCGGGCCGGGGCTGGTGGCAATCAGCGGTCCGGGCGATTCGGTGCTGGCGCGGATTCCGTTGCCCGGGTACCAGCAGGGGCTGGTGGCAAGCGAGGCGCTGAACCGGGTCTACTGCATCAGCGCGTCTGAAACGAGCCTCGTGTCCGTGGTGAACGGGGCGACCAACCAACTGGTGACCCACGTCCCGGCCGGGAACGAGTCACGTGCGGTCTGCCTCAATCCCCAGAACGGCAAGGTATATGCGGCGAACTACTATTCCGACGACGTGACCGTCATCGACGCCGAAGCCGACACCGTCATCGCGACCCTCAAAGCCAGGTACTCGCCCGTTGCGCTCTGCTACAGCCCGGGCCGCAACCGGGTCTACTCGGCGAACGAGACCAGTGACGACGTGGCGGTGATTGACGCGGTTGCCGATACCGTGCTTGCGTACATACCGGTCGGCGACTGGCCCATCGCGGTGCTGTACAATCGGACGAGCGACAAGGTCTACACCGCGAACATCGGCGACGGCACCGTGACCGTCATCAACGCGAACACGAACACGGTCATTGCCACGCTGCCGGCCGGCGCCGAGCCCCAGGCGCTCTGCTGGAACTCGCAGAACAACCGAGTCTACGTCGCCGACTACTGGGGAGACAAAGTCACGGTTATTGACGGTCAGGGGGACAGCGTGATTACCCAGTTGACGCGTGGTTCGGGCCCGGAGCGGTTCTGCTACAATCCGGTGAACAACCGGGTCTACTGCATCAACGGGAACGACGACATCGTGACCGTGATTGACGGCGCGACCAACGCGTGGCTGCCGGACATCACGCTCGGCAGTTGCGGCAATGCCATCTACTACAATCCGGACGACAACCGGGTCTACGCCGAGTGCTACGGCAGCGGCAACGCGGTTGCGGCCATCGCCTGCCAGAACGACAGCGTCGCGGCCTACATCCCGGTCGGCTTCAACCCCAGCGCAATGGTCGGGAACAAGGCCGGCACTGAGGTCTACGTCGCCAACCAGCAGGGCCAGAGCGTCTCGGTGATTGACTGTGCGGCGGACTCGGTTATCGCGACCGTGCCGGTCGGCACTAACCCGGTCGCGCTCGTACTCGATACGCTGAGCAATCGGGTCTACTGCGCGAGCAGCCAGACCAGCGATGTCAGGGTCATCGACTGCGGGACCCACCAGGTGATCGCGACCATCACGGTCGGACTCGGTCCTCAGGACCTGGTGTGGAATCCAATCCGGAACCGGGTCTACAGCGCGAACTCCGTTGGCTCCAGCATCTCGGTGCTCGACGACGCGGGCGGGGTCGAGGAAACGATGAACGATGAACGCGGAACGACGTACTCGGGCCCCACCATCGTCCGCGGCGTGCTGGAAATCGGCTCACAGCTGACAGCCGACGGTTCACGGCCCGAGCTCGGACTGCTCGACATCAGCGGGCGGCTGGTGCTCACGCTGCGTCCCGGCGCGAATGATGTCAGCCGGCTCGCGCCCGGTGTGTACTTCGTACGTTCAGCGGATGGCGGACAGCCATCCATTGTCCGCAAAGTACTGATCCAAAGATAGGGAGGAAGCATGAGAGCCTTGATTCTGGTTCTGGTTACCTGCGCTCTGGCCGTAGCGGTCGCGCAGGCCGATTCGTTGAACGTCCGGACAGTTGGCGCCTATGATACGCCGGACATGGCATACGGCATCGCTCTCGCCGGCAACTACGCCTATATCGCGGATTGCGGTTCGGGCCTGCGGGTTATTGATGTCTCGGACCCCCACAATCCGTCTGAGGTCGGCTTCTACGATACCGTTGAGGTCGCCCGAGGTGTGGCGGTGTCGGGCAACTACGCCTACCTGGCCTACGGCTATGGCGGGATCCGAGTTGTCGATGTCTCGAATCCTGCCAGTCCGGTTCAGGTGGGCGTCTACCCTTTGTCGGACTATGCATGGGCGGTTGCCGTCTCTGACAGCTATGCCTATGTCGCGGACGAGGACGCAGGCCTGGCGGTGATCGACATCTCCAATCCCCACATGCCAACACTGGCAGGCAGCTGCAATACGCCCGGCAATGCGATGAGCGTGGCTGTGTCCGGGAACTACGCCTACGTTGCAGATCTGAGCGGCGGACTGCGCGTAATCGATGTCTCGAATCACAGCAACCCGAATGAAGTCGGTTCGTACGTACCGTCGGACATTGCCTACAGCGTGGCCGTGTCCGGTAACTACGCCTACCTGGGGACCTACCATGGTCTGCGTATCATTGACGTCTCGAATCCCGCGAACCCGACCGAGGTCAGCTACCACTACACGGCGCTCTCGGTCATGGGCGTGGCCATTGACGGCAGCCGCGCCTGGCTTGGCAACGAGAATGCGGGACCGCTGTTGCTCGACGTCTCCGATCCCCAAACCCCGTCGCCACTGGGGTTCTACAACGAGAAGGGCGCCTATGGGATGGCGGTCTCCGGCGGCTACGCCTATGCCGCCAGCGGCGGCGACGGCCTGCGGATATATGAGTACTATGGCGCCGCAGTGGAGGAAGGTTCGATGCCGACTACCTCGGGTCCTTCACTCTACACCGGGCCGACGGCCGTGCGGGGTGTGCTGGAAATCGGCCCGCAGCCCAAAATCGGATTGCTCGACATCAGCGGGCGGAAGGTGCTTGACTTGCGGCCGGGCGCGAACGACGTGAGCCGGCTCGCGCCCGGAGTCTATTTTCTGCATGTCGGGACCCGCGGCCGCACGCCGGCGGTCGGCAGGGTCACGGTGCTGCGCTAGGAGGTCATGATGCGTGGGCGCATCGCGATAGTTGTGACATTCGGCGCGGCGGTTGCACGGCTCCTCGCTCAGCCTCAGTGGTACACCCAGAATCCCTGGCCGACCAGTTGTGCGATGTTCGGCCTCTGCTTTCCGACGTCGGAACTGGGCGTGGCGGTCGGTGAAATCGGCACGGTAGTCCGCACTACCGACGGCGGCACCGACTGGCAGGTGATGATGCGGCCGACCCTGAGCAACCTGAACAAGGTCCACTTCTTTGACGACCTCAACGGTATTGCAGTCGGTGACGCCGGAACCGTGGTCCGAACTGCCGATGGCGGGGCGACCTGGACCGTGGTACCCACCGGTCGAACCGAGAATCTGCTCGGTCTGCACTTCCTCGACTCAGCCCTGGGTTATGCGGTTGGCAGCCGGGGGGCGATATTCCGGACGACCGACGGCGGCAGCCACTGGGACAGCCTCGGCCTGCCACTGAACTTCGCTCTGCGTGGCGTGTGGTTCACCAGTCCGGACACCGGCTGGATTGTCGGCGACAGCGCGTACATGGCGCGCACGACCGACGGCGGCGCCCACTGGTTCTACCGGAGCAATCCGGCCCGAAGGACGCTGTATCGCGTGTGGTTCCGCGACGCCGGCACCGGCTACGCCGTGGGCGACAGCGCAATCCTCAGGACTTTCGATGGCGACTACTGGGAAAGCGTGTTCGACGACTTCCGGGTCTGGTTTTATGACGTGCAGTTCTTCAATGCCGATACCGGAGTGGCGCTGGGGAATCTCGGCAATGTCTTCTGGACTCAAGACGGCGGCACATCCTGGATGGGCCGAGCGACCGGCGCCTACGGTGACTGCAATGCCGGGGCCCGGATTGGAGCGTCGGAGATGTTCGTAGTCGGCAGCAAGGGCAATGTCCTCTGCACGACCAACTCGGGCTGGACCTGGAGCATGGTCTCCCGCGGCCAGACTGCCGACCTCTACACCGTCAACTTCCCGGACCATGCGCACGGATTCGCGGCCGGCAACTACATGATGCTCCGGACGACGGACTTCGGGCGTGAATGGTCGCGCGTGACCACCGCCCCGAGCGGTTCATTCTGGGGCATGCACTTCGTGGATTCGCTGAACGGCACCGTGGTCGGCAGTGGCGGGTTGATTGTCCGGACCACCGATGGCGGCACAAGCTGGGCGACAATTCCCAGCGGCACCTCGAACTGGCTGTACAGCGTTCGGTTTGCCGACCGGAATCACGGCTGGGTCAGCGGCAACGCCGGGACGATTCTGCGCAGTTCCGACGGCGGGGCAAGCTGGTCGCCACAGTCCAGCGGCGTTGCGGGTTCGCTGCAGTCGCTTTGGGCGATTGATGCCAGTACCGCGGTAGCGGTAGGCGGTGACGGCAGCGTCGTGTGCACCACGGACGGCGGAACGAGCTGGGTTGACCATTCGGTGCCCGGCGTCCGGCTCTATTCCGTCTGTTTCCCGACCACCCAGGTCGGCACGGCAGTCGGCGGCGATGGCGTGGTCCTCCGGACGACCGACGGCGGTATTACCTGGAACAGCCAGACGAGCGGCACCGCGAGCACGCTGCGCGGGGTGTGGTTCAACGATGTGAACAATGGGTACGCCACCGGTGCGCAGGGCACGATGCTCCGGACTACGAATGGCGGCGCGACGTGGTTCGCGCTGCCCCGGCAAACCACCGCCTTTCTGTACCATGTATGCTTCACCGATACGCTGCACGGTGCAACCTGCGGCTGGACCGGAGCGATACTGCATACCAAGGTCCCGGGTGAGGGGGTGTCCGAGGGCTCGATGCCGCGCAGTCACGTGGCGACCTCCGATGATGACCCGACCATTGTTCGCGGTGTGCTGGAAATCGGCTCTCGGCTAACAGCCGACGGCTCACGGCCCGAACTCGGACTGCTCGACATCAGCGGCCGGAAGGTGCTCGACCTGCAGCCGGGCCCGAACGATGTCAGCCGCCTCGCGCCGGGGGTCTACTTCATGAGCGCAGCTCAGGCGCAAGCTCAAGCCGTCCGAATTGTCGTCATTCACTAGGGAGGATACATGAGATACCTTCTGGCGTTACTGGCCGCAGTTGCGGTACACACTGTGCACGCTGACTCGCTCAACTGCCGTCTGGTCGGCACCTACGAAATCCCGTCGTCGCCGCTTCCACTAGATGTCGCGGTCACAGACAGCCTGGCGCTCGTCGCGGACTGGAGCAACGGGCTGCGCATCCTCAACATTGCTGACCCGGCAAACCCGTCCCAGGTGGGTCTCTTTGCGGGACCGAGATCCACTTTTGGCGTAGCGGTCAAGGACACGTTAGCCTATGTGGCCGGGCACTGGGACGGACTCTACATAGCCAACATCGCCGACCCGGCAAACCCGCAACTCGTCGGCCAGCTCGGCACGTCCGACGCTACTGCTCATGTCGCAGTCCGTGACACGTTCGCGTTCCTGGCAGACAAGCACGCCGGGCTGCGGATTGTCAGTGTCGCCGACCCGGCGCATCCTTACGAGGTTGGCAGCTACCTGGATACCATCGGCGGCATCCACAATGACGTGGCAGTCGCGGGCAACTTCGCCTACGTCGCGACGATACAGAGCAACCTGCTGCAGGTCATCAGCATCGCGGACCCGGCCCATCCGTCGCTGGCCGGGCAGTGCAGCATGCCTGGTCGGTCTCAAGGTGTGGTTGTCTCGGGCAGCTACGCCTATGTTGCGGCCGAGGATCTGTCCATCGTTGACGTCTCCAATCCCCAGAATCCCCAGGAGGTCGGCCGCTACGTCAGCCCGGACTTCGCCGCGGACGTCAGGGTCGCGGGGAACTTCGCCTACGTCGCGGACGGATTCTCGGGTCTGCGGGTCCTTGACGTGTCGAACCCGCAGCAACCACAGGAGGTCGGGTACTACGACACCCCCGGCTACGCGAACGGCATTGACCTCGCCGGCGACTACATCTTTGTCACCGAGGACCCGGTCGGTATGCGCGTCTTCCAGTTCTACGGAGCGGGAATTGAAGGGGAACGCTCGATGTCAGACGCATCACGCATCGCGCCGGGCGCCACGGTCGTGCGCGGTGTGCTGGAAATCGGCTCACAGCTAACAGCCGACGGCTCACGGCCCGAGCTCGGACTGCTCGACATCAGCGGGCGGAAGGTGCTTGACTTGCGGCCGGGCGCGAATGACGTCAGCCGGCTCGCGCCGGGCGTCTATTTCGTCAGGGGGCAGGGACCAGGGGTCAGGGGGCAGGGAACGGTTCGGAAGGTCATTGTCCAGCGCTGACAAAGCAGAAACGACCCGCTTCCGACCGACGGGCGGAAGCGCGGCGATTGCCGGCGAACGTAACAGGTCTCGCGATGAGCTTGACTTTGTGTCTGCCGCGGGTATAACTAGTTCATGACCGTCCTGTCATATGTTCTTCCCACAATCAGCATCGTCGTCAGTATCTTCCTGCTGGTGACGGTAGTCGCCATGCTGCGCAAGCCGAAGACGACGGCGCCGGACCAGTCATTGGCACTGATGCAGCAGCAACTCGAAAGCCTGCGGGCTCAGGTTGCCTCATCGCTCGCGACCAGCGCGTCGCAGATGATGCAGCAGATGAGTGAAGTTGCGAAGCAGGTGAACCAGCAGCTCGGCAACATCACCCAGCAGGTACAGGGCACGACCGAAGGCGTGTCGAAGCGGCTGGACACTGCGGCCGCGGTGATAGGCGAGGTGAAGCGCAGTCTGGGTGAGCTGGGCGTTTCGAACCAGCGAATTCTGGAAGTGGGCAAGGATATCGCCCAGCTCCAGCAAATACTTCAGGCGCCGAAACTGCGGGGCGGGCTGGGCGAGTTGTTCCTGGCCGACCTGATTGGGCAGATACTGCCGCGCGAGCACTATGAGCTGCAATACCGGTTCAGATCGGGTGAAGTAGTGGATGCGATTATCCGCCTGGGCAAGGGAATCGTGCCGGTGGACGCTAAGTTCCCGCTCGAGAACTTCCGCAAACTGCAATCGGCGCCGACCGATGACGAACGCATCGCCCTGCGCAAGCAGTTTGCCCGGGACGTGAAGAAGCATGCCGACGATATCGCCCGCAAATACATCCTGCCGGACGAAGGTACGTTTGACTTCGCGCTGATGTACATTCCGGCCGAGAACGTCTACTACGAGACCATCATCAAGGACGACACGGCTGAGAGCGAGGCGATATCCGGCTATGCCCTGAAGAAGAAGGTCATTCCGGTCTCGCCGAACAGCTTCTATGCCTACCTGCAGGCAATCACGGTTGGCTTGCGGGGTCTGCAGATTGAGAAGCAGGCGCGGGAAATCATGAACCTGTTGCAGGCACTAACTAACGATTTCACGCGGTTCCGGGACGACTTCGAACTCGTCGGCAAACACCTGGCCAATGCCCATGCCAAGTATGACGACAGCTCGAAACGTCTGGTCAGGCTCGAAGACAAACTCACCGGCGCCGCGCAACCCGCGGTGGAACAGAAGACTCCCGAACTCAGCCATTGAGCGCCGGCGTCTCCAATTCGCAGTCCGCAGTCCGATGACGGCCATCGTCATACACGGCGGCGCGGGGAAGCTGATTGATGGCATCGGCCATCAGCGCGGAATACAGGCCGCGCTGAAGGTTGGCTACGATGCCCTGCGCCGGACGCAGAGCGCCCTGAAGGGCGCTCTCGCCGCGGTGCGCGCTATGGAAGATGACCCGGCGTTCAACTGCGGGACCGGGTCAGCGCTTTCTCTCAACGGCCGGGTGATGATGGATGCCTCAGTGATGACTTCCAATGGTCGGTATGGCGCGGTCGGCGCGATTGAGGACGTTCAGCATCCCATTGACGTGGCGGTGCGGGTGATGAACGAGACCGACCACTATCTGATTGCCGGCGAATGGGCGACGAGGCTGGCGCGGTTCTGGGGATTCGCGAAGTACAACCCTGTAATCCGGCGCGAGCAGGAGCGATTAGCGAGACTCAAGCGAGGCGCGAAGCTGTCCTACTACACGCGCTGGCGTAGCTTCACGAAGTTCGGCACCGTGGGCGCGGTCGCACTGGACCGATACGGCCGGATTGCCGTGGCGACCTCGACCGGCGGCATCCGGGGCAAGCTGCCCGGGAGAATCGGCGACACCGGCATCTACGGGGCCGGGACATACGCCTGTCGGGAGGGCGGGGCCTCGGCAACCGGGTTCGGCGAGGAGATTATCGAGCATATCATGAGCAAGACGGTCTGCGACCTGATGGTGAAGCTGCCGGTGCAGCAAGCGGTCGACCATGCACTCAAGGAGACGCGCCGGGTCGGGGTCATCGCGCTCGACCGCAAGGGCAATGTCGGGCTGGGGCACACAACACGGGACATGTCCTGGGGATTTGTCAGCGGCGGCCGGGAACAGATTTTCGAGGTCTGACCGCTTTGGAGCCCGGTGTCCTGAACAGCAGACGCGCTGAGGAGCCCGGATTCCGCTTGACTCAGCTTCGCCTTCCGCTAGGATTACATCTTCGATGCCTGGCATGATGCGGAGTCTGGTTTTCGCTGCCTTCCTGCTTGTCGCGGGTGCGGGCAGCCTGCGGGCTACGGTAGAGCCGGACACACTCCAGGAAATCCCTGCGGCCGGTCCGGACCTTTCTTCGTTCAAGTTCAATCTGAAGGCCGCCGACGTCCCGAATGATGGCGGAGGCTATCTTGGCCTGGAGTGGTCGGTGTTCCCCCTGGATTCCGGGAACCTCGAGACCTTCTCCGGCTATCGAGTCTTCCGGGCCGACAAGCGGGCCGGGCCTTTTGACAGTATCGGCTACACGCGACCGTCCGGACCGACGGATAGCGCCTGTTCGTTGACCGCCGCCTACACCGATAGTATCAGCGACGGAAGACCATTCTACTACTACGTTCGGGCGTACGGCCCGGCCGGGTTCGCCCTGTCGGATACCGTCGGGCCGGCGAAGTCCTCGGCGCAGTGGTTTCATACGGGTCGGGTGAACTTCCTGCTGATTGCGGTGCTGTTCGGCGTGCTGCTGATATTCTACATCGAGCGGGCCAAGAAGGGGAAGATGTTCGTGCGCCGGATTGCCGGGCTGGACGCGATTGAGGACGCTGTGGGCCGAGCGACCGAGATGGGCCGCCCGATTCTTTTCAGCTTCGGGTTGAGCGTGCTGAATGACGTTACGACGATGGCCGCGCTTTCGATTTTCGGCCGGGTGGCCCGGAAGTCGGCCGAGTACGCGACGCCGCTGCTCTGCCCGAACTCGGACCCGCTGGTGATGACCGCGGCGCGGGAAACCGCGAAGCAGGCCTACACCGAAGCGGGCCGGCCGGACCTGTACAACGAGACGAACATATCGTTTCTTACCGCGGACCAGTTCGGGTATGCGGCCGGAGTGGACGGAATGGTAATGCGGGACAAGCCGGGCGCGGTCTTCTGGCAGGGCTATTTCTATGCCGAGGCGCTGATTCTGGCCGAGACCGGGCATTCGGTCGGGGCAATCCAGATTGCCGGTACGACCTCGATTGAGCAACTGCCGTTCTTTGTCGTGGCGTGCGACTACACGCTGATTGGGGAGGAGATGTTCGCGGCTTCGTCCTATCTGAACCCGGAGCCGCAGATGATGGGCAGCCTGAAGGGCGAGGATTTCCTGAAGGCGGTCATCATGATTCTCCTGGTTGCGCTGGCGCTGCTGGGCACAGTCGGCGTGATTCTCTCGACCGCGAATGAGCAGTCCGGTCTGGCGCAGGTCTTCGACAAGATTGTGAACTGGTTCCAGGAAGCCTGAACAATGACGAATGACGAATGTAGAATGACGATTGGCGGGGAGACGACGTGAAGCGCGAAGTACCGCTGATTATCACGATTGTCACCGGTGTGGTGATAATCTTGACATTCGTGATTCCACACAGCCCGTTCGGAACGCTGCAGGACCGGCTCTATAAC
>Ga0233425_10005120_pt1 | contig 21141 bp, 20 predicted proteins | sample Watercolumn_Towu_2_FD_181712 | JGI IMG/M metagenome (GOLD analysis project Ga0233425, IMG submission 181712) | Freshwater microbial communities from Lake Towuti, South Sulawesi, Indonesia - Watercolumn_Towuti2014_140_MG | ecosystem: Environmental > Aquatic > Freshwater > Lake | place...
ATGCACGGTACTACGACACCATCGAGAACACGGGCGGCTCCGACGTCACGGTCACCGTCAGCTACACGGGCAACCTGGGCTCCGACTCGAGCACCATCATCTGGGGCAGCTCCTCTGGCGACACCACCGTGGACCGGAACGACACCTGGTTCGGCACCGACGACATGGACGGGACCTGGGACCCGTCGCTTGGCCACGCCTTCTGGGGCGAAGGCGCCGCCGTCGAGCCGACCGAGATAACCGCGGGAGTGATCGATCCGATCGATCCCTGGGGCGACGACAACATCAGCGCCAGCTTCGTCGTCACCATCGAGCCCGGGCAGACCGTGGCGTTCATGATCTTCGCGTTCCAGAACGAGACCCAGGCCTTGGTCCGCGCGCAGGTGGAGCCCATCGTCGAGGACTTCACCACGACAACGGCGGACCTGACCACCGACGAGCTCGCCGTGATCGTCAACTGGGTCTCCGACGCCGACGGGGACGGCTTCACCATCACCGACGGCGACTGCGACGACCGGGAGCCCACTGTGCACCCCGGAGCCGAGGAGCTGTGCGACGGTCTGGACAACAACTGCGACGACGAGCTCGACGAGGGGTTCGACCACTCGACCTTCTACCGTGATCAGGACCGGGACGAGTACGGGCTCGACGAAGCCACGATCGAGGCGTGCGCCGCGCCGCCCGGGTACACCGACCGCGGTGGCGACTGCAACGACGAGTGCGCCTCGTGCTACCCGGGCGCGCCCGAGCTGTGCGACGAGCGTGACAACGACTGCGACGGCGAGGTGGACAACGACCTCGTGTACGTGACGTTCTACCGCGACGACGACCGCGACAGGTTCGGCCTGACGAGCTCCGAGACCGTCACCTGCGAGGACATGCCCGGGTGGGTCCTCGTCCCGGGAGACTGCAACGACCGGTGCGCGACCTGCCACCCGGGCGCCGAGGAGGTCTGCGACGACCTCGACAACGACTGTGACGGTGACGTCGATGAAGAGCTCGAGTTCCTCACCTACTACCGTGACGCCGACGCCGATACCTACGGCGTCGATCGGACGGCCACGGACTCGTGCCGCCCGATGACCGGGTGGGTGCTCCGCCCGGGCGACTGCGACGACGACTGCGCCTCGTGCTGGCCCGGCGCGGAAGAGGTCTGCGACGACCACGACAACGACTGCAACGGCGAGATCGACGAGGGGCTCACCGTGACGGTCTGGCGCGACACCGACGGCGACGGGTACGGCAACCCGCCGAGCATGCACGACGACTGCATGGTCCGCCCCGGCTACGTCGAGGTCGGCGAGGACTGCAACGACGCGTGCGCGGCCTGCAACCCCGAGGGCGAGGAGGTCTGCGACGAGCTCGACAACGACTGCGACGGCGAGGTCGATGAGGGCGACCTGCTCTCGACCTTCTTCCTCGACGCCGACGGCGACGGCTTCGGAGACCCGGACAGCCCCACCGACGCCTGCGAGGCCCCGGAGGGCTATGTGGAGGACGACACGGACTGCGACGACTCCGACGAGGAGATCAACCCCGGCGCCGAGGAGGTCCCGCACGACCGCGTGGACAACGACTGCGATGGCGAGATCGACGAGGGCGGCGCCGACGGCGACGCGGACGGGGACGTCGACGGGGACGTCGATGGCGATGGCGACATCGATGGGGACGCGGACGCGGACGGCGACGGCGACATCGATGCCGACTCCGACGGCGACACCGACGTGGACGAGGGCTGCGGCTGCCGAGCCGCCGGCCAGGCCCTGCCCCGCCCCGCGCTCATCTCCCTACTCTTCGATTGAGGGCCTCGGACCCTCGTTTGACGCCCGCAACCCTTGTTAGCTAATCTAAGTTAGCCAACGAGGACGGTCATGAAAACCGTGCCGATCCATGCTGCCAAGACGAACCTCTCCAGGTTGATCGAAGAAGCCTGCGGTGGTGAGGAGATCATCATCGCACGCGGAAAGACACCAGTAGTACGCCTGGTGCCGATCGCTCCAATGCCGCAGGGGCGGCGGTTCGGCTCGTTGCAAGGACGCCTGAAAGTCGACGATTCCTTCTTCGAGCCGTTGCCCGACGACGAGCTCTCGACGTGGGAGGTTTGAACCGATGCGGGTCCTCCTCGATACCCACGCGTTGCTCTGGTGGCTCGCCGGTGACACGAGGCTCTCGAACGATGCCCGCGAGACGATCGGCAACCCCGGCACCGTCGTGCTGATCAGCGCTGCATCAGCCTGGGAGATCGCCACCAAGGTCCGCATCGGCAAGCTCCCTGGCGCCGCCGAGATAGCTCCGGAGCTCGGGAACCACCTGAGGGATCAGGAGTTCATCGAGCTGCCGATCACGGTGACTCACGGCCAGAGAGCCGGACTCCTGCCGGGCCCGCACAAGGACCCCTTCGACCGGATGTTGATCGCCCAGGCCCAGTCCGAGAACGTTCCGGTCGTCAGCAATGATGCCGTGTTCGACGCCTACGCTATTCCACGGATCTGGTAGTTCCGCGATTCAGATCCGCGTTCCGGTCACGCGGTAGGTGACCTCGCAATCGACGATCGTGGCGATACCGTCCACGTAGGTCGTGATGACCCAGGAGAACAGGCCGCGGAAGCCGTCGCCCGTGAAGTTGAAGTGGTAGGTCCCCGAGCCGGCATACGCCTCGTTGCCCTGGATGTACTCGTCCTCGGTCCACGAATCGGAGCCGTGGACGATGCAGGTGCCGCTCGCTCCTTCGTCGACCGTGAGCGTGCCGTGCGTGAAGCCGTCGAACGTCACCGTCGCTCCGCCGGGCACGACCGCGAACTCGAAGATCTCGCCGGTGAAGGGCGTCCATTCGCATCCGTGGCAGAACGAGATCTCGCCGTCCACGGAGTATCTGCCCGCGAACGGGCAGTCGGCTGGCTCGTCGTCCGCGTCGCTGTCTGCGTCACTGTCCACGTCGGTGTCGGCGTCCGCGTCGCCGTCGGGGCTGGCACAGATGCAGCTCTCGAAGCGCATGCCGTCGCTGGCGCACACCTGGGCGCCGGACGAGCCGTCCGTGCACGTGCAGGGCTGGCTCGCCCCCGGCGTGCACAGCGTGCCGGCGTCGCCTGCATCGCCGCAGTCCTCGCACACGTCGCACGAGTCCTCTCCGCATGCCGGCAACACGGCGGTCGCTCCGGCACAGAGCAGCACGCACGCCAATACGACGAAAACGACGTGCAGGGTCCGCATGGTCTCACCTCCTCGGATGTTCGGCCAACGACGACCATCCTACCACGACACGGGAGTTTCCAGCGTGGTCGCGACGCTCAGGCCGCGCGGAGGTGGATGAACCCTTCCTGGTGCGCGTAGCCGTCGAGCTTGTCCTGGAGCAAGCGACGGCCACGGAACAGGCGGGACATGATGGTACCGAGCGGACGGCCCAGCTCCGTCGCGGCTTCGCGGTAGCTCTTCTCCTCGAGGTCCACGAGCACCACGCATCGCCGATACGAGACGGGGAGCTCCGCGAGCGCGTGCTCGACCTCGTCACCGAGCCCGGCGTCGACGCTCTCCTCCGGGCTCCGCCTCGGCGGCGCAGGCACCAGCCATGGTGCCCGGTCCTCCGCCACGCCCGGCTGGAACAACGCCCGTTCCCGCTTCTTCCGGCGCCAGGAGCTGACGAACGTGTTGTGGAGGATACGGAGCAGCCAGGGTCTCACCTGGGAATCGGGACGCAGGCGGTCGAACGACACGTACGCCTTCATCATGGTGTCCTGGACCAGGTCATCCGCCTCCGCGGGAGACCCGGTCATCTTCAATGCGACCCTGGTGAGCAGCCCGCGGTGTGGCAACACCTGGGCTTCGAAGCTCGTCGGGGACTCGGTCCGGCTCTTCATCGTCGTCCTCCCAGTCACGAGCCTCTCCAGTTGCCAGGACGATGCCACAGCCAGGGAACACCCTCGGCCTCTGGAATTCCAGCGGGTTGGGACCGCGTCAGGTCATCGGGCGAGGTTCAACGAGTCACTGGAGACACGACACCGTGACAACCTGACACGGCACCACCCACGCGTCGTTCGCATGGCGCCCCTCCGTGGACGCTGTGCACCCGGTCCCGGTATGATGCCCTGCGGGCTGAACGGAGCGTGACCCATGGCCGATGTCTTTCTCAGCTACGTCGAAGAGGATGAGGACGTCGCCGTGGCGATTGCAGGCGGCCTGGAAGCCGCTGGCTACTCGGCCTTCTTGTGCCTCGTCTTCTGGCGATAGGGGTCACGTCCACCATTGCGTGTCCACTTCAGGCCGGCGGGGGACATGCTCCGATCCTCACCTCGGCCCAGGCACGGAGACGACGGACGAGCTCGCGGCTCGCCGTGCGGTCGAGGATCGCCCGTTCGTCGGCGTCCGGCTCGAGCACACCGTACCGGTAGTCCACCGCGTATGGAGTGAGCACCCGCACAGCATCGAGCCCGGGCTCGACGGGTATGCCGCTGTCCGTAGCGAGGTCCAGGAGCTCCGCCAGGTCGTGCGTGCGTCGGAACACGACCTCGGCGTGCGCCAGCACAGCCTTGAGCAGCTTCTCGACCGCCTGCTGGCAGTGAAAGCCGAAGACCGCATCGCTCACGCTCGGGAGATCGAGCACGGCGTCGAGCAATGCCTCGTCCTCTGCCGCGCGAGCGAGCAGCGCGGCCGCGCGTTCACGACCCGACATCGCGTCCCTCGCTCGCCGCTGCGTGGGCCACGGTTCCGGGCACTCCAGACCACTGCTCGTACGCAGCCTCGCTCACCACCAGCACGTCGACCGGGATTCGAAGCGGCCGGAGCACGTCCCGAAGCCGTACCATCTCCGCGTGGCGGTCCCGCACGACGGGCTCGATCACGAGGAAATCCACGTCGCTGCCTTCCCGCGCGTCGCCTCGCGCATATGAGCCGAACAGAACGACCCGTGACGGTTGCGATGCCGTAGCCAGCAACGCCGCCGCTTCACGTATCATGGTCGCGTCCACCAGCGCGTGCCCGGGCCGGCGCTGGCTGGCGGGGATCTCAGGCATCGGGGCCTCCGCCAAACTTCTCTGGTTGTCATGGTAGCGCGTCTCCTCGCCGAACCGAGCATCGAGGTCCGAACCCTGATCCGGACGCGCTTTCTTATCCCCCGACATGATTGATCCCAACTCTACCCGCGAGCGCGCACCCGGTCCAGCACCGTCACCTCCATCCCGAGGGGATTGGAGCTCAGGCCACACCGGCCACCGATGTTGTGGCGCAGGCCGGCGGGAGCGTCAGTCATGGAGCGTCCTCTCGAGCGCCATGATCAGCGGTGGCAGGTCGCTCGTAACGATCCGCCACAGGACGTCTCGGTCCACGCTGTCGTACACATGAATGAGCCGGTTGCGGAGCGCGACGACTCGTGGCCATGGAATGTCAGGCACCCTCTCGCGAGACTCCGTGCTGACCCTCGTCGCAGCTTCGCCCACTATCTCGAGGAGACGGGTGAGCGCCAGCTCCAGCAAGCGGTCAGAGTCGAGGTCCTCTCGTGAACGGTCTCGTGCAAAGGCCACCGCTTCTCGCGCATGCTCGAGCATCTGCCGCATCGCGGCCTCGGGATCATGCGCTTTCAACGACTACCTCCGCCTCGGCACGGACACGATCGCGGAACGCGGGAGCGAGGAAGCCGGGCGTGCACAGGTCCACCTTCCGACCAAACATCAGCGAGAGCTCCTCCTCTATTGCGAAGAACTCCAGCCCGGGTGTGTGGCCTTCCTCGAACTCCACCAGCACGTCGACGTCGCTCTCTTCGTTGAAATCCTCTCGGAGGATGGAGCCGAAGAGAGCGAGACGGCGAATATGGTGACGCCGACAGAGATCACCGATCGCGTCCACGGTCGATCCCAGGTGCGAACGAGCCCTCTCACCCAACATGATGGGTCCAACTCTACCCGCGAGCGCGCACCCGGTCCAGCGCCGTCACCACCATCCCGAGGGAATTGGAGCTCAGGCCGCTCCGGCCCTGCGTCCGCACTCCCACGCACTGAGGATCCCCGGAACGGCGTTGATGAGGTCGCTGGCCACGAGGCTTCGTTCCCCTCGTTCCGTCACGGCGAAGTCACCGGCGAGCCCGTGGAGGTACGTCCCGACGCACGCCGCCTCCAGCGGATCGAGCCCCTGGGCGAGGAAGGAGCCGATGACTCCGGTGAGGACGTCGCCCATGCCCCCCGATGCCATGCCCGGGTTGCCCGTGGGATTGATGAAGAGCGAGCCGTCGGGGGCCGCGATGATCGAGTGGGCGCCCTTGAGCACGACGATGGCGGAGAAACGCTCGGCCTGCGCGCGGGCGACCCCCACGCGATCCGCCTGGACGGCGGCGATGTCGACGCCCGCCAGCCGGGCCATCTCGCCCGGGTGCGGAGTGAGGACGAGCGGCGCCTTGATATCGGCGATGACGTCCTGGTTCTCGGCGAGGATCGTGACGGCGTCGGCGTCCACGACGACGGGGCGCACGGCCTCGGTCAGGAGTCGCAACACCAGCGACGACATCGTCGGAGTGGTGGAGCACCCGGGCCCGACGGCCACGGCCCTCTTGCCATCGAGCAGCACGGCGAGCTTCTCGTACGCTGACTCCGAGAGCGGGGAATCGCCGCACTCGACGACGTGGTCCAGCATGACCTCGCGGGTCTTGGTCTCGAGCGCCGCCTGTGCTTCTCGTGTGGAGACGAGGGTGACGAGCCCCGCGCCCGTCCGCATCGCGGCCTCGGCGCATAGCACCGCGGCGCCGGTCTTGCCGGGCGATCCGGACATGATCAGGAGGTGTCCGAAGGTCCCCTTGTGGGCATCCACCCTCCGCGGCTGGATGAAGGGCATCACGTCCTCTTCCTGGAGGAGCTTCCCGTCGTGCCCCGCCTGGTCCGCGGCCGCAGCGGGCGCGCCGATGTCCACGACGTGCACCGACCCGGCCAGCGCCGCGCCAGGGAACAGCAGCAGCCCACGCTTGAGGAAACCGAACGTCACGGTGGCCCGCGCCTGGACCGCGGCGCCGAGCACCCGGCCCGAGTCCGAGCAGATGCCGCTCGGGACGTCGAGGGCGACCTTGGGGGGCACGGACATGTTCAGCACTTCGATCGCCTCGCGGACGGCTCCCCCGACCTCCCGGGTGAGCCCGGTCCCGAGCAGGGCGTCCACGATCACCTGCGCGTCATCCAGGTCCTCCTGCCGCGCGGCGAATGCCCCGGGCTCCTGGCAGTCGACGATGTCCCCGCCCATCTTGAGGAAGATGTTCATGTTGAGGCCGGCGTCGCCCGTGAGCTTCTCCCGGTCGGCCACGAGGTAGACCCGGACCAGGTGGCCCCGGTTCGTCAGGTGCCTGGCCACGACGAACCCGTCGCCGCCGTTGTTCCCACCCCCGCAGACGATGGCGGCGAGCCCGCCGGCGAGGTACTGCTCGACGATGTCCGCGGCTCCACGGCCGGCGTTCTCCATCAGGAGTGCGCCGGGGATACCGTACTGCTCGATGGCGAGCCGGTCGTACTCGCGCATCTGCGCTCGCGTCATGAAGATCATCAACCGTTCCTCCCGGCGTCCATCGCCTCGAGCATCTCGACAACGGATCGTTCGATCCCGACCAGGACGGCGCGAGACACGATCCCGTGTCCGATGTTGAGCTCCTCGACCTGCTCGATCGCGGCGACTGGGCCGACATCGAGATAACTCAGTCCATGTCCCGCGGCCACGGCCAGCCCGCGTTCGGCCGCGAGCGCGGCCATCGCCACGAGCCGCTCGAGCTCCCGGACCTTCGACTCGCCGCGAGCCGAGCAGTAGTCGCCCGTGTGGAGCTCCACCATGCAGGCCCCGACCCGGCTCGACGCCACGACTTGATCCGGGGTGGGGTCGATGAACAGGCTGACCTTCCGGCCGCCCACGGCGAGCCGAGCGACGTACGTCGCCAGCCGTGCCTCGTCACCGGCGACATCGAGACCACCCTCGGTGGTCCGTTCCTCGCGCTTTTCGGGCACGAGCGTGCAGATGTCGGGCCCGATGCGCAGCGCGAAGTCGAGCATCTCCTCGGTCGCCGCCATCTCGAGGTTCAGCACGGTCTGGACCGTGCTCCGGAGGATCTCGACATCTCTGGGCTGGATGTGCCGCCGGTCCTCGCGCAGGTGGACCGTGATCCCGTGAGCGCCGGCGAGCTCGGCGAGCACCGCGGCGGCGATCGGGTCGGGGTACGGCGTCCCGCGCTGTTGCCGCAACGTAGCGACATGATCGATGTTCACGTGCAGGCGAACCATCTCGACCTCCAGGGAGCCAGGGTAGAACGCGCGAGCGACCCGGTCAACGGCACGGCGTCCGCCCGGAAGCCCGCTCGATGTGTCCTGGATCGGCTGGGCTTTCCGTGATATAGGTGCACGGTCCAGGATTGGGAGGGAGCGAGGTCAGTCATGTTCCCCGACGCGGGCGCATGCAGGAAGGCCCTGAGTCAGACGACGTGCATCTGCGTGCTGGCTCCGCTGCTGCTCTTCGCTCCCGTCCAGTGTCCGGCGCATCGAGAGCCGAGGAGGGTCCGCGAGGAGCCGCCCGCCGAAGCGGTCTACCACTCGGCGGAGCACCTCAGGGACCTCGGCTACGACCAGGCGGAGGAGGCCACCCTCCGGTACCTGATCTCGAGGTACCCTCAGAGCAGGTGGGCAGAGAGGGCACGAGAGGATCTCGGGCAGGAAGAATGACGTGAGCGTGCCTCGCGGTACGCAACGAAACGATGTCCCTGCGACCTCGGTGGTCGAGGGCGACATCCAAGGAGCTCGACGGTGCAGGGATTCCTACGGCTTCTGTTGTGGGTGGGTCTGATCCTCGGGCTGATCGCCCTGATCGGTTGGGCCTTCCTGTTCGAGTCCCACGAAGTCCCGGACAACAGCATGGCCCCGAACCTTATCAAAGGAGATCGAGTCCTCGTCTACATCCTGGCCAGCTTCGATACGGGCTCGACGGCGGTGTGCAAGCACCCGAGCGACAGCTCGAAGGTCGTCTTCGGACGCATCGTCGGCACGCCGGGTGACCGCGTGAAGATCGATCGCTCGTCGCTCTATATCAACAACAACCAGACTGAAACGACGGTCGAGGAAGACTATGTGTTAGTGGACGAGCAGGCTTCGGGACCTCCCCAGACCGTCAAGATGCAACGGATGATCGAAACCACGGGGATGATCAGGTACTCCATCCTCATGCCGGCAGCTTCGAGCAGGGCATCACGACGCCGCGCGATGCGCGAGAAACGCGTGGACGATGGCCGGTACTTCCTCATGGCCGACAACCGCGCGTACGGAGAAGACAGCAGGGTCTATGGTCAGGTCGAGATCTCGAGCTGCATTGGCAGCCCGTTGCTGGTATACCAGCCCGGCGAAGGTGCCGGGGATGCTGCGAGCAGCGATCGGTGGTTCAGCATCGTGCGCTGAAGCCGGCCGCACCACATGAACCGGGTAGAACGAGCCGCGCGCTTCCCGTCGTGAACCGATGAGGGCGCGGCATCATCGAGACGAGGACAGCATGAGGAAGAGCATTCTGGTTCTGGTGGCTTTTACCGGGTCGATGACCGGCCGCATCGCCGCTGCCGAGGAGACGACTCCGGCCAACGAGCCGGCAGCGGAGGAGGCGGCTCCCCAGGAGCCCGCGAGCGACCGAGCGACTCCGGCCGATGTGGCGGGAGTCGTGGGAGCCATGCGCGAGCAGATCACGGCCGCCGGACGCACACCCGTGTGCGACGAGCAGGCGGGGCGATGCCGGTATTCATTCGAGGCCGCCGGGGCACGTCGCGAGGTCCAGCTCTGGTACAACGCCACCACGCACACCATCTATGTCTTCGTGAATCACCTCGCGGAAGCGCGGGCGACCAGCCCTGCGAACCTGCGGCTGCTCCAGCACCTCGCCGCGGCGAGCTGGGTCATGGGTGCCGCACGTTTCGAATGGAACCGCGCCGACGGCGAGGTCCGGCTGTCCGCTGTGCAGAACGTGGACACCGCGTTCGATCGGGCCGCCCTCCGGAGGCTCCTCCAGCTCATCGAGACCGCGGTGGGTCGGTACGAGCCCGAGATCGAGCAGATCCTCGCCAATCCCCAGGGCGCGCCCGCGGCACCCGCTCCGCCGGAGACGGCCGAGCCATCGACGGTGACCGACACCCACGGGTACATGGACGCCATCGAGACGGAGCTCCGGGCACTCGGGGTCGAGCCGACCTGCGAGGTCCCTCGAGGGCGGTGCGTTTATAATCTCGAGTCGCAGACCGCGACCACCAGTTTCAGCGTCACGGTGACGTACAGTCCCACGGACAACACCGTGATGGTCTCGGTCGATCGATACCTCTCCACCCCGCCGCCGAACCCGCGCACGGCCCGGCTGTTCCAGCGCCTGATCGAGCTCAACTGGCAACAGCTCGTGCCCATGTTCCAGTGGAACTCCCGGACCAACCAGGTCCGTCTCGCGGGGGTGATGAGCGCGGACACGAACTTCGACCGGCGCGCGTTCCGCGGTGTGGTCCAGGCCGTCCAGGCTGCCGGAGAACGCAACTATCGCCCGCTGCGCGCCCTGCTCGGCCCATGAAAGCCGGTCCGGCCCTCGCCGTCGTGACGCTGCTCGCGGTCGAGGGGGCGGGGTGGGCCGAGCCCGCTGCGACCGTGGTGACCGATGCCGCCGCGATGGACGCGATCTGCCGCACCGTCGAGCCGCCGGATGCAGTGAGCTTTCCTGGGAACGCCTTCGAGCGCGGGCAGCAGCGCGCTGCATACCGCGAGAGTCGCGATGCCGCGCTCGCGAGGCCCTACGTTGCCGAGATACCGAACACTGGATTCCAGCTCCTCGAATACGACCTCGATGCACAGGAGATCGAGATCGACACCGACGAGGGGCTCACGGCGCACGACGGCGGCACGGTGCTCGTGCTCCAGGAGCACGAATCGCTCGTGGTTCAGGCGGCCGCTGAACGAGCTCGGGAGATCGCGGAGCTCCACCAGCGTGGACAGCTCGTCCTCAGGGTCGGGTTCACCCTCCGCGCCGCGTCGGTCTCGCCCTGCTCCAGGTCACGAGTCGCCGGTGCGCCGGTGAGGGTCGAGATCGATGTCGCGTCCTTCGAGCTCCGAGAAGGAAGCTCGCGGACGGTCGCACGGGTCGAGCTCCAGCCGTCGAGCGCCGCCGGCGTCAGCCCGAACGCGGATCATCCGGCGAGACCTCCCGGACCCGATCTGACGTTCAGGGAGCCCACGGTCCTCATCGACGGGAACCTCGGGGACCTCCTCGAGACACCAGCAGGCGCGCAGCTCCGCGAGAGGTACCTCGCGTGCTGGTCCGGGCGTCTCGCGGCGAGCCCGGAGCTCGAGGGGACGATCGTCGTGCAGATGACCGTGGCCGGCGGACACCTGCGTGCCGCGCACCTGGAGATCGATTCCATCGGAGACGAAGACCTGGCGGCGTGTGTGCTCGAGCGCACCCGGAGCTTTCCGTTCCCGCGCGGCGTGTCCGGGGCGATCAGCCTGCCCGTGCGGTTCCGTCCGTGAGCTCGCCAATCAGCGCATGAAGAGGAGCGGGGGCTCGACCGAGGCTGTCGCGCAGTCCACCAGCATCAGGTCGCCGAGCTCTGTCGATGCGTCGAGGAGCTCCCGCTCGGTCATCACCTGGCGGCTGGTGTAGACGACGTAGACCACGCTCGTCGCGCCGGGGAACAGCTTGGTGTCCTGCGAGTCCTTGACCGGCGAGCCGATCGGGCCCCTGTCGTCGCACACGACGAGCAGGTCGTGACAGTCGAGGACCTGTCCCGCCGCATTGAAGACGAACGACTCGTCCTCGCGACCAAGCCGGATCGTGAGGTCGCCACGGATCGCCCCGAGGTCGAACGCGCTGACCGGGAGCCCGTTCCGGAGGGAGAAGAGGTTGTTGACGTCGACCGCGTTGTTGATGAGGTCCACGGCGCCCTGCGTGCTCCACACCCTCGAGAGGTACTCCTGCGCCGGCTTGCTCCGTCCGGACGGCCGATACCGGCCGTTACGCAGGATGTCGCGCACGGCCTGACGGCGGCGGTCGTCGCCTCCGGCGCGGCCCTGGCGCAGGTCCTCGTAGAGCCGTTCGAAGGCCGCGCGCAGCCCTTCGCCGGAGGCCCGGACCTCGATGTCCCGGACCGTGACGGCCACGGCCATGAAGTCGGCCCGTTCGATCTCCGATCGGTACCTCATGTCGGGTTCATGCCGCCGCGGCTTCGTGGTCCTCGTGCTCGATCATGCGGACCGAGACGATCTTCGACACCCCCGGTTCTTCCATCGTCACCCCGTAGAGCACGTCGGCCGCGGCCATGGAGAGCTTCGAGTGCGTGATCATCACGAACTGGGAGTCCCCCGCCATCTCGCGCAGCAACGCGAGGAAGCGACGGACGTTCGCGTCGTCGAACGGATGGTCGACTTCATCGAGGATCGAGAAAGGGCTCGGGCTGGCCTGGAAGATCGCGAAGATGAGGCTGGCCGCTGTGAGGGCCTTCTCGCCGCCGCTCATCAGCTCCATGCGGCCGAGCTTCTTTCCCGGAGGTTGCGCGACGATCTCGACGCCCGTCTCGAGCAGGTCCTTCTCGTCCGTCAGCACGAGGCGCGCACGGCCACCCTGGAACAGCCTCGGGAAAACGGCCTGGAAGTGGTTGTTGATCTCGTCGAAGCACTCCTGGAACCGGCGCCTGCCCTCGCGGTTCAGTCGCTGGATGGCGTTCTGCAAGTGATTGAGCGACTGCTCGAGGTCCTGCTGCTGCGCGACCGTCTCGTCGTACCTGACCTTGAGCTCGTCGTGCTCGGTGAGGGCCGTGAGGCTGACCGGACCCAACCGGTCGATCTCTCGCTTGAGCTCCTCGATGCGCTCGACGTGAGCCTGCGAGGCCGGGGGGCGGGCGTGGAAGTCGGCGATGACCTCCAAGAGGTCCACGCCGCGAGCGTCATCGATCCGTTCGACGAGCACCCGCCGCTCCGTCACCGTCTCCCGGTGGTCGAGCCTGAGCTTCTCGGCCCGATCGCGGTGTCCGTCGCGCTCGGCCTGCGCCCGGCGGGCCTGCGCCTCGCGCTCCGCCCCCTCGGCCCGGAGGTCCTCGAGACCGAGCTGCGCGCGTTCGAGCTCCCGGTGCGCCGCTTCCCGCTCGACGATGTTCGACCCGAGGAGCTCGCGGGCCGCGAAGAGCTCACCGCGGATCCGCCCCTGCGCGCCGGCGGTGCGGTGGCGCTCGGTGTCGAGCTGTCCGAGCCGTTCGCGGATGTCCCGGTTCTCGGCATGGAGGCGCCGCACGTTCGCCTCGAGGGTCTCGACCCGCTCGTGGGTCCTGGCGAACTGCACCCGTGCTTCCGTGAACGTTGCGAGCGCCGATTCCTGGGACGCCCGCGCGTCGTCGAGATCGTGCTGCGCCTCGACGAGCGCCTGTTGCCCGAGAGTCCTGTCGCTCACGGCTCGCGCGATCTCCTCGGCGACCCGAGCGCGGTCCTGCCGCGTGGTGTCGAGAGACCGTGCGATCCGCGCGAGCTCGGCCTCGATCCGCGATCGCTCGCCGCGGAACCGCTCGAGCTCGCCTCGCGCCAGCGAGAGCTCCTTCTGCTGCTGGACGACCTGGATGTCGCCCTGATGCGCATCGTGGACCAGGGTCTCGATCGCCGCGTTCAGGGCGTTGAGGTCGGATCTGATCTCGTCCACGCGGTCCGCCCGGGTCAGGTGGTCCTGCTCGAGCACCTCGACACGCTGCTTGAGGCGCCTGATCTCGCGCTTGGTCTGGAGCAGCGCGAGCCCTTGCTCATCACGGCCCGCGCGGACCCGCCCGGTCGGGTAGACCACCTCGCCCTCGAGCGTCACGTACGTGAGCTCGCCACCGTGGTCGTTCCACAGGCGCTCCGCGGTCGCCAGGTCCCTGACCACCACGACGCCCTTGAGGAGCTGTCGGACCAGCGGCTCGTGGCGGCGCTCGCATCCGACGAGGTCGGCGAGGCACCCGAGCACATCGCCGCTGTCCGGGGCCTGATCCGGGAGCCCGACCCTTCGTGGCAAGGCCGGGACGGCGGCGGCTCGACCGAGCTGCTCGCGGGTGATCACACCGGCCACGGCCGCGGCGGAGCCGATGTCTTCCACGACGAGGTCCTGGAGCTCGTCGCCGAGCACGGCCGCGACCGCGGGCTCGAGGTTGCTCGGGATGTCGAGCACTTCGGCGACCACGGCGAGCGTCCGGTCGCGGACCTCGCGGCGGCCCAGGAGCTCCCGGACGCCTTGACCGTAGTTCTCGTGGCGTGCCGCGATCTCCTCGAGGGACCGGAGGCGCGACATGGTCAGGTTGAGCTCGGCCGCGGCGTCGTTGCGTTCCTTCTTGGCCTTCTGGAGCTCCGCCTCGATCGCGCGTCGAGCTGCCTCCCTCTCCTCGCGGGTCGCCCCGAGATCGCGGGCCCGTTTCACGAGCTCCTCGAGCTGCTCCGTCAGCTCGGCGATCCGGGTCTGTCGCTCATCCGTCTGCTTCCTGGCGTCCACGAGCACGAGCTGGAGCTCCCGCGTTCGTTCCTGCCCTTCCCGGTCGCGAGCCTCGAGCGACTCGAGCGCTCGTTCGCCCGCGGCCACGGCTGCGCTGGCCCGGAGGATGCCCTGCTGGAGCGAGTCGATCCGCGCTTCTATCTCAGACCGCCGGCGACGCGTCGCCTCGAGCCGCTCCTCCTGGTCCTTGAGCCCGATCTCGAGCTGGCCGGCGCTCTCGGCCGTGGTGTCACGCGCGTGCTCGTCGCGATCGAGCTCGGTGCCGACCTCCTCGAGGCGCCTCGAGAGCGAGGCGGTGCGCAGGCCAGCCTCCTGCTCGCTCCTGATCTCCTGCCGCAGGTCGTTCTGGAGGCGCTCGATGGCGCTCTCGGTCTGCTGGACGCGCATCGTGAGCTGGTACACGCGCGACTGGAGCGCGTCGAGGAGCTGCTCTGCTTCGCGCTGACGCCTGCGGTGCTCGTCGATGACCTCCTCGTGCGCGGCGAGATCGGAGCCGATCCGGCTCAGCTCCGCCTCGGTGCGGTCGAGGTCGCCCTCGAGACGCCGGCCGATCGCCGTGAGCTCGAGGTAGCGATGCGATGCGACGAGGAGCTCGAGCGCGATGAGCTCCTCGCGGAGCTCCGTGAAGCGCCTCGCCTTGCCGACCTGCCGCTTGAGCGAGCCCAGGTTCCGCTTCATCTCCGACACGACGTCGCTGATCCGCAGGAGGTTCTGGCGCACCTGCTCCATCTTCCGCTGAGTCACCTGACGATGGAGCCGGAACTTGGCGATCCCCGCGGCTTCCTCGATGAGCAGCCTTCGCTCCTCGGGCCGGGCCTCGACGATCAGCCCCATCCGGCCCTGCTCGACCATCGACGAGCGAGGGCTGATACCGGAAGCGAGGAGCAGCTCCGTGACGTCACGCCGGCGGCAGGGCGCTCCGTTGATGAGGTAGTCGCTGACGCCGTCCCGGTCCACGCGCCGGGTGATCGCGATCTCGGCGATATCCTCGTAGTCGGGGTGTCCTGTGCCTCGCACGTTCTCGAAGGTGAGGGTCACCTCGGCGAAGGACGCCGGAGGCCGCGACTCGGAGCCGCCGAAGATGACCTCGTCCATGGTCTTTCCGCGCAGGGCCTTGGCGCTCTGCTCGCCCATGGCCCAGCGGATGGCGTCGACGATGTTCGATTTGCCACAACCGTTCGGACCGACGACCGCTGTGAGCTGGTCATCGATGTGGAGGACGGTCCGGTCGATGAACGACTTGAATCCACACAGCTCTATCCGCCGAATCTTCATCGAGTGCTCGCTTCACCGTTGTGGATCCCCCCAGTGACCCGGGGAGGGTCCCCATGCGGCCCGGGGGGGGGTCTGGCCTGATCCAGAGCACCCGCCCCGGTGCCGCCCTCGCCCTTCCACCAACCCCGACGCCGAGTGTACTCAAACGGGTCCGAGGAGCAACGAAAACATGGTCGAGTGTTCAGGGCTGAACACACGGACTGTCGAATCCGGGCGAACGCACACAGAATCCTTTCCGAATCTCGGCCTGTCGACGCGCGATCGACAGGTTCGTCGGGGAGCCCTGCCCGTGCTTCGGGTTCGATGGTGTACGACACCCCTCCGGAATCGGATCCCCTTTTTTGACCCGATCGAGCACACCACCTACCATGAACCAGATGGAGTCGCGATGTCCCCTGCCGACCGGCGCGAGGCGCGCCGTGGTCGCTGTCCTGGCCGGCCTGGCCGTGGTGATGGTCTCGGCGTCTGCCGTCGCAGAGCCGGTCATCCATCTCGTGCACACGGGAGAGAACCTGAGCGAGCTGGCCCAGCAGTACGGTGTGGAGGTCCGGGACATCAGGCGCTGGAACAAGCTCCGCGGCGAGCTGATCCGCCCGGGGCAGCCACTGATGGTCGGCGAGAGCCAGGACACGGGAGACGACGAGGCCACGGAGGCGACGGACGACGACGCTCCGGTGGCGACCACGGTCCAGGTCGAGGACACGAGCGCGAGCGCGCCTCCGGGGCCGGCGTGCGATGAAGCAGCAGGAGCCGACGGAGAACCACCGCCACGGACCTATGTCGTGCACGAGCTCGACACGCTCGGGTGCATCGCCGCTCGCTTCGGCGTCACGGTGGACGAGATCATGCAGTGGAACCCAGGTGTCGCCCCGGACCACATCGAAGCCGGACAGGAGCTCGCCCTCAGGTCGGACCGGACGGGGGACATCGACGCCGGCGATACGCCGAGCGCTCCGCCGACTCGCCGAGCCATCCACGTCGTGCGCCAGGGCGAGACGTTGATCGCCATCGCCGATCGGTACGGCATGACAGTGCCGGCGATCGTGGCGCTCAACCCCGACCTCGAGCCGGACCACATCGAGGAGGACCAGAGGTTGGTCGTGGAGACGGTCGAGCCCCCGTCCGAGTCGCTCGGATCACCCACGTGCGGCCGGCTGGTCAACGGCCGGCAACTGCCGCCGCATCCGGGCTACGAGGTCCGGGACCCCGGACGCGCCTGGGGGACCGAGGAGACGCTCGACGACATCCGCGAGGCGTTCGACGCCGTGCGCCGGGCGTTCCCCGACGCGCAGCGGGCGAGGGTGCACGACCTGAGCCTCCACGACGGCGGGCCGATCGACGACCACCGCAGTCACCAGAGCGGTCGTGACGCGGACATCACGTACTTCCAGGACGAATGTCCCGCCGACGAAGGGTGCCCGCTCGAAGCCGTGCTACCGCGGAACATGGCGCTCGGCCCGCAGTGGACCCTCATCGAGCACTGGCTGCGCAACGGTCGGGCGCAGGTCATCTTCATCGACTACGGGCTCCAGGAGGTCCTGTACAACTACGCACGGCGGCACGGCGCGAGCCGGATCGAGCTGGAGGAGTGGTTCCAGTACCCGCGTGGCAGGTCGGAGCCCGTGGGCGTCATCCGCCACTTCAGCAACCACTTCGATCACCTCCACGTGCGCTTCAGGTGCCCGGAGGGCGACCAAGGCTGCCGGTAGCACTCTGCGTCACGGGTGTTTCCGACTTCGTCGCGGGGACGACCGCGCGCCGGAGCACGGTGGACAGCTCCTCGACATCGACGGGGCTCAGCATCACGTGAAAGACTCCCAACCTCGTCATGACGCGCCGGTCTTCCGCCGTGATCCGATCGCTGACCAGCACGAGCTTCACGGCGTCGAGGTCGTGATCGCTCCGCAGCAGGGCCGCGAGCTCGAGCCCGTCGATGAATCGCCCTCGTACCGGAGCGACGACCACGTGGGGACGGTTCTGCCTGGCGAGCCGGAGCGCGACGGGCGCTGAGCGCGCTGCCTGGAACCGGACCCCGGAGAAGAGGGTCCGCGCGGAGGAGAGGACCGTCGCCTTCGTGCCGGGGTCGAGGTCCGCGATCAGTATCCTCACATCCACCGGGTCCATGGCCGGCACGACGGACGTCCGGCAGATCTCATGCACGTCGCTCGGCGCCTCCGAGCCCGGCAGCGTCGAGTGCCGGCCAGGCTGACGCTCCGTCGTGACGGCGACCAGCGCCTCGCGGAGCGCGACACACGACCCGTAGCGGTCCTTCGCGTCCTGCTCGAGGCACCTCATCACCACCTCGTCGAGCCCGCGAGGGAGGTCCGGCCTCAGGTTCGATGGCGATGGGGGCGTGGTCGTGGCCTGGGCCTGCCGCAACTCGTCCACGTCGTTCCCATCGAACGGGAGCCTGCCCGTGAGCAGCTCGTACGCCGTCGCGCCGAAGGAGTAGATGTCGGCCAGCTTCGCGATCTCGGGGTCGTCGTCGTGGTCCGAGAACACCTCGGGCGCCATGTAGGCCGGCGTGCCTCCGCCCGCGAACACGACCGAGTCCTGGGTCATGGACGTGTATCGCCGGCCCAGGCCGAAGTCCATGATCACTGCCCGGTCGCGGCTCGTGTCGATCATGATGTTGGCTGGCTTGATGTCCCGGTGGGCGACGTTGGCGTGATGGATGGCGACGAGGCCGCGGCTGACGTCGTGGAGGATGCGGACCACGTCCTCGATGTCCAGCAGCTTGCTCCGCCCCAGCGCCGCGAAGAGCCTGGCCTCCGCCGTCTCACCCTCGATGTGCTCCATGACGAAGAAGCTCGCGGGGCCGAAAGTCCCGAACGAGAAGATCCGGATCACGTTCTGGTGCTGGATGGTGGCCATGGACCGCGCCTCGTGCTGGAAGCGCCACACGAAGGCCTCGTTGCCCTCGTACTCGGGCCGGAGGAACTTGACGGCCACGATCCGATCGAGCGTCATGTCCATGGCCCGGAAGACCGTCCCCATGGCGCCGCGGCCGATCTCCTCGAGGAGCCGGTAGTTGTCCTCGAGCACGATGCCCTGAGCGGCCGACGAGGAGGGAGCCAGCGCGGTCGCGCTGAACGTGTTCTTCGTGTTCCAGCTCGTGCACTTCTCGCACAGGACCCTGCCCTCGGGCACCATGCCGCCGCAGATGGGACAGCTCGCGGTGCGGCGATCCTCGGCGTTACCGGAGGACGTGGTCTTCCGTCTCGGGAGCATGCGGCTCTCGAGCTCCCTCAAGCCGGCTCGCTGGAGGGATGTCAGATCCGTGAACGCGATCCCGACGACCTTCCACTTGCCGCCGGCGGCATACTTCTCCCAGCACACCTCTCCGGCCGTCACGAGCCACTGCGGGTCGCCAGGGAGATCGAGCGTCATGTTGAGGAGGGTGGTCTGGCTCAGATCGACGTCCGCCTCGCACATGAACTGCAATCCGTTGCGGCTCAGGTTGACGAGCTCCACATCGAGCGGCGCGTCCCGCTCCAGGAGGTCGCCGCGGAGATGGAGGTGCAACTCGGCGCCCTTGACCTTGAACCGAGGGAATGTCCGGCGGACCTCACGCGGTTCCTGGCGGCGACCTTCTTTCGAGGAGGACGGCATGGGGTCGTGGGATGATGCTACCACGGTCTGCCGCCGGTGTGGCGCTTGAGTGAGGTTCCTCGCTCACCGGTCCACGCGCGGGCCGACATCGACCCGGCGCGGCAGCGCGACCGAGAGCTCCCACGGCCGGTCGCCGGCGAAGGCGGCAACCGACAGGCCCGATGTCCCGCCCGAGGCGATCCACCTCACGGGCAGCGGGACGACGACCTGCTCGTCCGGAGCGATGCGGGCAAGCCCGATCCTCACCACGCCGCGGGCATCGGGCTCGTCGACGCGGAGCACCGGGTCGGCGAGCTGCATGGCGCGCCGAGCCCCGGCATCGATGACCCCCGTCGCGGGGAGCGCGACGAGCAGCACCGGAGCGTCCACCGGGCGCGAGCTGACGTTGACGACCGTGATCTCGAGCGCGGCCGTATCACCGAGCGCGCCCGTGTCTCCCTCGACGGTCGCCCTGAGCGGGCCCGACTCGAGGGCATCGGCCCGGCGTCCGTAGCGGACGCTCGTGCGCACGAGCGGCAGCAGGTCGTCGGGACGGGAGGGTGACGACAGGAGCACCATGGCGTCCCGCCCCGCGCGCGGAAGGTCGATGGGGGCACGGGCCAGCCCGTCGTCGAGCCGCACCACACGGCTCGCTCCACCCGACTCGATCATGACCTCATCGAGGTCGCCCACGCCGAAGACGCCGTACGCGCCGGCCGCGAGCAGCCAGAAGGCCGGCTCTCCGCCGACCTCGAAGGCCACGTGGGCGCGCGCCGCGAGCCCCATGGCGAGCTCCCGGGCGAGGGCCTCGTCGCCGACCTGACGAGCAGCGATGGCCAGCGCGGCCGTGGCCGAGACCTCCTCGGCGCCGGCGTACGGCTCGCCCGTGGCCCGGACCACCGACCCGCCCCTGAGCCCCGGCGCGAGCGACGCGCGCGCGATGTCGAGCATGGCGCGCCCCCGGGCCTCGCCGGGATCGACGAGCAGCAACGCAGCGGCCGCGCGGGCCATCAGGCCTGGGTCGCCCCGGTGTTCGCGGAGCGAGGTCCGGACCGCACGCCGGAGCCGGTCCACGAGCGAGGAAAGCGCGTCATCCCGCTCGAGACCGATCCCGCTCGCGCCGCTCGCCGTGGCCGTCAACACCGAGGCCGCGCGCCGGAGCGGAGCGCTCGTGTCCTCTTCCTCCTCCCGCTCGCTCCCGAGCTCGGCATCGGCCCACTCGTTGAGCGCGTGAATCAGAGACGTCATCGGGGCGCCGCCCCCGGTCCCGCGGACCGAGACGACGGCGCACGCCGTGCTGAGCTCGGGCACCTGCCCCTCGACCCAGCCGGTGTCGTCGGTGACGCGACCCGTCGCCGACCGGAGCCGCTCGGGGACCTCGGCCCCTCGCACGGCGTGGAACCACGCGAGGAGCGCCGGGTCCGCCGCGGCGAGCCACGCGGCCGCCGGGTCGCGATCGAGCGCCGACGGCGCGATCACGACGACCTCGCCCCTCGGGTCCAACGCGTCGCGCGGGAGATCGATCCTGATCCCGGCCCTCGGCCGGTCGAGGACGGTGGTGGCGACCTGCGATCGGAGCAGGGCGCCGTCGTCAACGCCGATCTCGCGCTCGACCGTGATGCTCGCGGCCTCGCCGACCGGCCTGGCGACGAGCCGCACCGTGGCACGTCCCGGTGTGTCGGCCGAGAGCATGAGCGTCGTGGCCACGGTTCCGTCGGGGCCGAGACGGATTCGCTCCGCGGACCGGCTCCCGTCGCCGAGTCTCGCGTCGACATCGCCACGGACCGAGAGCTCGAGGTCCACCTCCACGGGTCC
>Ga0233425_10005121_pt1 | contig 21135 bp, 20 predicted proteins | sample Watercolumn_Towu_2_FD_181712 | JGI IMG/M metagenome (GOLD analysis project Ga0233425, IMG submission 181712) | Freshwater microbial communities from Lake Towuti, South Sulawesi, Indonesia - Watercolumn_Towuti2014_140_MG | ecosystem: Environmental > Aquatic > Freshwater > Lake | place...
CGATCACCTCGGCCGCCGGCTTGCCATGCACCAGGTGCTTGGTCATGCAGGCGGAGGTGTCGTGCAGTATCTTGGCCCGGTCCACCATGGGATAGGTTTCGCGCAGCCGCTTGATGGCCTTGACCACGCTTTCCTTGTCCGGGCGCGGAATGGGCAGAGGCAGGACGGGAACTTCAGGCGCATCCGGCAATTCGCGGTTGAGCAGGAACTCGGCATAGTCCAGCAGGCTGGACCGCTTGCCTTCACTCAAGGCCCGGAACAGGCGCAGCAGGCGACGCTCGTCCGCGGTCATCAGAAAACCCGGGGAATCGCGTATTCCTTGATGAGGGGGCTGCTTTCCAGGAAATCGAGGAAGGACTGGAGCAGCTTGCTGCGGAATTTCTCCTGGGGGTAGACCAGGGACAACTGGCGGCGCAGGGGGGGGTCGAGGGCGATGGCCACGAGTTCGCCCAGCTTCACTTCCTTGGCCACCGTGGTGCTGGACACCACCGCCACGCCCAGGCCGGCGGCCACGGCACCCTTGATGGCCTCGCGGCTGCCCAGTTCCATGACCAGATTGATCTCATCCAGGGTGACGCCGTTCATCTTGAAGAAATCGTCGATGCACTCGCGGGTGCCCGAGCCGGATTCACGGCTGATGTAGGGGTGGCTGGCCACCTGCTTGGGGTTCACGCTCGTCACCCTGGCCAGGTCGGAAAACGGCGCGCAGATCATGACCAGTTCGTCTTCGCAGCACACCTGGGTCACCAGGTTGGGGTGATGCGAAGGCGACTCGATGAGGCCCATGTCCAGGGTGTGGTCAGCCACCTTGTTCTCGATGGTCTCCGAGTTGGCCACGGTGAGCCGCGCCTGGGTTTCAGGGTGCAGGCGCTTGAACTCGCCCAGCAGGCGGGGAAGCATGTATTCGGCGATCGTGGTGGAGGCGCCGATGAGCAGGGGACCGCTGACCTGGCCGGTGAGCTCGGAGATGCGCGCCTCCATTTCGCCGGTCATGTTGAGGATGCGCTCGGCGTAATCCAGCGCCAGCTCGCCGGCGGGCGTGAGGGATATCTTGCCGTGGGAACGCTCGAACAGGCGGGTGTTGAAATGTTCTTCCAGTTGCTTGACCTGGAACGTCACGGCGGGCTGGGTCATGAACAACAATTCCGCCGCCTTGGTGAAAGAAAGCTGCTTGGCGACGGTATGAAAGACTTGCAAGCGACGGTCAGCCATACTTATGCATGGATAAATTTTAGTTATGTAATTCAATCATAATTTTCTTATTAATGACAGAGACATAGGAGATTCCCGGGAAAGGACTCCCAAGGTTGTCAGCTTTTGTCCATCCACCCGCCGGATAACGATTTCCGGGTAGTCTCGCTCTCTGGCCCATGTTATAACCCCGGCACCTAGAACAGCCCTTCCGCCTACAAGGCCTGAATGAATCGCGGCTTCTACATCATTCTGACGGCGCAGTTTTTTTCCGCCCTGGCCGACAACGCGCTCCTCTTCGCCGCCATCGCCCTCCTGAAGGAACTGACCGCGCCGGAATGGCATACGCCGCTGTTGCAGCAATTCTTCATCATTTCCTACATCGTGCTTGCCCCCTTCGTCGGCCCCTTCGCCGACTCCATGCCCAAGGGGCGGGTCATGTTCGTCTCGAATACCATCAAGATCCTGGGCTGCCTGGCCATGCTCCTGGGCGTGCCGCCGCTGTATGCCTACGCCATCGTCGGCTTCGGCGCGGCGGCCTATTCGCCCGCCAAATACGGCATTCTGACCGAATACCTGCCGCCTTCCCTGCTGGTCAAGGCCAACAGCTGGATGGAGGGCGCCACGGTGGCGGCCATCGTTCTCGGTGCCATCATCGGCGGCCTGCTCATCAGTCCGCGCCTGATCGGCGACCTGTTGCGCGACTGGGGCGTGGCCGGATGGCTCTCGGTACCCCAGCTGGCCATCCTGGTCATTCTCGTCCTCTACTTTCTGGCCGCCTGGTTCAACTGGTACATCCCACGTCTGCCCATCGACCACAAGGTGCCGAAAAAGAACCCCGCCTTCCTGATCTATGACTTCTGGCATGCCTTCAAACTGCTGTGGAAGGATCCGCTGGGCCAGGTTTCCCTCGCCGTCACCACCTTGTTCTGGGGCGTGGGCGCCACCCTGCGCCTCGTGGTCCTGGCCTGGGCCGCCTTCAACCTGAAATTCGACCTCGCCCACGCCACCCAGCTCACCGCGATGGTGGCGGTGGGTATCGCCGTGGGCGCCGCCGTCGCCGGCAAATGGGTAAAACTGGAAAGTTCTGTGAAGGTCCTGCCTGCGGGCATCGCCCTGGGGCTGATCGTCATCGTCATGATCTTCGTCACCGACTGGCGCGTCGCCATGGCGCTCATGCTTATCGTCGGTGCCCTGGCCGGGTTCTTCGTCGTGCCCCTCAACGCCCTGTTGCAGCACCGCGGCCATCTGCTCATGGGCGCGGGGCATTCCATCGCCATCCAGAATTTCAACGAGAACATCGGCATCCTGCTGCTCCTGGGGGCCTACGCCTTCATGGTGGGCAACGGCGTCCACATCCATTGGGTGATCGTCAGCTTCGGCCTGTTCATCAGCCTGGCCATGACGGTGATCTGGCGCCGGCATCGCAACGACGAAGTGCACTGAGCGTACCCTCGCAGTTCCATATCCGGGAGCGTGCGCCCATTCGTGTTACGTATTATGTTTTTTTCATATTTGCGATTAGCATCCGGGCATCGCCGATCCGAATCGCCCGCCCATGTTCCGACACTCGCTTCTTGTCCTGTTCGGCCTGCTTGCTGCTCCCCACCTACGGGCGCATGACCTGTGGGTCGAGCGGGACGCCTTTCTACATACCCTGTCCTACGGCCATGAGCGTTCCGGCCATGAAGGCGTCAAACGCCTCGAATACAAGCCGGAGACGGTCAAGGAAGCCGAGTGCTACAACATCGCCGGCCAGGAACAAAAATCGGAGCGGGGTAAAACCTACCCGGTCACCCTGAAAGGCGATTGCGCCGCCAGCTGGTTCCTGGTTTCCAGCGGCTACTGGAGCAAGACCCCCTATGGCACCAAGAACCTGCCCAAGGGCGAGGCGGGCGCGGTCATGGACAGCTGGCTGTCGGTGGAGGCGGTCAAGCGCATCGACCACTGGGGCGAAGCCCTGGCCCGGCCCCTGACTGACGAGCTGGAATTGGCTCCCGTCGACAATCCGCTCACCTTGAGGCCAGGTGACAAGCTTCGCCTGCGCGCCTATTTCCGGGGCAAGCCGGCGGCCAGCGTGACCGTGGCCTACTTCGGCAAGCCGCGCGGTGTCACCGGCGCCGACGGCGCAGTCAACATCCGGCTGAATGACCCCGGCTTCCAGCTTATCCAGGGCAGCCTGGAACTGCCCCTCAACGACGGCAAGGCGGACAAGACCATCCACGCCACCGCCCTGCAATTCGGGCTGAAATGAAGCTGCCCCGCCTCCCGCTCTTCCTTGCCGCGGTGGCTGTGGCCCTGCCCGCCGCTGCCCACGACCTGCAATACACGGTGAGTGGCGGCCAGGCGGTGGTGGTGAAGCTGTTCTATGTGGACGACACCCCCTTCACTTTCGAGGGCTACGAGATCTATCGGGAAGGCGACAAGCTGCCCTACCAGGTGGGCCGCACCGACGGCCAGGGCCGCATCGCCTTCCTGCCGGACCGGGCCGCTACCTGGCGCATCAAGGCCATCTCCGAGGACGGCCACGGCCTCGACTTCAAGCTCGCCACCGATGCCGCCGCCGCGGTGACGGGCGCGGACAAGCCTTTCATCGAGCGCCACGGCCGCGTCGCCATGGGCGTGGCCCTCATCCTTGGCCTGTTCGGCATCCTGAGCCTGTTCGTCAAAAGGAAGAAAGCAGCGTGAAATCCACTCTGAGGGCACTGCTGGCGCTGGCCGTGACCCCAACCCTCGCCCTGGCCCACCATGGAGTCGCCTCCCTGGGCGCCGCCGGCCTGGAAGGCCCCGGCGCGCCCATCGAAACGTCGAATTCCGCGACCCTGCCGGAAGGCAGGTGGCTGGGGCTGGTCAAGCTGGATTACGCCAAGTCCAAGACCTACGATCCGCTGACGGTGGAAACGGATTACAACGCCTATTGGATGGCCGGCGTCGGCTACGGCTTCAAGCCCTGGCTGTCCGGCTACGCGTTCCAACCCTACAACGTGAAGGTGGACGAAGCCGGCGGCCTGAATTCGCGCGGGCCGACGGACCTGTCCCTGGCCATGGTGATCGGCTTCAAATACGACGACAAATTCATGCTGGCACCCGCCAACGAGAGCCTGGACGATCTGCGCGACTGGCATTTCACGGTGAATCTTGGCATGAGCCTGCCCACCGGCGACGCCAATCACCGCCTCGCCGACACCTCCATCGACCCGGGCAAGTCCCTGGGTTTCGGCAAGGCCAGTTTCAACTACGGCCTCACGGCCACCAAGCAGTTCACCGACAACGACACGGCGGTGTTCGAGCTGAGCCAGATCCGCTTCCAGAAATATCACTACGACCCCGATCCCGTCGGCGGCAACCCCACCGGCATTACCGTCAAGTTCGGTACCGAAACCCGCTTCAACGCGGCCTGGTCGCGCCGGCTGATGACCCATCCCGATGCGAAATTCCGCCTCGACGGCAACGTGGAACTCAATTTCCTGAACCTGGCGCGGGACGTGGAAGACGGCATGCCGGCAATGGCCGGCGGCGGCAACATGCTTTATGGTGTTCTGGGCCTGCGCTTCTACAAGGGCGCGACCAGCCTCGGTGTGGCGCTGAAGAAACCCATATGGACCCGGCTCAACGAGGAAGCGCAGCAGCAGGGCTCGGAGGGCAAGGAAAAATACCGCATCGTCACCTCCTTCTCCGCCATGTTCTGATCCATGCACATCCCGGACGGCTTCATCTCCCCCCAGACCTACCTGCCGGCCTACGCGGCGGCGGCGGGGCTGTGGGCGTTCGCCGCCCATAGGGTGAAGCAGCGGCTGGACGCGGACACCCTGCCCTTTCTGGCCGCCTACACCGCCCTCTCCTTTGTGCTCATGATGGTGGCTCTGCCCCTGCCCGGCGGCACCACCGCCCACGCCGCAGGCATCGGCCTCCTGGCGGTGTGCTTCGGCGGCTGGGTGGCCTTCCTCGCCGTGTCCCTGGTGCTGGCCATGCAGGCCCTGCTGTTCGGCGACGGCGGCATCACCGCCCTGCCCATCAATGCCCTGGCCATGGGCCTGGCCGGCAGCTTCGCCGCTCTCGCCACCTGGAAGCTGCTGGGCCGCTTCAACGAGGCCGTGGCCCTGTTCCTGGCCGGCTGGCTGTCCATCATGCTGCCCGCCGTGCTGGTGGCCACGGTGCTGGGGCTGCAACCCGCCATCGCCCACGACCCCGGCGGCGCCCCCCTGTTCTTTCCCTTCGGTCTGAACGTCACCCTGCCCGCCGTGGTGCTGCCCCATCTGCTGGTGGGCATCGGCGAGGGGGTGCTGACCCTGCTGGGCTGGCGCTACCTGACCCGGCTGCGGGAGAGGCTCGCGGCATGAACCGGGACCGCCTCCTGCTCCTGGGCTATGGCGCCGGAATCCTCGCCGGCACCCTGGTCCACGATCCCGCCTGGCTCGCCGCCGGGCTGGCCCTGGTGCTGACGGCAGCAGGCCGTGAAGCCTGGCGCCTGCTGCGCCGGGCCCTGCTCGCCATCCTCGCCTTCAACGCCGTCATCAGCCTGAGCTATGGAATCATGGCCTGGTGGCAGGACACCTCCCCCTGGGAGACCCTGCTGCGGCTCAACCTGCGGGTGCTGCTGCTCACCAGCCTGAGCTTCCTGTTCATCGCCCGCGCCAACCTGTTCCGGGCCCTGGACTTCTCCAAGAGTCTCACCTATGTGCTGGCCCTGGCCTACAGCCAGGCCCTCACCTTCCGTCGCGCCCACGACGACTTCCGTCTGGCCCTGGCCAGCCGTTCCCTCCGGCGGCCGGGCCTCCTGGACCGCTACCGGGCCAGCGCCGCGGCGGCCTCCTGGTTCCTGGAAAAGTCCCTGCACGCCGCCACCCAGTCCAGCCAGGCCCTGCGCGCCCGGGGGTTCTTCCATGACTGAGCGGCGCTACCGGGTGGTGAAGGGGGCTTACGCAACCACTCCCCCCTTTGGAAAAGGGGGGACGGGGGGGATTCCGACGCCCTCGCCAGCCTCGCTGAATCCCCCCTACCCCCCTTTTCCAAAGGGGGGAAAGAATCCAGTGCTGGAAGCCAACGGCATCACCCATTGCTACGCCGGCAACGAAGTGCTCATTGATATCAACTTCGCCATCCACCCCGGCGAAAAAGTGGTGCTCCTGGGCTGCAACGGCAGCGGCAAATCCAGCCTGTTGAAAATCCTGGACGGCCTCATCGCCCCTAGCTCCGGCCAGTTCACCTACGACGGCGAGGCCATCACCCCCGCCCGCCTCAAGGTCCCCGCCCTGCATCGCCGCTTCCGGAGCGAGGTGGCGCTGCTGTTCCAGAACCCGGACGCCATGCTGTTCAACCCCACGGTGTACGACGAGATCGCCTTCGGCCCCCGCCAGATGGGGCTGACCGACCTGGACCAGCGGGTGCGCCACTGGGCCGCCCAGGTGGGTGTCGCCCCTCACCTGGATCGCCCGCCCTTCTCCCTCTCCGGCGGCGAGAAGCAGAAGGTCTGCCTGGCCGCCCTCCTGGCTCTGGAACCCAAGGCGCTGCTGCTGGACGAGCCCACCGCCGCTCTGGATCCCCGCTCCACCGGCTGGCTGGTGGATTTCCTCTCCGGCTTGCCGGTCACCACCCTCACCACCACCCACAACCTGAGCCTGGCCCCGGAACTGGGTGGCCGCGCCCTGGTGCTGGGGGAGGACCACCGGCTCATCCATGACGGCGACATCCACGGCCTGCTCGGGAACATGAAGCTCCTCGCCGCCGCCAACCTGGTCCACACCCACAGCCATCGCCACGGCAGCATGGAGCACCGTCACAGTCACGTCCACGACTGGCAGTAACCGCCGGGCCGGGAGCCCTGTTTCAGTGTTTCGCCAGGGGCAACCGCAGCGTGAACAGGGCGCCGCCCTCCGGGACGTTGCCGGCGCTCAGGCTGCCGCCGTGGCGCTCGACGATGCCATAGGTGATGGCCAGGCCCAGGCCGGTGCCCTTGCCCACCGGCTTGGTGGTGAAGAAGGGCTCGAACAGGTGGGCCAGGTTTTCCGGCGGGATGCCCGGACCGTTATCCCGGAAGCGGATGACCACGCTGTCGCCGACCCGCTCCGCGCCGATCTCCAGGCGCGGCTGGGGTTGCTCGGCGGTGGCGTCACAGGCGTTCTGCACCAGGTTCATCATGACCTGCTGCATCTGGCCCGCCGAGCCCACCACGTTGATGCCCTCGGGCAGGTAGGTGACCACCTTGAGCTTGTCGGCGGCGGCCTTGGTAACCCAATGCACGGCCTGCTCGATGACCTGGGCGAGGTTGAAGGGCTGGTCCTCGTTGCGGTCCACGGCGGAGAAACGCTTCAGGCTGTCCACGATATCCCGGGTGCGCTCCGCCCCTTCCACCGTGCCCTCGATGAGGGAAGGCAGGTCCGCCAGGATGCGGTCGATGCGCAATTCCGCGCGCATCGCCTCCAGCTCGTCCTTGGACTTCCCGGCATGCAGGGCGCCCACGTAGTCCTCCAGCCGCCGCGCGTAGCGGTGCAGGGCGTGGACGTTGCCCAATACGAAGCTGATGGGGTTGTTGAGTTCGTGGGCCACGCCCGCCACCAGCCGGCCCAGGGAGGCCATCTTCTCGGAATGCAGCAGCTGCTGCTGGGTGCGCTTGAGGTCGTCGTGGGCCTCGCGCAGGGCGTGGTAGGCCCGGCGCAGTTCCCCCACCGGCCGGCCGGTGATGACCATGCCCACCTGGGCGCCCCGGTGGTTAAAGCGGGGCGTGCAGTTGAGAGAGACCGGCACGGCGGAACCGTCGCCGCAGCGCAGGGGCAGTTCGCAATCCGCCAGGCCCTTGAGGCCGTGGTTGGCGAACATGCGCTCGGCGTTGGTCCGGGCCAGGTCGTCGGCGAAGAGATCGAACAGGGGCATGCCGATGAGCTCCGGCTCCGGCTTGCCGGCGAACTGGGTCATGGCGTGGTTCACCACCTCGATGCGCCCCTCCCGGTCGCACACCACCAGGATGTCGGACATGGAGGCCAGCACCGAGAACACGAAGCGCTGGGATTCCTCCAGGGCCGCGTTCTTCTCCTCCAGGGCCACCTCGTACTGGAGCAGGTCGTTGTAGACCTCGTCCATCTTCTGGATGACCTCGATCCAGGCATCCTCGCCCAGGCTTTGCAGGCCTTCTGCGAGGCTGGGGGGAGCGATGTGTTTGGCGGTGGACATGATCAGATTGTTGGTAAGGGAAAGTTGGCGAAATCCCCCCTGTCCCCCTTTATCCCCGCATGGGGGCTTTTCCAAAGGGGGGAACGCCCCTTCAAGGCGCATCGCTGGTTTTCACCCCCCTTTGCAAAAGGGGGGCTGGGGGGGATTTTCATCGGCCCGCCCATCAGTGCACCGTGCACACCATGCAGGGATCGAAGGACCGCACCACGTACTGCACCGCCACCGGCATGGGATCACCCGCATCCACTACCATGCCGGCCAGGGCCTGCTCCAGGGCGCCGGGCGTGCCCCCCGCATCCCGGGGCGAGAAATTCCAGGTGGTGGGGGCGATGATCTGGTAGTTGGCGATGCGGCCGTGGCGCACCACCAGCCAATGGCCCAGGCCGCCCCGGGCCGCTTCCACCAGGCCGATACCCGCGCCTTCGTCGGGCATGTCGCCGTGATGGCACCAGGGCTCGCCGGGGGCCAGTTGCCGCGCCCAGCCTTCCATCTCCGGCACCACCAGGGCCAGTTCCAGCAGCCGCGCCAGCACCCGGGCGAGGACGCTGCCGCCGTGGGTGACCACCAGATCCCGGATGAGGGGCTGGCCCGCCAGCATCTGCCGGGCCAGGGCGCCGGTCTCCACCACCCGTCCGCCATAGCGAGGCGCCTTGCACCAGGTGTAGGCCCCGGCCTTGTCCGGCAGGGGCCGGGTGAGGCCCTGGGCCGGCGCCAGGGACTCTCCCGCCATCCAGGCGTGGCTCACGTCCTCGGCGATGACGGCCGGGTCCAGGGCGGCGACCCCGCCGTCCCATACCCCGGCGGGGAACAGGCCGTAGGCGCCGTAGCTCAGGAAGCGGTCGCCGGCCCGGCCCAGGCGATCCAGGCCCAGATCCTCGGCGACGCTCAGGAACAGGGCCAGATCCCCCGCCCTGCCCTGGCGCCAATTGACCATGGCGGCGAGGCTGTCCAGACCGGCCACGGCCTCCAGCGCATCGCCGAACACATGCCGTTCCAGGAAGCGGCGGAAGCCCCGCAGCAGGGTGATGAGGCGCAGGATTTCCGAATGCTCCAGGGGCCGGGAACTGCCGCCGGGTTGCAGACTCAGGGTGTGGGGCCACTTGCCCGCCATCAGGCCCATGAGATGCATGAACTCGGCCCGGGCCGGCAGCACGTCGTGGGCGGCGCTGCCGGAAACCGCCTGAAAGCGGGCCGCCACGGCGGGGAACCAGGGCCGGTCCCGGTAGGCCGGCCGGGCAAAGTCCGGCATGAAGAACAGGTAGAAATGGCTCAGGTGGTCCGCCAGATTCTCGCAGGCGGTCACCAGGTGTTCCGCGAGCAGCCCGTTGGGCGGCGGCGTCAGGCCCATGAAACCGCGCAGGGCGGCGGCCGCGGCGGCGCTCTGGGCCACGGAGCAGATGCCACAGATGCGCGGCACGATAACCAGGGCGTCCAGGGGCGCCTTGCCGGGCAGCATCTGCTCGAAGCCCCGATAGAGGGGGGAGTTGACCCGGGCGGCGGCCACCTTGCCGTCGGCGATGTCGAGATGGACTTCCAGGTCGCCTTCGACGCGGTTGAAGGGGCCGAGGATGCGGGTGGTCATGGTTGGGGCCTGGTGCTTGTGCAGGCGGCGGAGGAATCCCCCCCGGCCCCCCTTTTGCAAAGGGGGGAGAACACCACTGCGTCCGCGTGCCGTTCGCGGAGCGTGATGCCATTCACTTCATGAATCCCCCCCTTTGCAAAAGGGGGGTTAGGGGGGATTTTGCCCGCGCAAATCAAGTGACACCGACGAGCGCGCGCCATCATTTCAACCCCGTCTTCTTCACCGCCGGCGTCACCACCGCGTGGTCCGCCACCGCGTTCTCCCGCACCCGCTTGGGTGTGGCGGATTTCGACAGGGCCGCCAGGGCCACGAACCAGGCCTTGGGCATGTCCGTGGGCAGGCCGATGGGAATGCCCGCCACCTTGGGCGTCTCGGCGAAGGGATGGCCGGGTTCCTCGAAGCGCGGCTCGGTGCAGGAGACGCAGGCATAGCCGCCGCGCAGGCAGGAGCCGCTGCCGTTCCACAGGCGGGTGTTGCAGTCGGCGTGGGCCTGGGTGCCCTTGCAGCCCATGTTCTCCATCATGCAGCCCTGGTCGGAAGCCTTTTCGGCGCTGGCCTTGAACTCGTAGAACTCGTTTCGCGGGCAGCCGTGGTGGACCAGGTGGTCGGCGTAGAGGCGGGGCCGGTTGAGGGGGTCCAGGTCGGCGCCGGAGAAACGATCCAGGGCCAGCGCCAGCAGGGTGTCCAGCACCCAGCCCGGATGGGTGGGACAGCCCGCCACGTTGATGACCGGCAGCCCGCCACCGGCCCGAAAGCCGGTCCCCAGCAGGCCGCCCGGATGCTCGCCGTCGAATTGCAGCCCCACCGCGCCCCCCGGATTGCCGCCGGAGGCGGTGATGCCACCGAAGGCGGCGCAGGTACCCACCGCCAGCACGTGGCGGGCCCGGGCCGCCAGGTCCAGGACCCAGGACATCATGGGCCGGCCGCTGCCGGACAACATGTGGAAGCGGCCGCTGCCATGGGGCCCGGTCATCACCGAACCCTCCACGCAGAGGATGTCCAGCCGCTCCCGCCCCTCGGCGCAGGCGGCCAGGATGTCCAGGGCCTCGGTCCCGGAAGCCTGGCTCAGGCTGGGATGCCAGAGCAGGCGGATGCCGGCGTCCTCCAGATGGGCGAACAGATGGGGATGCTCGGCATTGAGCAGGGACAGGGTGCAGCCGCCGCAGCCGCCGGACTGGAGCCAGAGGAGGTTGAGGGGGTCAGGGGGCATGGGTGGCCTTTTTGGGAATGCCAGCGTTGCCAAATCCCCCCTGTCCCCCCTTTTTCAAAGGGGGGGACCCTTCGTTCAGCGTGGACCTAACTTTCTCCCCCCTTTGCAAAAGGGGGACTGGGGGGGATTTCTCCAGCGCAACCTTAACCACCCTACGCATCCTCTCCCCCCTTCCGCCGTCCCGGCCGCTCCACCCCCAGCCGCTGCATCTTCTTCACCAGGCCCAGGCGGGACAGGCCCAGTTCCCGGGCGGTCTTCGAGAGATTGCCGTGGTTGCGCTCCAGGGCCTCCGCCAGCAGGCTGATCTCCAGAGCGTCCACCCGGCCGCGCAGGCCGCCGGCGGTGTGTTCCAGGGCCTCCGCCAGGCCCGACTGGCGGATGTGGGGCGCCAGCAGTTCCGGGGTCAGCAGGGGTCCGTCGGAGAGCACCAGCATGCGCTGGATTTCGTTCTGCAACTCACGCACATTGCCGGGCCAGCCATAGGCGGAGAGGCAGTCCAGGGTGGCGGGGGCGAAGCCTTCCACGCGCCGGCCCAGGGCGGCGCCGGTCTTTTCCAGGATGGCCTTGGCCAGGGCGGGAATGTCCATGGGCCGTTCCCGCAGGGCAGGCAGGCGCATGGGCACGGTGGCCAGGCGGTAGAACAGGTCCTCCCGGAAGCGGCCGGCCTTCACCTCCGCTTCCAGGTCCCGGTTGGTGGCGGCGATGACCCGCACGTCCACCGACACGGGCCGGCTGCCCCCCACAGGGCGGAACTCGCCCTCCTGCAACACCCGCAGCAGCTTCACCTGGAAGGCGGGGGTGGTCTCGCCGATCTCATCCAGGAACAGGGTGCCGCCGTGGGCCTGCTGGAACAGGCCGATGCGGTCCTCGAAGGCGCCGGTGAAGGCGCCGCGCTTGTGGCCGAACAGTTCCGACTCCAGCAGGGTGTCGGGCAGGGCGCCGCAGTTCTCCACCACGAAGGGCTTGTCGGCGCGGCCGCTGGCGTAGTGGATGGCCCGGGCCAGCAGTTCCTTGCCGGTGCCGGATTCGCCGGTGAGCAGGATGGCCACGTCGAAGCGGGCGGCCCGGGCCACCAGGTCGCACACGGTGCTCATGGGACTGCCGGGCGTGCGCACGATATTGTCGACGGCGAAGGCCTGCTTCACCCGGGTGCGGCTGGCTTCCACCCGGCCCCGCAGCACCGGCTCGGCGGCGCGCAGTTCCACCGCGAGCTGGCAGTTTTCCTGTTGCAGGCGAAAGAGCTCGGCGGCCCGCTTCAGGGTCAGCAGCAGTTGCTCCGGATGCCAGGGTTTGAGCAGGTACTGGTAGATGCCCGCCTCGTTGATGCCGGCGATGATGTCCTCGCTGTCGGTGTAGCCGGAGATGATGATGCGCACCGTGTCGGGCCAGGCGCGGCGCACCTCCTTGAGGAATTCCACGCCACTCACCTCGGGCATGCGCTGGTCGGTGAGCACCACCTGGATGCTCTGCCGCTCCATGATGTCCCGGGCCTCCGCCGCGCCGGCGGCGGTGAACACCTCGAAGTCCTCCTCCAGGGTGCGGCGCAGGGCCTCCTGGGAGCGGACCTCGTCGTCGATGACCAGGACGGTGGGCAGGGGGATCATGGGCTTGCCGCTGCCGGTGTTTGGGAAAGCGAACGGCGAATCCCCCCTGTCCCCCCTTTTCCAAAGGGGGGAACGCCCAGGCCAGCGGCACCGGTACGCCCCCCTTTGAAAAAGGGGGGCTGGGGGGGATTCAACCACCTCGAAATCACTCGCGCACCATCCCCGAATCCCCAGGCACCACCCACCCCAATTCCCGGTGGATCGCCAGATGCCTCGGCGTCCAGGAATGGGGCGTCTTGCGCACGAAGTGGTGGCGGGCCACATGGTAGCTGGGGTCGAAGCCGTAGAAGTTGCGCTGCATGTGCTTGAGTTCCTCGGCGCGGTAGGTCTCCAGGGGCTTGGCGGCTTCGTCTTCCGCGCGGTGTTGGCGCTTGGCCTGCAACAGGGCGGCGAAGTCGGCGGTGGCGGCCAGGGCCTCGGCGCGTCGGCACACCTCGGCTTCGAAGGCAGCCGGATCATCGCCGAAGGCCTCGTCGAGGAAACCCATGGCAGCCGCGGTGTCGGCGCCCAGGGGCAGGCGGTTGCGCAGGATGGTGGCGGCCCGCTCGGAGCCCACACGCCGGGGCAGCAGGTAGCTCCAGTATTCCGAGCCGTACAGGTTGCCCATGTTCTTGTAGTGGGGGTTGAGGATGACCCCGCGCCGCGCCCACACCCGGTCCGCCGCCAGGGCCAGGAAGGCGCCGCCGGCCCCGGCATTGCCGCGCAGGGCGCTGACGGTGAGGTGGGAATCGGTGGTGAGAATGGCGCGACAGAGATCATCCATGGCGTTGATGTTGCGCCAGGATTCGTCCGGCGGGCTGTCGGCCGCCTCGATGCGGTTCAGGTCCAGGCCGTTGCTGAAGAAGTCGGCACCGCCCATGAGCACGATGACCTTGGTGGGGCGCTGCTTCGCGGCTTCATAGGCGGCAAGCAGGCGCTCGCAGGCGGCGGTGCCCATGGCGCCGTTGTAGAAGTCGAAGTGGAGGTAGCCGACCGTTTCCGATTCTTCGTAGGCGATGTCGGGGTCCAAAGGAATCCCCCCTGTCCCCCCTTTTGCAAAGGGGGGGACGCCCAAGTAGGCGTCGTGGTCACTCCCCCCTTTGCAAAAGGGGGGCTGGGGGGGATTCGTCGTCGCCTGCGCCTCAGCCAACGAAGACATTTCCGAAAACACCCGCGCCACCGGCAACTTGATTCCACCCTCCAGCTTGCAATGCCCGATCCACACCGCGCCGTCGACGGTGGCCCGCACCACGCCCTCCCCCGCCCGGCCCAGCAGTTCGCCGGGCCGGCCCCGGGCTGGGAAAGCCCGGCCGTTATAAAGCTGGCAGGTCTGGCCGAACAGGCTGTCGCGCACGCCCGGAAAGCCGTCGGCGCCGTTGAGCTTGGCGAGCACCGTGGCGGTGGCGTCCTTTTCCCAGGCGATGGCGCGGTCGCCCTGTTGCATGAGGACGTGCATGGGCTTCAGGGGCACCGCATTGGGCCGCCAGGTTCCGGCACGGTAGTCCGGCAGCCGGGAGAGGGCCGCCTTCACCGCCCGCACCGCCGCTTCGGTGACCTCGTTGCGGTACAGGCTGGATTTCTTCGCCGCCCGTAGGGGGAAGGTCTCGCTGGCCCACACCGGCCCGGCATCCATCTCCGCTTCGGCCTGGAGCACGGTGACACCCCACTCCTTCTCGCCGTTCAGGATCGCCCAATCCAGGGCCGACGGCCCCCGGTCGCCGACGATGCCGGGATGCACGATCAGGCAGACATGCTCGCGCCAGATGGCTTCGGGAATCGCCCGGCGCAGGTAGGGCGCCAGGATCAGGTGGGGCTTGAACAGCTCCACCGCCTCGACGGTGACGCTGTCGTTGATGTCGAATTCGATGGAGATCTCGTGGCCCAGGGCGGCGAGTTCCACGTACAGCCGCTGGGTCAGGCTGTTGAAGGCATGGGTGATGAAGAGGATGCGCATGGGTTAGTTCTCACCCTCGCAGGGATGGCCAGAGTTGTTGAATCCCTTCTGTCCTCCCTTTTGCCCGCAAGGGGCAGGCCGTGGCTGTAAAGTCGCCTGTTCGGCGGCAACAGCCACGCACTCCAAAGGGAGGAACCCTTCGGCGAGGGTCTGGGGTTCTCCCCCCTTTGCATAAGGGGGGCTGGGGGGGATTCCTCCGCCGACAGCATGCTTGACCACGTTGAAGATCACTTCCAACACCGCCTGCGTTTCCGTCAATACCTGTCTGTCATCGAAGCGCAGAACCCGAAGTCCCCGGGAACTCAGCCAGGCATCGCGGCATTTGTCTTTTTCCCTTTGGGCCGGATCATCCACATGCTGGCTGCCATCCAGCTCGATCACCAGCCTGGCCTTGGGCGCATAGAAATCGACGATGTATTGCCCCAAGGGGCGCTGACGCAGGAAGCGCACGCCCAATTGGTCCCGGCGCAAATGCCGCCACAGGCATTGCTCGGCGTCGGTCTGGCGCTTGCGAAGAATGCTCGCGTTGGATTTCAGACGAGCGGCGAAGTCGGTAAGCGCAAGTTTTCGGTCATAGTCGGGAATCCCCCCTGTCCCCCCTTTTCCAAAGGGGGGGGCGGTGACTTCAGCGCCATCCACTCCCCCCTTTGCAAAAGGGGGGCTGGGGGGGATTCGTCGTTCCATACCCACTCAGCAAATCCTCGGTAACTGCTCGCCGCTCAGCCAATCCACCATCCTCCGCCCGCCGAAGGAAGTCTTCATCTGCACGAAGCCGTTGGCATCCTCCACCACCTTGCCGATGACGGCGGCCTCGCGGCCCTGGGGATGGGCGCGCATGGCGGCGAGCAGCCTGTCCGCGTCCTCAGCGGCGCAGACGGCGATGAGCTTGCCTTCGTTGGCGATGTTGAGGGGGTCCAGGCCCAGCAGTTCGCAGGCGGCGTCCACTTCCGGCTTCACCGGGATCGCGGCTTCCTCCAGGTGGACGCCCACGCCGGACTGGTGGGCGATCTCGTTGATGGTGGCGGCCAGCCCGCCCCGGGTGGGGTCGCGCATGACCTTGATGTTGGCGCCGCTGGCCAGCATGGCGGCGGTCAGGCCGTTCAGGGCCGCGGTGTCGGAAAGAATGGGGGCATCGAAGGAGAGGTTCTCCCGCTTGGACATGATGGCGACACCGTGGTCGCCAACGCTGCCCGAGACCAGCAACACATCGCCGGGCCGGGCCAGGTCGCCGGAGAGGTGGACGCCCTCGGGCAGGAAGCCCACGCCGGTGGTGGTGATGAACACCCCGTCGCCCTTGCCCTGCTCCACCACCTTGGTATCGCCGGCCACCAGTTTCACGCCCGCCTCATGGGCGGCCTTGGCCATGGATTCGACGATGCGGGCCAGATCGGCCAGGGGGAAGCCTTCTTCCAGGATGAAGCCGGCGGTGAGGTAGAGGGGCGTGGCCCCCATCACCGCCACGTCGTTGACGGTGCCGTGCACCGACAGGCAGCCGATGTCGCCGCCGGGGAAGAAGATGGGCGAGACCACGTGGCTGTCCGTGGACACCACCAGCCTGCCCTCCCCCACCGGCAGGCAGGTGCCGTCGTTGCCCTGGGCCAGGTATTCGTTGGCGAAATGCCTGGCGAACAGGTCGGTGATCAGTTGCACCATGGCCCGGCCGCCACCGCCGTGGCTCATGTCCACGCGGCCGTGCTTGATGTCCAGGGGGCGGGCGTAGCCCTTCTTCACTTGGCCGGACATGCGGAGATTCCTATAGCGCGATGTTGTTCAAGCATTCTTGAATCCCTCCTGTCCTCCCTTTTTCAAAGGGAGGAACCCTTCGACATGCGGCAACGCTTCTCCCCCCTTTCGTAAAGGGGGGGCGGGGGGGATTTAACAAACGCATCCAGACTGAACACGCTCATTCAGCCACCTCCACATCCTTGTGCCGTCCATAGGTGTAATGAGCCGCGCAGGCGCCCTCGGAAGAGACCATGCACGATCCCATGGGCGTCTCCGGCGTGCACACGGTGCCGAAGATCTTGCAGTCGGTGGGCTGCTTCACGCCGCGCAGGATGGCCCCGCACTCGCAGGCCTTGTTGTCCGGCACCGGCCGGTATGCCAGGCCGTAGCGCCGCTCGGCGTCGAACTCGGCGTATTTCTCCCGGATGCGCAGGGCGGAATAGGGCACCTCCCCCAAACCGCGCCATTCGAAACTGCGGCGCAGCTCGAACACGTCGGACACCAGGTTCTGGGCCTTCTCGTTGCCTTCCGGGGTGACGGCGCGGGTGAACTCGTTTTCCACCGTGGCGCGGCCCGCGTTCACCTGGCGCACCAGCATGAGGATGGCCTGCATCACGTCCAGGGGCTCGAAGCCGGCGATGACCACCGGCTTGCGGTATTCCTCGGCGAAGAACTCGTAGGGCCGGCTGCCGATCACCGTGGAGACGTGGGCCGGGCCGATGAAGCCGTCCAGGGGCACGGTGCCCAACTCCCGCACATCCGGCGACTCCAGGATGTTCATGATGGCCGACGGGGTGAGCACGTGGCAGCACAGCACGCTGAAGTTCTTCAGGCCCTCCGCCTGGGCCAACTGGATGGCCACCGCCGTGGGCGGCGTCGTGGTCTCGAAGCCGATGGCGAAAAACACAACTTCCCTGCCCGGATTGTCCCGCGCGATCTTCAGGGCGTCGGTGACCGCGTAGACCATGCGGATATCGCCACCGCGCGCCTTGGCCTTCATCAGCGACAGGCCGTTGGAGGCGGGCACCCGTACCGTGTCAGCATAAGTGCAAACGGTGACGCCCCGCTCCAGGGCCAGCTGGATGGCCAGGTCGATGCGGCCGATGGGCAGCACGCACACCGGGCAGCCGGGGCCGTGGATCATGCGCACGTTGGGCGGCAGCAGGTCGGGCACGCCGTAGCGGGAGATGGCGTGGGTGTGGCCGCCGCAGAACTCCATGAAGTTGTAGCGGCGGTCGGGGCGGACTTCGGCGGCGATGGCTTTCGCCAACCCCTGGGCGACCTCGCCGTCGCGATACTCGTCGACGTATTTCATGGTTTTACCCCCCTCCCCCCTCGGGGGAGGGGCGGGGGGAGAGGGAACCCGTCTTCCGTATTGGAAAAGGCATACACATTACCGGTTGCTCCCTCACCCCAACCCTCTCCCGGCGGGAGAGGGGGAAAAACGTCATCATGACAGTTGCTCCGTCAAACTCGCTTCCGCCATCAGGGCCAGCGTCTTCTCCGCCTCTTCCGGGTCGAGCCGGGTCAGGGCATAGCCCACGTGGACGATGACGTAGTCGCCCACCTTCACGTCTTCGACAAGCGCCAGGGAGACGTCCTTGCGCACGCCGCCCAGGTCGACGATGGCTTGGTCGCCTTCGGCAATTTCCACGACTTTGGCGGGGATGGCTAAACACATGGCGAATTTCCTTTCACGGCCGGTTAAGGGGCGCGGAGCGTCCCCTTGAACCGGCAAGAATCGAACGACTGAATTGCAACCCAAGCCTGACCCAGGCTCAAGCCCCCGTCGTTGGGCGGCGCCTGGCGCGCCTCCAGCACGGTAAGGCCGCGTTCGCCAAGCAGGCGGCCCAGGTTGCGGGAAAGGATGTGGTTCAGGAAGCAGCCGCCGCCCAGGGCGACGGTGGTGAGGCCCTCCCGCCGGGCGGCCCGTTCGGTCCACTCAGCCAGGGCCAGGGCCAGGGTGGCGTGGAACAGGGCGGCACCCCGGGCGGGGTCGGTTTCGTCGGCCAAGCGGGCCAGCAAGGGCAGCAGGTCCAGTTGGCCGCTGGCATCCAGAACGTAGCCCTCGGTCCAGGGCGCCACCTCGCCGCCCCGCTCCGCCAGCCCTTCCAGCAGCATGGCCGCCTGGCCCTCGTAGGCCATGACCTCCCGCACCCCCAGCAGGCCGGCGGCGGCGTCGAACCAGCGGCCCAGGCTGGTGGTGGGCGGGCAGTGGACGTCGTGTTCCAGCATCACGTGCAGTGGCCGGGCCAGGGGCTGGCCGGGAAAGCGGCGGGGAATCTCCTCGCTGCGGCCCAGTTTGAACAGGGCCGCCGCCGCCATGCGCCAGGGCTCCTTGGCGGCCTTGTCGCCGCCGGGCAAGGCAAGGGGGGAGAGATGGCCCAGGCGGGAGAAATTCGCGCCATCGACCCGCAGCAGTTCGCCGCCCCAGGCCGTCCCCGCGGACGCCGCGGAGCGGCGCATGACGCTCCCCTCCCCCAGCTGGGGGGAGGGGTTGGGGGAGAGGGTTTCTTCAATGCCCAGGCCGACGCCGTCCAAGGCCAAGCCCAGGATGGGTTCGCTCACCCCATGCTCCGCCGCCACGGCGGCGATGTGGGCGTGGTGGTGCTGCACGGCGATGGCGGGCACGCCCCATTGTTCCGCGAGTTCCAGAGCATGGCGGCTGGCGAAGAAATCCGGATGCAGGTCGTGGGCCACGGCCTTGGGCCGCACTTGGAGAATGTCCAGCAGGTGTTGGGCCACTTCCATGAGCATGGTGCAGGTGGCCGGGTTGTCCAGGCCGCCGATGTGCTGGGAAACGAAGGCCTCGTCCCCCCGGGTGACGCAGATCGTGTTCTTGAGATAGCCCCCCAGGGCCAGCACCGGCGGGCCGGCGCGGGCCAGGCGGATGGCGCGGGGGGTGTAGCCCCGGGCGCGGCGGATTAAACCGACACCCCCTCCCCCCTCGCGGGGGAGGGCCGGGGCGGGGGGGAGAGGGATGGCGGAACCGGACAGCGCTTCACCCCCTCCCCTGCCCTCCCCCCTCGAGGGAGAGGGAGCCAGACGCACCACCGAATCATCACACCGCACCACGATGTCCCGGTCGTGCATGAGCACCGCGTCCGCGATGCCGGCCAGGCGCTCCACCGCCTCCTCGTTGCGGATCACCAGGGGCTCGCCGCCCGGGTTGGCGCTGGTCATCACCAGCACCAGGTCCTGGGGCGAGGCCATCCAGTCCGTCCCGGCGGGACGCCCCGCCGCCTCATGGAAGATCAGCCAATGCAGCGGCGTATAGGGCAGCATGACGCCCAGCCAGGCGAGACCCGGCGCGATGCCGGGGAAGGCCGCGTCGGCCCCCGGCTTCTTGCGCAGCAGGACGATGGGCCGCTCGGGGGATTGCAGCAGGTCCGCCTCGGCGGGACTCAGCTCCACCCACTCGGCCAGGGAAGCCAGGTTAGCCGCCATGACCGCGAAGGGCTTTTCCTCCCGGTTCTTGCGCTCGCGCAGGGTCTGGACGGCGGCGGCATTGCGGGCGTCGCAGGCCAGGTGGAAGCCGCCCAGGCCCTTGATGGCGAGGATCTGGCCGGCTTGCAGGCGGTGGAGGGTGGTGGCGATGGGGTCCGGTTGCCGGGTGAATCCCTCCTGTCCTCCCTTTTCCAAAGGGAGGAACCCTTCGGCAACGGTTGGCGGACTTTCTCCCCCCTTTGAAAAAGGGGGGCCGGGGGGGATTCCGGAAAGCTCGACCACCCACAACCCCGGCCCGCACACCGGACACGCCGTCGGCTCCGCATGGAAGCGCCGGTCGGCCGGATTGCGGTATTCCCTTGCGCAGTCCGGACACAGGGGAAACGCCGCCATGCTGGTCTGGGCCCGGTCGTAGGGCAGGCCGCGGGTCAGGGTGTAGCGGGGGCCGCAGTGGGTGCAGTTGATGAAGGCGTAGCGCCAGCGCCGGTCGGCCGGATCGAACATCTCCGCCAGGCAATCCGGGCAGACGGCGGTGTCGTGGCCGATCATGGTGGCGGCCCGGCCGGCGCCGCTCTCGGTGATGCTGAATCCGGCGTGCCCGCCGGTGGCCGGGCCATCGCTCCAGGTGAGGTCGCGCACCTTCGCCAGGGACGGAATCTCCAGGGGCAGGCGGCGGGTGAAGGCTTCGATGGCGTCGGGTTCGCCCTCCACCAGAACTTCCACGCCGGCGGCGTCGTTGCGCACCCAGCCGGTGAGGTGAAGGTCCTGGGCGAGATGCCAGACGTAGGGGCGGAAGCCGACGCCCTGGACGATGCCGGTAATGCGGAGGTGGCGCTGTATCTCACTGCCCGCATGCAATGTCCTGGAATTAAGGGTTTCGGATTCCACGGCTTCCTGGATTACGCGTTGTTCCATCCGGTCTACTCGCTACGTACTCACCGAAATACGGTGATATTCCAGTACAGCCTTACATAGGTGGAGAAACTCATCCAGCGAAAGGTCACTCTTCGAGTCATTTGTTCGCCAGGAACAAATCTTGAAATCTGCTGGACCGATGCCGTCTCCTACATGGTCAACCGTTGGGAGCAATGCGAATTGCTGCTTGTAAGCCCTGCCATGAGTCCTTGATTCATCGTTGTCATATCTGCTGATTTGAGCCTCCCTCTGTTTTTCGTCTTCCAACCCAACGGCATTATGCCGCCAATTTCTCTTCATGCTGAGCGCTGATCCAGTCCTCCAGGTACTTCGCCGGCGAGGCGTAGCCGAGCGTGGAATG
>Ga0233425_10005122_pt1 | contig 21133 bp, 24 predicted proteins | sample Watercolumn_Towu_2_FD_181712 | JGI IMG/M metagenome (GOLD analysis project Ga0233425, IMG submission 181712) | Freshwater microbial communities from Lake Towuti, South Sulawesi, Indonesia - Watercolumn_Towuti2014_140_MG | ecosystem: Environmental > Aquatic > Freshwater > Lake | place...
AATATCGTGTGATGTACATCGGAGGTATCCGCAGGCGTGCGAGCATGGTGGTGCCTGCGGTAATGGGGAGCCTCCTTCTGAAGGAGAAGGTAGCAGATTTCTACAGAAAGTCAAGCAGGAGGCTCGGGATCTGCCTGTCTGTAACTTCACCAGAGCCTGGGCCTAACGCAGGACCACCGGACTTTGGTGACCCACTGTTGTACGTCGGACAACATGCAAGCCCATGCGGGTGTGGACAGACACCGGCTGTGGCTCTTCCAGGAACACCGCTTCTATGTGCTCCTGCAGGCTCGACGAGTCTGCCGCGGTCAGAGAGAAACTAATCGGAATCGTGAGCGAGGAATCTGGGAAAGCTGCCCATTGCAGGGTCGCTGATCGATCCGTGCTTCCCAGCGCATAGGGGGAAGAAGCGTCGAAAATCTTCCCTTTTTGACTCGAATAGGCAACTTTGAGCTTGTATGGACGATGCTGAAGCTTGAGGTAGAGGTGAAGATCGACCTGCAATGCTGTATCCTTCCGTGATGTCGAAATAACCCTCTCGACGCTGATCCAGGGTGAAGAGGGAGCGGGGAGGGCCTGAACGAACTCGGCTTTCGTGTCGGAGCCAACGAGCAATGTATCTTTGCCTGCAAATGAGAGCCTGGTCCCGGAAAGGTACTCGGGACTCCGAACAACGAGCGTCCCCCGCGTGGAATCGACATCGTATTGCTGCCCAACCCAGATCGAGGGTCTCCATTCCTTTGAATAGGATTCACGCGAAGCAAGCACGCCGACAGTCAGAAGGAACATCACCGCAACGGCAAACCCGATCGACCGGCCTTTCCAGCGGCTTAGCCACAACAGGTCCGTCTTCGCATCAAAATAGACTGCTGCGAATCCGAGAAGGAAGGGGAATGCCCAGACAGAAAAGAAAAGAACATATCCGATGACCATTATCGCGTTGATGAGGGGCGTAATCTCGGGTTGAGAGTGCGCGAATCGTCCGATGAACTCCACCACCTCGGTGAAAAACAACCGGAACATGAAATGCGGCGAGAGGAGCCAGAAGAGAGCCTTCAAAATTGGTTGCCGGACGAGCATGGCGAGACTGAGAAGAAAGAGCGCCACGGCTGGATAGAAGGCGAGCTTCGCCGAGAGCAGAGCTGAAATTCCGATGAAGACCACAAGGAAGATGACTGCCCGCAGAAAGTACGGATAGCCGTCGTGTCGAAGCCCGAGCCGCTTCGAAAGATGGAGCGAAACCCAGATCCCGATGCAGGCTCCGAAAAAAGCGAGAACGTAATAGCCGTTGATATCACTCATCCACGGATAGCGAACCCCTTTGATCGCAGCGACGATGTTCTCGGAAAGCCATACGCATGTCTGGATGATCAGCATGAGAAGGAACAACTTCAGGCCGGGGATTCTAGGTTTCGGGACACCTTCATAGAATATACGCCGTTTGCGGATCGTCACGAGAGCCAGCACGCCGACAACAAGAGCAACAACCGTGAATACTCTCAGTACCCAGAGCGGAACGAATACGGGAAATGTCGCAACTTCGTACAGGAAATAATTGCCGGTTTTCTGTTCGGGGACTCCAGCATCGAATCGTTCCACGAGCTTGTAGACCAAATCGCCGGACCGTTTCAAGCCGCTGACCTTGAAGTTTTCAAAGTTGTCCTGCGGCGTGTGAATGGGGTCGCGGGCGTCAGACGTGAAATCGATTGCCGGGATTCCTTTTTGCAGGAACGGCTCATGGTCCGAACCGACGCCCCCACTCGGCATGGCCCCCATGAAGACGAAGAAGTCCGTCGGGAAGTGAAGTCCGGTGTATCCCAGCTTCGAGAACTCCTCATACGAGGCCCGCACGAGCCACTCGGGCGCACTCCCTTTGTCGAAATCGAGGGTGGGGAAGAGAAGGGGAGCACCATTTGCCATGTCGACCTGCAGCATGAGAGCGACACGATCGAGGTCCGGATAGTTCTCGACGAAGAAGCGGGAGCCTTGAAGCCCTGATTCCTCTCCGCCGAAAAGCGCAAATACGATCGTCGACTCATTCGCCCGCGTGGAAAGAGCGCGGGCCAGCTCTATAACGACCGCACAACCTGAACCGTCATCGTTCGCACCCGGAATGTCCGGATCTGCGGAATCCATGTGAGCCCCGAGCACGATAATACGTTCGCTTTTCCCCCGCAAGACGCCGACGGCGACATTGCTTTGGGTATTTGTAGGAGTGCCCCCAAGATAGCCGGGGTATTCCTTGATCGGCATGAGATAGGTCTCCACCATGCCGAACTCCCTGAATTTCCGTAATGCGAATTCGGCAACCCTCCGTTCGTTCGGCGATCCCATCGGCCGACCGCCTATGTCAACGGCGATTGTGCGCAGGTATGCAGCAGCGCTGTCGGTGGAGAAGGGGGTCTGCGCCTGGCTTGTGCAGATTCCGCCGAACACTATGATCAAGAGCAATCCTCTAATCGATTTCACGCCCGGTCCTGAATGTTAGTGGTAGATGATATCAGGTTTGAATGACTGCCTGCGATTCTCATCGAACAACGCCATTCGCTTGTCCGCTAAGTTCTTCGAAATCCCCAATCCCCAATCCGAAATCATTTCCCTCCCAGATACTTCCTGAAGAAAGCCACAATCCTATCTTCGTATTCACTTCCTCCGACATTCAACAGATCGGTATGATCACCGCGATGGACCAGCAGAAGCTCTTTGGGCTGGTTGGCGTTCTCGTACAACACCTTTGAATACTCGGTTCGAATGCGGGTATCGTCTGTGCCGTGAATGAAGAAGATTGGCTTGTGCACGTGATGTACGGCGTGAATGGGAGAAACGTAACGCGCCTTGAATCCGGCCAGCTTCTGCGAGCGGCTCATCGCAAGGTTACGCAAGAAATGCCAGGGGAGTTTCATGATGCGTTTCTGGTAGTCGACGACAATGGTCCGAAGGTCTGTGAAACTGGCTTCGGCGACGATGGCCTCTATCCGGTGATCGATCGAAGCAGCTTGCAGGGCGACGGCCGCCCCCATGGATGTCCCGAAGACGCCGATCTTTCCGATTTGAAGATCGGACCGGCTCTCCAGGTAGTCAATGATGATTGAGAGATCGTGCTTCTCGTAGAAACCGTAGGTACAGTAGGTGCCCTCGCTCAAACCATGCCGGCGGGAGTCGTAGAGGAAGACGTTAAATCCCTTCTCATGGAAGAGCTTTGCATATGGAACACCGGCAATCCTGCAATCCCCGACACCGTGCAGAAAAATGATCGTTCCCGAGGTAGTCCCCTCGAGCGGCACCATCCAGCATCGAAGTCTGAATCCCTCGCGAGTCAGCAAAACAAGGTCTTCCTGCGGAAGGCCCGCATCGCGCGGCTCAAGAAGATCAGTGAAGGTGTTGTACCACTCGCGGGTTCGCAAGTGAGGTTGAAGAATGAGGAGCGGCCCAAAAACAAAGACGATGGCGGCTGCAGCAATAAGAAAAAGCAGCGCTACGAGGAGGAGCGCCAGTAGAATGGACATGCGCCGAAGGCCTCATGCTCTCGAGAGGAGCCTGCTGGGTTCGAAAGTAATATATGAAGGGGGGGACTTTGATGCAAGGTGACGCCGGATTTTGATGTCAGCCGATTTCATCGTACTTTCGTCCGGTGTTCGTAACGGAACGCGGAGCGACCATGCGATCGAATCTCAACATTGCGCTTGTGCACGATTGGCTGACCGGCATGCGTGGTGGGGAAAAAGTACTCGAGGTGTTGTGCGAGCTCTTCCCCAATGCACCGTTGTACACGCTCCTTCACAACAAAGGATCAGTGAGTCCGTCGATTGAGCGACATCGCATCCTTACCTCCTTCGTCGATCGGCTGCCGATGAAGTCAACGCGGTACCGCAACTACCTCCCGCTTTTTCCGGCGGCCGTCGGGTCGATGGATTTCTCGGGGTATGATCTGATTGTCTCGACGAGTCACGCCGTTGCCAAAGGAGCTACACCTCCTCCGGGGGCTCTGCACATCTGCTATTGTCACACACCCATGCGGTATGTATGGGAATTGTATGACGAGTATTTTGGACCCGGCAAAGCGGGAATTCTCACGCGCGCGGCGATGAGTGTCATTGCTCCACGGCTGCGGACCTGGGATATCCGCTCGAGTGATCGGGTACATCACTTCGTCGCAAACTCGCGCAACGTGGCCGGCCGCATCCATCAATACTACCGCCGTCCGGCGGATGTCATCTATCCGCCGGTGAGTACAGAGCAGTTCGCTGCCTCGGAAAAGGACGACGGGTACTATCTCGTCGTGAGCGCTCTCGTGCCGTACAAGCGTGTCGATCTTGCCATCCACGCGGTCAAGGAACTCGGTGAGCGCCTGATCATAGTGGGAACGGGTCCGGAAACGCAAAAGCTGAAGGCTCTCGCCGGCCGGAATGTAGAGTTCCTGGGCTGGAAATCGGACGACGAGCTGGCTCGTCTCTACGCGGGCTGCCGCGCGTTGATATTCCCGGGCATCGAGGACTTCGGGATCGTCCCACTCGAAGCCATGGCAAGCGGAAAGCCGGTTGTCGCCTTCGGGGCTGGAGGTGCATTGGAAACGGTTGTTGAAAATCCGGATTCTCCGACAGGTGTCTTCTTCAGAGATCAGAGTGTCGATTCGTTGAAAGACGCTCTCCGGAAACTCCCGACGATGCGGTTCGATCCTCACAGCATCCGCAGGCACGCGATGCGCTTCGATAGAAGCATCTTTAAAGAGAATATCCGCAGGTTTATTGAAGAGAAGTCAGCCAGACTCTAAGACCCATTCCTCTCACCGGCTCAATGCAACCAGAGTCAAAGATCCACGCCCGCTTCTCGATTCGCACAAGTCATTATTCTTTTGACTTTTCAGCCCAATTTGCGTAAATTGACAGTCCGGTTTCGAATTTCTGCCCCGATTTATCCCGTTTTTTGCCCCATTCCAGGATCTGGGATTTCCTCAGCAATGGTGCTTTGGGATGTATGTCCAGGTCGGGACATGCCTAACTCGCGTGGAGTGCAGCGGACAGATGTCGGGAGCGCAGCATCATAAATCAAAGAAGGCGCGGTATGATCTGGTACTGGTACCTCGCGATGATGCTGGACAGTCAAAATCCATTCGATTCGCGCCCTGGCAGATCTACCTGGGACTCGGCGGGTCGGTTGTCGTCATCATCGTCGCGGTTCTTGCGCTTCTCGTTTACACGCCGGTAGGAGTTCTCATCCCGCTCGAGAATCCTGCTCTCGTCAACCGGTACAGCAGGGATCTTGTTTCAATGAATCAGCGGGTAACGGTTCTGATGGAACAGCTTCTGGAACTTCGCGAATACAATGTGAAGCTCCGGAAGGCGCTCGGCGAAAAAGTAATCGCGACAGATTCTGGCGTCGCTGTGGTGGGAAGTCCCAGAAGTGAAAGGCAGGAGGGACGACAGGTTGTTCCCGGAGAACGGAACCCCGCTCCCATACAGCGAACAGAGCCGCCACGTGCATCGTTCGCGGCTGCAACAACGGCGATGACGCAGGTCAATCGCCAGGTGGCATTCCCCGCGGTGATGCCGGCGGCAGGTTACCTGACTCGGGGATTCGATGAATCGCAGCGTCACTACGGACTTGATATTGCAGGCAGCACCGGATCGCTCGTCCGGGCTTCCGCCGATGGATATGTAGTCTTTGCAGGATGGACGAGCGACGACGGCAACCAGATCATTCTTTCCCATCCTGGCGGTTTCTTGACGTTTTACAAACATAATCAGTCCCTGCTCGTGCCGGCGAATGCGACGGTGAAGCGGGGGGAACCGATCGCTCTCTTGGGTTCCTCGGGCGAAACGAGTGCAGGTCCTCACGTCCACTTTGAAGTGTGGAAAGACGGCGTGCCAATAGACCCGGCCGACGTCATTCTCAATTTCAATTTCTAGAAGGAGCTCTGGCTCTGAAATCTGATCCGGTCAAAGAACTCAACCTGATTGGCCCGGGAACGGTTGTCGAGGGCAAAATCCGAAGTCAGGGCAATGTTCGAATCGACGGAAAAGTCACGGGTGAAATTACGGCAAGCGAGAGCCTCGCGGTCGGTGTCACGGGAGAGATCGATGGAAATGTCTCCGCCAAGAACGTGACGATCGGCGGCAAAGTGAGGGGCTCCATTATCGCGACGGAGAAGATTGTGTTTGAGGGAAAGGCCGTAATCAAGGGAGATGTCCGGGCATCCAAGCTTGTCATCGATGAGGGTTGTCTGTTCGACGGCAAGGTCGTGATGACCGAGAAGGCGCAGATTTACGAAGCGCGCCACTAACCTCCGCATCCCAGCGAGAGAACATTCCATGTCGCCGGAACCCACGTCGCCCGGTCCGAACGACTCCGGGCATCGGGATGAACCGGTCCCTGGTGTCGCAAACGCGCTCAGGGAAGTAGCGCCATATCTGACGCTTGGAATACAGCTGGCCGCAGCGGTGATTGTGTTCTTTCTGATCGGATGGTGGCTTGACACGCGCCAGGGGACCTCACCGCTCTTCATGTTGGTTGGCATCCTGATCGGTTTCGTTGGAGGCATGATCAAGTTTCTCAAATCGATATCAGAGTTGATCAAGAAGAACTGATCGGCGGCAGGGGCCACGTGAAAATCGATTGGATCTATTTGCGGCTGATTCTCTATTGCGCACTGGGGGTGATCGGGCTCGTAATCGTCCCGCTGGCCCTCTATGCCAATCAGGAGGTTGTTCGTAGTGTCGTGGCCAGCGGGGCAGCAAGTTTGTTCCATCTGCTCGCTGGATACGCGCTTATTGAGTGGGGATTCGACAAGTCGAATACCACGTTTCTCAAGATCATCCTGGGTGGTACGCTGGCAAGAATGGTCGTGCTGGTCGGAGTCGTGTTTGTCCTGATCAGAATCTACCAGTTCCACACGATGTCACTCATGATCTCCTTTCTTGCGTACTATGTGTTGAATCTTGTTCTTGAAATCCATCTTCTTCAGAAAAAAGTAGCGTTAAAGCGGTAGTAGAATCTGATGATCGAACCTACTTCGGCAGATACGACCCATCATGGTGCCACAACCGTGGCCGACACCGCGCTGGCGTCCGCGTCACATGGAGCGGCCCAGCACGGCGAGAAGTTCGAATTCGGCAACTTGCTGGATCACATGAAGAACTCACGTTCGATTGAATTCCCCGGGGGACACTTCGAGCTTCCGCAATTTCAGCCGATCCACATCGGAGCTCTCACGGTCGATCTGTCGCCGACGAAACATGTATTCTTCATGCTTGTCGCGGCACTGCTGATTGCCGTGCTCGCAATCTATGCTGCACGGAAGAACCGCAAGGGTCCGGTTCCGAGGGGCGTTGGCAATCTGTTCGAGATCTTCGTTCTGTTTATCCGGGATGAAATCGCCCTGCCGAACATGGGGCCGGGCGGACTGAAATATCTTCCATACCTTCTTACGACGTTCTTTTTCATTCTCGCGATGAACCTTCTGGGTCTCATCCCGTATGGCGCCACGTCCACGTCGAACATCTCCGTGACCGCGGCTCTGGCGTTCATCGCGTTCATCATGATTCAGGTTGCAGCCATCAGAGCTCAGGGTGTGAGGCATTATCTCGCGCATCTCACCGGGGGAGTGCATTGGTCGTTGTGGCCGATTATGATTCCTGTGGAAATTCTCGGCCTGTTCACGAAGCCCTTCGCGCTCTGTATGCGTCTCTTTGCCAACATGAACGGTGGGCATATCGTGCTGCTGGCTCTTGTCGGCATCATCCTGCTGTTCCGCTCGGCTGTGATTGCTCCTCTGCCTGTGCTCTTCAGCGCCGGCGTGATGATCCTTGAACTGTTTGTGGCGTTTCTGCAGGCATACATTTTCATCATGTTGACATCGCTCTTCATGGGCTTCGGCATGCAGACGGAGCACTCGGAAGAGCATGCTGAACACTCACATGAATAAATTGAAATAACCAGATCCAACAGCACGAAGTACTTAACAGGAGGACTACATACAATGGAAGCATCTGCTCTCGGATACCTATCTGCTGGAATCGGTGCCGGTCTCGTCGTCATCGGTGCGGCATTCGGAATCGGCAAGCTCGCAGCTGCCACGATGGAAGCCACTGGTCGGCAACCGGAAGTCGCGGGTCAAGTTCGTACAGCAATGATCATCGCAGCGGCGTTGATCGAAGGCGCAACGTTCTTCGGTCTGGCGATCTGCATCATTCTTGCATCCAAGTAACCAAGGACCATAACCAATGTTTGAAATCAACCCGGGGTTGATGGTCTGGACGGTGATCACGTTTGTGGTGCTTCTCCTCGTCCTGTCGAAGTTTGCCTGGAAACCGTTGTTGAAATCGTTGCAGGATCGCGAGGACAACATCCGCCAGGCACTCAATCAGGCTGAGCAAGCGCGCGCTGACGCAGCTGAGTTGCTGAAGCAGAACGCTGCAAACCTTGCACGTGCGGAGGAGGAATACCAGAAGATCATTCGGGAAGGCAAGGCGTTCGCCGAGAAGTTGAAAGACGAGGTGGTGGCGAAAGCGCATTCCCAGGCTCAGCGGGAAATCCAGCAGGCAAAACTCGAGATTCAGCGTGATGTGGACGCGGCTCGTCAACAGCTGCGTACGGAAATCGCCGACCTTGCAGTACAGGCCGCAGGGAAGATCCTTGATGAATCGCTGGATGCCCCGAAGCACAAGAAGATCGTCGACAATTTTCTAAACCAGCTCCCGAACTCCTAATATCACCGGAAGCAGCGATCGATTCGGATGTCATTGAGATTGCGGGAATTCCCGCCATCGACTGCGGAACGATTGGCTGACCAGTGATCGGATGTAGTCTATGAGCGTTTATCGTGTCGCGCGGCGCTATGCAGAGGCCGCGTACGGACTTGCAGAGGAACAGAAGCAGGGTGAGCGCTTTGCAGCTGACCTTGCGATCGTTCAGGAAACGATCCGAAGCTCACGAGAGTTTCTGGCATTCCTGAAAAGTCCGGTCATTTCAAGGGACCGAAAGCGGTCTGCGTTCTCGGAAATCTTCAAAACCCGTTTGTCCGCCTTCTCGTTCGGTTTTCTGAACCTACTTGTGGAAAAGGGGCGAGAGGATCTGCTCGGCGATATCGTCGGCGAGTTCTTCAAGCTCCGGGACGATCGTCAGGGCATCCTGACGCTTGAGGTGCGGGCAGCTTCTGAAATGAACGACGATCAGCAGAAAGCCATCGTGAAGCGGTTTGAATCTCTGACTGGAAAGAGAATCCGGCCGGCTTTCAGCATCGATAAGCAGCTCAAGGGCGGCTTTGTGGCCCGCATCGGGGACACGGTGTACGATGGAAGCCTCCTCCGGCAACTCGAACTTCTCCGGGAGCGCTTTGCCGAAGGTGTGGCCGGCAACTAGAACGTGTGTACGGAAATATCAGTATTGAACTAAAGGAAAAAGTATGGCAGAAGTCAGACCTGATGAAGTCTCCGCAATCCTGCGGAAACAGCTCTCCGGTTTCGAGAAAGAAGTCGATGTCTATGATGTGGGTACCGTCCTCTCTGTGGGAGACGGTATCGCGCGCGTCTACGGACTCTCGAAAGTCATGGCCAGTGAGCTTGTCGAATTCCCGCACGAAGTCTTCGGGATGGTGTTGAACGTCGAAGAGGACAACGTCGGATGCGTCCTATTCGGCGAGAGCACGTTCGTCAAGGAGGGAGACATCGTCAAGCGGACGAAGCGCCTGGCTTCGATGCCCGTGGGCGACCAGATGCTCGGCCGCGTCATTACCCCGCTTGGAGAGCCGCTCGACGGGAAGGGTCCGATCAAGTCGGAGAAGTTCCTTCCGCTGGAACGCAAGGCGCTCGGCGTCATACAGCGCCAGCCCGTGAAAGAGCCTCTGCAGACAGGTCTGAAGGCAGTGGACGGTATGATCCCCATCGGCCGTGGCCAGCGCGAGCTGATCATCGGCGATCGTCAGACGGGAAAGACGGCCGTCGCCCTCGACGCGATTATCAATCAAAAGTATACGCACTCGGAAAAGGCGAAGAAGGAAGGCATCAAGCCTGTCTTCTGCATCTATGTCGCGGTCGGTCAGAAAGGCTCGACCCTGGCGCAGGTGGTCCGAAAGCTTGAGGAATATGGCGCCATGGAATATACCACCGTGGTGCAGGCGACTGCCAGCGACCCTGCTCCGTTGCAGTTCATTGCGCCGTATGCAGGGGCTACACTTGGAGAGTACTTCCGCGATAGCGGACGCCACGCTCTCGTTATCTACGATGATCTTTCGAAGCATGCACAGGCGTATCGCCAGATGTCGCTTCTGCTCCGCCGTCCTCCCGGCCGCGAAGCGTATCCCGGCGACGTGTTCTATCTCCACTCCCGCTTGCTGGAGCGTGCGTCCAAACTCAGCGATGATCTCGGCGGCGGCAGCCTCACAGCGCTCCCGATCATCGAAACGCAGGCCGGAGACGTTTCGGCGTATATCCCAACCAACGTTATCTCGATCACAGACGGTCAGATCTATCTCGAATCGAGCCTGTTCAACTCCGGCATCCGACCTGCTATCAACGTCGGTATTTCCGTTTCACGTGTCGGCGGCAACGCGCAGATCAAAGCGCTGCGGAAGGTCGCGGGAAGGCTCCGTCTCGAACTTGCGCAGTATCGTGACCTCGAGGCATTCGCGAAGTTCGGTTCGGATCTCGACAAAGCGACGCAGCAACAGTTGCGCCGCGGTTCTCGCCTCGTCGAGCTGTTGAAACAGGGTCAATATGTGCCGATGCCAGTCGAAAAGCAGATCGTCGGTGTCTTTGCGGGCACAAACGGCTATCTCGATGCCGTACCCATCCATGACGTGCAGCGCTACGAGCGGGAGATGCACGAGTTCATCGAGATGAAATCCGCCGACGTGTATGATACGATCACGGGCACGAAGGACCTCTCTGATGTCACCGTGGCCAGGCTACATGAGCTCCTGAAGGAGTTCAGCAGCAGGTTCAAGCCATCCTCGAAAGCAAACTAGACGAGCGGCCCCGGCGGGGCGGCACGTGAGAACGCATGGCGACTCTACGCGAAATACGAAGACGAATTACCGGTGTCAAGAACACTCAGAAGATTACGAAGGCGATGAAAATGATCGCTGCGGCGAGGCTCCGTCGCGCTCAGGAAGCGATCATCTCAACCCGCCCGTATTCACGAAAACTGGGTGAGCTTCTCCGCCACCTCGTAACGAAGACGGATCCATCGCTCAATCCGCTCCTAGTTGCACGGGAAGTGAAGGTGGTGCTGCTGGTGGTTGTGACCGGCGATCGCGGCCTCTGCGGTTCGTTCAACAGTAACCTGATCAAGTCAGCGGTCCAGCATCTTCAGTCACAGGAGGGTGTTGATGTAAAGTTGCTGACGATCGGAAGGAAAGGATCCGAGTACTTCGCGAAGAGAAACTACAACGTCGTGGCGAAGCACAGTGGGATCTTCCAGGCCCTTGATTTCCAGCACGCCCGGTCAATTGTGGATGAGATTACACGGGGATATCTTGAGGGCGATTTCGACCGGGTCGACGTGATCTACAATGAGTTCAAATCCGTGCTGCAGCAGCGAGTGGTCATGGAGCAGCTCCTCCCCATTCCTCCTGAAGAGACGAAACCTTCCAATGATCTGCACGCCCTCTCGCAGGTCGACTATATCTACGAGCCCTCAAGCGAGGGAATTGTCAACGCGCTGATCCCCCGTCATCTCAATTTCCAGTTATGGCGTGTGTTGCTCGAATCGAATGCCGCAGCGCAGGGTGCTCAGATGACGGCCATGGACAATGCGACCGAAAACGCCTCAGAGCTGATAAGGGATCTTACACTGAAATTCAATAATGCCCGTCAGGCCTCGATTACCAAGGAACTGCTGGAAGTGGTAAGCGGAGCCGAAGCTCTGACCCAGGCTGGATAGCATCCTTTCCCTTTTCCGGATCGGCTGGATTGAAGGCGGAACGCCTTGCTCTGACGTGACAAGTCGCGGAGCACCACCGGTTCTAGGCCATTTCAGCGCGAAATGGCTTGCTCGGTGAAGGTTTTTTCGGTACCTTATAAGCCCAAGATTTTGAGACATACGGCTTCCGAAATCTCAATTTGTGGGGAGATTTCGGAAGTTTTGTTCTTGAGCAGGGGGTCAGTTTCGATGTTTGAAAGCCTGAGTCAGAAGCTAGAAACGGTCTTCAAGAAGCTGCGCGGTGAAGGCAGAATCACTGAAGCAAATGTAGCCGAAAACCTCCGTGAGGTCAGGCGTGTTCTTTTAGATGCGGATGTCAATTACAAGGTCGCCAAGCAATTCATCGACGATGTTCAGAAACGGGCTCTTGGCCAGGAAGTCCTGAACAGCATCACCCCCGGCCAGCAGATAGTCAAGATCATCTTTGATGAGATGGTCAAGCTCCTGGGTGAGTCGAAGGCGGAGATCAGGACATCCCAGACGCCCCCGACGGTGGTGCTCATCGCTGGTCTGCAGGGCTCCGGTAAAACGACATTCTCGGCAAAGCTCGCGCGCTATCTGCGCAGCAAAGGAAGCAATCCGCTTCTCGTTGCTGCGGACGTTCATCGCCCTGCAGCGATCGATCAGCTCATCACTCTCGGCAAACAGCTGGATATCCCGGTCTACACCGAGCGTGGACAGAGCGCTGTCAGGATAGCCTCCGATTCCATTGAATACGCCCGGAAGAACGTCCGTGATACGGTCATTATCGATACAGCCGGCCGTCTGCACGTTGATGAAGAGATGATGCAGGAGGTGGCTTCGATCAAGGAATCGACGAAGCCGCATGAAATCCTCTTCGTTGTGGACGCGATGACGGGTCAGGATGCCGTCAATACCGCCAAGGCGTTCCATGACAGGCTGAGTTTTGACGGTGTCGTGCTCACCAAGCTCGATGGCGACAGCAGGGGCGGTGCCGCACTGTCGATACGGGCTGTTGTTCAGACGCCGATCAAGTTTATCGGGATCGGCGAGAAGCTCGACGCTCTCGAGCCGTTCCATCCGGATCGGATTGCCTCGCGCATCCTCGGTATGGGTGACATTGTCACCCTGGTCGAGAAGGCGCAGGAGCAGTTCGACGAGGCAAAGGCGAACAAGCTCGAAGAGAAGCTGCGCAAGTCGCAGCTGACGCTGGAAGATTTTCTCGAGCAGCTGCGTGAAGTAAAGAAGATGGGTCCCCTGAGCCAGGTGCTCGGGATGTTGCCCGGCATGAACAAAATGCCGAGCGACGTTAAGGTGGATGAGAACGCTCTGGTCAGGATCGAAGCGATGATTCAATCGATGACGCCGGAAGAGCGTACCCGGCCTTCGATTATCAACGGCAGTCGCCGCCGAAGAATCGCCCTCGGCAGCGGAACGACAGTACAGGAAGTGAATCGTTTGCTGAAGCAGTTTGATGAAATGCAGCGAATGATGAAGCGGCTGTCCAAAGGTACCATGCGGCGGACGATGCAGGGAATGCGTTTCCCGCCCCGGTGATCGGACGGCGCATCTGCGTGGATGTTGTGAACTGAATAGCACAAACTTCAAACTCAATACTTCGAGGAGTCATACGGTGGTCAAGTTACGCTTGCGAAGAGCAGGTAAGAAAAAATACCCGATCTACAAGATCGTGGCAGCGGATATCCGCTCTCCCCGCGATGGACGGTTCATCGAAGCGGTGGGGCAGTACAATCCGAACCTCAATCCCGTCCTGCTGACGGTGAAAGAAGAGCGCGTGTTCCACTGGCTCAGGAAAGGCGCACAGCCTACGGATACCGTGCGCTCGCTCTTGCAGCGGAACGGCGCCTGGCTGCGCTGGACGCTGACGAAGCGCGGAGTCGATGAGACCAAGAAGCAGGCGATTCTCGAGCGCTGGCAGATGCAGCAAGCTGAGCGCGGTTCGCGCGATGCCGATCGCAAAGCCCGGCGCGCTGAGAAGAAGAAAAAGGCAGCCGCAAAGCCTGCCGAGACCGCCGCAGCCGCGGAACCGGCGCCACAACCGGCCGCTTAAGGTTCTGCGTGGGACGCTTGGTGTCCCTGACGACGAAGTCGACGAAATTTCTTCCCATGAAGGTGTGAGGGTGAGTGGTGCGAGGTAGCAGCCCAAGGGCTCAGTCCTTAACGCAGGAGGTGGATCATGAAGGAATTCGTGGAATACCTTGCAAGGCATCTCGTGGACAAATCCGAAGCAGTGACCGTCGAGCTCGAAGAGAAGGAAGATAAAACCATCTTCAAGCTCAAGGTCGACCAGGCTGATGTAGGAAAGTTGATCGGAAAGAAGGGGCGGACGGCATCAGCCTTCAGAGTGCTTCTCAGGGCCGTGGCAGCAAAAGAGGGAAAGAAAGCTGTTCTCGATATCATAGGGTGAACTACCTGCCCTGTCCCAGGAATCACCACACTATCGGTTGATGATCGCCGTCGGGAAAATCAGCAAGAGCGTAGGCCTCAAGGGCGAAGTGAGAGTCACCCTGCTCACGGATTCTCCCGCTCGCTTCCAGACGCTCAAAGCGGTGTGGCTCGGCAGAGATGAGGCAACTGCCACGCAATACAAGATTCATTCTATCAGGGTTTCTCCTGCGGCCGTTTGCATGCAGGTGGAGAGGGTTCACAACCGGTCAGAGGCCGACGCTTTGCGAGGCCAGTTTGTTTTCGTTGCAGACAAGGATGGGGTTAAACCCAGGAGGGGATCTTACTTCATCCACGAAATTGTTGGTATGACGGTCGTCGACGAAACCGGAGCGACGATCGGCACGGTGCAGGATGTGATGCAGCTGCCTGCAAATGATGTCTGGGTGGTTGCTTCGGGGGAGAAGGAAATTCTCATCCCCGCAGTCAAGGCGGTTGTCAGATCAGTCGATGTCGGGCGAAGAACAATCGTGATCCGCCCGATGGAAGGAATGCTGGACTGATGCGAATCGATATCGTGACAGGACTCCCCAAGCTTCTCGAGAGTCCGCTTCAGGAAAGCATCATCCGGAGGGGACAGGAAAAGGGGAAGGTCGAAATCGTCGTTCACGACCTTCGGGAGTTCACGCACGACAAGCACAACACAATCGATGATGCACCGTACGGCGGCGGCGCCGGGATGGTGCTGAAGCCCGAACCGGTGTTTGAATGCGTTGAAAGTCTCCAGGCGCAGCGGTCGTATGACGAGATCATTTTTCTTACCGCTGATGGCGAGAAATTCACTCAGGTTGTCGCAAACGAACTCTCGCTAAAAAAGAATCTGATCCTCATCTGCGGTCATTACAAGGGGATCGATGATAGGATCCGGAAGGCCCTGGTCACCCGTGAGTTGTCGATTGGTGACTATGTGCTGACCGGAGGAGAGCTGGCGGCGGCGATCGTGGTCGATGCCGTTGCGCGGCTGGTGCCCGGCGTTTTGAATGACAGTGAATCGGCGTTGAGTGATTCGTTTCAGGACGGTCTCCTTGGTGCACCACAGTATACGCGGCCTCCTGAGTTTCGGGGGATGAAAGTGCCCGATGTCCTCCTCTCGGGCGATCACAAGCAGATCGAGGAGTGGCGGCAGCAACAACGATCCGAACGCACAAAGTCGCGTCGATCGGATCTTCTGAACGAAAAAAGTTAGCACAGTACTGTTACTAGTCTGGAGAAGGTACCATGGATAAGCTGAAACTCATCGAGGCAACGCAACTCAAGTCGGACAGACCGGCCTTCAATCCTGGAGACACCATCAACGTCCACGTACGCGTGGTGGAAGGTGACAAGGAACGTATCCAGCAGTTCCAGGGGGTCGTGATCGGCAAGAGAGGCGGCGGACTCAATACGACATTCACCGTCAGGAAGATCTCCGACGGCGTCGGTGTCGAGCGCATTTTCCCGTTGCACTCGCCCCGCATCGCGAAGATCGAAAAAGTGAAAGATGGAAAAGTCCGGCGTGCGAAGCTCTACTACCTGCGGAAACTTGCTGCGAAACAAGTGACGCAGAAGACCAGTGCCTGAGAGCGGCCCGCATCTCGTCGGAGTGCCTGAGGCCTCGTATCTCAAACCTCTGACCTTCGGCCTCCCCATCTCTTCCGGCGGGCTCCAGCTTCATGTCGATGTCCCGGCTCAACTCGCTTTGAAGCTTCAACAGCGCACCGAACCGCTTCGGTGCGCTTTTTTGTCTCCCATCGATTACGCCCGGCACGGCGGGGACTATCTGATCGCTCCCGGGGCCTGCGTGGCGTCCTCAGGGTGTTCAAACACCGTCAAGCTCTATGTCAACCCTTCGGTCAGAAGGATAGACCGCATTGCTGTCGATCTCCGCGTGACGTCTGAAATCATCCTGGCAAAGATCCTCCTTGCCGAGAAATTCCCCAACCTGACTCCGGATGCCCGGAAGCTGCAGTTCATCCCGATGCTCGCGGGCCGGGATGAGATGCTCCGGAAAGCCGACGCAGCGCTGGTGGTCAGCTTTCACCCCGAACTTCCCCAACCAAACGAGCCGTTCTCACTCGATCTTGCCGACGAATGGAGTGATCTCACGGGATTTCCCTACGTGCATGGGTTCTGGGTTGGGCACGATGATCCCGAATCTGAGCAGGTTGCCAGGGCCCTTGTGCGGACAAAAGAAACCGGAGTCACCCACCTGGAGCAGATCGCTCAGATTCTCAGTCAAGAACGCGGTCTGAGCCTTGGCGACTGCAAGCACTATCTTGCCGGATTTCAATACGAGTTTGGCGAAGTCGAACAGCAAGGTCTCTCCGAGTTCATCCAGATCGCATACTACCATGGTGTTCTGCCCGACGTTCCCGATCTCAATTTCTTCGAGATCGAGCCCCCGCCCCCTCCGACAGTTCAGTGATCGTCCCGCGGGAGCTCGGCCGAAGCCCGCCTGCATTGAAATTCCACTTTTTTTGGGTACATTTCGTCTCAACGAAGGAATTCAAGTGCTCAAATCGCTCCTTATCAAGAACTATGCTCTCATCGAAGAGGTCGAGGTCGAATTCGAGAGCGGGCTGAATATTATTACAGGTGAGACGGGTGCCGGAAAGTCCATTCTCATCGACGCCCTCGGACTGGTTCTGGGGGAGCGTGCAAATTCTGATGTTATCAGAAAGGGCGCCGACAAGGCGGTCGTTGAATCCGTTTTCGGAATCTCATCGAACAGCCGGGTCAGGGGCCTCCTCCGTCAGCAGGATCTTGAGCTCAATGGCGATCTGATTCTCCGAAGGGAGATTTCCGCCAAAGGACACAACCGCTGCTTTATCAACGACACGCCCGTCTCTCTCACCGTACTTCAGGCGGTTGGGGATCTCCTGGTTGACCTCCACGGCCAGCACGATCACCAGTCACTTCTCCGCACCGAAACTCACATCGATCTCTTGGACGATTTTGGCGGACTCGCCGGCCTCAGAGAAGAATATCGGGCATCCCACGGAAGGATGACCTCGCTGTTCTCTGAGCTCGAAGATCTGCAGGCAAAGGAACGATCGCTGCGCGAGCGGAAAGATCTGTACGAATTTCAAATTCAGGAAATCGATGCGCTTGGACCTCAGCCGGGTGAAGAAGAAGCGCTGGAGACAGAGCTGCGAATCCTCGAAAACTCGGAAAAACTCTTTGAGTCGACGGCGGCCCTTCATCAGCTCCTGTATGAGGGTGAGCAGGCAGTGTATGATCAGGTCGTCCTTGCCCGTAATCAACTGGAGGACCTGGCGCGTATCGACGGCTCGTTTGAGGACATCAAAAACGAATGCGCTTCTGCCGTTGCAATCATCAGCGAGTTGTCAAAGTTCATTCAGTCCTACAATTCAAAAATCGAGTTCAATCCCGAGCGATTGGAACAGATCAGGGACAGGCTGGGAAAACTCGCGCTGTTGAAAAAGAAATATGGCGGCTCTATCGACGCTGTGATCACGCACCGGGAGAAGGTCGGCCAGGAGTTCGCGCTCGCCGAGAATTTCGAAGCGGAAATTGAGAAGCTCCGCGGCCGGATCGAAGCGGAACGCCGCGTGTGCTCGGCTGCTGCCCAAAGACTCTCGGCGAAGCGGCGGGATCATGTCGGCAAGATCAACAATTCTGTAGTCGCGGAGCTGGCAAAGCTGGGAATTTCCAGTGCCCGATTTGATGTAGCGATCGAGAACCGTGTTATAGGGAAATCAAATGGGTCGCCCCAGACCGGCCGGGCATATGTCAAGATGGGGCGTGAGTTCTATGAAGCGACTCCAACGGGAATCGACTCTGTAGAATTTCATCTATCGACGAATCTCGGCGAAGAATTGAAACCGCTCGTGAAGGTAGCATCCGGAGGTGAAATCTCCCGTGTGATGCTTGCCCTCAAGACGATTCTTGCAAAATCGGAGCGGCTCCCGCTTTTGATTTTTGATGAAATCGATGTCGGTGTCAGCGGGCGCATTGCCGCAGCGGTTGGCAAGAGCATCAAGAGCCTCTCCCAGTTTCACCAGGTCATCGCCATCACGCATTTGCCGCAAATCGCGGGGCTTGCGGACACGCATTTCGTCGTTGAAAAAATTGAGCGTGACAAACGAACACGGACGCGGCTCCGGAAGCTTGAACTGGATGAACGCGTGAAAGAGGTCGCGAAACTGATGAGTGGTTCTCAGGTAACGGATTCAGGCCTCAAGAGCGCCCGGGAGCTGATGGGCCTTTCAAAACGCTAGATCGCTCCGGCGATCAAGGATTTCCAACACACAGGCACCTATGGCACTTCATATCTACAATACGCTGAAACGTGAGAAGGAAGAGTTCAAACCCATTCACGAAGGGCGGGTAGGAGTCTATGTATGCGGGCCCACGGTCTACGGACATTCTCACCTGGGTCATGCAAAGAGCTACGTCTCGTTTGACATGATTGTCCGGTACCTCAGGCACTCAGGATACAAAGTTCTGTACGTCCAGAACATCACGGATGTCGGTCACCTGACCGACGATGCCGATGAGGGCGAGGACAAGATCGAGAAGCTGTCCCGCGTGGATCGCGTTCATCCAATGCAGATTGCGGAGATGTACACGAAAAGCTACTTCGAAGACATGGATGCCATGGGCCTTGTCCGCCCCGACATATCGCCCCGTGCCTCCGGTCATATTCTCGAGCAGGTGGAGATCGTGGAGCAGCTCATTGAGAAGGGCTTCGCCTACGTCGTGAATGGTTCCGTGTACTTCGATGTGTCCAAATTCGCCGGTTACGGCAAGCTCTCCGGCCGGAGCTTTGAGGAAATGGAGGCGGGGGCAAGGATCGAGGTCAACCCGGAGAAACGCCACCCGGCCGATTTCGCCCTTTGGAAGAAGGCTGAACCGGGCCACATCATGCAGTGGCCCAGCCCGTGGGGAAAAGGATTCCCCGGCTGGCACATCGAATGCTCGGCGATGTCGATGAAATATCTCGGGCAGAGCTTCGATATCCATGGCGGTGGATTGGAGAACCAATTCCCTCATCATGAGTGCGAGATTGCGCAGAGCGAGTGCTCCACGGGTCAACCGTTTGTGAAGTACTGGATTCACAACAACATGGTGACCGCGAACGGGCAGAAGATGGGGAAGTCCCTCGGGAACTCGGTGAATCTCAAAGATGCATTCAAGAAGTACGATCCTCTGGTTATCCGGTTCTTCATCCTCCAGAGTCACTATCGAAGCACCCTGGACTTCAGCGACGAGGCAGTGCTTGGTGCGAAAACCGGACTGGAGAAGCTGCTGAATACTGTTCGGAACCTCCGCGAAGAACAGGCAAAGGGAACTGCCAGCGGTGAAGGGGTCACAGAGGCCGCGATCGATCTCGAATCGTACAGGCATCGGATTGTGTCTGCGATGGATGACGATTTCAACTCCCCGCAGGCAATAGCAGTGCTGTTCGACCTCTCGCGCGAGACGAACGCTCTGTTGAACCTTGACACGAAGGTGAGTGCCTCCTCGCTTGGCAGGATTCTCGACTTCATGAACGAATACGGCGGAAGTCTCCTTGGCATTCTTCCAGTGGGCACTGCGGTAGTGTCGGGATCGGACACGAATCTGGAAGCGGATCTCCTTCAGCTGCTCGTTGACCTGCGGAAGGACGTCAGAACACAGAAACTCTGGGGGCTTTCTGACAGCATCCGCGACGGATTGAAGAAGCTTGGAATCACGATCGAGGACCGCAAAGACGGTACCGTCTGGCGGAAAGGTTGAATCACTTGAGAGCGAGGTGGATGGTGAGAACGAATTTGTTTCGGTTGCTCTGTGTGATGCTGGTTTCAGTGCCTGTGCTCGGCCAAAGCAATTCGGGTACGGCCGCAAGCATCGAGCCAACGATGATTATCGATCGGCCCACGGCAGGAATGCTCCATAGAGGTAACTACTACCTCTACTCGAATTTCTTCGAGCATGGCGGCGTTCTCTTTGGTGTATCCGTCGGACTTCTCGATCGATTCAATTTTGGAATCTCATACGGTGGTACGAATATTCTTGGGAAACAGAAACCTGAAATGAATCCGTACCCCGGTGTAAACATCAGGCTTCGCATTCTCGAAGAGAGCTCGGCCACCCCGGCGGTGGCGATCGGCTTCGACTGGCAGGGACGGGGCCCCTATGACGACAACTTCAAGCGGTATTTGGTGAAATCCCCCGGCTTCTATGCTGTCGCCAGTCAGAACTATGCCGTCGCGGGCAATCTGAGCCTTCATGGCGGCGTGAACATCTCCACTGAGCGCGGAGACGGGGACAAAGATCTGGATGCATTCGTGGGGGCGGAGAAATCTCTGGGTCAGGAAATCTCGATCCTTGCCGAATACGACTTTGGTTTGAATGACAACAGTGCGGACGCGTTCGGAAGGGACAGAGGAAGGGGTTACCTGAACATCGGATTTCGATGGAGCTGGGGAAAAGGACTGGTGCTTGGGGTCGACATGAAGGACATTCTTAAGAATCAGGGCGATATTTCGCTGGGAAACCGCACGATTCAGATCGAATATGTAGGCTCATTCTGATGTTCAGTTCCGTAGACAGCACGGAATTTCGGTGTCGACAAAAATGTATACATGGCTGGTTGCAAGGCCCGAAAAGCCCTGATTTCTCAGCAAGATCAGGGCTTTTTCGCGGTCCTGGATGGCACTGATATTGCGGCATTCGACCAGATAACCTGGCAAAAAGGGCAAGACAATGAAACCATCAGTCAAGTTCGCAATGTTGCTCCTCGCTGCAATTTCCACGGCGATATTCTTCTCCGGCTGCTACACGCAGCTGGCGACACGAGATGACG
>Ga0233425_10005123_pt1 | contig 21131 bp, 23 predicted proteins | sample Watercolumn_Towu_2_FD_181712 | JGI IMG/M metagenome (GOLD analysis project Ga0233425, IMG submission 181712) | Freshwater microbial communities from Lake Towuti, South Sulawesi, Indonesia - Watercolumn_Towuti2014_140_MG | ecosystem: Environmental > Aquatic > Freshwater > Lake | place...
CGAGGAAAAGGTCTGCAGCCGGGTCATCCAGGTTGACAACCGCTGCCTTCTCAACCGCTTTGGTGGAACCGACGCCCAGCGTTTCGAACAGAGACAGCTTGGCGTTCCGGTACGCCTCCATGGTGCCGTGAAAATCGAGATGGTCCTGTGTCAGGTTCGTAAAGACAGCCACATCGAACTCGCAGCCATCAACGCGATGCAGGGCCAAAGCATGGGACGAGACCTCCATGACCACACTGTCGGCGTGCAGATGCGCCATCCGTTCGAGGAGCGCCTGCAGATCGCAGGATTCCGGTGTTGTCCGCGCCGCCTCTATCTCCAACCCATCGCAGCGATATCCGATCGTGCCGATCAGACCGACCCGACGGCCCGCGCGCCGCAGCACCGACTCGATCAGGTAGGTGGTGGTGGTCTTGCCGTTGGTCCCGGTTACCCCCGCTATGGAAAGGGTTCGCGAGGGATAGCCGTAGAATCGACACGCCACCGCGGCGAGATCCTGTCTGGCGCTCGCCACCTTCACTACCGTCCCGCCCCGCAGCGCCGCCTCCGGCAGGTCGGTTCGCTCTACCAGAACGGCAACGGCGCCTGCTGCCCAGGCGGCCTGAATAAACTCGTGGCCATCTCGCTTGAACCCTCCGATACATACGAATAGATCACCGGGGCCGACCCGCCTGGAATCGTACCGGATCGCCCGGATCTCCACATCGATAGACCCGCAGAGAACCCGGTACTCGATCCCATTAATTAAGTCGGAAAGCTGCATGACGAACCTCTTCCGCCAACCGGAACGGCTCCTGGACGACCGGACTCTTCCTGAGATGCTTCAGCGACTCGCGAGCGATCTCTCTAAACGTCGGCGCCGCAATCGAACCGCCCCAACGGAGGGTAGCCGGCTCGTCGATAATAACAATGATGGCCAGTTGAGGATGCTCGACCGGAACAAACCCGACAAATGACGCCACCACTTTATTCCGCGAGTACCGGCCGGTGCTTCGCTCAACCTTTTGAGAGGTCCCGGTCTTCCCGGCCGTCTCGAATCCCTCCACAGCGGCGGCCTTTCCCGTCCCGTCCGTTACCACCCCCTTGAGAATGTTCGCAAGGGTTCTCGCGGTATCTTCTGAGATGACTCGTCTGACCGGCATCGGTACGTTCTCGCGGATCACTTTACCGTCCTCCGCGACGATCGATTTTGCTACGTACGGGCGAACGAGGTTGCCGCCGTTCGCAATAGCGCTCATCGCAGTCAACATCTGCAGCGGACTCACAGAGATCTCCTGCCCGATGGAGAGCGACGCAAGCGAGAGAGCCGACCACTCCTTCGGGCGCCTGATCAAACCGGGCGTCTCGCCCGGCAGATCGATCTTGGTCAGATTGCCGAACCCGAACCCGCTGATGTAATCGTAGTAGTGGCTCTTGCCCAGCCGCTGTCCGACCTTAATGGCTCCCACATTACTGGAGTGAGCCATCACTTCGGCAAACGTAAGGGTCTCAAACCGTTCGTGATCCCGAATCGTGACCCCGCCCACCTCAATGGCGCCCCCTTCAGCGTTGAACCGATCTTCCGGTCGCACAAGCCTCTCCTCCAGGGCCCCGGCCCCCACAATGGCCTTGAACGCCGATCCCGGCTCGTAGTAGTCAGCCACCGCCCGATTCCGACGCGCGAACGCCGACGCCTCGGAATACAGATTGGGATCAAACGTCGGATAATTGGCAAGCGCGAGGATCTCGCCGGTGAAAGGATCCATCACGATGGCGCTACCGCTGAGCGCGCCGGAGTGGGTGACCGCAGCTTCCAGTTCCCGCTCAGTGATATATTGGATTACCTCATCGATCGTCAGGTACAGATCCGCACCATGCGCCTCGTCCGCTTCCTCTCTGAATATCGGTCGGCGTTTGGCATCCTGTTGCCGCATGACCCATTGACGCTTACCGGCCAGGTACGCATCGTACTGCAGTTCAAGCCCTTCCAGCCCTTGATCGTCTGCCCCCACAAATCCTAACAGGTGGGCCGCCTGCTGTGCTTTCGGATAAAATCGCTTGCTCTGCACATCGGATCCGATCCCCTTCAGCATGAGGCGCTCCACCGCCTCCGCCTCCTCCGAAGAAGCTGCTCGTTTGATATAGACAAACGATTTCCCTGCGCGCAATCGATCAAGGATTTTTTCTGCAGGCAGTTTGAGCGCGGCGGACAGGGCTTGGGAGGCGCGCTCCGGATTTTCTACTTGGGACGGCCGGACAAAGATTGAAGAGGTCGCGAGACTGATAGCCAGCTCCCGACCGTTACGGTCGTAGATGGTTCCGCGCCGGGCGACCGATGGCACCCGCCGAGAGGTCTGCCCATCGGCAACCCTCACTAACTCCGAATACCGAAATACCTGGAGAGAAAACAGTTGGCCGGAAATAACCGTGAGGGCTGCCGTGAGCGAGCAGAACAGTATGATCACACGACGTCGCAACAGGCTGCGCTTCGCGGCCCCGGACGTGGTCGCTCCTTTGTCGGACGATTTTTCTCCACTACGACGCTGCATCCGTATACCGATCTTTTGAAGATTATTCGAGTACGATCACTTGACCGGCCTTGGGACTTGTGAGACCAAGCTGCCCACGCGCAATCTCCTCCACACGACGGAGCGACATAAGTCGCGCCACCTCAAGGCGCAGCTCTTTCTGCTGCTGGATAAGGGCGGCGCGCTCCCCCGCAAGGTATTCTACCTGATATCCCAAGCGAACGACCTGAATGTGCTGCCAGACGTAAAACAGGACCACGGCCAGAACAGCGCCTCCCAGTATGAGCGACTGGAGCAGATCGAAACGTCGAATTTGATCGACTCGTGGTTTCAGCAGACTGCTTGCCCGGTCTCGTCCGACCGACGTCCACGCGGCAATACTGTAACTCCTCATCACGCCCCCTCCTCTAGCACCGTTCCGCCGCCCGAAGCTTTGCGCTGCGCGCGCGCGGATTGGTCTCAATCTCCCGTTCCGTCGGCACAACCGGCCGTTTCGTCAGAAGACGGACACGCGGCGGCTCTGAACGTGCCCATCCTCGAAGCGTCTCCTTTACAATTCGATCCTCAAGAGAGTGAAAACTGATGATACAGATTCGCCCTCTGGTAGTCAGCCGCTCAACGGCTTGTTGCAGGCCGCGACGAAGCCTCGCCAGTTCATTGTTCACGGCAATCCGTAAGGCTTGGAAGGTTCGTGTCGCGACATGAATCCGCCGCGGCCAAGCCCGCCGCGGCACCGCCGCGGCCACCAGGCGCGCAAGCTGGGCCGTGGAGGTAAGCGGCCGCAAGAGCCGCTCTTGCACGATCCGAGCCGCGATTCGCCGAGCCCAACGCTCCTCGCCGTAGTCCTGCAGGAGGCTCACAAGTTCGCGCTCCGAGATCCCGGCCAGCAACTCTGCCGCCGACGTATCGTATCCCTGACGATCCATTCGCATGTCCAACGGCCCGTCCTTCATAAAGCTGAACCCCCTCGAGGCATCGTCCAGTTGGAATGATGAAAACCCGAGGTCGAACAACATACCATCGAATGGACCCCATCCGAGCTCGATGGCGATGGCGTCCAATGTCGCGAAATCGGCCTGGTGCAACTCGACGCGGTTTCCGAACCGTTCGAGGCGACTCCTGGCCAGGGCCAGGGTCTCAGCGTCGCGATCAATCCCGTACAGACGGCCAGCCGGCGCGCTCGCGATCAGGACGGCTTCCGCATGCCCTCCTAATCCCACGGTCGCATCGAGGTAGCGACCGTCCGACCGCGGCTGCAGAATAGCGACCGCCTCCTCCAACAGAACCGAGACGTGCTGTCCGCCACTGGTCACACCCTCCGTCCTTATATCCCTCGCACATCGCACTTCGCACCCCGCACCTCGCACCCATATCTCCTATACCCGGATTTCCAGTTCCGCCAGCTTGCCGGCATACTCCTCAGGGTCGCGCTCCTGTGCGCAAAAGGATGCCCAGCGCTCTCTATTCCAGATCTCGATCTTGTCCAGTACCCCGATGATCACAACATCACGACGCAGATCGGCCTTTTCTCTGAGTTGTGGAGGAATCAGGATTCGCCCCTGGCTGTCAACGGTCGATTCGACCGCATGAGCCGAGATAAGGCGAGCGTACTCTCGAAATTTCTTGTCCGAGTTCCCCTTACTCAGGAGATTTTGCTCGATCTGTTGCCACGTTTTGATCGGGTAGGCGACGATGCAGGCGTCAAAGAGGGGATCGACGAGGATCAGCTCACGCTCTCGCCTCCGCTTGAGAATCTCGCGGTGTCTGGCCGGGATGCTGAGCCGTCCCTTGTCGTCAATAGCGTGTTCGAAGCTTCCGCGGAACATGGGATCGCATCGCTTTTCTGTGGAAGTCTATACCATTTCATCCCACCTCATCCCACTGTGTCGCAACGATATTCTCCCCTGTTTGCCTTGTCAAGCAAAATGTGAACGATTTTTGGGTGGTGGGTAAGAATATGTATCGCTGGAAATCTACTTGCTTTGCAACGCAGAAGTGAGACGGTCAGGGAGCCGAAATCGGGAGATTATCAATGAGGCGCGTGTCGCCGAATCGCACGGCGAGCGCGATGAGAGCGGGGCCTTCAACGCGGTCAAGCGGCTGTAGCGTGTCCGGGTGACAGAGGGTCACATAATCGATCCGCGCCAATGGTTCAGTCTCGATCAGCCCACGCACTTCTTTGAGGATGGCTTTCGCGCTGCGCTCTCCGGCCCTGATTCGCTCTTTCGCGCGACCAAGCGATGCATGGAGGACAGATGCCGCCCGTCGCTCTTCAGGCGTCAACCGAATGTTTCGAGAGCTCATCGCGAGACCATCAGCCTCTCGTACTGTCGGCAATAGGACAACCTCGAGGTCCATATTGAGATCGGCAACCAGGCGCCGCACCACCGCCGATTGCTGGTAGTCCTTCTGTCCGAAGTAGGCCCGGTGCGGCCTGACGAGATTGAACAGCTTCGTGACGACCGTCGTCACGCCACGAAAGTGCCCAGGACGGGAGGCGCCGCACAACCCCTCAGTAAGCTCCGCCACGTCAACGTAGGTCTGGAAGCCCTTCGGATAGATCGCCTCCACGGACGGCACAAACACCAGATCGACCCCCACCCGTTCCGCCTGGGCCAGATCGCCATGCAGGTCTCGCGGATAGTTGTCGAAATCCTCACCCCGTCCAAACTGGATCGGATTCACGAAGATGCTGACCACGACGATGTCGTTATCTGCGCGGGCCCTCCGCATGAGCGAGATATGTCCCTCATGAAAGGCGCCCATCGTGGGGACAAATCCGATGGTCTTCCCTGCACGCCGAAGCGACATACACTGGTGCTGGATTGCGGACGGCTCATCGATCATCTGCACGGCGTCCCCTCACCTTAAGAACAGGGTATAGGGTGTAGGGTATAGAGTACGGGGTGGAACAGGGGGTGGGCGGCGGCGTGCGGCGCGTCGTCGATGGCAGGCGCAGCACGGATAGCGAAGCCGGCCGGCGCCGATTCGAGCCGGACAGGGACGTCCGGCGAGATTAAGCGAAGCACACCGCCGTCCACCCCTTCAACTTCGCACCATTCTTTCATAGCTCCAGCAGTGCTTGCTCGGTCTCCCGGTCGACGGAGTATGTGTGGGTCGACTCTGGGAATCGACATTCGATGACGTCCTGTCGGAAGCGGCTCACCGCGTCACCGATGACGCCGGCCAGATTAGCATACTGCTTTGCAAACCTCGGGACGAAGCGATCGAAGAGTCCAAGCAGATCGTGGAGTACCAGAACCTGACCGTCGCAGTGAGGTCCGGCGCCGATCCCGATGGTGGGAACCGTGACCCTGTTAGTGATGACCTTGGCAAGCGCGCCGGGAATCGCCTCAAGTACGATCGCGAAGGCCCCCGCCTTCTCAAGCGCCATGGCGTCCTCAAGGATACGGCGGGCGGCATCAAGCCCTTTCCCCTGAACCTTCAATCCTTCCTGTAAGACCGCCGTCTGTGGGGTCAGCCCAACATGTCCCATGACCGGAATCCCCGCGTCCACAATCGCCCTCACGCTTGGCAGTGAGGGCCACCCGCGTTCGACCTTCACCGCGTGGGCCAGGCCCTCTTTGATGAACCGTCCGGCGTTTCTGATCGCATCAGCCGGTTCGGCCTCGTACGACATGAACGGCATATCGACGATCACCATGGATCGCTTGGCGGCACGGGTCACCGCCTTGGTCATCATCAGCATCTCGTCCATGGTCACCGGAATTGTCGTCTCATACCCCAGGACGGTCATTCCGCCGGAGTCGCCCACCAGAATCACATCGATCCCGGCCCGATCAACCAGCAGTGCCATCGGATAGTCATAGGCCGTCAGCATAGTGATCTTCCGCCCTTCGCGCTTCATCTGCTGCAGGGTGGTCGCCCTGACCGCCTGACCGGTCATATCCATTCCTCGCCTCGGTCCTTACCCGCGGGAACCAAGCGGCACATAGTATTGGGTGCCCGGCCGTACCATCTCGATCTGTTTGACGAGGTCTTCAAAGTCCTCTTTATGTTTGACGAAGTCAATCTCATTGGTATTGACAACCAACAGGGGCGTCGCCGAATAGTGAAAAAAGAAATGGTTATAGGCTGCGTTTACATCCTCCAAATAGGACCGATCAATCGCGCGCTCGGACGCCCGAGCGCGCGATTGAATCCGTCGGATCAGGACATCGGTGCCGGCTTGCAGATACAGGACAAGGTCGGGCTTGACGACGCGGGTCTCCAGAAGCGGTTGCAAACGCTCGTAGAGGGCCAGCTCATTATCGTCGAGCGTCAGATAGGCGAAGATCTTATCCTTGACAAACAGATAGTCGCTGACCAGCGACTGCTTGAAGAGGTCGACCTGGGCAAGCTCCTGTTGTTGACGGAACCTGTTCAATAGATAATAAAGCTGGGTCTGAAAGGCGTACCGACGCATGTCGTTGTAGAACTGAGCGATAAATGGATTCTCATCGGGGCCTTCCAACAAGGTTCTGGCCTGCAGTCGTTCCGCCAGCAGCTCGGCCAGGCTCGTCTTGCCGACACCGATCGGACCCTCGACTACAACGTAACGAGGTTTGAGTGCACGGCCCGACACCTACGTATCCTCCGTTGATCCGACACGCCCGCCCGCCGGCGCCAATGACCTGACGAGCGATGGATCGTGAAGACAATCGAGCAACTGCCGCATGGTCACACCGAGAACAGGATGGTGGAGATCCGGATCAAGTTCGCACAGCGGAATCAGAACGAAACGTCGTTGATGCAGCCTCGGGTGGGGGAGGATAAGATCCGACCGCTCCACCACCTGTGAACCGACGAGCAATAAGTCGAGGTCGATACTCCGATCCACACCTTGCACTCGTTCAACGGCGCGGCCCATGCGCTGCTCGATCCGTTGCAATTCCACCAGCAACGCTCCCGGTGTAAGCGACGTCTGTACCGACACGACCCCGTTAACAAACGAGCCCCCGGAGGCGGGAGGAACCGGCGCGGTTTCATACAACGACGAAGCGCGTAGTATCGTAACCCCTGCAATCTCCGATATGGCCACGATCGCGGCTTGACAGTGCCGGATCCGGTCGCCCAGATTAGACCCGATCCCGATATACGCGCGATCGCTCATGCTCCAGGGGCTAGGGTGTAGAAAAATACAGGGTCCACTTCCGAGTCGGCCACTATTGAGGCTTCAGATTCGAGGCGGCAATCCGCTGCACCGCCTCCTTTATCCGGGAGACATCTACGGTCAGGGCCGCTCGAATGTACCCTTCACCGGACCGGCCAAACCCTGTTCCCGGCGTCATGACAATGCCGGCCTCGGACAGCAGCCTGGAGGCGAAGGAGGCGGACGTATGCCCATTCGGGACGCTAAACCAGACGTAGAAGGTCGCTTTCGGTTTCTCCACCGCAAACCCAAGTGCCGCCAAGCCATCCACGAGCGCATCGCGTCGCTCTTTGTAGACCGCCCTCATCGTCTCTACACACTCCTGCGGGCCGTTGAGTGCCACGATGCCGGCCTCCTGCACCGCCTGAAAGACTCCGGAGTCCAAGTTCGTCTTGATCCGACCAAGACCGGACAGTACCTCACGGCACCCTACCGCAAAGCCGATTCGCCACCCGGTCATATTATACGTCTTGGACAGGGAATGGTATTCGATGGCAACATCCTTCGCCCCCTCCACCGCCAGGAGGCTTTCCGGAAGGTAGCCGTCGTAAGCCATCTCTGAATAGGCCGCGTCGTGGCAGAGAATCAGCCCATGCCTGCGCGCAAAGGCAACTGCTTCCACAAAAAAGGCCAGGGATGCCACAGCGGCCGTCGGGTTATTGGGGTAGTTCAGAAACATGATCCGAGCCTTTTTCAACACCTCCGATGGAATCGCGTCAAGGTCAGGCAGGAACGATCGTTCCCGCGTGAGCGGCATACAGTATGGGATCCCATCCGCAAAGACGGTTCCGGCCTGATAGACCGGATAGCCAGGATCAGGAACCAGAACGACGTCCCCAGGATCGATAAACGCCAAGGGGATATGGCCGATCCCCTCTTTAGAGCCGATGAGGCTCAGAACCTCAGTCTCCGGATCAAGCGTTACGCCGAACCGTTTACTATACCAGCCAGCCACCGCTTGTCGAAAGCTGAGCATCCCTTCGTAGGAAGGGTACTGGTGGTGTCGCGGATCGGCCGACGCCTCCTGCATCCTGGCGACGATATGCGACGGTGTCGGCAGGTCAGGATCGCCGATTCCGAGGTTGATGATGTCCATCCCACGACGGATCGCATCTTGCTTCAAGCGGTCGATCTCAGCAAAGAGATACGGGGGCAGCTTCGACAGCCGCTGCGCCACGCTAAAGGGATTTCCCATACCTGTCTTCTCCTCTCAGATTCGTGATCTGCTATCAGTCGTCAGCCTTCAGCAACAACCGTATTGCTCAGTCGGCCGATCCCTTCCACCTCGATCTCGATCGTATCGCCGGGCCGCATCGGACCGATTCCAGACGGGGTACCGGTAGTGATAACATCGCCCGGATAGAGAGTCATAACCGAAGAGACAAAATGTATCAGGTGCGGCACCTCAAAGATCAGATTATTGATATTCGACTCCTGTCGAACCACACCGTTCAGGAGCGCCCGGATAGCAGCGTCGGAGAGATCCAGATCCGTCTCGACCCAGGGGCCGAACGGCGCAAAGGTGTCGAACGATTTGGCCCTGGTCCATTGGCCGTCCTTGCGCTGCAGGTCTCTGGCCGTCACATCGTTCACGCAGACATATCCCAGGATGTAACGATGCGCCCTCTCTATCGGCACAGCTCTCGCGGTCCGCTTCACGACGATTCCCAATTCCGCCTCGTAATCTACCCGGCTGCATGACTTGGGATGGATAATCCGGCCACGATGAGGAAGCGACGCGCTCGACGGCTTCAAAAAAATAATCGGCTCCTCGGGAGCTTCAAGCTTCAACTCCTCGGCATGATCGCGGTAGTTCAGGCCTACCCCCACAATCTTGGAGGGATCGGTCGGCGCAAGAAACCTGATCCGCTTGACCGAATGCGTCCGGTCGGTCACAGTAAACTTGCCGAAGACGTCGCCGTCGATCTCTCTGACGACGGAATCTTCGACTATACCGTACCGTATTTGCCTGCCGGCAATAAATCGCACAATCCGCATTGTATAAGCCTTCAGCAATCAGGGGTTCAGGCTGAAGGCTGAAGGCTGAAGTATCCTAACGGCCCTTCACCGCCCTCCTTCAGTCTATCCACCTTCAGCCTATTCACCTCAATCCCAGCACATCCTGCATATCGTACAGACCTGGCGGCCGGCCGATGACCCAACGGGCCGCGCGCTGCGCGCCGCGAGCAAAGTTGTCCCGAGTGTGAGCCCGGTGTGTGACCTCGATTCGCTCCCCCATGCCGTCAAAGATCACAGTATGGTCTCCGACCACCTCACCGGCCCGCAGCGCATGGATGGCGATCTCCTCTTTGCCGCGCGCGCCAACCATGCCCTTTCGACCGTAGACTCCTACTTTGTCCAGATCACGGCCCAGCGTCTCGGCGATCACATGTGCCATCTTCAACGCGGTTCCACTCGGGGCGTCCTTTTTGAGCCGGTGGTGGGTCTCCACAATCTCGATGTCGTACCCGTCTCCGAGAGCCCGGGCCACCTCAGCCAGAACTTTGAACACGAGATTGACTCCGACACTCATGTTGGGCGAGAACACACACGGAACCGCCAAGCTGTGCTGTTTAATCCCGCCAAGATCGGCAGCACTGAACCCGGTGGTCCCAACCACGACCGGCACCTTTGCCTGGGCGGCGATAGCCAGATGACTCAGGGTGGCCGCCGGCGCAGTAAAGTCGATCACCACCTGCCCCTCACCTATTACGGCACCCAGATCGCTGATAACCGGAACGCCCAACTTCCCGATCCCCGCCACCTCGCCGGCATCCTGCCCGATACTTGCGCTGTTCGGCTGTTCGACGGCCCCAACCAGGATAAAATCATCTGCCTCACGGATCATAGCGATGATTCGTCCGCCCATCCGCCCAGCCGCACCACAGACAATCGCGCGGATCATTGAGAGCCACCGGACGAGGCTGAAGGCACGTTCACGAGAGCAGACCGTAGGCCCGCATGGCGGCTTTAAGTCGGTTCAGGTTTGACTCGCTCATCGGGCAGAGCGGCAGGCGAAGCTCGCCGTCAATCATCCCCAGAAGCGCCATGGCGGTCTTGACCGGGATCGGATTGGTCTCATAGAACATCGCCTGACAGAGCGGGAAGAGCCTAAGGTGGATCTCTCTGGCGCGTTTCCAGTCGCCGCCCAGAAACGCATGGGTCAGATCAGCCACATCGCGGGGTACGATGTTGGCAACCACCGAGATCACGCCCCGCCCTCCCACCGCAAGGAGCGGCAATGTGAGCGTATCGTCTCCCGACAAAAACGAAAGCCTGTCCCCGCACAGGACGATGTCCCGGGTCATCTGTTCGAGGTTGCCGGTCGCCTCCTTCATGCCGACGATATACGGATGGTCGGCCAGCGCCTCCAGCGTCTCCGGCAGCATATTGATCCCCGTCCGCCCGGGGATGTTATAGAGGATCAACGGCAGCTCGGCCGCATCGGCAACGGCGCGGCAGTGCGCAATAAGACCGGCCTGTGTCGGCTTGTTGTAATAGGGAAGGACCAAAAGGGCGCCATCCGCTCCCGCCTGCTTGGCATAGCGTGTCAGGTCGATTGCTTCGGCCGTACTGTTCGAGCCGGTTCCGGCGACAACTGCAACGCGCCGATTGGCCGCCTCGATCGTCAACTCGATCACCCGTCGGTGTTCGTCATGGCTGAGCGTCGGGGACTCCCCTGTCGTCCCACATGGAACCAGGGCGTCGGTGCCGTTGTTGATGTGAAACTCCACCAACTCACGGAGCGTCGGCTCATCAACCCGTCCGTCTTTAAAGGGGGTGACTAGCGCCACCATCGAACCCTGAAACATCCGCTTCATGCAATCTCCCATCAGTACAGTTCTAAGTTTTCAGTTTTGAGTCAAGGACCTAAAACTCAGAACTAAAAACTGGAACTATTCTTTCAACGCATCTGCCATCAGCTCACCCTGATAGACCAGTCGGACCTCTCCTTCGAAAAAGACCTTCTGATAATCCGGCCCCGTTCCGGTAAACGATACCGTCAGAATCTCATCGCTCCTGACCCGTACGTGTACCGGGGACGAGACCAGTCCTAATGCGGCAGAGACCAGCGCCGAGGCGATCGTCCCCGTACCGCAGGCCAGCGTCTCATCTTCGACGCCTCGTTCATAGGTCCGGATGGCCAGCGTATGCCCGTCAAGGACCGTGACAAAATCGACATTAGTTCCCGCCGGTTGAAAGGCCGGATGAAACCGGATGGTGCGTCCCAGCGTTCGAACCGGGACCGTCTCCAGGTCCATGGCGAAGAGAATGGCATGCGGTACCCCTGTATTAATGCTATGGATCTCGTGCAGGTCGCCATCCGCCTCGATCGATTGGTGAAGGCGGATATCTCGTGGCTGACTGGTCTGCAGCTTGACCCTGGGTCCGTCCACCTGCGCCCGGATGATCCCGGCCAGTGTTTCAAAGGCCATATCGGGTCCGGCAATCCCCAGCATTTCGGCAAACTTGGCGACGCAGCGGCCGCCATTGCCGCACATCTCTGCCTCGCTGCCGTCGGCGTTCAGGATGCGCATCTGAAAATCGGCCACCGCTGAAGGCCCAACCAGGACCAGCCCATCGGCCCCGATCGAGATCCGCCGCCGGCAGAGGCGCTTGGCCAGCATTCTCGGCTCAATATCGAGCCGACCACCGCGGTTATCGATCATAATGAAATCGTTCCCGCTCCCGCTCATCTTCACAAAGCTCAGCTTGTCCATCATAAAACCAGGGTCTAGGGGTTAAGGTGTAGGGTGTGGGTGGAGGTGTGCGACGCGTCGTCGATGGCAGGCGAAGCATGGACAGCGCAGCCTGCCGGCGTCGATTCGAGCCGTACACGGATGTACGGCGAGATTAAGCAGAGCACGCCGCCGTCCACACCATAAACCATCTGCCTCGCACATCGCATGTTCATCTATAGCTCCTCTGGGAGCCGCTCATTGCGGACCAGATCCTCGTAACTTTCCCGCTCGCGGATCGTGAACCAGCGATCGCCCTTCACCAGGATCTCCGGCGGCCGGGGGCGGCTATTGTAATTGGATGACATCGTGTGACCGTAGGCGCCGGCGCTCATCACGACCAGCAGCTCCCCCGCCTCAGGGACCGGCATCGACCGCTCCTTGGCCAGAAAGTCGCCCGACTCGCAGACGGGCCCCACCACATCGGCCACCACCGTCTCCCCCCCTTTCTGACGCCCCGCGGGGAGGATGGAATGGAACGAACCGTACAGGCTTGGACGGACCAAGTCGTTCATCCCGGCATCGACCACAATAAAGTGCTTGGCGGGCGTGCGCTTGTTATACAGGACCTGCGTCACCAGTACCCCCGCATTCCCGACAATCACCCGCCCCGGCTCCAGCACGATGGTGCAGTCCAGATCCTTAATAACTGCAATCATGGCCTCCGCAAAGACTCGTGGCACCGGAGGATCTTCATCCTTATAGGTGATCCCGAGCCCGCCGCCGACATCCAGATACTTAATCGCAAAGCCATGATTCCGGAGCTCAGCGATCAGCCTGGCAATCTTCGCCAGACTATCGACAAACGGCGCGATCTCGGTGATCTGGGATCCGATATGTTGGTGGACTCCGACGACCTCGATGTGGCGCAGTTCCCTGGCGACCCGATACTCCTCCATCGCCAATGAGATATCGATGCCAAACTTGCTCTTCTTCAGTCCGGTGGAAATGTATGGATGCGTTTTCGGATCGACGTCCGGATTAATCCGAAGTGCCACCCGCGCTATCGTCCCCATAGCCGCAGCGACATCGTTCAGCAGGCGGAGTTCCTGGGGTGACTCCACGTTGAACATCAGGATATCGGACTTCAGAGCGAACCCCATCTCCTCGCGGGTCTTGCCTACCCCTGCGAACACGATCCGTCTGGGCGGGATACCGGCCCTCATGGCCCGATATAGCTCACCACCCGAGACGACATCGGCGCCGCCTCCAAGGTCAGCGAACAGCTTCAAGGTCGCGCCGTTCGAGTTCGCCTTCATCGCAAAACAGACCAGGTGGGGAATATCGGCAAACGCCTGGTCAAAGGTCCGGAAGTGGTGCGTGAGTGTCGCATGGCTGTACAGATAAAACGGGGTACCGACCGCCTGAGCGATCTGCTCGATCGGCAGCTCTTCACACATCAGTTGATCGCCGCGATACTGGAAATGATGCATGCAGCACCCTCCTGGTGAGTCGTTATCTGTCGGATTTTGGCACAGGGGGCGCGAGGAGTCAAAAGGAAAGTGGGAGAGAGGATCCCTGTCTGGACAAGGTGCAAGACCCGGTACCGGCACGATTCACGGCGCACCTTTACGCAGAGCCGGGCCGCAAACACTTCGAAGGAAAGACACATAATCTACGATGGAGCGATCTCTTCCTGGCGATCCTCCCGGCGCGATGTGAGTGAATAATCGTCTGCGCAGGTCGCGATGTTTCGCGGGGCCGACCTACTCAACTCGTTTGATCCGTCGGGTTGCGCTACGCTAACCCGACCTACGCAACTTACCCGCGCAGGACCCGGACCCGGACGGCCTTCGCACGGCCCCGATCATCCTGCCCAAGGTCAAACTCGACCGTGTCGTTTTCCCTCAGGGTGGCGCCCCCCTCCACGTCGCTGGCGTGGACGAACGCATCCTGCCCGCCATCGTCCCGCACGATAAATCCAAAGCGCTTCGTCACATTGAACCACTTCACTGTGCCTTTCATGCTTGCTCCCTCCTGTTGTCTCTGAGAGCTTACCGCCTCTCATCGCCCTGTCCCCACAGACAGGGATCCTTACCCCGCACCTCGCATCTCTTGCCGTGCTACACTTCGATCAGCTTCTCTCCTCCCGCTCCTTTCACTTCTCGACAACACCGATACGGCGCTTCTCCAGCTCCCCGATGCGATCCCGAAGCTCCGCCGCGCGCTCGAACTCGAGCCGCTTGGCCGCCGCGCGCATCGCCTTCTCCAACTGTTCGATGTAGGCCGGCAGCTCTTCTTGTGTGGTACGGCCGGCGTCCTCAATCTCGGGGGTCGCCTGAACGGTATAGTAGTCCTTCTCGCAGACGCTCGAGAGGACATCTGAGATCGACTTTTTGATACTTTCCGGCGTAATACCGTATTCGCGGTTATAGGCCATCTGACGCTCGCGTCGCCGCTCCGTCTCGTCGATCGCGCGCTTCATCGAATCGGTAACGACGTCGGCATACAGCACCACCCGTCCCTCGACGTTCCTGGCGGCGCGTCCGATGGTCTGAATGAGGGAACCGGTGGAGCGAAGGAACCCCTCCTTGTCGGCATCCAGGATGGCTACTAACGCCACCTCCGGAATATCCAGCCCTTCCCGCAACAGGTTGATCCCCACCAGCACATCGAACTTCCCCAACCTCAGCTCGCGGATGATCTCATTCCGCTCCAGCGTATCGATGTCGGAGTGCAGATAGCGGACCTTAATCCCGATCTCGGCGAGGTAGTCGGTCAGGTTCTCGGCCATCCGCTTGGTCAGCGTCGTAACCAGGACCCGATGACCCTTGGCGGTCACCGCCCGGACCTCGCCGATCAGGTCATCGATCTGTCCGTGAATCGGCCTGACCTGAATCTCAGGATCGATCAGACCGGTGGGGCGAATAATCTGCTCCACAATGTCTCCCTTGACCTTCGCCAACTCGTAGGGACCGGGCGTGGCCGAGACGTAGATCACCTGGTGCACGGCCCGCTCAAATTCCTCGAAAGTGAACGGTCGATTGTCTAGGGCGGACGGTAAGCGGAACCCGTACTCGACCAACGTCCCTTTGCGCGAGCGGTCGCCGTGATACATGCCGCGGATCTGCGGAATCGTCTGGTGGGACTCGTCGATGAACACCAGGGCATCCCTCGGCAGGTAGTCCATCAGCGTGGGGGGCGGCTCGCCCACGGCCCGACCCGACAGGTGGCGTGAGTAGTTTTCGATCCCCTTGCAACTCCCGACCTCCCGCATCATCTCCAGGTCGAAGGCGGTGCGCTGTTTCAGTCGCTGCGCCTCGAGCAACTTCCCGGTCTTTTCGAACGACGCCGCCTGCGCATTCAGCTCCTCGAGAATCGCCGCAAGGGCTGCCTCTCGCCGGTCGTGTGGGGTGACGTAATGCGTGGCCGGATAGATCGGCACCCGATAGAGCGCCTGGATCCGCTCGCCCGTCACCGGGTTGATCTCCCACAGCCCTTCAACCTCGTCGCCGAACAGCTCGACTCGAACTACTGTATCGGCGTAGGCAGGGTAGATCTCCACCACGTCTCCGCGAACCCTGAACGTCCCTCGGTGCAGATCGTAGTCGTTCCGCTGATACTGGATCTCCACCAGCTTCCGGAGCATCGCCTCCCGATTGCACACACCGCCCCGCTCCAGAAACACCATCATCCCATAATAGGCTTCCGGCGAACCCAGGCCGTAGATGCACGACACCGAGGCCACAATCACCGCATCACGGCGCTCGAGCAGCGACCGAGTGGCCGAATGGCGCAGTTTATCGATCTGATCATTGATCATCGAATCCTTCTCGATGAACGTATCGGTAACGGGCAGGTACGCTTCCGGCTGATAGTAATCGTAGTAGCTGACGAAGTATTCAACAGCGTTGTGCGGGAAAAATGCCTTGAACTCCTCGAAGAGCTGGGCCGCCAGGGTCTTGTTGTGGGCAATGATCAGCGTGGGGCGCTCGATCGCCGCGATCACGTTCGCCATGGTAAAGGTCTTACCGGAACCGGTGACCCCAAGCAGGACCTGGTGGGGCTTGCCCTGCAGGCACCCGTCGACCAGCTTACTGATCGCCTGGGGTTGATCGCCCTTTGGCTGGTAATCGCAGACGAGCTTGAAATTGGGCATGGGGAAGGTGGTCAGGAGAGGGAGCCCGACAGCTCCCCCCCAGCGCCACGGGGGAGGTACTTGCTCCAGGATCGGACCCCGTGCGGGGAATAGAACATAATGCCGAGGTACACGATAGAGACCGGTTTGGCAGGTTTGCGGAGCAGGCTCATGCTGGCCTCGTGCAGGGGCTTGCTCCCCTTCTTCACATTGCAGGCGCGGCAGGCGCTCACCACATTGTCCCAGACGGTCCGTCCGCCCAGCGACCGGGGGATCACATGGTCGATGGTCATCCGTTCGCCGCCGTTTCGACCGCAGTACTGACAGGTGTAGCCGTCCCGCTTGAGGATATTTTTTTTGTTAAAGGAGACCGCGGGAATGACAGGACGCTTCACATAGCGATGGAGGCGGATGACGGCCGGGATGACGACGGCAATCGAAGGGGAGCGGATGATGTGTAGACCGTCCTCGATCCGTTCGGCCTTTCCGGTGTACAGCAGAATGATGGCTCTTCGCGCGGTGCAGACGTGGAGGGGCTCGAACGAGTTATTCAATACCAATACTTTGTCAGTGTCCATCGAGTGGTTCTATGGGCTCACGGCTCCCGAATCCCCCTATGGTGGCATGATTTTTAGCATACACCAGAGACGTTGTCAACGCAAAGGAAAGGAAGCGAAATCTTAGATAGGACATATCCGCTTCCGAGAGCTCTCGACCGTTTTACCCGACGCGACTCCTACCGATACGTGATCTCCCGCCGGACCTTCCTTGTCGCCCCCCCTGGATCTCCATGAGGAACTCCTCGGCCGGCCGGCTCTTGCCGGCACGATATTCCTCATTGCTCTTGCGGATGTGCTCCCTCACAGTCGGGTCCTGCAGTTCGAGGTAATCCTCGAATTCGTCGATGTCCATAAGGCCGGCAATAGGGATGCCGTCCTTCTGGAGGATGACGTACTCCTTGTTCAGGTGGACCCGCTTCAAGAGGGCGCCAAGGCGGATGCGCGCCTCGGTCAGGGGAATGGTTGTGACCATCGATGGCGACTTGGCAAACGTTGCGACCTTTCGGCTCACGGCCCTCCTCCAATCAGCGTTAATGGACGTTAAGTAATTTCAGTATGACGACTTGGGCTGAGGCAGTCAAGAAGAGAAGGCGGAATATGTCACTGGCCTCGCAGGGTTTGCTGCCTCAGAAGGTCGAGGAGGATTCCTTCCCGTAGACCGCTGTCGCTGACCGTGAATTCATTGTAGCCGAGTACGTCCATAGCGCTCACGAGGAGCACGGTGCCGGCGACAATGACGTCCGCCCGTCCGGGTTCGACAGCAGGGGTCTCGCGCCGCGCGGCCAACGGCGTGGTCGCCAACACATGCAGCAGCTGCTGCGTTCGGGCCCTCGACAGGCGATGACCATTCACCCGAGGGGCGCGGTAGACGGACAGCCCCAAATCCATCGCCGCGAGGGTGGTTGGGGTTCCAGCAGTGGCGATGAGGGTCGCATCGTCGGGGTCGGGCAACTCGGCGCGCAGCCGCCCGATCCGCTCCGCAACAGCCTTTTCAACGGCCGCCAGCTCGCCCGGGGTCGGCGGATCGCTTTTCAGGTGCGCCTCGGTCAGCTTGACCACGCCCAGGCCGGTGCTCACAATCGCCTCAATGACCTCCCCCTTAGCCAAGATAAACTCGGTACTCCCACCCCCGATGTCCATGACCAGGACCCGCCCTGACCCGAGGCGGAGCCCATGCCGAACGCCGAGCAGGGTCAGCCGCGCCTCCTCGTGGCCGTCGATCACCCGGATACTGAGCCCGCTCTCACGGCGTGCCGCCTCAACAAACTCCTCGCGGTTATGTGCCTCCCGCACCGCACTGGTGGCCACCGCCGCCATGCGCAGCGGGTGAAACCGGCGAGTCGTCTCGACGAATCTGCTGAGGATCGCCAGACTGCGTCGCATCGCGGCCTCCTGCAGCCGCCGATCAGGCAGCAACCCTTCGCCGAGACGCGCAATCTCCTGCTCCTCGTGCAGGACGGTAAAGCGGTCGGCGCCTGCGGCGTCGGCGACAAGCAGGCGAAGAGTGTTGGTCCCGATATCGATGGCTGCGTAGACCGCCACTCACACCTCCGTACGGGAAGTGTCCGGTGCGGCGTGCAGCCTCCGAACCAGGTCGGCCTCGGGCCGAACCGTGATCGTCTTCTCCTGCGTCAGCAACACCGCGCCCGGCGCGGCGCCCTTCGGCTTCCTCAGGAATTTTCGCAGAACGTAGTCCACCGGCACCTTGACCTCCCCGCGCGCCCGGCTGTAGTAGGCCGCGAGTTGCGCCGCCTCACACAACGTTCTCGGCGGAGCCTGCTTCCCTTTCGCCAGGCGCACGACGACATGCGAGCCACGAATGCCCTGGGCGTGCAGCCAGAGATCGTGAGACTTGGCCAGCCGCCAGGTCAGATAATCATTGCTCGGCCCGTTTTTGCCGACCAGGATTGCCAGGCCATCCGAAGAGCGGAAGGCGCGCGGTTCCGGACCTTCGGCCCGCCGATCGTGCGGCGCTGCCGACTGCCGGGTCGGCCGGCGTCTCACGAGACGGGCCAAGGCCGCATCAACCTGCTGCAACTCATCCAAGTCGTTCGCCGTTTCTACCTGTTCGATCAGACCCCGTAGCCTACTGAGCCGCGTCGTCGTCTCCGTGAGACGCTTACCGACAATCTCAACGCCGCGTTTGGCCTTGCGGTGCAGGGCGAAGTAGCGCTGAGCATTCTCCTCAAGAGAGCAGGCGGGATCCAGTCCGATCCGCAGCAATGGCGCTTTGGGATCGGCGTAGTCTGTCAGCTCAACCGATTGTTGCCCACGCCGGATGTGAGCCCGATTGGCCAGCAGGAGCCGGCCTTTGCGGGCATGGAGCTCGCCGTCACCATAGAGCGCAGCCTCTTGCTCAAGCTTGGCCGTAAGCCGCTCCGCCGCGTCGATCTCGCTGCGCAGACGGTGCAGTAATTCGACTCGAAGCGTTCGAATCGCGTCAGTCTGCTCTCGACTTTCGTGATAGGCGGCAAGCGCCTCGCACATTGTGGAATAGGAGATCTGGCGATCGGCAGGAACCGTGACGAGCGGAAAGGCGGCGACGCCAACGGGTGCTCCGTCATCTCCCATGAGCAGTCGAGGTTCAAAGGACGCGGCGGCTACGCGGTCCATGAGCTCTCGAAACGGCTTCCACAGGGTATGCGCCTGCTCGTTGAGGGAAGCGACCGTCGAGAGGCTCGCGCGGGCCACCAGTTCCTCCGCCATTAGCGAGTTGAACCCTGTAAAGCTGGTCGCGAGCACGCGTGCCGCATTCATCCCTTCAGCGAGGCGCGCGCACACAACTTCGTGAAACTGCTCTTCTTCGATACACCTGGGATCGATACGGCCCTCATCAGAGGGGGGCCGATACGGCTCACCCGGTCCTGAAGTCTCACCCCGCGTTCTTCCGGAGGCCGAGCGAAGGCGGTCGATCACCGTCCCGGTGGCTCGATCGACGAGGACACAATTGCTCGCAGGTCCAAACATCTCCAGATACAGGGTCATGGCTGCCTCCGACAGCGAACTCCCTCGCATGTGGATCGCCATGATCCGGTCCAATCCCACCTGTTCAACCCCCTCAATCAGTGCTCCTTTTGTCTTTGAAGCCACAAGGTCTCCAAATCGTGACGAGAATACAGGGGGCCTGCGAGGCGGAGCCAACAACTCGATCCTCGGCGTACCAGGCATAACGGAAAGCAGGAGTCCACGCGATCCTCGTCCGTCATAAAAGACCAGCAGTAGGCTCCATCGATCGAGTTGTTGAGCGCGATTAATCTCGGCACCCGGAAGGATCGCTTGCAGTTCCTGAATGATTGCAGCCAGACAAAAGGCATCCATGACAGGCACTATACCGAAGGGCGTGTCGCCTGTAAAGGACGGCTCGGCCGAGACGGACGACAACGAAGAACACCTCCTTCCTAAAAATGTCAACAGGGGGGTTGACAAGTCGATAATAGGTGCATATACTCCTAATATGAGAAGTCAGCCCACACAGTCAGAGTTAGCCAAGTGTACCGAGTGCGCCTGCTTCAACATCCGTAAGGCCTCGCGGGCGGTCACGCAGCTCTACGACGAGATGCTCCAGTCGAGCGGCCTGCGGGTGACTCAGTTCACGCTGCTTGTCGTCCTCGCAAGGGCGGGTTCTATTACCATTACGCGCCTCGGTCAGAGGCTGGTCATGGACCGAACCACAATGACGCGCAACCTCAAGCCGTTAGCAAATCAGGGATTGATCACGATCGAGTCCGGTCAGGACCAGCGTACGAGGATCGTGACGCTGACAGCCTCCGGCCGAGAGGCGCTGGCAAAGGCCTTTCCGCTTTGGGAGAAGGCCCAAACACATGTCGTCGAACGGCTGGGTCGCAAACGCTGGAGCATCCTGCTGTCCGATTTGTCCGCCACGGTCACCCTGGCCCGTCTGGAGTAAGTTTTTTTATCATATAGGTGTATACACACTTATTTATGTGGCGAACTGAATAGTCGGTAAAGGAGGATCCCGTGGTGCAGCTTGACGACCCCCCAACCGTGAAACGTTTCTACGAGACCAACAACGACCGTAAACCTTAACTCGTTTCATTGCGGCAACAAAGGAGGTGAAAGCCAGCGGTCAAAACG
>Ga0233425_10005124_pt1 | contig 21129 bp, 6 predicted proteins | sample Watercolumn_Towu_2_FD_181712 | JGI IMG/M metagenome (GOLD analysis project Ga0233425, IMG submission 181712) | Freshwater microbial communities from Lake Towuti, South Sulawesi, Indonesia - Watercolumn_Towuti2014_140_MG | ecosystem: Environmental > Aquatic > Freshwater > Lake | place: Indonesia...
AAGCACCAATCCGCTCCGCCCCGACATCCCCGGTGGACGAAGAGGCCGGGGGATGGACACGACGGCCTACCGTGCGAGCTTGGCGAACTCCTCCGTGCCCCTCAGTAGGCCCTGGCCGTCAGACGCCCCGATGAAGACGACGTTCCTCTCGACGGCGAAGGGGCTCCAGACGAACTGCAGGAGGGCCTTGCCCGGCCCCGGGTACGCTTCGTCAACGGTCTGCTGAAGCAGCTCACTGGCCTGGAGCGCAGCCACGCCGAAGCCGCTGTGGCTGTTGCCCAGCATGATGAGGTGAGCGTCGGTCGTGTAGGCCTCGGGCAGCTGTGGGGGCAGCTGGAAGTTACCCACGTAGCTCTGCAGTCGGCCCCATGGGCGCGACCAGCGCCGGCGGAAGTCAGGCGCCGTGCGGGCGCGTCTGCCCTCAGCATTGAGAACGGTCACCTTCCACTGTTCGTCCACATACAGCAGCACGCCCGGCTCGTAGCACCGCTCCTGGTCCTGCCCCAGCCAGTCGGTGAGGCCATCGGCTGTCACCGTGACCACAGCGCCCGGCTGTCGCCAGGCGTCGTCAGCCAGCCGGTTGCCCTGGGCATCGACCACGACCGTTTCGTCGTCCGTCATGCCGGCCTGCAGCGTAGCGGTCACCTCCCCGGGCGCCTGCACCTCCCCTCCACCGACGGAGTACACGGTGGCATACGGGCTCCAGACTCGTGGATAGCGTACCTTGCGCAGCACTTCGGACTCACTCGCCACCGCGATCCCGATGCCCCGCTTCGCCAGATCCGCCGCCAGCGCGTCGCCGAAGCGACGCTGGCCTTCATTGCCGAGGGCGATGACCAGCTTCGGTTTCGCACGCAGGAAGTCGCGAATCTGCGGCTCGTCAAAGACGCGGACGGCGTCGGTGACGGGCCTCGCCTCCGCCGCGGTCGGCTCGAAGTCCAGGTGCACGCCAGCCCTCAGCTCCCCAACAGGGCTCTCGACGGTGATCGCGTACGGGCCCGCGGCCGCGTTCGCACCCACCGGGAAGCTCTCACGGTAGCTCCCCGAAGCATCCATGGCACGGTGCACGTGGTACGCTGTCTTGCCGCCGGGGGCGGTAACGGTGACCGTCAGCGGCCACGGCATCCTCACACCGTTGAGATGGGCGGTCACGTGCAAGGCGTTGCCCTGGGCTGACGCCCTTAGCTCAAGCCCCTTCGGTGAGCGCGGCGCGACGAGATACAGCTTCATCTCCCCGGTGGCGAAGGCGACGGTCTCAGGCTGTGTGGGATCGGCGAGCTTGCGCACGTGGCGCCAGTCGAGGCCCTCGATTGCATACACGGCCGCCCCGCGCGGGACGCCTTGCAGCCGGTAGGTCGTGATCGCCGGAGTGAAGTTGTAGCGTGGAAGCTTCGCGTCGTCCGACGCTTCAGGGCACTCCTCATGGCCGTTGAGGACCATATAGAGCGCACCCTTGCCGGCCAGGTGCTTCTCGATGACCAGGTCTACGTCATCGCCGACCACCACCGGCCGGGCCTTGGTCTGCGCGAGCAGCGCCTTCAGGGGCGGCACGGCCTCGCGCACGGGCTCGTTCTCGAGCTTCGTCGTCTCGAAGAGGCTCCTCTCGCGCTCCGTCTTCGCCGCTGCCGCATGGCGTTCGCGAATGAGCGTGCGCTGGCGGAACGTCTGCGTGTTCAGGTCGAGGTCGTGGACAACCGGGTCCGGCAGCGTCGCCGTCGTAGACCGATCAGCGATGAGGGTGCCCGATTTCCTGAAGTCCGCCAGGGCTCTCTGCACCGGTTCCGGCAGGTCGAACGTCTGCCCGTTGACGAACAGTGCCTTGTAGTTCCGCAGAATGCCCGGCGACACCAGGCCCTCGTCCACGATGTGGGTCGGGTAGCCGGCCCTCCGCAGGGCCTGGTGGAGGTCGATGAGCGGGCGCGCGTACGCCACACCCACCTCGTACGCGTTGCTCTCTAGCTCGCCCTCCGCCGGCTGCTCGTCGGGCGGCAGCGGCACCGTGAGCTTGACCGGCTCTCCGGCCTGCCTGGTCGACTCCAACGCCGCCATCGCCTTCTGGCGCATTGCCATCTCGGTACAGCTCCACAGGATGGCCACCTCGGCGCCGCGCGGCTCGAACTCCCGGAACAGCGGGCCGAGGCGAGCGGCCGGCTCGTTCACTGCAGCCAAGTCCTCCTGGGTCATGCCGCCCGTGTTCAGCCACCAGTTGCTCTCCAGCCCCGCCATGAGCATGGCGTTCATCAACAGGTGGTACAGCGGACGCTGCGGACCCCGCTCTCCTTCGAGTTGGCCGTTCATGGCGTGAGCGATTCCAGCCAACGGGTCGTGGGCCTTCTCCCAGTATAGCTGTCCCGTGACGGCCAGCGGCCCACCCCAGAAGTCGAAGAAGACGTGCGTGGTCACTTCATCGTTGATCTGCTGCGTAGGCGTGTCCGTGCCATCCATGATTGCGTGGAGGGCGTAGAGGTCCTGCCCGAAGGCGACGTCAGGCCAGACGGCCTTCAGGTCACGCTTCGCCTGCTCCATGCTCTCGCGCAGGATGCTCGTTCGCAGGCCCATGTACTGGAGCCAATCGGCGTCCGACTGGCCTGCGATGTCCGGCGTGTACTCCCAGCCGCGCGCCTCATACCACGCCTGCTCGTTCCAGTTGGGGAAGCCGCTGGCCATGCCGCCCGCCGGCGTGTCGCCCCAGGGCAGCCCCGGCTCGTCGATTGCCCCGACGGACACGATGTTCCGTCCGTAGCGTCGGAGCCGCTGCGCCGTGTGGAAGCTGAGCAGTCGCATGGCCCCGACCATGTCGTCGCTCACGTAGCTCTTCTCCGTGCCGAAGGGCTTGTGAGTGACATAGCCGGTCCAGTACATGTACACGAGCATCGGCAAGTCCAGCGCGATCGCGTGGTCGAAGGCGTCCATCCCGGCCGACCGCCGCCGTAGGTCCGGCGACGGCTGCCCGTCGGTATCCAGCAGTCCGAACGAGAACGCGTTGCCCACCAGGGCGTTCCCGGCCGCCTCTGGCATCTGCTCCGGGCCGACACTCGTCTGCGACAGCAGCATCGTCGAGGGGCGCACTCCGCTGGCGACGGTGAGCCCGGCGGCGTCCTCGCCATCGAGCCGGACGGCGTACCGACCGGGGGCCAACGAGAGAGGCGGCAGGACCACCGTGGTCGTGGAGCCGTCGCCCCTGACATCGAGCCGGACCGCTGAGGCGCCCTCTCCCCCGGGCTCGAACTCGATGGACGCGGCCTCGCCCCTGGCGAGCCCGGCGACGGCCAGTTCGACGGACTCGTCGCAGTAGAGGGCGTTCCGGTTCTGGGGCAGGACCAACTTCGCCGCGGTTCCGGGTGCGGCGGCCATCAGGGCGAGGGCCGCCGCCTGCCACGGGGCAAGCACGCTCGACGGCCTTGAGGTGATGGGTCTCATTGGGGGACCTCCGCCTTGCCGGCGAACCGCTTCAGTGTCTCGATCCCCTCTATCCGGTACCGGATCGACTTGCCGTAGTAGTCCTCTTCCGCATACACGTAGTGCCGCTTCAGCGTCGGGTGGCGGAACGCGTAGAGTCCCAGGGCGTGGTCGATCCAGCCGCTGACATACCCGCTGGGGCGGCCCGGCGACATCTCGCAGAGCATGAGACCGTCGTCCGTGTACATGGTCACCTTCGCGGTGTTGCCCTCGCCGGTGTACCAGAACGCGCCATCCGCGGCGATCGAGACGGCAGTGCGTGGCAAGACTCGGAGCCACCGACGCGCGCCATCGGCTCCGAAGCGGGCGACAGCCGTGCCTCCCATCCAGAACCACTTCATGTCGCGGTTGCCCTCGACCGTGCCCTGTACGTAGAGGTCGCCGTCCAGTGTCGTCTTCAGGTTGGTGGCCTGGAAGTGCCATGCCGAGGCGTCAGTGGGGACGACCGTGGTGGACCGAGCCCATTCGTACCGTGGACTCCCGTGCTCGTCGAACCCCAGGAGCGGGAACCGGATGATCGACCTTGTCACCTGGTCGCACAGCCACAGGTCGCCCTTCGCGTCAACCCACCAGCCGGGGCCGAGGGCGGACATGTGGTACCCGTCGTCGCCAAGGTGCGTCTCCCAGATCATCTCCTCTTCCTGCACGCGGCCGTCGCCGGAGGTGTCCTGCCACGAGTACTTCACCGCCTGCTTCCCCTCGCCCAGGTCGTCCACGCCCATCCAGCGCCCGCCAACCATGGCGCACTTCCGAACGCGCAACGCGTCGCCATCGCCCTCGATGGCCCACACGACGACGCCCATCCGGTGTCCGCCAAGCTCAAACAGGTAGTCCCGGCCGTTGGGCAGCGTGCGCCGAACGCCCTTCCCCGGCGACCAGTTGTAGGTGAACTCCCAGGCGCCCGTGCCATAGTCCACGCGGTACTGCCGGTCGTTGCTGATCAGCACGTCTGGGGTACGCTCGTCCACGAATGGGGCGGTGACGAAGTCGCTGGTGTAGCTGTGCCAGAGCTTGAGGTCGGGCGTGTAGCGCAGGATGCGCGCTGTTCCTGGGTCAGAGAGGGTGATCCGTCCCTGGCCATCCACGGCCAGGCCCTGCGGTCCGTCCCAGAACACCTCCGCCAGCACGCGCCCAGGCCCACCGGCCTTCCGACCGAAGCTGCGCACCTGGCGGGGAGCAGGGCCGGTCACGTCGTACTCGAGGACTCGCCCCGCGCCAAGCTCGGCGACGTAGAGGTGCCCATCGAGGCCGCCGAAGGTCGCCCCGTAGGGGTCCTCGAGGCCCGGTACCTGTCTCCCCGTCGGCCGGCCTTCCGGGGCGAACTCCGCGACTCGATGGCCCTCGAGGCAGACCCACAGGTTCCCGTCAGGCGCGACGCTCAGACCCATCGGCCTGTCCACGGGGAACTCGCTGAGCTTCGCCCCCGTCGCCTTGTCGTAGGCCTCGACGGTCGAGCGGAAGTGGTTGCCGACCCACACGCGCGTTGCGTCGCACGCCAGTCCGCGGATCGCGAACATGCGCCGGCTCGCCTCGGTGTCCAGCTGCTGATGCGGGACCCACGGCTGCTCCTTCACGTCGTTGACGACGATCACGTTGCCCTCGTTGGGCTGCGGCGGCTCGGAGCCGGCCGGGACGGGGAAGTCTGCCGGTTCACCTGTGCCGCAATCGAGGCGGCGAATCTGGTCGCTGATGAATCGGTTGCCGCCCTCCTCCCTGACGTTGCGGGCCAACCCGACGAACACGTACTCGCCGTCGGTCGCCACGACCTGGCCGTACCCTCCGGCGACGTTGCGGACGTAGTACTTGGGCACCCACTGCGTCTCGCCCTCAGCGCTGTACTTGACGATGTCAAAACCGGCCTCATCCCAGAAGGTGGTGGTGTAGTAGCTGCCCTCAGCGTCCACCGCGATGCTGCTGATGCCGGTTGGGACGTGGGTCTTGCCGTAGGGCGGGTCGCCCGAGTCGCCCACGGAACCGTCGTCCACGCCACGGATCTGGTGGGCGGTAGCACGCCACTCGTAGCCGCCCGGCGGCAGCCTGTCGCCCCCGTCGTCACGACCGTCCCAGTACAGGTCGCGCGGCCCCATGCGGGCCGGATAGTCGCGCAGCAACTCCCGCACCATCTGCCCGGACGCATCGAAGACCCCGACGCTGAGTCGACCCTCGAAGGGCATCTTGACGGTGGCCAGAGGCGCGCCGCGTCCGGCTGACTCCGCGTACAGCGCACCGACGGCGCGGATCACCCCAGCTTCCGGAGCGCGTCCCAGCCAGTCCGTTGCCGGCGCTTGCTGTCCAGCGAACTCGGCGGCCCACAGCCCCGCCATTGCGGCCGGCGACCAGACGCCCGTTGGCGGCGCGCTGAGCCGCAGGTCGCAGGCATCCGGCGCCACGAACAGAGGGTCACCCCATACGCTCTGCTCTTCCTGGCCGGTCAGCTCCCGCCAGTCCGCCAGCGTGCCCGCGTTGGCCTCCGTCCAGCGGGCGTCGGAGAGGTGCCCAATCACGCCGCCGACATGGAGGTTGTGGTCCGTGCGAAGTCCTCGGCTGCTCTCCCCGGTGACGCGCAGGCCCGTGCCGTTGTGTGCGACCACGTTGTTGAACACGACGACCCCGGGCGAGTCACTGACGGCGATGCCCACGTCGTTGCCGTGCAGCGTGTTGCTGACCGCGGTGCCGTTCTGCATCTGGTGGAACCAGATGCCGTGTCGCCCGTTGTGCGCGGCGATGCAGTTCTCCGCTCGCCCGCCGTCCTGCCGGTGGAAGAAGACGCCGTCCAGGTCGTTGTCGCGGAAGACGCACCGATCGGCGATCCCGCCCGGCGACTCGACGAACTCCACAGCATGCTCCGTCGTGTCGCGCACGTCGAAACCGACGAGCGTCACGTTGGGACGGCGGACAACAACGCGGCACCGCTCAGTCTGGCGCTCGCCGTCCTTCTCGCCGGGCTGTCCGCGCAGGATGACCCCGCCGACCTCCTCGGCCCGCAACACCGTGCGCTCCGAAGCATCGGGGTACCCTCCGATGTTCACCACCTCGTGGTACGTGCCGGAGGCTACCACGACCTCGTCTCCGGGCCTGGCGACCTGCGCGGCGCGCGCGATCGTCCTGAACGGCTGATCCTGGGTGCCCGGGCCTCCGTCGTCCCCGTCGGCGCTCACACGGTAGGTGGCGCCCGCGAGAGGACCGGCCAGGACAACCATCAGACAAGCGGCGAGAGCTGGACTCCGCATTGCGGTCATCTACAACCTCCCGGACCCTCATCCTGCCCGCGAGGCCGGGCTGAGGGAGACTTGGGCGTCAACAGAGGCAAGGCGACGTTCCCGGCATGCGCACTCAAGCTATTAGCCGGGAAGCGCCTCTTCACCTGGCATCGGCGCGGACGTCCGGCCGATGCAGCCCTGCCCCGAGAGACGAGTCCAGTTTCAGTGCTAGAGTGGGTGGGATCTGGACCGTCAGAAAGGGGCAAGGTTGATTAGCCAGAAGCGGCATACGCCGGAGGAGATCATCAAGAAGCTGAGGCGCGCGAGGGGTGTCGAGGTCGCCCTGCGACGAGAGTGCATACAGAACCCGGAGAACGCCCGTTCGCGGCTGTTACAAGCCCCAGAGTTCTGCTATGAGCCGAAATGCAGGATCGATCTGGTCTCGCATCACCCCCAAAGAGGACACTCCATTGCCGACTGGGTCGGCTCTGCGAGCGGCCCGGAACGCCTCGGAGTGTGCAGTGCTAGCCGGTCCTGCCTTGAGTCCAGTGCCTTACTCGTGCTGCGTCGGGCGGTCGTTGAGCGTCTGCAACGCAACTGGCCCGGCCGGAATGGACCGTCAACTGAGTACCGGCGCTGGGTTCGCCATGCCGCCATCTGCACCCTCTTCCTCTCGGTGATCGCCGCGTGATGTGCGGTCGGGCTCCAGGCAGGACTTGGCGAGCTGACCTCGGATTCGCGTCTCTCTGACCGGCGAGCTGAACGGCGACGGCGATTCACGGTTCGCGGCATCCGTCATCTGCGCGCCGACCTCATCCCCAGCTGACTTTCGGACCTTGGGTGTGGCCCCTCCGGCGTGGTGACCGTCCCGCCTCGTTCCCCCGACGCTTCACTGCCCGCAAGGGTGCCTGTGGAGCGATGGCGAAGCCACCACAACGCCGTCCAGCCGCACAACTCGCTCGGCTGTTGGCCACCGGCCCCGGAAGCGTCCAGCCCTGCCATCCGGGTTCGGTCGCGCCTGCCCTTCGGGGCAGGGCTGAGTGGAACGGAGCTGTGGGCCTGAAGGTGACGCCACTACTGGGCGAAGGCCACCTGCACGCGGCAAGTTCACCAGGTAAGGAGTGAGCGCAGCCATGGCGCAGAGCGCAAGATCGGCATGCTCGACCCGCAGGCTGCTGGCGGCTGTGGCGGTGACCATCGCGTGGATCGGCGGGGGCACCGCTGCCGCCTATGAGATCGCCTCCCCGACCAGGCAGGCGCTCTCCCTGGATGGCGTGTGGCAGATGACTCCCCTGCCCACGGTGGATGCGAGCTTACCCCTGCCGACGGAGGGGTGGAGAGAGCAGCGGGTCCCCAGCTTCGTCAATGTCCCCGACTCGCCAGACCCTCAGAAGGCACAGGTCCGGTACGCCTGGCTCAAGCGCAGCTTCGTCGTGCCGGAGGACTGGCGCGGCAAGCACGTCCGGCTGGAGTTCGAGGCCGTCTCGCGTTGGAGCAAGGTGTACCTCAACGGGCAGTACCTCGGGGAGCACCTGGATCTCTTCTCGCCTTTCTCCTTCGACGTCTCGGATGTTGTGCAGTATGGCCGGGAGAACGAGGTGGCGGTCTGGGTGACGATGGAGCAGACCCTCGAAACATGCTCGAACATCGCCGGCATGCCCGACCTGCGAGCGGGCATCTGGCAGTCCGTTCGCGTTGCGGCCTACCCCCTCGTGCGGGCCGAGGACGTGTTCGTCATCACTTCGGTCCGCGATCGCCGGATCACGGCGCGCGTGACACTCGCCAATGCCACCGACACCCCGCAGGAGGCAAGGCTCTCCTGCGAGGTTCGGGACTGGTCGAGCCGCGGAGACGAGGAGGTCCTACAGGCCCCGCCTGTGCTCTCGCTGGCCGCTCCCCCGGTACCGCTGGCGGCTGGCGAGACGCAGACGGTGGGTGTGACGGCTCAGTGGGACTCGCCGACGTTGTGGACGCCGGACACACCGCATCTGTATGTCCTGACCACGACTGTTTCGGCAGGCGAGCTGACCGACGTGCGGCATGACCGGTTTGGCTTCCGGGAGTTCTGGGTTGACGGCACGCACTGGGTCCTCAATGGCATCAAGGTGTTCTTACCGGTCCTCTGGGGCGACTGGTGGACGGCGCCGACGGGGGACCTCAGCGACCCCGCCAGCTGGGAGCCCTACAGCGACTTCGGTCAGGGGTTCCGGCTCGCCAGGGCCTGCAACATCCGGGCGATGCGCTTCCCGCACCTGGGCAGCGGCCGGACCATGGCCAAGGCTCTGGACGCGGCCGATGAGACGGGGATGATGCTCCTGTGCGCGAACACGTTCTTCAACTTCTGGTCTCCGTACCGCGAGAAGCCCGAGTTCTGGCAGCACTCGGAACCGATGGTTCGCGCGGTCATCCGTCGCGACCGCAACCACCCCAGCGTCATCGTGTGGTCCATGAGTTGCGAGTGGGTGCAGGGGGCCAACGACTGGCAGTACCAGGTCGAGATGCTGCGGAAGATGGAGCTGGCCGCGCAGGAGGAGGACCCGACGCGGCCGACGCTCCAGTCGGGCTCGGGGGCCCTGAACGGGAAGAGCGAGATCATCAGCCTGCACTACCCGCACGAGTCCTTCTACAACAGCAGCTTCACCGAGCTCCCCCAGTCCGCATACTGGCTGGAGACGGCGCAGGAGGTCCATTCCGCGTACCTGCAGTACACGGAGCCGGTTGGGACAAAGCCCATCGCGCTGACCGAGAGCCTGCATGTGTTCTGGCCCGGCTCGCCGAGCGCGGTCTACTTCTGGATGGGGGAGGACCTCTACCCTCTCCGGGCCCGAGGCGAGTGGTGGGGCAAGATCACAGAGGCGGTCGAGGCCGTTTCGGCCGTCAACATCGCCGGCCTGCGGGCCTCCGATGCAGTGGCCGTGGCCACAACAGGCGGGCTGCACCTCCGCAACGGCGAGGCGGACGGCCAGTGGACGCGGGCCTTCGCGCCGGTGGTCGCGAACCCCAGGGAGCGTGACAGCCGCTTCTTCGCCGGGGACAAGGTGACCCGGACGTTCGACGTGCACAACGACCTGCTGACCGGCCCGCGCGAGGTCACGTTCCGCTGGCGCGGCTTCGCGTGGCGGGACAACCGGTTCGTGCCGGTGGACTCCAGCACAAACCCCGAGCACTACCGCATCCCGCAGCAGGGCGAGACGAGGATGGTGTTGGCCGGCGGCGAGCACCGCAAGGTGAGTTTCGAGTTCATCGCTCCCAGCTCCGCCGACGGACGCACGCACTGGGACTTCCACCAGGGGCCGATGTTGTGGTCCATCCAGGTGCAGGTGGCGGTGGATGGGAAGATCGAGTTCGTCGAGAACCACGACTGCACTGTGTACGCCAGGGAGTTCCCCCAGGTCGCGCTCGAGGCGCCAGTGGCGCTCCTGGACGCCTCCGGCGACGAGGAGTCGGCCAGCAGCCGTGCGCTCGGCGGGCTGGGCGTCGAGCACACCATTGTGAGAGACGTCTCGGCGCTGGCGTACCCCGACACGGCGATCCTCGTGATCGCCAGCAATGCGCTGGGAGCTACAGATCCGGCCCGGCTTCAACCGAAGCTGGCGGAGTTCACGGCCGCCGGCGGTTGGGTGGTCTGCCTGGAGCAGAAGGACTTCCCGCCGGGCTGGCTGACGGTGAACGTCCAGCGTGACACGATGGACCTGAGCCAGCGGGCGACCATGGTCCAGCCGGCTGACTTGAGCCATCCGGTCCTGCAGGGCCTGACGGCAGCGGACTTCCGCTACTGGCGAGGCGATCACTACGTGACCCGACAGAACCTGGTCAAGCCGGTCGAGGGCAACTTCCGCCCAATCCTCGCCTACGGCAATGGCGCCACGCCGTACGCCGATCGCACCCCGCTGCTGGAGGTGCTGAACGGCCGCGGCGGCTACGTTCTCAGCCAGGTCCTGCTGACGGAGAAGTTCGATGCGGAGCCCATTGCGTCGAAGCTGCTGGCCAACATCCTGACCTACGCCCGGCGTTGCCAGCTCCGGCAGGGGCAGCCGCTGAGCGCCAAACTCGCCCTCCTGCTGCCGGAAGGGGAGGCAGGGAAGCAGGACTGGCTGGAGAGCCTCGGAGCCAGGACCGACGTCCTGTCGTCGGTGACGGCTGACGGCCTGGCTGCCCATCAGGTGGCTGCGGTCGTCCTCGCGAAGAACTTCCCGGATGCAGCCACCGGCGAAGCGCTCCGGCAGTGGGTGCGGGAGGGGGGCAGGCTGCTGGTCCTGGGCCTGACGCCGGAGCTGGCGGCGGAGGGGGCGGGGCTCTGCCAGACGAGGGCGAGGGAGCTAACGCCGCGGCAGTTGACGCGCGACATGGTTTTCAAGGCGACGGCCGACCCTCTGACGATGGGCATCAGCAACGCCGACCTCTGCTGGGAGAACAGAGAGCTCGTGCCTGCCCGGTTCCTCAAGCTGGAAGGGGCTCTTGTCAGCGACCTGACCACCGACCCGCTGCTCCAGAAGCTCGACTTGGGCGAGGGCGTGATCGCTGTCTGCCAGCTCCCTCTCCTCGAACACAAAGACCTGGAACCCGCCCGCCGCACCATGAGTGTGCTCCTCACGAACCTCGGCGTCGCTCTGACGCCGACGCTCTACTCCTCTGCGGCGCGCCAGGAGGAGTACGTCCCCGTCGACATCCGCAGCGCCTGCAACATGGGATTCCGGGATGACGTGGCGGGCGACCAGAAAGGCGGGTGGACCGACCAGGGCGAGAACGACCTGCGCACCTTCCCCGTCGGCGAACGGGAGCTCCTTGGCGTGCCCTTCACAATCGTGGACCCCGCGACCAACGACGGCAAGTCGTGCGTCGTCCTGCGGGGCGCTCAGAGGCCCCACTTCCCTCGTGAGAGTGCGGTCATCGAAGTGGGCAACCAGAAGTGGGACAAGATCTACTTCCTGCACGCGGCCGCGTATGCCGGTACCCCGGGGCAGAGGATCGCGTACTACGTGGTGAAGTACTTCGACCTCTCGGTGGTGGAGGCGCCGGTGGTGGTTGGGGAGCACGTCAAGGACTGGTGGGATGCCCCCGCCAACCTCCCCGGTGGGAGCGCCGCCTGGACGGGTGAGAACCTGGTCAAGGGCCCTGGCGGCGTGACCGTGTACATGACCGAGTGGCGCAACCCCTTCCCCGACCGTGCCATTGCGAGCCTCCAGATGGTCAGTGCCGAAGAGGCGATCCCCGCGCTCCTCGCGGTCACAGGCGCTCGGGTCACGGGAGAGCGCCGCTCTGAAGTGCCGTCGCAGGCTCGCAACGTCGTCCACATCGACAACAGCGACCTGCGCGTCGGGCCCGACGGGACCTCTCTGTATCACGACGGCTACTGTCCGCCTGCGGAGTACCCGACGGACACGGGGGAGGAGCCGGTCGGCGGTCCTGTACACGCCCGTCTGTGGCGGCGGCTGTTCGACAGCGAGAACCTGCTGCTCCGGTGGACCCACAGCGGAGTGGCGGCGTACGGAACCCTCGCCGGCTGGTCTGAGGACGCGGCCCGGCGCCGAGCCTCGTTCACCATCCAGTACCGCCTTCCCCCGGGCAAGGCGATGGAGGGCGGCAAGGTGCACTGCAAGATCGACTACTGGGGCGCGGGCGACCACCAGGGACGCGCCGCAGGCTCCTTCGTCGCGATTCAGGTCAGCCCGGACAACGAGTCCTGGCGAGAGGTCTACCAGTTCACCGGTGGCCGCGAGCACTTCTCAAACGTGACGGAGGACCCGCCGAACAGCGGCAGGCGCACCGCTGCGCAGTACGACCTGCCACCCGAGGTCAAGGGCTGGGACACCCTCTACGTCAAGTGCCTCCTGGACCAGACCGCCCCCGAGTCCGAGTCCGCCTGGTGTGACCTCCAGATGCTCCGTACGGGCAGGGCCAACGAGGAGGTCTATTTCCTGGATCTGGTCCTCAGGAATGGGGACCGGAAGTAGCTGGAAGCGACACCTCTGGGCGCTCGCGCTAGGCGCGTGGCGGGAGCCCTCAACAGCGACCCACCAGGGCGATGAGGAGTGAGAGGACGATGGGCGACAGCGCTCGCACAGCCAGCTCTCTGGCATGGAAGCCGCTCCTAGTGGTCGCCCTACTCGTGCGGGGCGGCTCGCTGCTTGCCCAGGCGCCCGGAGCGGCACCGGCAACGATCCCCCCGATGGGGGTCAACGTCAGGGACTACGGCGCTTCCGGCAGCGAGGCTCAGACCTCGGGGAAGATCGTGGGCGGCGAGCAGGTACTGGAGGTCGCTGATGCCAGTTCCTTCAAGCCCGGCCAGGGCATCTACCTCTGGCTCGACCTTCCGGAGGATGGGCTGGTGCTCGCCGAGGCCGGCGGGCCGGACTTCACGCTGGAGTGCGACGTGTCCTTCGGCGCAGCGCGGCCGGGCTACGCCGACCACCATGGCGGTGTCGTCTTCCGCGCCCGGGATGCCTCGAACTTCTGGATCGTCTACTTCCAGGGCTTCCCGGCTTGCGCCTACCAGTTGGGCCTCAAGAAGATGGTCGAGGGCAAGCTGCAGGACGCGGGCCCTCTGATCGCGCACCCGGAACTGCCGGCCAGCTTCCACCTGAAGGTGGTCGCCGCCGGCCCGGCGATCAGCCTCTTCGTCAATGACAAGCAGCTGGGTCAGACGCTTGAGGACCCCTTCTGCGCCGATCGGGGACAGGTGGGCTTCTTCCGTCACGCCGGCTTCGGCTCCCCGCCACCCACGACCAACCCCTGGTATGCCGGAGGCGGCGCAATCCGCTACACGCACTTCTCCGCCGGCAGCCTCAGCGACGACTTCGACCGTCCCAACTCGTGGAAGTCCCTCGGACCCCCGTGGCGACCAGTGCTCGGGACCTGGGGCGTCTATGAGAAGTCGGCTTTCGCGTTCCTGGCCAACAAGGGTTCGGGCCTCTCGACCGAGGTGGAGGCAATTGACGGCAAGAGCATCCGGCTGAAGGACCCATTCCCGGCCGAGAAGGGCAAGTCCGTCGAGGTTGGCGTCTACCACGATGATACGGCTGCGGTCGAGAGAGCGTGTGCGGCGCTCAAGCAAGACCGCTGGGTGCGAACGGGCAACCTGCTGTTCCCGGAGGGCACCTACTGCCTCTCGCGGCCTCTCTACGGCAACTGGTTCCTCGGGTTGTTGGGTGTGCCCAACGATGGGTACACCTTCAGTCGCATCAAGGCGCTGCCGGGGTTTGCTCCCAGCCCGGATGTCGAGCGCTTTGTCATCTGGTTCCGCGACGTCAACATGGGCGACAAGTGGAGCCAGAACCCCCGGGGTGATTTCCCCTATGAGAGCTGGAACAACAACAACTTCGGCCAGCGGATCGAGCGGCTGATGGTTGAGGTGATCCGCCCGGACACCAGCCCCGGGGTCTCCGGCCTGGGCCTGGGGTCCAGCGTGAACAGCTACTACAGCAACCTGGGGATCAACAACTGGCGCAAGCGCGGCGTGCTGTTCCCACAGGGCACGGACAACGTGTACGGTGTGAACCTGGCGGCCTTCGGCAATGTCGAGTCGCCCGTCCCCGGCCCATGCTTCGAGCTCTGCGGCACCTACAGCAACACCATCATTCTGGACAACCTGGAGGTGACGGCCGCCGACATCGGGGTACTGGCCCACAATGAGGTCTGGGGCTGCACGATCAACGGCGTCAATGCCGAGATGACCACGCGGCCGGTCGTGCTTGAGGGCTGCAAGGCAGTCACCGTCAAGGGCATCAACGCCGGACTGGAGGCCATGACCGATCATGCTGTCGTCGACGTGCGAGGCTGCCAGGGCGCCGTTGAAGTGGACGGCACCAATGCCGGGTACCTGCGCTCGGTCGAGGTGGATGGGTACACCTTCGGCACGGGCACCCAGCCCGGCGCCTTCACGCCGTTCCACTACACCGGCGGTCAGGACGCACTGTGGTTCAGGACCCACCACGGCCGTAGCGTGCAGGCGTCGGCCGCAAGCAACCAGGCGACCATCACGGACCAACCGACCGTCGTCGACGAGTTCCGCGTCGGCCGGCCGCGGTCCGGATCGGTGTACTACCAGTACACCGCCGCGGCGGGCGCCGACCTTGAGGCCGCGGGCGAAACCGGCATCCTGGCGGTGCTGTACGTCGGCGACAGCGTCTCGGTGAAGAAGCTGCAACTGCTGTCAACGGGAGGGGCCGCCCGCGACCTGATCGTGCCCTCCGTCGAGATGACGGCGGAGGGCGTGGTGCGAGTCATGGTCAGGTCGGCGAACCGGGAGCCCGTGAGCTTCCTGGCTTCGCGGACGGAGATGGCGTTCTGCAAGCCACTCCCCCTCAAGCTGACGCCGCCGCGCACGGATGTGGACTTGCCTTTGGCCGAGGGTGGCTACCTGCCGGCGTTCCTGGCGGCCGGTCCCATGAGTTTCACGGGCGCACTGACGGAGCAGGAGAAGCTGAACGTCGGGGCCTCCGTCATGGCCAGGGAATGGGTCAGCCGGGAAGCCGACCTGAGGCCGGAGCCGGGGGTGACAGTCCGTCTCGGTGACGCCGAGTTCGTCTGGATTCCGGTCGGCACGCAGGACACCCCATCCCTGGACCTCAACCGCGTCCTGGCGGGCGGCGAAGTGGCGGGCGACTCGGTGGCGTACCTCGTGACCTACGTCATCGCTCCCCGCAGGATGGAGAACCTCACACTCTCCCTCGGCGTGGACGACTACGTGAGGGTCTTCGCCAACGGGAAGGCTGTCTACGTCTGGGACAAGGGGGGCGGCCTGCTGCCGGACCAGTATCAGGCGCCGGGGATCTCGCTGGAAGAGGGCGCGAATGTGCTCGTCTTCAAGTCGGGCAACGGCGCGATGGGCTGGGGCCTGTCTGCGCGGTTCCTCGACCCGGAGGGCAAGGCGGTCCAGGACCTCGTCGTGCGACTCAGGCCCTGAGTGAGATGCCTCGTCCTGTGGGGATCGCCCACCCGAAAGGAACCACCTCATGCCGTGGTCGATGCCCACCCTCTTCATCGCAACCGCGTGTTGTGCCGCCGCGGCAGCGGACGACGCCCCACAGTCCCACCAGGGAATCGAAGGCTCCTGGCTGCGGAATGACGTCGCTGAGGTCTTCGTCAGCGGGAGACCGTACCCGCGCGTGGTGGCGTTCCGTTTCGTGGGCGAACCGTCGCCCTTCCGGGTTACGACGACCGATGCGTACTACGGCGTGCGCAGTTGGTTCATGGAACCCACACAGAATGAGACCTCAGGTCTGCCGGCTTCACAGCCGGCTGAGGTCAACTTGCTCACCCCGCTCTCTATCCGGCTGACGGCAGCGCGTGAAGAGAGGTCGGGGCTGCAGTTGACGATGGAGATCGCTCTCGACCCGAAGCAGCCGTCGCTGACCGTGCGCCATGGCTTCACGAACTTGCGGGGGGCGGCCCGCCGCCTGGCGGCGTGGGCGATCATGGCGGTGCCCCACGAAGGGATCGGGCTTGCTCCGTGGGCCGCCGGCCGGACGACGATCCGCGCCTTCACCTTCATCCCGGGTTCAGACCCGACCGAGCCCTGTCTGAGGCTCGGGAAGGAAGCCTTGGGCGTAGACTTCGGCGTTCCCAGCAAGGCCGGGCAGCTCAAGGTCGGCACGAACTCCGACGCCGGCTGGGTTGGCTATCTGTGGCGCGGCCAGGCGCTGCAGTCACGCGTCGCTCACGTAGAGGGCGCCGAGTACCCGGAGGGCGGGGCGACCGCCACGTTCTACAGTTGCGGTCAGCGCCTCGACGAGGGGTTCTCCGAGGTCGAGCATGTCGGGCCACTGACCAACGTCTCCCCCGGGCAGACGCTCTGGCTGGAGCAGGTGATCGCCCTGGTCCGTGGAGTCTCGTCCACCGACGGCATTGATGCCTGCCTGGCGGCAGTAGAGGACGCGTTCGCTCAGTGACAGACCCGTTGAGGGCCTGACCCCGAAGGAGTGATACGGTGAACAGCAACGGGACGGTGTGCGCTGGCGTGGCCCTCGTCGCCGGCGCGGCTCTGGCGGGCCGCTGTCTTCCGGCCTGCGCCATCATCCTGGTGGCGGCGGTTGGGGCGCAAGGCGACCAGCCGGTGCCCACCACGCGTAGCGTCGCCGACTTCGGCGCCGTGGGGGATGGCATCCACGACGATTCGGCGGTCATTCAGCAGGCAATCGATGCCGGGTACAACGGGGTGTGGTGCAATCCGTGCAACGTGCTCTTCCCGGCCGGCAAGACCTACCGCATCTCGCATCAGCTCATCCTGTGGTCAGCCACCCATCTGGACACTGATCCCGAGAACCCCGCCACGATCCTGCTCGCGCCGAACACCCCCGGTTTCCAGGATCCCCGCCACCCGCGGTACATGCTGCGTGGTCGGCTGTCGGCAGCCAGGCCGGACTGTCCCGACAACCCGAGGCCCTTCCCGGCGGACCCCAACTACACCTACGGCCACCAGGGCCGGCCGTACCCCGGCTGGCCCTGGAAGTGGCCCGAGCAGTACGACACCGCCGTCGACGATGCCATGAAGGTCCACCCCGCCTACGGCCCCGGCAACAACTTCTGGACCCAGGTGCGACATCTCAGGTTCAAAATCGCCCGGGGCAATCCGGGCGCCGCGGGGATCTACCTGCTGACCGCCCAGGGGACGCTCCTCGATGACGTCACCGTGGACATGGAGGACGGCAAGTGCGCCGTGACCGGCTGTGGGATGGTTGTCAACTGCACCTTCGAGGGCGGGCGGTTTGGCCTGGTGGATCCGAGCCTGGCCGAGCATGGCTTCGTGATGAACTGCCGTTTCATCGGGCAATCCGAGGCCGCCTACTTCCTCGAGTCGGGTTGGTGCGCCCGCACCTTCATCGACACCACCTTCGAGCAGACCCCTCTGGCAGTGAGCGTCGGCCACACCACCCAGCTGGTGATGATCGAGTGCAAGCTCATCTCGACGGGTCTGGGGGTCAGTCTCGGCGACCCCGCGATTCCCGTCCTGATCCAGAACCTGCGCGCTTACAAGACGCCGTACCTGTACCGCACCGCAACGAAGGTCCTGGCCGGCGACCCCGACGGCTCGGTCGTCCTGCCCACCTTCGTGGTTGGCGACGTCAGCGACAATGGCAACTGGGTGCAAGGGGGCGGGGTCTTTGCCACCTCGACCAGGCTGCCCACCTGGAACTCCGTCCCTGCCGGGATTGACCTCTCCCACGCCGCGAACGTGCGCGACTTCGGCGCGGTCGGCGACGGCCAAGCCGACGATACCGAAGCCCTGCGCCGGGCAGTCGCGGCGGCCGAGGTCGTCTATCTCCCCGCGGGCCATTACCGCGTCACCGACACCATCCTCGTGCGCCGCGACACGAAGCTCGTCGGCGAGCATGTCCTCGCCTCGTGCATCCGCATTGCTCCCGGCACGCCGGGGTTCACCGACGCCGCCAACCCCAAACCGATCCTCGACACCCCGGACGACGCCTCGGGCACCGTCCACATCCAGCAGATCTCGATGCACACCGGCGTCTACGACTTCGGCGGCAATGTCGGGGCCATCCTGCTGCGATGGCGCGTCGGCCGCGCCAGCAGCGTGTCCCAGTGCAATCTCCCCACGGGCGGCACGGGCGTCCTGGTCACCGGTCACGGCGGCGGCACGTTCCTCAACATCTGGGCCCCGGACGCCGCCGACACCGGTTTCCGCGCCGACCACAACTCCGAGCCCCTCATCCTCTACAACTTCTCCTCGGAGCACCAGCAGAACAAGGCCTTCGACCTGCGCGGCACCCGGGACGCAACCCTCTATTTCTGCGGCGGGGGCGAGGGGGCCTACCCGCAGGAGAAGGTCATGAACTCCGTCCAGGACAGTGACCGCATCGCTCTGATCTCCTTCATGGCGCACCCCACGGACGACGCCAACGACCCCCAGACCATGACCGTCGTCCGCGCGGCCGGCACGCCGGGGCTCTGGATCGGCCCGCTCAAGCGCATCCACAACGAGCCGGTGCTCCACACCGTGCTCGACACCCGCCCTGGGGGCGATGTGGTGGACCTGGACAACCGGGGTTTCGTCCTCTACCGCTGGGGCGAGCTGAACCAGGAGGAGGCAGGCGCGTCCGACGCGTGGTTCGGGGTGGAACCCGCCGAGTGGCTGGTCTCCGGGGAACGAGAGCCGCAGCTTCCGAGCCTCCTGGACGCGCGAGCGCGTCCGGCGAAGGCCAACGGCTGGACGGTCGTGGCGGTACGGGAGGGGGCACTGAGACTCCCGCCCCAGGCTCGCGGCGCAAGCTACGCTCACCTGTACGTGTTCAGCCCGCAGACCAGCAAGGTCCGCATCGCCCCGCGCAGCCCCGCGGCCACGGGCGCCTGGCTCAACGGGAACGACCTTTCCCTGCAGGCTGAGGCCGGCGATGCCCAGTCATGCGCGGCCCGGCTGCGCTCTGGTTGGAGCCGGCTTCTCGTAAGCCTCGACGGCCGCCAGGAGGACCCGGCCTTGCGCCTCTCGATCAAAACCGAGTCAGGGGAAGCGCTCGCGGGCCTCCGCTTCCGCGCGGAGCCGCCGCCGATCACCGACGTCTGGGCCCTGTCTGCGGAGCCGAACGGCAGTCAGGTCAGGCTGGCCTGGCGCAAGCCCGCGGACTTCGGCTTCGGTCACGTGGAAGTCATCCGCAATGTGGGGTTGTACCCGCGGAACGCCGGAGACGGCGACCTCGTCTACAGCGGCCGCGCCGACCACTGCACCGACACGGTGATGCAGGCCGAGGGCTCGGTGTTCTATGCCGTCTATGCCCACGACCGCTCGGGCGCCGCATCCTGTGGCGTGCCCAAGCGCGTTGAGATCGGCGAGGCCGCGTACATCACCGACTGGCTGGCCTGCGGACCGTTCGCGGTGGGGGAGGGTCAGGGCACCGGCTACGAGGTGGACTACATCGGGGAAGCAACGACCGCCCCCACGCCCGGCGCCGCGTGCGCCGGGAAGACGTGGGAGCCGGTGAGGGCCCCTGAAGCTCCGGGCGGAATGGTGGACTTCAACGCCAAGTTCGCCGGGGGCGAGACCCTCCTCAACCAAGTGGCCTACGTACACACCTATGTCCACGCGCCGGGGCCTGCCCAGTGCCAACTGCTGCTGGGGGCCGACGACGGCTACCAAGTGTGGGTCAACGGCAAGCCCCTCGGCGGGGAGGACCGCTCCGGCGTCCCGATGCCCGACGACTTCCGCCTGCCGGTCACCCTCGAGGCGGGCTGGAACCGCCTGCTCATCAAGATCACCCAAGGCAGCGGTCAGTGGAAGGTCATTGCCCGCCTCGCCCGCCCTGACGGTTCGGTGGTGCTGCCCGCGCTCACCACCGGCCTGTCGCCGGCCGCTCCCGCCGCTTCAGCGGCAGTCGTTCCCGCCGAGGTGTGGGCAGGGCTCGCGCATCACTGGCCGCTCAACGACGCCCCGGCTTCAGGGGCGGTCGAGGACGTCGTCGGGGGGCGGCACGGCACACTGGCCAACGGCGCGACGCCGGTCCGCGCCCCGGTCGTCCATCCGGACGCCGATCCCTACGCCGTACTCGTGCCGGAGGGCAAACCAGGGGCCGGGGTGAGTATCGCTGCGACGCCGGACCTTGCAGCCAGGGACGCCTTCACCCTCGCCGGGTGGATCTACATGGAGGCCGACGCGTCCGGCGCGACCCTCCTGGGGAACTACCCAGGCGGCGGCTTCCAGCCGGGCATCTTCCGGCTGGGCGTGGAGAGTTCGCAATGGGGGCAGCGCCTGATCCGCTTCGAGGGCGCGAATAGCCGCGGGGAAGGCTTCCAGTTGATCCCGGTCTTCGACTGGCCGAGCGAGGAGTGGGTCCACCTGGCCGCCACCCTCGACGGGAACGGGGCGGCGGTGTACGCGAACGGCGGCCTCGTGGCCGAGAAGACGCTGCCGTTCGCGGCCGGCGCCGACTGGCTGGCCCACGCTTCGCTGCCGTGGAAGCTGGGGGGCCTCAACACCGACACCGGCGAAGGCGAGCACTACGTGGACAACGTGAGGGTCTTCGACCGGGCCTTGAGCGCGGACGAAGTCAGGGCGCTGTACCTGTACGAGGCGGATCGGCCCGGGGCCGGCAAGTAGGGCCAAGTTGCCGGTGCAGTCCGCACTTGCTTGTGCCTTCTCCGTTCCTCTCTGAGTACGTCGATCACTACCGCCACGATCGAACGCACTACTCGCTTGGGAAGGACACGTCTTTCCCCCGCCCCATCAAGCCCTGTGAATCGCGGTCAGAAAGTGAGGCAGTTGGCGGGGGAAAAGTGAGGCAGTTGTCCCCTGTATAGCCCGCCGGAAGGCGGGTGTCAACGGTCCGTCGGCTGATCTCCACCCGGTCGGCGTAGCCCTTCACTATCACCTCCTCGAAGGCATGGCGGACCGGTACCGAGTAGTCATTCCGGTCGAACCGCACCAGCGACAGGGAGCTGACCCGCGTGCCGGTCTTCCGGCAGGCGTCGAACGGGACCGGTGGCAGCGCCCCAAACGCCGCTTGGTCTTCCTCCAGCAACT
>Ga0233425_10005125_pt1 | contig 21129 bp, 26 predicted proteins | sample Watercolumn_Towu_2_FD_181712 | JGI IMG/M metagenome (GOLD analysis project Ga0233425, IMG submission 181712) | Freshwater microbial communities from Lake Towuti, South Sulawesi, Indonesia - Watercolumn_Towuti2014_140_MG | ecosystem: Environmental > Aquatic > Freshwater > Lake | place...
CTTATTGGTCAGATTAAAGAAGAGAAAGTAGCTTTTATCAGCAGTATTATTTTGGGACTTAATGATGGACTTATTGAGCTGACGGGGGCACTTGTTGGTTTTGCGTTTGCACTTCGTGAGAATCTGGTTGTCGCTCTTACGGGAAGTATTACTGGTCTTGCTGCGAGCTTATCTATGGCCTCTTCTGCGTATATGCAAGCTAAATATGAACCGGGAAAAAATGCAAGGAAAGCTGCGATTTATACGGGCATTACTTATATTATTGTAGTTTTGTTGTTGTTGATGCCGTTTATCTTTTCTTCTACAATTTTTATTGCTTTGGGCTTTCTTTTAGGGATCATATTTCTTATCATTACTTCTGTTTCATATTATACGGCGATTCTTTTTAATCGTTCTTTTAGGAAGCAGTTTGGTCAGATGGCTTTATTTAGTCTTGGTGTTGCGTTAATTACGTTTTTGATCGGATTGGTGCTTCGATACTTTGTGGGAGTTGAGGCTTAAAAATGAATCAAGAAGAATTTGTGTACTGTGCTCAGTCTTCTCATTCTTTTGAGGATACGGTTGTTTTGGTTCTTAAAGCAGTTGAAAAAAAAGGATGGGCTATTTTTCAAGTTTATGATATTCAGGAAAGACTCTCAGCAAAGGGCTTTGATGTTGGAAAAGTTAGGATTATTGAAATTTGCTCTGCCAAATATGCAGGAAAGATGCTTTCTGTAAATAAGCTGATTTCTTTGTGCATACCATGTAAAATTAATGTGATTGAAGAGAATGGAAAAGTAATGATACTGACGATGAAGCCGAGTGTGATGGGTTCTTTTTTTGAGGATATTGAACCTGTAGATTTCATTGACATTGAAAGTGATCTTAAAGAAATGGTTGAGCTGTCAAAGTAAGATGGGACTTTTTTGTGTGATTGATGAATGGCGAAGAGAAAATTATCTTACTCGTAAAAATGGACGCAGAGTTGCTTTGGAAATGGAGCTCAATGAGGGAGATAAATTGCTTGATGTTGGATGTGGCAATGGTGAAATACTCTCTTTTGTTAAGCAGCGTTATCCTAAAGCGAGATTTTATGGAATAGACATTCTGCCTTCTGCATTAGCAAAAGCAGATAAGAGTATGAAAGGTGTTTTTAAGTTGGCTGGTGCGGAAAAGATTCCTTGGGGAGATGATTATTTTGATTGTGCGGTTTCAACTCTCGTTCTACATCATATGAATAATGGTAAGGAGGGTATTGCTGAAATTTCCCGCGTTTTAAAATCGGGAAGTAAATTTTATTTGAGTGATATTGCGCCCATCCCTCTTTTTAGAAAGATAGTCAATTTTTTTTATTGGATAATCTGCGGTGCCAATCGTATCTATAGTAAAGAAGAAATTAGAAGCCTATTAATTAAACATAATTTTAAGATAATTGAAGAGAAAAAATTATCTTGGTGGGGGAACTGGTTGTTTGTGGCAAAGAAGAGGTCATAAAAAATAAATAAAATTTTTAAAAATATACTTAATAACTTTAATTTAAGCTTATTACTAATCGCCCAAGCTCACCGATCTTACCGTTGTTCCATTCTATTCTGGAGAAGAAAATGAATGTGCCATATAGATCTGGTGTAAATTCGACAACCACGGTCTCTCCTTGCTTAACACTTTCGCTGATATGAAATTCAGCGAGGGAAAAACCATAATCACGATCTTCTGCTGTCACTTGAAGACGAATCTTTTCGCCTCTTTTTGCAGCGATGGTGTTTGGCCAGAATTTCATGTCTTTGGCAACTACTTTTATGACAGATGGATCTTCTGGAGCTACAATATCAGCAACGGCAGACCCTGTTAGTGAATCATCGGTTTTTTTTTCTGCCGGCGCTGGTGCTTTTGGTGCTGTTGTCTGCGGCGCAGTTGGCTGCTTTGTTTTACAAGCTGCAAGTACCAATAAAACTACTACCAAAATTATTCCAATTGTATACATATAAGAACGTTTCATGTTAAACCCCCCTTAATTTATTCTTTTTTTTATGTCTTGCGAGTAAGTGCTATTTAAACGTTACGGTGATGCAGTGATATATTCTTTTTTGTGAGGATAAATTCGTCACTTGTGTTGTACGATTTGCTTGGAGAATGAGATTTTTTGAAAGTTACAATCTTAAGATTTTTTGTTTGAGTTTGGTGCTTTTTTGCCTCATTGGGTTATAGGCGCTGATTCTCTTGATAAGAGGATGAAGATGATGTTTTTCTAATAGTTCTTTTAGTTTTGATATGGTTATCTTATGATCATAACCGAGACAGAGGATATCTGGCTTGTGCTGGAGTATTATCTTAAGATGATTGTCATAGTTACCCAAAACGGCTTTGTCTACTACTTTGAGGCTTTGAAGAAGGTGTTGCCGTTCTTTTTCGTTGAAAATGATTGGCTTTTTCTGAATTTTTTTTGTTTTGTCTCTTGCGATGATTACAATAAGATAATCTCCATATTTCTTGGCTTGTTGTAGGTAATGAAGATGACCTAAATGCAGGAGATCAAATGTTCCAAAGCACATGACTTTTCTCATTTTAGTTATTTTTTATGATCTCTCTAATTATTTATCTTATTTTTTGCTTAGTACTGCTTTGGTGATGAGAAGATGGGCAGTATTTTTATTTTCTTCGATGATTTCACTTTTTGTGATGATTAGTTTCTTTTTGAATAAAGGACAATCAAGGACGACGGATTCAAATTCGCCGCCTTCTCCTGCGATGTTTAAATAGGTTTTTTCACGGATTTTTTTTAGTTTTTCTATATCTGTTTTTGTTATTTTACGATTAAGCCATGATTTATCCAAACCATCTGCAGCAACGGCGGTGAAGATTATTTCAAATCCTGCATGAAGGAGCTCTTCCATGTGGGCATCAGGTTGTTTATGCCACAATGGAGCAAATATTTTAAGTCCGAGCTTGTCGCAAATGTGCTCGATGCGGTCTCTTTGATAGGTAGAGAATAAGGCGCCGGAGACAATGCCTTTTATATGATATTGCTCTTTTGCTTTTTTTAATGCTTGTTCTAAATCATGAAGTTCTGCTTCTTTTTCACCTTTGGTTTCTTTGATGATTATTGGAAGGTCCATCGCTTCTGCTTGTAGTTGAACGAGTTCTGTTCCGGCACTTTGAAACATATAGGAGTTAGGATTGGTTGACTTTAATGTGATGAGGCAGGTGAGTTCATAGTTCTGCTGTTTCATGATATATGCGGCGGCAGTTGAGTCTTTGCCCGAGGAGAATAAAACGCCTAGTTTTAAGTTTGGTTTTGGATAGAATTGTTTGAGGTAGGTTGATTTACTGCTTAGGTTGCTTTTTTTAGTGAGCCGTTCTATGGCATTGTCTATTCTTGAGCCGTATTGCGCAGCAACTTTTTTACGAAAGGCAAATTCTTGTGGAATCCCTTGCTCTTGTGCGATTTCTCTAAATAAGTATTTTGTTTCGTTTTCTTTTATTTTGTATTTGGTTGGTATTTTGAGAGAGTAGATGATGAGGTCTTTGTCAAGGAAGGGAAGCCTTAACTCGAGATGGTTATCCATGGTAAGGACATCATCGCGATAAAGGTCTCGTTCATAGAGTTTGAGAAGGCCTGAGATGCATTCTTGGTTGATGTTTGTGGATTGTTTATGCCGTTCGTATCCTGCGAAGATTTCTTCACTTCCTAAACCAGAGAAGATCACTTTGCAGCCATCTTTCTTGGCCATTTCGCAGGCGAGATAAAAAGTTAAGGCAACGCCGACTTTGGTGACGCTGGTGTCTTCGATCAATGGTACGATTTTTTGGAGGTATTTTGGAATTTCATTCAGTTTTATTTTTTTGATCTTTAATTTTAGTTTTAGTTCTTTTGCTATTTTTTGAGAAGCTACAAGATCTGATGCGGGGATGGTATCGGAGTCTAACCCTGCGGTGTAGCAGGTGACATCATAGTTGTGTTTCTTGAAGTAATGTGCAAGGTATGTTGAATCTATACCGCCAGAGAAGAGAAGACCAAATTTTTTTGAGGGGATGCGTTTTTTTATGGCCTCGTTGAGCATCCTCGTTGTGGTTTCTTTTATTTGTTCATAGGATTCTTGATGTTCTGGAAGATAGGTGAAAAATGGTTTGTGATTTATTGTGATTGTTTGATTTAAGATGTTGTATGTTAGGATGTGTCTTGGATTTAATTCTTCGATGTTTTGGTAGTTTAATTTTTCGAGCGCTTTTTTTTCAGAGGCGAAGGCAAAGTTGGGTGTTTTGGAAAACCAGAGTGGTTTTTCGCCGAGAATGTCTCTTGTTAAAGTGACGGCGTTATTATACCAATAGGCAAAGGCGTAGACACCATCGAGCGCGTCTAACTTTGTTGTGTTGTATTTATCCAAAAACCAGAGCAAGAATTCGGCATCGTTTTTGGTTTTGGCGTGGTATTTATCATTGAGGGTTTCCCAGTTATAGATTTCGCAGTTGGCAATGAGGAGGCCATCTCCTTTTATCGGCTGGGGAAGGTGATTGACGATTGCATGAAGGGTGTGGCCGATGATGTTTTCTGAGGTTTTTTTTTTAAGGTGGGTGATTTTTTTGGTGTGTTGAATTTCTCTTTCTGTTGCAATGCCGATGCCATCCTTCCCGCGATTTTTTAAGAAGGAGAGTCCTTTTTTTACCTGCAGGAACGCTTGTTTATTGTTGAATATACCTATGATGCCACACATGAATTATATTCTGGAGTTGCTATTTTATAAAGGTTTAGAATGAATTTTATTTCATATGTACTTCTAATATATCACCATCTTCCAATTTGTGATTCAATAAGAATTTCTGCCCCGGGAATTTGGATGATTTTCCCCAAACTCTAGCAAAACGAAATTTGCTGATGAAGTCTCGATGTAATTTGTTACAGACGTCTTCTATAGTATAACCACGGGTAACTATTAATGGTTCTTTCATATCCGGCTCTTTGCCTGGTTCTTTAAGGAACAACCTGATGAAGTCGAGTTTTTGAAATATTAATTCTTTGAGCTGATTGATGTTGAGGTCTTGCTCAGCAGAAATGGCAATGTCGGCATTTACTTCTTTTATGATGTTTTTTAATTGATCGGAGGTGACTAAATCAGCTTTACTGACACAGGTTATTGCCGGAAGGTATTTTTTGTTGTTTTCGATGCAATCAATGAGATCATCAACAGTTATCTGGCTTCTTATGAGGACTTCGGCGCTATTTATTTTGAATTCTCTTAAGATTGATTTGATTGTTTCGTCGTCGACGTTGAGCTTGAGCGTTTTGCCGATAAGAATGCCTCCTTTTGATGTTTTTTTGATGTATACTTCGGGCTTTACTTTGTTGATCCTTACATGGGATTCCCAGACTTCTTTGAGGATGGCAGGATAATGTTCAGGATGGGTTGCATCAACGACCATCAATACTAAGTCGGCATTACGGATAACGGCGAGAACCTCTTTTCCTCTTCCTCGTCCAGAGGCTGCGCCGCTGACAATCCCAGGGACGTCTAAAATCTGAATTTTGGCTTGTTTGTATTCCAGGATTCCGGGAATACAGGTTAGCGTTGTGAATGCATAAGCGGCAACTTCTGATTTGGCATCCGTTAATTTGTTAAGGATGGTTGATTTTCCTGTTGAGGGAAAGCCGATGAGAATGACTGTGGCATTTCCTGATTTTTTGACAGAATATCCGTGCTCGGATTTTCCTGTTTTTTGCTGGGTTCTAGAAACTTGTTTTTCTTTTAGAAGCGCTAGTTTTGCTTTGACAAGACCGATGTGACCTTGCGTTGCTTTGTTGTATTTGGTCTTTTTGAGTTCATCTTCTAATTCTTTGATTTGCTTTAAGTAATCGACCATAGTGTTAATATTAAAGATAAGGGTTTTTAATGGTTTCTGCTCTTTTTCTGTTCAAATCACCGTAATCCTTATATAGGTTAAGTGTCGTTTCTGCTTTATGGTTGAAGAAGTTGTGAAAGTTGCGGAGTCTTATCTTAAAGATGTGATTATCGGTTTAGTGATCCTACTTATCGGCTTTATTTTAGGAATCTTAGTCAAAAAGATTATCTATAAAGTGCTCAAGGAGTTTGAGCTTAATAAGATTATGAGTAAAGTTGGTATTACTTCAAATGTGGAAAAAGGTATCAGTTGGATAGTGTCGCTTTTAGTTTATCTTGTGGCCATTGTGCTTTTTTTGAATCAGTTGAGAATTGCTTCTGTCGTTTTGTATTTAGTGGTCGGGGCAATCTTGATGTTGATTATTTTAACATTTGTTGTTGGACTTAAAGATGTCATTCCAAATATTGTTGCGTGGGTCTTTATACAGCGAAAAGGAACAATCAAAGAGGGGCGAAGGGTTGAGGTTCGTGAGATTGCGGGTGTTGTTGAAAATGTTGGTTATCTGGAAACGGAAATCAAGACAGATAGAGGAGATATACTTTATGTGCCTAATGCGTTGTTCATGAAGTCGAAATTTTCTTTGAAGAAAGAAAAATAAATCTTTTTGTATTTTTTTAGCTCGTTTCTGCAGTTTCATTGATTGCAACCTCGTTGGAAACTGCATCAAGCTCATCTTACCAATAGATGCGTGCTAACTCGCCATTTGAAGCTAAACAAATACATCTTTTTTAGTTTTGTTTATGAACACTTTCAAGCGTGCTGAGAATGGACCAGAGTTGAGCACGATAAAAAGAGTTTAGTTCGTTGGAGTTTAGTTCTTCGAGTAAAAAAATGGCTTTTTCTAGGGATAATTCTTGTTTGCTTGTTAATGTAGAAATGATGAGGTCAGTCTTATCCTTGAATTTTTTGCTGATGTTGTCTTCTTCTTTTAATGTTTCAAGAAGATCGACTGCTTCTTGGATGCATTGGTTCATTTTTTTTGCTTGCCTAATTCTTCTACTACTTCTTTTTGAACTTTTTCAATGGTGTTTTTGATGTTTTCTTCCTGCTTGATGATGTTCTTTAAGCGTATTTCAATAATTTCTTTTTTCTGAGAGAGATCTTTTTGTAGTTCATCTTTGGATGATGCTATCATTATTTTTCCGACTATCTTATAGGCGGTCTGAGAAGTGTTTAATTCTGTCAAGGCAGAATCAAATTCTGATATCTGCGATTCTATCTGCTGTTTTTGAAGCACAATGTTTTGAAGATTCTGCTGTAAAAGCTGAAGTTGGCTTACTTTCGCGGTGCTCATTTTGAGAAGGTTACCTGGCTTTAATCTTATTTACCGTACGACGATCTTTGTAAAGAATCTTGCCGCCGCAATAAGGACAGCGCACTTTTGTTGTTGTATATTCGTCTTCTACTTTTTTTCCGCAATCAAAACAGACATAATACATAGGGCACCTTTATACTGTGTAGGCCTTGCCGGCAAATTTACTTTCGCATTTAGCACAATGCCAAATGCCCATCGCAAGGCGTTTGACAGCTGTTTTATTACAATAAGGACATTTTTGTTTTGCTCGCTGTAATTCTTCAATAGGAGCTAGTTTGGCTTTGTTTCTTCTTCCGTAACGAGCGCCGAAGCGTTTTGTGGTATTTCCCATGTTAAATTCCTCGTGTTGAAACTTTAGTTGCTATTATGGTCGTCCAACAAATTAAATCGGTTTCTAGTGTTGGACGACTAATAGTAAACCAACTTATGTGACACCTAATTATTTAGTTGGTTTACTATATAAATATGGATGGGGCTGCCCGGACAATCGCAATGTGCTAAACGCGATGCTTAACATATTGGTTCGAACCGGGGTTCAATGGTTTTTTTATGTTTCCGGTCATCGCCGAAAGGCTCACCCAAACCATTAGTGATAGTTGCCTCAAAGTATTCTTTTGACCAGGCTACACTACAGCCCCAGGACCCTATTTATAAATATTTTGTTTAAAAAGAGGCATATTTAAAAGGTTTATGGTTTGTCTTTGATTTTAAGAGGTAGGAATCGAAATCAATTTCTTAGGTGCTTTGGTTAATACGATGATCTTTCCTTGATGAAGCAGAAGGGTGTCTTCGATTCGAAGTCCTAGTTTGTTTTGAATGTAAATGCCGGGTTCTATAGTGAATGGAACGTCTTCTTTGATGGTGTTTTTTGGATCTTTAACAAAATTCGGAGCTTCGTGAACTTCTAAACCAATGCCATGGCCTAAAGAATGAATGAATCTGCTGCTGTATTTTCCTAAGTTTTTTCGAGCTACTTTGTCTAATTCCGCAAGAGGAAGATTTTCTTTGACGGCGTCGATTGCTTTTTCTTGGGCGTTGAGCAATAGATTATAGACTTGTTTTTCCTGCTCATTTGGTGTTCCTAAGAAAAGAGTCCTACTCATGTCAGCGCAATAATTTTGATACGACGCGCCAAAGTCAAATAAGAGAAAACCGCGCTGAAGTTTAGCAGTTGATGTGATGTGATGAGGCGTTGCGGCATTTTTTCCCATGGCTATGATAGTTGGAAAGCCGATGTCACCGCCTTGTTCTCTTATCTTTTTTTCTAAGAAGAGGGCAACGTCCTGCTCGGTATGAAGTGTTTTTCTGGTGAGTTCGGTGATGGTTGCGTTAAACGCATAAGTTGTTATGGCGCAGGCTTGTGCTAGTTTTTCAATTTCTGATTGAGTTTTTTGCTGACGAAGTTCTTGAAGTTTTGGGCTGATGTCAACAAATTGCGCTTTGGGAAAATGTTTTTTTAATCGTTCTAAAGAGGCTACCGTTAAAGATTCTTGATTTATTCCAATCTGTTTTGGTTTGATTTTTTTTATGTTGTTTTGCCAGCCTTTTTTGAGGAAATAGGATTTGATTTCTTTTAAGATTGGTTTTTTGTCAAGTTCGGTTAAGTAGAAGAAAGCTTTTTTGGGTGTGATGATAAGATAGGCAAAAGAGGGTTTTATTTGCGTGAAGTAGGTGATGTTGAGGTCAGGATGCGAGAGAAACGCGAAGTCAATATTTTGTTCTTGGAGATAGGATTGAAAAGCTTTGAGTTTCATTAAGGAAATGAATTTTTTTTGGTTAATAAAGATTTGGTTTTGAAAATTTATGTTGGTTGAAAATCTTTTACCAAGTCGAGTGCTGAATTGTAATCGATTGCTTCGATATCAAGTGAATCTAATTTTGATTTCATCTGCGTTGCCCAGAAGTCCTGATTAACAATAACACATAGGTCGGGGATGTAGGCTACTCTTTGATTTGGCTTGCGATAATGTTTATCAAAATATTGAATGAATCCGCCAACACATGCTTCTAAAGCACCACCGATGAAGAGAACGGTGGTAGGTGTACCTATTTTTTCTCTTACCTCTTCGTGGGAAGAGTAAATTTTGTGTAGCTCTATCCAAGCTTCTTCTGAAACTTTATCCGGTCTCACCGAAGGAGGAGGCGTTCCAAAGGGAAGAGTGGTTATGGTTTTTATTCTTGAGTCTTGAAGGAAAGAATAAAGAGGATCATAATCAAAAGCGGCTTTTTGCATGGAGGAACTTATTGGATGACCATCATCATATTGATGATGAAGGACGCTGACTTGTGCTTCTAATGCTGCGGTTACAAAATAATTTAATTTTACATCGCGTTCGTGATGTTCTTTGACAGGACCTATTTCCAGGCAGTCGCCTTGCATTTTGAATACATAAGGGTGAATTATATTTACTAACATATAGTAGTTATTATTCTCGCTTTATTTAAATGTTCTTGAGGATAGTTTTTTTTGAAAATAGAGCACGTTAAGTATATAAACCCCAAAAATATGCTTATTTTATGCAAAAAGCGGTGCTTTCGAATGGACTTACGGTATTATTTGAGCCAAAACCAGGGAATGCAGTTGTGGTTGAGGTGATGGTGAACGTTGGGAGTAACCATGAACTGCCTTCTGAGCGAGGTATTTCTCATTTTCTGGAACATATTCTTTTTGAGGGTACGAGAAAGAGACCGACAAATCAGGAGATATCTAATGAAATTGAAAGTATTGGCGGTGATTTTAATGCATATACTACAAATGAACGAACGTGTTATTATGTCAAGGTTTTGAAAAAACATTTTTCAAAGGCGATTGAAATTTTAGCGGATATTCTGCAAAATTCGGTGTTTAAAGAGGAACATATTGCAAAAGAGAAAAATATTGTCCTTAAAGAGATTGATATGGTCAATGATGAGCCGCGATTTTATCAGTGGCTGTTACTTCAAGAGAATATGTTTAGACGGCATCCTTGCAGGTATCCTACTTATGGTGATCCTCGCGTTATTAAAGATTTGACACGAAAAAAAGTGATGGATTATTTTTCTACCCATTATGTTCCACAAAATATGATTATTTCAATTGTGGGCGATGTGAAGAAGTGGAAGGAAGCAGTGGAAGATAATTTTGTGATGAATAAAGAGAAGATGCCCATCAAAAGAGATTTTGTCGAACCTGTTGATCATAAAACGGTTGTTAAAACGGTGAAGAAGAAAGTTGCCAATACCTATTGTGTGATCGGATTTAAAACAGTTCCTCGAGGACATAAAGATTCTTATGTTTTTGATGTAATTAATGGGATTTTAGGACGTGGTCAAAGCGGCAAGATGTTTACAGAAGTTCGAGGAAAAAGAGGTCTTGCGTATGACGTTGGGACACAGCATGTTGCTGAACTTAGTTTTGGTTATTTTGCTGTTTATGCAAGCATCGATAAGAAGAATTTGGCATTGGTCAAAAAATTGGCTTTGGAAGAGTTGCAGAAACTCAAAAGAGCAAGTTCTGTTGATCTGAAAGAAGCGAAAGATTATATTGAGGGGGATTATTTGCTGGAACTTGAAGATAGGCAGAAAGTGGCAGATCAATTTTTGTTTTGGGAGCAGGTTAGTGATGCTCGATGCATGAATGAATTTTTGAGTAAGATCAGAAAAGTTACGTTGAATGATATTACCCGAGTTGTTGATACATATTTGAAGCATTATACGATGATCGTGATTGAAGGAAAATAAGATGGAAAAAGAATTTTTTAATATCCTTCTTTTGATATCTTTTCTAATTTTTCTTTGTTTTCTCTAAATGGCTTGAGCAGAATGTTAATTTCTCTTGCTAACGCAACTTTTAAGTCTAAAGGATGAACTTGTTTTTGAATGAATATTTTTTCTAATTCTTCATATGTTTTGAATGAGAGATTACCGCCGTATTTTGCAGGACGCTCGATTGTAAATGGGGCGTTGTTGTCTTGCTTTAATGGGAAGATGACTTGTTTGAGGAAAGCTAAAACACCGTTGTCTTCGATGACACCTTCTTCGCAATAGGCTCCTTTGATTTTATCTTGTACTATTTTTTCATCATCTAAAAGATCTATTTTTGATTTAGGATCGGAAGCAGACATTTTTTTTCCGACTAAGCCAGGAATTAATGGGGTCATTACTTCTATTCGTGCTTGATAATTTACTTTTGGCAAGTTTTCTCTGGCGAACATGAGAATCTTTCTTTGGTCGATACCCCCATATTGGATATTAACATTAAGATATTGTTCATCGAGCGCTTGCATGATGGGATAGATCAAGCCACTCAATTTAGGATTATCACCAAATTTAACAACTTCGGAAGCGGCGTGCTTTGCAGCGTTAATAGTGGTGAATGATGCCATTTTCATAACATCAAGCATATATTCTTTACTTAATTGGTAAGAGGAGCCTTTGACAAGTTCGATGTTTTTGGTGTTTGCGCCTAAGGCGGTGAACATTAAAGGGATTACGGCACTATAATAATTATATCTTTTTTCTAAGACGTCCCAAGGACAATTGTCTAACGCACCATGAAGATCTGCTAATAAGACTTTGACTTTAAAGCCAGCTTTAAGAAAGTCAGACATCTTTAGAACCCAAACAAAGTAGCCGATGTGGGGACGGCCGGTGATTGCAGTTCCAAGATATACCGAAGGTTGTTCTTTTGATTTTAGGAGCGTTAAGAGTTCTTCTTCGGTGATGATTTCTTGGGTGTTGCGTTTGATTAATGCGAGACGTTGCTGTGGGGTCATTTGCTTGATAATATGGAGGTTATTTAAATAGTTAATTATGGTCAAATGCTCTTAATATAGTAGTCCAACAAATTAAATCTGATTTTGTGTTGGACTACTCAAGTTACTATCGTTCGTGATTATATCACTATGTTCCTAACTTGCTTTTTAGCAAGTAATAATAAACTGACCTATTCAACATCGAATCACTTAGTTGGTTTACTATATCCATTTTTGTTTTCAATATATTGTATCGAATCCGGCGAAACGACAATTATATCTAAATCTCCATCGTTGTCCAAATCAGCAAGAGAAACGCCAACTCCACTATCAAGCCAACGAGTGAGATGGTTTCCAATAGTACCTTTATCTACATATTTAGGATGATATTTATTCCCCACATTTTGAAAGTATTTAATGTTGTCTGGTGCGGCGGTAATGAAATCAAGATCACCATCCCCGTCCATATCCCCTATTGCAATGCTCACTCCGGCATCTCCCCTGCGTGTATCTGGATTTCCAATAATCCCTTTATTAATAAATCCGGTCTGTTTAAAATATTCCTCTTCTTTTTTGTCCTTATGATATTGATAAGACCATAAACTTCCTATAATTGCAACGGCAGTCGCACTGACACCAACTATTTTGAAAAAATTAATGTACTTTTTCCGATACTGCTCGTACTCTGGATCAACCATAATTTTTAAAAGAAATCAGAACTATTTGTCAATTTACCCACATATATGAGGGATTAGATATAAGATAAAATTGGTTTGATTAAATCTGTTTAATGAGGTATGGTAAAATCTTCTTTTCGGCCTTTTTGAGATGTTCTCGGTAGGTTGAGACCGTTACATTCATCTTTCGGGATAATTGCTGAAAGTCGGTCTTTTTTGGCCAGTCATAATAACCTTCTTGCATGGCAAGCGTGATTGCTTCTTTTTGTTTTATTGAGAGCTTTGGTAATAACCGAGTATAGTAAATGTCTTTGAGCTTTGTTTGTTCTATTGATTGAAGAATAACATATTTTGTTATCTTTTTTGTCTCTTTGATGAAATCGATAATATATTGTTTATCCCACGAAGCTATTTCCCAGAATTCTTCTCCTTTAATATTAATATGAATCGGTTTAGTCCAAATAATCTTTTGGTTTAGATTAGCTCTAATAGTAACGGGAATGGTTTTTTTGACAACCTCTACGAGAAAGACTTTATTGCCATCTACTTCAATATGTTGAAGATGTTTGTCTCTCTTTAAGGCGTTGATAAATTGTGTGATATTTGGTGCTTCTCCCCACAATGTATGAAATTCTGGGGAATAAGTGATCTTTTTTTCGATATAGAGATTAAATGGAACTGAGATAGTTGATACTTGGTATTTTTCACATTTATTCCCTATAAGACAGTCGTGTTTGATCAGTATTTTTGCTATCCACATATTGGTGAGTCATTTTTTGGAGTTTATATATCTGCTGTCGGCATAAATAAAAATTTTAGCACGAAAACTTAATAAATTAAGAGAAGAATAAGAAGGATATGGCACAAAAGTTTACGGTAATTATTGAACAAGATGAAGATAATGTTTATGTTGGTCGAGTTCTAGAGTTAAAAGGCTGTTTGAGTCAGGGAGACACACTTGATGAATTGATGAGTAATATTAGAGAAGCAATTGAATTGTGTTTAGAAGTTGAACAACGCAAAGAAAAGACAATAGAGCACATTAAATTTGTGGGAGTTCAGCAGATTGAGGTTGTTTAATTTTGAAATTACCTTTGCTTTCTTCTAAGGAAGTGTGTAAATTTCTTGAAAAAGAAGGATTTATTCTGTTGAGACAAAAAGGAAGTCATCGTTTTTATCAACATCCTGATGGCAGAACAGTTGTTGTTCCTTTTCATACTAATAAAGACATTGGAAAAGGGCTTCTTAAAGCGATTTTAGATGAAATTAGTATGGATCGAGAAGAATTCTTTAAGAAATTATAGTGAATAATTCGCAGTAACGCAGTAAAATATAAATACACTGGAGAAAAACAGGAGAATATGGTCAAAGCAATACTATTTGATTTTTGGGGAACGTTAGTTGAAAATGGGGTTTGGAGCCCAACTAAACAGATTAAGAATATTTTACAGATTAATCTGCCTTTCTCTGAGTATGTGGTTCGGATGGAACGGGCGATGATGGCGCAGAAGTTTGATTCGTTGAAAGATGCTTTTGAGAATGTGTGCAGAGAGTTTGGGGTAGAATGTTCTTCTGAGAGGATGGAGCAGCTAATTGGCATGTGGAATAAGTCGTGGATGTTGGCAAAACCTTATGATGATGTTTTGTTTGCTTTGCAGACGTTGAAAAAAAATTATCGTCTTGTTCTTATTTCTAATACTGATGCTTTTTCTATCCAGCGAGTTCTTGAGAAGTTCAAGATGAACGATCTTTTTGAAAAGAAGTATTTTTCCTATGAAGTTGGTATGATCAAGACAGATAAGAATTTTTTGAAGCTGGTTCTTGACGATCTCAATCTTTCTGTTGAAGAGTGTATATTAGTTGGTGATAGTCTGCAGAGTGATATTCAACCGGCTGAGAAGATGGGTATGAAAGCTGTTTTAGTTGACCGAAAAGAATCGCGAGCGCATTCACCAAGCATCAAAACGTTAGATGAGTTGAAGACATTCCTATGATGGATATTCTGTTTTTAGGGACGGGCTGCATGCAGCCTACAAAGAATCGTAACCATTCTGGTATTTTGCTTTCTTTTAAGACTGAAAATATTTTGATGGACTGCGGCGAAGGAATACAACGGCAGATGCGTATTGCAGGTGTCAAGCCCGCGAAAATCACAAAGTTACTTATCAGTCATTGGCATGGGGATCATGTTTTTGGAATTCCTGGGCTTCTTAGTACGATGGGCGCCGATAAACCTGATAAGAAATTACAAATTTATGGCCCAATAGGTACAAAAAAGTATATGGATCATTTAGTGCAATCATTTGCGTGTAAAGACTTGATTGATTTTGAGGTTATTGAAGTTAAGCAGGGTGTTATTTTTGAGGGAGAGGAATTTAAGCTTATAGCAGAGCCACTAAAGCATTCTGCTCTTTGTGTTGGGTATGGTTTTGTTGAGAAAGATCGACGTCGGATTAATCCTGTGAAAGCCGAGAAATTGGGATTATTTGGGCCTGTTTTGGGTAAGTTGCAGAATGGAGAAACTGTCGTTTTTAAAGGAAAGAAGATTTTACCGGAGGAGGTTTCTGTGATTGTTAAAGGAAAGAAGTTAAGTTACGTTGCAGACACCGTGCTTTGTGAAGGGGCGGAGAGGCTTGCACACAATGCAGATTTGCTCATCTGTGAAGGAACGCATCTGGATGATATTAAAGAGAAAACAGAGAAATATATGCATCTGACAGTAAAAGAAGCGGCGTTAATTGCGTCTGAAAACAATGCCCGTCAGTTGGTTATTACACATATTAGCCAGCGTTATAAAACGCCGTCTGAAATTAGAGAAGAAGCGAAAATTTATTTTCCGGATGCGATTGTTGCGGAAGATTTTATGAGGATAAAGATATGATTATTAATGTTGGTTCTGTTAATCCAACCAAAGTTGGTGCTGTTAGAGAAGTTGTTTTAAATTATGATTTTTTGAAGGATGCGGTTGTTGAGGGAGTTGAAGTTGCATCTGATGTTTCAGTACAACCTTTGAGTGTTGAAGAAACGGTAGCGGGTGCACAAAATAGAGCTAGAAATGCTTTTAAGAAGGGTGATTATGGTGTAGGGCTTGAATCAGGCCTGTTCTCTTTTGTTGATGTTGGAAGATCGCTACGCTGGATGAATATAACGGCGTGTGCTTTTTATAGTGGAGAACAATATGCTGTTGGCTTTTCTCCTGCTTTTCAGATACCTCATGTGATGGCTGAGATTATGTTGCGAGAAAAATGTGAAATGGATGAAGCAGTGCATCAACTAGGCTTGAGCTGTGAGACTCGAGTTGGGTACCATGATGGTTTTATTGCTATTTTAACGCAGGGATTAATTACAAGAAAAGAGTATATGAAACCGGCAGTGCAAATGGCACTCGTGCAATTGCAACACAAAGAGCGGTATTTTCTTGATAAGAAATAACATTTTATATATCTCTACTTCTTTTGATTTACAATGAATCTTAAAGCAAAAGGAACACGAGGAGAGCGGGAACTGGTTAAGGCGTTTAATGAGGCAGGATGGAGCTGCATTCGGGTTGCAGGAAGTGGGAGCAGCAAGTATCCTTCTCCTGATATTCTTGCTGGCAATGCGATACGGCGGCTTGCAATTGAGTGTAAGGTAATCGGCGATAAAAAGAAGTATTTTGCGCAAGATGAGATTGATCAGCTTTTGACTTTTTCGCGTAAGTTTGGAGCAGAGAGCTGGATTGCAATACGCTTTCCTTCGCAGGAGTGGTATTTTCTGATGTTGGAAGATTTAGAGATGACAGGCACTAATTTTGCTATCTCTTTGGAGCTTGCGGAGCGAAGGGGGCTCAAATTTGGGGAGTTGGTTGAGAATGTTGATAAAAATCCATTACTACCAGGGCGGGAATAAAAACCGAAACATTTAAAAGGGGTGTTTTACAACTTCAGCGAAAACTACCTTTTTTGTCAAAATGCGCCTCACTCCAAAAAAAATTGAACAAATTCTCGTTGCAATGTTAGGGGAAGAAGGTCTTCCTTTGATTAAAGAGTTGATGAATAAGGATAATATATCTGAGTTTGATTTGGCTACTAAAGTCAAAAAGGATATTAAAGTAGTAAGAAAGATGCTGTATACGTTGTATAATTCTAATTTAGTCGCGTTTACGAGGAAAAAAGATAAGATTAAAGGATGGTACATATATTATTGGACGTTAGTTCCTGAAAGCGTGCGATTTAATTATTTTAAGATGATTCGGGAGAGGGTTGCTAAGCTGGAAGAGCAATTAGAGCAGGAAAAGAGAGAATTGTTTTTTGTGTGCCCTAATAAGTGTACTCGATTAAATTTTGATCAGGCAATGGATTTTGAGTTTCATTGTCCAGAATGCGGGCAGTTGATTAATCAAGATAATTCTGAGATAAAAGTTGAGTTAATTGTGAAAGAAATTGCGATGGCGCAAGAGGAATTAGCTAAATCTAAAGAAGAGAAAAAAATTAAGAAAAAAGTGGCCAAAGAAAGGAGAAAGAAGGTTAAGGCTAAGAAAAAAGTAGTCAAAACAAAAAAGAAAAAATAAAATTAAATGTTATTTTCGTTTTTTTACCATTCGTTCAATGATTGTTTCTTCTCTTAAAACTCTTTGTGTCATCTTTTGAATGTTTGATTCCATCGATGCTACTCTTCTTTCAAGAAGGATCAACACCCTTAATGAGTAGACGATGGCAGCAAGCGTTCCTATAATTACAGCAAGAATTACTTCAGCTAGTTCTAAACCTGGCATTTTTTATACACCTCTTTTTGTGATGATCCTTTCATTCTTTTACAATTTATAAAGGTTTCTGGCTAAACATTTATAAAATGGATGAGGAAAGAGGAGGTTATGGATGATTATGAGAGTTTATTAAATAAAGCAGAAGAGGAATTGCCGGAGCGAGGACTTGGTACAGAACGGTTTGTGGTTGAGAAAATTAAAGGTCATCTTGAAGGAAATAAGACTATCTTAATTAATCTGAAAAAAATTGCAAAAGATATCGGCAGAGAGGAGAATCATCTGCTTAAGTATCTTCTTCGTGAGCTTGCAACTCCCGGAAAATGGGATGGTGAGCGAGTTATTTTTGGGACAAAGGTGGCGGCGTCTGCTATAAATAAAAAAATCAAGAAATATGTGAGTGAATTTGTGTATTGTTCTGAATGCAGCAAACCGGATACTAAGCTGATTGAAGAAAAAGGAGTTACTTATTTGCGCTGTCTTGCTTGCGGATCTAAAAAGCCGGTGAAAAATATTTAAGATGACATTTATCGTTGCACTGAAAAAAACGCCGCATGGACTTCTTGTTGTTGTGACCGATAAAAATGCTATTGGTTGCGTGTTTAAAGAAAAAGGGCTGCAGCTCGATTTGAGTAAAGAATTCTATAAAGGGGAAGAAATGAGTAAAGAAGAGACGATAGAGTTAATTAATAAGGCGAGACATCTTCATTTGACAGGCGGCAAGGCAGTTGATCTTGGCGTGGAGATAGGATTAGTTCACCCTAGTCGGATTTTGCATGTGGGGAAGATGGTGCATGCGGAAGTTATGGTGGAGAGTTGATTTATAGTCGTCCAACAATATATAAAGTCGCTTTGTTTGTGACTTTCCACAATGGAAAGAATTGTAGTTTGTGTTGGATGACGAACAGTAAACCAACCAATTAGACTCCGAATTATTTAGTTTTTTTACTATACTATAATTTCTTTTTTGCTTTGCTAGAAACTTAATTAATAAAACTGCCCAATCCAACCTGTTTTTCTTTCTCTTTGCCAAAGAAGGAATCGACGTTATATTTTAATAAGTCTAATGTTTGTTTTAAATAGGGGGAGAAATTGTATTTTTCTGATAACATTAAGGAGGGTCCTAAATATTTTACTACGGACCCTTCTGTGATGGTAAATATGAGTTTTCCTCCGCAGGCACTGCATTTTCCGCTAAGAGGAGGACGACGATATTTTTCGTTGCATTTGACACAGCGAAATTGCTGCATGGAAAATTTCTTAAGATTTCCTTTGATGTCTTTGAGGAAGTGTTTTTGGATGACTAATTTTGCAACATCATCCATATTGACAGCACGAACTCTTCGTGCGATGTCCATCTGTCCGATGAGCTTTTCTTCCATGGAAGGCTTTATTTTATAGGCAGAGCATTGAACACCTTTGTTGAAGTTATCGACAGGATGTGTAAAGCCAAATTGTTCGTATTGCAAGGCAGTTCCTAATCTATCGCCTAATTGTTCAATTTTCTTTTTTTCTTCGCCGTATTTTACTTCCCAAGGCGCTTTCATCTCTTCTGCCGCTTCATATAATTCTAAAGGATAGCGCCACACAACGTCAACACCATGAACTTGATCATCAATCTCTTTTGGATTTAAGACAGAGGTGAGAACAAGCGGAGCGTCCATCGTTTTGGCACCGCGCTTTTCGGGAAGATATTGTCTTGAGAAATTTAAAAGCGCATCCATAAGAAGCATGGCGCACGCTTCATCGCCATCGCAGTCTCTTCTCATTCCGGCATGGTACATGGGATGGCAAAGAAGGCCTTGTGTTTCTGAAAATCCAATGATTCTTCCAACTAGCCCTGCGGAGATGTGAGGAGCAAGGCCGATGATGAGATGACCTACAAGATCTTCTTCTTTTTGGATGTTATAATAAGGAGGAAGATGATAAAATTTGATGAGAAGGTCGTCAATAAAGTTGGCGACTCTTGAGAGCACTTGACCTGCTGATTCATCTAATGAATTAAAATTTGGTAGAATAACATCCTGAGGTTTTATCTCTAAGAGCTGATTTTCGTCTGTTAAATCTTTTCCATAAATGTCCTTTTTGTATCCTATCTCTTTCAGTTTTTTGATGGATGTCTTGATTTCTTTTGGCTTGAAATGAGTTATGGGAAGCTCCGTACAATCATAACGAATAGTACCATCTTTATTAACATACAGAAGATGTTTTGCTCTTAAGATGCCTTTGGCAAGATGTTCTACGATATGTTCTTTGTTGGATGTTCCACGTACTCCTTTGATTAAATCAGGATGAAGTTTTTCGTTCAATCGTTCTTTGGCTTTTTCAAAGTAGTACTTTATATCTAAATCCATCACTTTGTATGGGACACCTTTGCCGTGGCGGCACGTGTCTTTATCCAAATCGCCACAGGAACGACAGTGATATTTTTTACTGCATTTGGCATTACATTCTTCACAATGAGGATAAATCATCTCTTTTTTGCATGATTCACAATAAAAACAAGGAAAAGTGCTGTTTATCTTGTTACTTTCTAAAGCTGATTGAAAGCTTCTTAACCTATCCCCTTCTTCTGCGACAGGGAACATGACTTGCGGAGAACCTGTCATCTGACGCATTTTTGCTTTTTCGGGACGCCCCATCCTTGCGCCGATGAATGTTCCTGCTTTGTCACGCATTTTTATTGTTCTTAATTGATTGAAGTAATCAAGTGCGGTGTTGTTTGCAATGATGGATTCTTCTATGAAAATATTTTCCATCTCTTGCTGATTTTTAAAATTGAGATAGTAGGAGAGGATGTTTGCTTGATCTTCTTCAAAGATAATACTTTCTTTGTTGATAATTTGATGAAATAGGCCAATATCATCAAATATTTTTTTGCCTATTGAATATAATTCGTTTTTTTGAGAATAAGGAAGAATTATCTTTTTTATTTCTGTCCCTTCTTTCTTTATTTTTCCTTCTTTCAGCCATTCTTTAAGTGTTGTGAGATTGTTTGCTGGAATCAATTTCCAATAAAAAGTATAATTAGGATGGAGAGGAACTTCTAATATTTCGCTGATTCTCTTTGCTTCCACTAAACTTGGAAAAAGATAAAAATATTGTTCTAACATCTCTTTAAGACGAGGCTCAGGAATGCCTATCTTACTTGAGGCAATAGCATAATCTTTGTTATATTTTGAAGTGATTGATTTTTCTACTTCCAAAGCCCACCACTCGGGACAATATCCTACCGGACAAAAATTTTGCCCGTTTTCTGAAAAATCACCGTAATTAAAAAGAATGTCACCTAAAAAAAGAACGGAATCGATGTTAGAAAAATGGTGTTTTGCTTCTTCTTCAGTCTTGAGCTGCAGAACGGCGCCTTCATTTAGGCGAACGATCGGTCCTTCGAGAGTGTCACAGACGGTTACGGTCGCTCCTTTTCCGGGGCGTTCGTTTTTTAATTGTGTTCCTATTGCAATATATTTATCAAGGACAATCATAGTAGCAGGATGAATTGCGGAGGCAGAAAAACCAGTCATCCTACTTCGTCCGTATCGCAGCCGAAAACCGCCGATTCCCATGGGATGCGTGAGAATAGGTCTTCCTGCGACCATGTCCATCAAGAAAGTATTGTTAGGCTTGACAGATTTTTTTTGTTCTTTATTCTCTTCTTTTTTGGGTTCTTTGGAGGCGTGTGCGGTGTGGATCTGCTCTTTGAGCGAAATAAAATCTTTTAACCATTCCCATTCTAAGCCAAAGCTTTTTCCCCATTTTGCGAGCCGTTTCCATAATTTTGGTGATTTT
>Ga0233425_10005128_pt1 | contig 21114 bp, 15 predicted proteins | sample Watercolumn_Towu_2_FD_181712 | JGI IMG/M metagenome (GOLD analysis project Ga0233425, IMG submission 181712) | Freshwater microbial communities from Lake Towuti, South Sulawesi, Indonesia - Watercolumn_Towuti2014_140_MG | ecosystem: Environmental > Aquatic > Freshwater > Lake | place...
CGAGATTTCTTCAGATCGCCGCTTCGAAAAGCCCGCCTTCGCCCATGATGGACAAGACCTTCGACCCCGCCGCCGTCGAGGCGCGCGTCTCAGCGGCCTGGGAAGAGGGCCAGGCCTTCCGCGCCGGCCGTCCCGAGCGGGCCGGCGCCGAGCCCTTCAGCATCGTGATCCCGCCGCCCAACGTGACGGGCTCGCTGCATATGGGCCACGCGCTGAACAACACGATCCAGGACATCCTCGTCCGCTTCGAGCGGATGCGGGGGAAGGACGTGCTGTGGCAGCCCGGCACGGATCATGCCGGCATCGCCACGCAGATGGTGGTCGAGCGCCGGCTGATGGAAACGCAGCAGCCCGGCCGGCGGGAGCTCGGCCGCGAAGCGTTCCTGCGCCGGGTCTGGGCCTGGAAGGAGGAATCCGGCGGCACGATCATCGGCCAGCTCAAACGGCTCGGCGCCTCCTGCGACTGGTCGCGGGAGCGCTTCACCATGGACGAGGGCCTGAGCCGGGCGGTGCTCAAGACCTTCGTCGACCTGCACGCGCAGGGGCTGATCTACCGCGACAAGCGCCTCGTGAACTGGGATCCGAAGTTCCAGACCGCGATCTCCGACCTTGAGGTGCAGCAGATCGAGGTGAAGGGCCATCTCTGGCACTTCGACTACCCCGTCGTGGACGCGGCCGGCGCCGAGACAGGGGCGGTCATCACCGTGGCCACCACGCGCCCCGAGACGATGCTCGGCGACACGGCGGTCGCCGTCCATCCGGACGACGAGCGCTACCGCGAACTCGTCGGCAAGCGCGTGCGGCTGCCGCTGGTCAACCGCCTCATCCCGATCGTCGCCGACGCCTATTCCGATCCGGAGAAGGGGACGGGCGCGGTCAAGATCACCCCGGCCCACGATTTCAACGACTTCGAGGTCGGTCGCCGCAACGGCTGCCGCCCGATCAACGTGCTCGATGCCGAGGCACGGATCCAGATCGCCGGCAATGCCGACTTCCTCGCCGAGGCGCAGCCGGAGGCCGACGCGCTGGCGCTCGACGGACTCGACCGGTTCGCCGCGCGGAAAGCGGTCGTCGCCCTGATGGAGGAGCGCGGCCTTCTGCGCGCGGTCGAGCCCAACACCCACGCGGTGCCGCACGGCGACCGCTCGGGCGTGGTGATCGAGCCGTACCTGACCGACCAGTGGTACGTGAACGTCAAGCCGCTCGCCGAGCGTGCCCTCCAGGCCGTGCGCGACGGCAAGACCCGATTCGTCCCGGACAACTACGAAAAGATCTTCTTCCAGTGGCTGGAGAACATCGAGCCGTGGTGCGTCTCGCGCCAGCTCTGGTGGGGTCATCAGATCCCGGTCTGGTACGACGCGGAAGGCGGCATCTTCGTCGCCGAGAGCGAGGTCGAGGCGATTGCGCAGGCGGCGGCCAAGCACGGTCGCGAGGTCGCTCTCACCCGCGACCCCGACGTGCTCGACACGTGGTTCTCCTCCGCGCTCTGGCCGTTCTCGACGCTCGGCTGGCCGGACAAGACGCCGGAACTCGCCCGTTTCTACCCCACCAATACCCTGGTGACGGGCAAGGACATCATCTTCTTCTGGGTCGCCCGGATGATGATGATGGGCCTGCACCTGACCGATCAGGCGCCGTTCGAGACCGTCTACCTGCACACCCTCGTCCGCGACGAGAAGGGTGCGAAGATGTCGAAGTCGAAGGGCAACGTCGTCGATCCGGTCGATCTGATCGACCGTTTCGGTGCGGATGCCCTGCGCTTCACGCTCGCCGCCCTCGCCGCGCCCGGCCGCGACATCAAGCTCGGCCCCCAGCGGGTCGAGGGCTACCGCAACTTCGCGACCAAGCTCTGGAACGCGGCGCGGTTCGCCGAGATGAACGGCTGCGAACTCAAGGCCGACTTCCGGCCCGAGGCCGTGCGCGAGACGCTCAACGCCTGGGCGCTCACCGAAGCCGCCAAGGCGGTGGCCGAGGTGGCGCAGGGCATCACGATCTACCGCTTCAACGACGCGGCGGCGGCGGCCTACCGCTTCGTCTGGAACGTGTTCTGCGACTGGTATCTGGAGCTTGCCAAGCCCGTGCTCCAGGGCGAGGGCGTGGATCCGGCGGCGCGCGCCGAGACGCAAGCCACGGTCGCCTTCCTCCTCGACCAGATCGCCAAGCTGCTGCACCCGTTCATGCCCTTCCTCACGGAGGAGCTATGGGCGATCAAGGGCGAGGCGCTGCCGACCCCGCGCGGCCTGCTCACGCTCGAATCCTGGCCCGATCTCTCGGCTTACGCGGACGCGCAGGCCGAGGCCGAGATCGGCTGGCTCGTCGATCTGATCTCCGAGGTCCGCTCGGCCCGCTCCGAGACCAACGTGCCCGCCGGTGCGCAGGTGCCGCTGGTGCTGGTCGCCGCCGACGCGTCGGTGCGGGCGCGGGTGGAGCGCTGGAGCGAGACCCTGGTCCGACTCGCCCGGCTCTCCGAGATCGGTTTCGCCGAGGCCGCGCCGAAGAACGCGGTCCAGCTCCTCGTGCGCGGCAGCGTGGCGGCGCTCCCGCTTGAGGGCATCGTCGATCTCGCCGCGGAGGTCGCGCGGCTGAAGAAGGAGGCCGGGAAGGCGCGGACCGAGATCGGCAAGATCGAGGGCAAGCTCGGCAATGCCGACTTCCTCGCCCGCGCCCCCGAGGAGGTGGTGGACGAGCAACGCGAGCGCCGCGATGCGGAAGCCGCCCGGCTCGCCAAGATCGAGGAAGCTCTGGCCCGCCTCAGCGACGCATGAGGGGGCTGCGGCGGCTCGCTCTGGCGCTCGCCGGATTGGCCGCCGCACTTCTCGCCCTCACGCTCTCGACGGCACGGCCCGGCGATCCGAGCCTCTACCCGCCGTCGGACGCGGACACGGAGACCGTGTTCGTCGTCAGCCACGGCTGGCATTCCGGACTCGTCCTGCGCCGCGAGAGCCTGACGGGGGAAGGGGCCGGTGCGGCGCTGCGCAACATCGCCACGCGCTTTCGCGCCTACGATGACGTGGAATTCGGCTGGGGCGAGGCGCGCTTCTACCGGGCGACACCGACGCTCGCCGCCTTCGACTGGCGGCTCGCCCTCTCCGCCCTGTTCACGCCCGGCGGCAGCGAGGGTGTGATCCAGGTGGTCGGGCTGGCGCGCCCGGTTCGCGAGAGCTTTCCGCAGGCCGAGATCGTTCCGGTGCCGCTTTCGCGAAGGGGGCTCTCGCGGTTGCTCGCCCGTCTCGACGCCGATTTCCATCTCGCCGACGGTCAGCCCGCAGCGCTCGGGCCGGGACTGTACGGTCCGAGCCTGTTCTACGCGGGAGAGGGCCGCTTCTCATACAGCAACGTCTGCAATCATTGGGCGGCCGGTCTGCTGAACGCAGCAGGATTGCCGATCACGCCGGTGCTCGACACCCATCCGGCCGGCCTCCTCGCCGACCTGCGCTGGCGGACGGGCCTGCCCCGCGCGGCGGCGTTCGAGGCCGGGCCTCACCTGTCCAAACCGTAATCTTCACGCCATCCGGCGGTCAGGCTGAGGACCCTAGGACTCTCCGCACGGATCGCTGCCCGATGCTCACGGGCGGCAGACCCCACGTTCTGTTCGTCGGAGAACCTTATGACCATGACCGTCCGCCGCCGTGCCTTCGCCTCCGTCGCCGCGGCCGCCCTCGTCGCGGGCGGCGCCGCCGGCTTCGGCCTGACCGAACCCGCCACGCCCGCCTATGCCCAGGCCCTGCCCAAGACCCCGATCGAGGCGCCCGAGCACCCGCCCGGCTCCTTCGCCAACGTCGTCGACAAGGTGAAGCCCGGCGTCGTCGCCGTGAAGGTGAAGCTCGACAGCGCCCTCGACGACGATGACGACGGTCCCGGCAGCCCGAACATGCAGCAGGTGCCGCCGCAGCTGCGCGAGTTCTTCAAGCGCTTCGGACAAGGTAACGGACAGGGCGGTCGCGGCATGCCGCAGCGCGGCGAGCGCGGCGCGGTCGGCTCGGGCTTCATCATCTCGGCGGACGGCTACGTGGTCACCAACAACCACGTCGTCGACAAGGCCAAGACCGTCCAGGTCACCCTCGACGACAGCCGCACCCTCGACGCCAAGGTGATCGGCAAGGATCCCAAGACCGACATCGCCCTGCTCAAGATCACCGAGAGCGGCAGCTACCCCTACGTCCAGTTCGGCAAGGGCGCGCCGCGCGTCGGCGACTGGGTCGTGGCCATCGGCAACCCGTTCGGCCTCGGCGGCACCGTGACCGCCGGCATCGTCTCGGCCCGCGGCCGCGACATCGGTGCCGGCCCCTACGACGACTTCCTGCAGATCGACGCGCCGATCAACAAGGGCAATTCCGGCGGCCCGACCTTCAACGTCAACGGCGAGGTCGTGGGCGTGAACACGGCGATCGCCTCGCCGTCGGGTGGCTCGGTCGGCCTTGCCTTCGCCATCCCCGCCGAGACCGTGCAGACGGTGGTCGATCAGCTCCGCACCGATGGCAAGGTGGTGCGCGGCTATCTCGGCGTGCAGGTGCAGCCGGTGACCAAGGACATCGCCGAGGGTCTCGGCCTCGACAAGGCGAAGGGCGCCCTGGTCGATCACGCCGAGAGCGGGACGCCGGCCGCCAAGGCCGGGCTGAAGCCGGGCGACGTGATCGAGTCGGTCAACGGTGCGCCGGTCAACGATGCCCGCGACCTGTCGCGTCGCATCGCCGGCCTCAAGCCCGGCACCGAGGTGAAGCTCGCCTATCTGCGCAACGGCAAGAGCGACGTGGCCACGGTCGAGCTCGGCACGCTGCCGACCGACGGCAAGGTGGCGAGCCGCGGTGACAGCTCGTCGGGCGGTCAGCCGCGCCTCGGCCTGAGCCTCGCCCCGGCGAACGACGTCGGCCTCGGTGACGAGGGCGTGGCGGTGATGGACGTCGATCCGGACGGCCCGGCCGCGGCCAAGGGCATCGCGCAGGGCGACGTGATCCTGGATGTGGCCGGGACCAGCGTGTCGAAGCCCTCGGACGTTCAGGCGCAGATCCGCGCGGCGGAGTCGAACGGCCGCAAGGCGGTGCTGATGCGGGTGAAGAGTGCCAAGGGTCAGACCCGCTTCGTCGCCGTCGCACTCACCAAGAAGGAGGGCTGATCTCCTCCGGTCCAAAGCGGAACCCAAGCGGCTCCGCTGCCCTTTCTGCGCATCCCCTCACTTGGCGCCCGCTCTCAGAGCGGGCGCTTTTTCGTTCTCCCCTCAAGACCGAATGACCGTTCGTTCGGCTCGCGCCATGGGCGGCGGAGGGTCACGATCGAGACTGAGAAAACCGGATCGAAGCCTGAAATTCCTTGAGGTTGCGCAGTGATCTTAGAGTAGAATCAGCATCATTCCCGGGCAATTGCGTCACTTTCAAGCGATTGCCATCCTATGTTAATTTCGTAGAAAGACATGGCAGCGCACGATGTAATTAAGCTCGAATTGACGGTTTGATTACAATGAAATCAAGTATTCGCGCACGTTTGTACGGTGGTTTTTCATTCCTCGTATTGATATCCTGCGGAACGGGAGTATTCGCCTATACACAACTCCAAAGCCTCGATCAGATGTTCCAGACAAGGGCCCAGCTCGAGTCGGCGACGAGAAACCTCTACACGATCAATGGCTTGTCGGATCGACTGATCGGCCAGGCGGCTCAGTACAGGCTGACCCAGGAGCCGGATTACACCACCGGCATGGTCGCCTCGCTCGATGCGATCCGGCAGAGGGCCGAGAAGCTCATCGCGACCACGCCGAGCGCGGAGCGCCGCGCGGCCTACGAGCGCCTGCGCGACGGGTCCACGGAACTTCGCCAGACACTGCCGAAACTGGTCGAGCTCGGCTCACAGATCCGGGAGAACCGAGCCGGCGTCTACGTGAACGGGGACGAACTGACCCATGCCTCCGGCGCCCTCATCACCCAGTTGCGGGCCGCCGGCCAGGAGGCGGTGATCGCCCAGGCCGTGGAGGTCGAGCGCTCCCTGCTCCTCTTCCGCATCATGAACTGGCGCTTCCTCGCCACGAAGGATCCGAAGGGGCGGAACCTCTCCGCGGGCGCATTTGCCAATGCCGAGGCCGCCCTGTCGAAGCTGAATGGCCTCAGCCTCACCGTTGCCGACCAGAAGGCGCTGAGACGCGTCGGCGAGGCCCTGAACCGCCTCAACACGAGCTTCATCGCCACCTCCAAGGCCATCATCGAGAGCGAAGCCTTCTTCGACGAGACGCTGAAGCCGAAGGTCGACGGCATCGATGCCGTGGGTCTGGCTGTCCGCGGTAAGCTCGAAACGGCGCTGACGGAAGGGGTCGAGCAGAGCAACGCCCTGATGCAACGGACCATGGCCGTTCAGCTCGTCCTGCTCGGCCTGATCCTGGCCGCGGGCGCCACCCTGGCCTTCCTGATCGGGCGCAGCCTGATCCGCCCGATCGCGGGGATGACCGCCGCCATGAGCCGCCTCGCCGCGGGCGAGACGGCCGTCGCGGTGCCGTCCCAGGATGCGACCGACGAGATGGGCCGGATGGCCCAGGCCGTGGAGGTGTTTCGCCAGAACGCGGTGGCGCGCCTCGCGCTCGAAGCGGAGCAGGTCTCGCAGGCCTCGGCCCGCCAGCGCAGGGCCGATCGTGTCGATGGACTCGTGCGCGGTTTCGAGCAGAAGATCGCCGAATCAATCGCGATCGTCACCTCGGCCGCGACCGAACTGGACTCCACCGCCCACTCGATGACGCAGGTCGCCGAGACCACCAATGGGCGTGCGGTGTCCTCGAGCGCAGCGGCCGAGGAGGCCACCGTGAACGTTCAGACGGTTGCCGCTGCGGCCGAGGAGATGGTCGCCTCGCTCGCCGAGATCGAACGGCGTGTCCAGCAGTCCCACGACGTGGCCAGCCACGCCAGCCACGAGGCGGGCGCGACCACCGTCTCGATGACCGATCTCACCCGGGCGGCCGAGAAGATCGGGGAAGCGGTGACGATGATCTCGGGGCTTGCCGGCCAGACGAACCTGCTCGCCCTCAACGCCACCATCGAGGCGGCGCGGGCCGGGGAGGCGGGACGCGGCTTTGCCGTCGTCGCCACCGAGGTCAAGGAACTCGCCGCGCAGACCGCGCGCACGACGGAGGCGATCTCCGATCAGGTCACCGCGATCCAATCGGCTTCCGCGCAGGCGCTCGGCGCGATCCAGCAGATCGGGCGCACCATCGTCTCGGTCAACGACATCACCGGCTCGATCGCCGCCACCGTCGTCCAGCAGACGGCCGCCACCAACGAGATCGCCCGCAATGCCGCGGAAGCGGCCCGTGGCACTCAGGACGTGTCGATGAGCGTGGCCCAGGTCCAGGCGCTGTCGAGCGAGACCGGATCGGCGGCACAGCAGGTGATGATGGCCTCGTCCGAACTCTCGATCCAGTCCGAGAACGTGCGGCGCGAGGTCGAGGATTTCCTCGCGGCGATCCGGGCCGCCTGAGGGGCCCGCCCCGCGCCCGGCCCGCCGGTTCGCAGGCTTCGATCCGACGGGCGGACCCGGCATCGCCGTTCCGGGTTCTCCCCCTCGACGGGCACTCTGCGAGAGGAAGACAGGCATGGCGGGCGTCGAGGCATCGGGCACCTTCGCGATCGGCGGGGATCTCACCGTTCACCGGCTCGGATTCGGTGCGATGCGCATCACCGGGGCGGGCATCTGGGGCGATCCGCCGGACCGCGAGCGGGCGAAGGCGACCCTACGCGCGGTCCCCAGCCTGGGGATCGACCTGATCGACACCGCCGACAGCTACGGCCCCTTCGTCAGCGAGGAGCTGATCCGCGAGACGCTCTACCCCTACAAGGGGCTCGTCATCGCCACGAAGGGCGGACTGACCCGGCACGGGCCCGACATCTGGCGGCCCGTCGGCAATCCCGACTACCTGCGCCAATGCGTGCTGATGAGCCTGCGGCGCCTCGGGCTCGAGCGCATCGACCTGTGGCAGCTCCACCGGATCGGGCCGGACTGCCCCCGCGAGGTGCAGTTCGAAGCGATCGCCCGCATGCGGGAGGAGGGGCTGATCCGCCATGTCGGCCTCTCCGAAGTCGGGGTCGAGGACATCGAGGCGGCCCGGAAATACTTCCCCGTCGCCAGCGTGCAGAACCGCTACAACCTGGTCGATCGGACCAGCGAGGACGTGCTGGCCCATTGCGAGGGGCACGGCATCGGCTTCATCCCCTGGGCTCCCCTCGACAAGGGGTCGCTGACCGGCCCGGGCTCGGCGCTGGAATCGATCGCCACGCGTCTCAACGCGAGCGGCGGCGCGGTCGCGCTCGCGTGGCTCCTGAAGCGCTCGCCGGTGATGCTGCCGATCCCCGGGACCGGCGATCCGGACCATCTCGCGCAGAACGTGGCCGGGGCCGAACTACGCCTCAGCGACGAAGATTTCGCCACTCTCGACCGGGCAGGCCGCGAAGCGTGGCAGAGCCAGAATGGCGGATAGGAGAGAGGTGCTGAGACACACGTCGCGGTCGGGTCGAGACGGAACCTGACTTGGCGCGATTCTTTCATGTCCGGAGCGGCGCGGACCGCCAGGAGGAAAGAAGCGTCATGACACCAGCCGGGCACCTTGCTCTGAACGGGTTCCTCGGTGGCCTCGCGCTTCTTCTCGCGGCCAGCGCTCCGGCCTCGGCACAGCCGCGCTGGGTCGCCGGCACCTACATCTACGCCGACCTCTGCACCATGGCAGGGGACGGCGCGCAGACCGGCCGGCGCATCACCCTCAAGCGCTGGCCCGGGGGCGACAACCTCGTCTACGAGGGCGCCGGCCTGCCCGCGCCGATCGAGGCGGCGGTGACGATCGACGACACCACCAAGGCCCTGGCCTTCCAGGTCGAGACGCGCGGCGGCCCCGTCAGCTTCCGCGGCACCGCCGGCCCTGACGCGCTGGTCGGCACTCTGGACGGCGCCGACGGAGCGCAGCCGCTGCGCTTGAAGCGCGTGCTGCGCGCGCGCGCGCAGGAGACCTGCCCCGGCGAGATCACCGGCTCGATCAACTGAGCCGACGCCGACTGCTCGCGCCCGACTTTCTCGCTTGCCATTGACGCCGACGGCTGCCGGCGCGAGTGAGGCGCGGGGGTCGAGACGAGGCAACGAGCATGGGCGAGACGAAGCGCAGCTACCGGATCGCGGTGATCCCCGGCGACGGCATCGGCAAGGAAGTGGTGCCCGAGGGCGTGCGGGTGCTGGAGCGGGCCGCCGCCCGCCACGGCTTCGAGATCGTCCAGGACTGGTTCGATTTCGCCTCTTGCGACTACTACGAGGCGCACGGGCGGATGATGCCCGAGGATTGGAAGGAGCGCGTCGGCACCCATGACGCGATCTTCTTCGGCGCCGTCGGCATGCCCGATCGCGTGCCCGACCATATCTCGCTCTGGGGATCGCTGATCCAGTTCCGGCGCGAGTTCGACCAGTACGTCAACCTGCGCCCGGTGCGGCTGATGCCGGGCGTCCCCAGTCCGCTCGCCGGCCGCAACCCCGGCGACATTGATTTCTGGGTGGTCCGCGAGAACACCGAGGGCGAGTATTCGAACGCGGGCGGGCGGATGTTTCCGGGCACGGAGCGCGAGTTCGCGGTGCAGGAATCGGTCTTCACCCGCTTCGGTGTCGACCGCGTGCTGAGATTCGCCTTCGAGCTGGCGCAGAGCCGCCCGAAGAAGCACCTGACCTCGGCGACCAAGTCGAACGGCATCTCGATCACCATGCCGTACTGGGACGAGCGGGTGCGGGCCGTGGCGCAAGACTACCCCGATATCCGCTGGGACCAGTACCACATCGACATCCTGACCGCGCATTTCGTGCTGAACCCGGACCGCTTCGACGTGGTGGTGGCCTCGAACCTTTTCGGCGACATCCTCTCCGATCTCGGGCCGGCCTGTACCGGCACCATCGGCATCGCCCCCTCTGGCAATATCAACCCGGAACGACGCTTCCCGTCGGTGTTCGAGCCGGTGCACGGCTCGGCCCCGGACATCGCCGGCGCCGGGATCGCCAACCCGATCGGCCAGATCTGGTCGGGGGCGATGATGCTGGAGCATCTCGGCGAGCGCGAAGCCGCCGCCGAGATCGTCGCCGGCATCGAGCGGGTGCTCTCCGAGCAGGCGCTGCGCACCCGGGACCTCGGCGGTACCGCCGGCACGCAGGCCTGCGGCCGCGCGGTCGAGCAGGCGCTGGGCTGAAGGGTCGGCAGCGATGAGACCCGTCGTCGTCACCGTGGCGATCACCGGCTCGGTCGCGCGCAAGGCCGACAACCCGACCGTACCGATCACGCCGGCCGAGCAGATCGAATCGACCCAGGCCGCCTACGAGGCCGGCGCGGCGCTGGCGCACATCCACGTGCGCGGGGACGACGAGAGCCCGTCGCTCGATCCGGAACGCTTCGGGCGGGTGCAGGAGGGCATCCGCCGGCATTGCCCGGACATGATCGTGCAGTTCTCGACCAGCGGCGCCGGTCCCGATCCGGCCGAGCGGGGCGCCTGCCTGATCCATCGGCCCGACATGGCCTCGCTGACGACCGGATCGGTCAATTTCGGCGATGCGGTCTACGAGAACCCGGCGGCGTCGTATACGAGCCTCGCCAGCCGGATGCGGGAGGAGGGGGTTTCCCCCGAGATCGAGGTGTTTGACCTCACCCACCTCCACAACGCCCGCCGCCTCGTGGACGAGGGGGTCATCGGCGCGTCGCCGCACGTGCAGTTCGTGATGGGCATCCGCAACGCGCTGCCGCCGGACCCGCACCTCCTCGACCTCCTGCTCGCCGAGACCCGGCGCCTGTTGCCGGGCGCCACCTGGGGCGCCTTCGGCATCGGCCGCTTCCAGAGCCCGGTGATGGGCTGGGCGCTGGCACGGGGCGCGCAGGGCGTGCGCACCGGCCTCGAGGACAATGTCCGCCTCTCCAGGGAGCGGCTCGCCGACGGCAACGCCGGGCTCGTCCGGCTGGCCGCCGCGATCTGCGCCGAGCACGGCGCCCGCCCGGCGACGCCCGCCGAGGCGCGCGCGATGCTGCGCCTCGGCTGAACGGCGATCAGGCGAGGGCGGGGCGCGTCTTGCGCCCCAGAGCCTCCTCCACGGTCCCGTCGCCGTCGAGATAGCCGTGGCGCTTCGGATTCGGCATCAGCAGCGAGGCGACGAACGCGACGGCGAGCATCACGGCGACGTACCAGAAGAAGCTGCTCTCCGCCCCCGCCTGCTTGAGCCAGAGCGCGATCGCCTCGGCCGTGCCGCCGAACACCGAGTTGGCGATGGCGTAGGACAGGCCGACGCCCAGTGCGCGCACCTGCGTCGGGAACAGCTCCGCTTTCACGATGCCGCTGATGCCGGTGTAGAAGCTGATGATGACGAGCCCGATCATGATCAGGGCGAAGGACAGGATCGGGCTGGTGCTGGCGCCGATCGCCGTCATCAGCGGGACGATCATCAGCATGCCGAGCCCGCTGAACACGATCATGCTCGTCTTCCGGCCGATCCGATCCGAGAGCCAGCCGAAGAAGGGCTGGATCACCATGTAGACGAACAGGGCTGCCGTCGTGATCTGCGAGGCCGTCACCTTGTCCATGTGGGCGGTGTTGAACAGGTATTTCGGCATGTAGGTCGTCAGCGTGTAGAACGCCAACGACCCGCCGGCCGTGTAGGCGAACACCACGGCGAAGGCGCGCCAGTGCTTGAACAGCCCGGCGAAAGTGCCCGACTCCTTCGAATCCCTGTTCTCCTCGCTCATCGTCTCGGAGAGCGACCGGCGCAGGAACAGGGCGACCACCGCGGCCCCCGCGCCGATGACGAAGGGGATGCGCCAGCCCCAGGCGGTGAGTTGCTCCGCCGTGAGCAGGCCTTGGAGCACGACGAGCACCAGCGAGGCCAGCAACTGGCCGCCGATCAGGGTGACATATTGGAACGAGGCGTAGAAGCCGCGCTGCCCCTTGGCGGCGACCTCGCTCATGTAGGTCGCGCTGGTGCCGTACTCGCCGCCCACCGACAGGCCCTGCACCATGCGGGCGAGGACGAGGAGCACCGGCGCGAGAGGGCCGACGGTGGCGTAGGTCGGCAGCAGGGCGATGGCGAGCGAACCGCCGCACATCATCAGCACCGAGATCATCAGCGAGGTCTTGCGGCCGAGCCGGTCGGCGATACGCCCGAACAGCCAGCCGCCGATGGGCCGCATGAAGAAGCCCACCGCGAAGACCGCCGCCGACTTGAGAAGTTGCCCGGTGCTGTCGCCCTCGGGGAAGAAGACTGGGGCGAAGTAGAGCGCGAAGAAGGCGTAGCAGTAGAAGTCGTACCACTCGACGAGATTGCCCGACGAGGATCCGACGATCGCCATGATGCGGCGGCGGCGGTCGGCACCGTCATCCGGGGCCGCCGTGGCGGTGAGGCTCTGCATGCGTCGTTCCTGGTCGGCGGCTTCGCGGCGGCCGCGAGCCAATCCGAGCTGTAACTAATTGAGACCGGCGCCCCGCCGACGCGGCACGCGCGCGCTCGGTGACAGATGTCGTCGAACGTTGCACCCGAGCGCGTCGCACGCCCCGAAGCCGGTTGGGCCACGTGTGAGGCGTCGTGACCATCGGCGCAGAGCGACCGCCGGACCCAGTCGTGCTGGGGCGTCGGCGAGGATCGAGTCGCCGACAAACAATCCGTGAGACAATGGGGCGACTTCGAGAACAACAAAAGGCCGACTTACCGACAGGCAACCAGTCTCGACCGAGGCCATTCATGCATCGCTACGCTCATCTTGCGTAACAGCGGCCTGCGCGCCTTTTCGGAACAGTTTTCTGACGTCCGCCGTTGCGAGCGGGTTCTCGGCACCGCGTCGGCTGCCGGCAGAAGACAGGGATGGAACATGACCAAGTTCTTTCGCAGCACGGCGACGGCCGCGATTCTTGTGCTCGGCGCGGCGACGGCCCTCGCTCAGGGGGGCGGTGCCGGAGGGGGCGCGGCCGGGGGAGCCGGCGGCGGCGCAGGCGGCGGTGCCGGAATGGGAGCGGGCGGAGCCGGCGGTGCGGGCGGAGCCGGTGGCGGTGCGGGAGGAGGAGCGGGCGGCGGAGCCGCGAGTGGGGCCCGCGGGGGTGCCGGTGACGCGGGTGGGGCCGGTGGTGTCCGCGGCGGCGAGGCCGGCGGCGCGCGCGGCGGCGAGGCCGGCGGTCCGGCGAGCGGCGCCGGACGCGGCGGCGAGCCGGGAGACGCCCGCGGCGGCCGGGAGGGAGGCCCCGCCCGCGCCGGAGAGCCGGGTGAGCGCGGAGCCCGCGACACAGGCCGGGACGGTGCGGGCGAGCGCGACGGCCGGGGTGGCCGCGATGCGGCCGGCGAGCGCGGCGGCCGCGACACGGGCCGCGACGGAGCGGCTGAGCGCGGGGCCCGCGACGGAGCCGGCGAGCGGGGCAGTCGCGGCGCTGCCACCGAGGCGCGCGGTGCCTCGAAAAGCCTGAGCTCGACTCAGCGCACCGAGTTCCGCCAGTCGATCACCCGCTCCAACGTCCGGGCGGTCACCAACGTGAACTTCGCGGTTCGCGTCGGCACGGCGATCCCGCGCTCGGTTTCCCTGCACCCGCTGCCCCCGGCGATCATCTCGCTGGTGCCGGCCTATCGCGGTCTGCAGTTCATCCTGGTCGGAGACGACATCGTCATCATCGATCCCGACACCTACGAGATCGTGGACGTAATTCCGGCCTGATCCGGATCGGCAACGATGCAACGAGGGGCGGCGGCGCACCGGCGCCGCCGCCCCTCGCATGTTCGGGCTCGTCTTGCGGAACAGGAGAGGAACGTCTAGGCTGTTCGCGCTTTGTTTTCCACGATTCTGCGGCGCCCCCGGCCCGCGGTCGACAGCAGGTGCCGCATGCTGACCCGCAAGCAACTCGAACTGCTCCAGTTCATCCAGCAGAGGATGCAGGAGAGCGGTGTGCCGCCTTCCTTCGACGAAATGAAGGACGCGCTCGATCTCAAGTCCAAATCCGGCATCCATCGCCTGATCATGGCGCTGGAGGAGCGCGGCTTCCTGCGCCGCCTGCCGAACCGGGCCCGGGCGATCGAGATCCTGCGCATGCCGGACCTGACGGCCGCGAAGCCCACCCCGGGCTCCGAGCCGCGCCGCTTCACCCCGAGCGTGGTCGAGGGGGGCCTCTCGGGTAAGCCGCCCGCGCCGAAGCCGGCGATGCTGCAGGCTCATGACGGCAACGGTCAGTCGGTGATGGTGCCGGTGATGGGCCGGATCGCCGCCGGTACACCGATCTCGGCGATCGAGAGCCAGAGTCATTCGATCTCGATGTCGCCCGACTTCCTTTCGGGCGGCGAGCACTACGCGCTGGAAGTGCGCGGCGACTCGATGATCGAGGCCGGCATCCTCGACGGTGATCTCGTGGTGATCCACAAGCAGGACACCGCCAATAACGGCGACATCATCGTGGCGCTCATCGACGACGAGGAGGCGACCCTCAAGCGCCTCCGCCGCCGCGGCTCCTCGATCGCCCTCGAGGCGGCCAACCCGTCCTACGAGACCCGCGTGCTCGGTCCCGACCGGGTTCGCATTCAGGGCAAGCTCGTCAGCCTCGTGCGCCGCTACTGAGGGCTTTCGGAGGGCGGCAGGTCCGGTGGATCCGCCGCGCTCGGATCACCCGATGCCGGCGGCTCGCTCCGGGCGGCCGGTGTCGCCGTGTCGATCGCCTTCGGCTGCCAGGGCCTCGGCTGACCGGCCCCGCGCGCGGTGGCGAGTTCCGGTCCCGCCGCTCCGAGGCGGATCGCCGTGGCGCCCTGCACGGCCAGGACGGTGCGATCGGCGATCAGCGGTGCGGCGCATCCCGGCGGCGCCCGCAGGCGGGTGATCAGGATATCGGCCCGGGCGCAGTCCTCGGCAAAGGCGCGCTTATCGGTGACGTGAGCGACCGTGCGGCCATCGACAGCCACGAGGGTGCAGCCGAGACGGTCGCAGCGCGGTCCGGCCTCTCCGGTAACGACCTCCGGGCGGCGCCCATCGCCGTCGGCCTTCAGCCACTGTTCCAACACGAAGCCGGGCGGACGGCCGAGGACGACGAGGCGTCCGTCCCTACCGCGGACCGCGGCGCCGGTGCCGTCCCGGTCGATGTAGATGTCGTATCGCGTCGGGCTCGCGGCCAGGGCGATGCCGAGTCCCGCCGGCAGCAGGGCAAGCAGCCGCAGCCGCGAGACCGGCAGAGTCGCGAGGAGCAGGGCGGCCGCGAGCAGCGTCAGGGCGCCCGTCCCGAAGGCCGGAAGCACCACGTTGGCCTGTCCGAACCCGGCGATCCAGGCGGAGATGTCGAGCATGCCGCGCACGGCGAGCCCCATCAGCCACCAGACCGGACGATCGAGGGCGAAGGGGTAGGCGAGCATCCCGAGCACCGCCGCGGGCATCACCGCGAGCGAGACGAGGGGAAGGGTCAGGGCATTGCCGACCAGGCCGAAGGGCTGCACGGTCTGGAAGTGATAGGTTGCGAAGGGCGCGGTGGCGATCTGCGCCACCAGCGTCGTGGCCAATGTGCCGACCACCGCCGTCGCCAGCCACGACGCGGCCCGCGCGATCCGGGAGGGATTGTCGGTCCGGAAGGCGCGCCCGTCGATGAGCGGCGCGCAGGCGATCAGCCCGGCCACCGCCCCGAACGACATCTGGAAGCTCGGGCCGAGCAGCGCCTCCGGCTCGCGGGCAAGCGCCAGGATCGCGGCGAGCGCAAGATTGCGCATGCTGAGCGCCGGACGGTCGACGAGGATCGCGCCGAGCATCACCAGCGTCATGATCAGCGCCCGTTCGGCGGCGACGTCCCAGCCCGAGAAGCCGCAGTAGGCCGTCACGCCCAGCATCGCCGCGCCGGCCGCGATCTTTTTGATCGGCCAGGCGAGGGCCAGCATCGGCACCAGCGCGAGCCCGGCCCGAACCAGCCAGAACACCACGCCGGCCGCGAGCACCATGTGGAGCCCGGAAATCGAGACGACGTGATAGATGCCGGCCGCTCGCAGGATGTCGTTGGTCTCGTTCGAGATCAGTCCCCGCTTTCCCGTGACCAGGGCGGCCGCGACGGCGCCGGCTTGCCCGCCGATCGCCTCGGTGATCCGGCGGGTGAAGGCGTTGCGGGCCGCGTCGATGCCGGCCGCCAAGCGCAGGGACCAGGAGAGCGGTTGGGCCGGAGCCCCGACCTCCACCTTGCCCACCAGCGACCCCACCGCTCCGATCCCGCGGAAATACGCGTCGCGCGCGAAGTCGTAGCCGCCCGGCCGCACCGCCTCGGGGGGCGGCAGCAGGCGGGCGGTGGCGCGGATCGTGTCGCCCGGCCGCACCGCCTGCGCCGCGCGGTGGGAGACCCTCACCCGTCGCGGACGCTGCCCCGCGCCAAGGTCGCCGAAGCTCTCGACCCGCACGATCAGCCGCGCACCGCCCTCCCGCTCGTCGAGTCCTTCGACAAGGCCAGAGAGCGGGCCGATGGTCAGGCGGGTCAGCACCGGGCCCGAGACGGAGGCGACCCTCCACACGGCAGCGGCGTAGCCGAGGAACAGGGCGGCGAGGGCGAGCATCAGCGCGAGCGCGATCGGACGCGCCCGCAGGGTCGGCGTGACGACGAGGCAGAGGGCGGCGGCGATCAGCGGCGCAGCGAGGGTGGCTTCTCCGTCGGCTGCCGTGAAGAAGACCAGGATGCCTGCCCCGAAGGCGACGGCGAGCCAGGGGAACAGCCGGCGCTGCTCGGCCTCGCGGGCGAGCCCCGCGCCCAGCCCCTCGACCGTCGCCCGCCAGAGCTGCGAGGGCGCGGGAACACGGCCGGCGAGGAGGGCTGGAACCGCCCCGCCCACCGCCCTGCCGCCGCCCTGCGCCATGCCCCGCCACGTCCCGAGACCTGCGATGCCCGCGCGACGGGCAAACGTGACGAATTCTTAACGCATCCGCTCGCTCGTGCTACACGCCCGTCGAGACCGGCCGCGGCCGCCCTCCCGCCATCCCGCACTTTTTTCGAAGAAGCCTCCCAGCCGCCGATGTCGTCACCGGTCGTCACGCGCTTTGCGCCCTCGCCCACGGGCTTCCTGCATATCGGGGGAGCGCGCACGGCGCTGTTCAATTGGCTCTACGCCCGCCGCTTCGGCGGCCGGATGCTGCTGCGCATCGAGGACACCGACCGGGAGCGCTCGACGCAAGCCGCGATCGACGCGATCCTCGACGGAATGCGCTGGCTCGGCCTCGATTGGGACGGCGAGGTGATCTACCAGTTCGCCCGCGCCGAGCGACACCGAGAGGTGGCGGAGAGCCTGCTCGCGTCGGGCAATGCCTATCACTGCTACGCCAGCGCCGAGGAATTGGCGCAGATGCGCGAGACCGCCCGCGCCGAGGGCCGGGCCCCGCGCTACGACGGCCGCTGGCGTGATCGCGATCCGTCCGAGGCACCGGCGGGCGTCAAGCCGGTGATCCGCCTGCGCGCGCCCATCGAGGGCGAGACCGTCGTCGAGGACGCGGTGCAGGGCCGCGTCACCTGGGCGAACCGCGACCTCGACGATCTCGTGCTGCTGCGCTCCGACGGCACCCCGACCTACATGCTCGCCGTCGTCGTGGACGATCACGACATGGGCGTAACCCAGGTCATCCGCGGCGACGACCATCTCACCAACGCCGCGCGCCAGAGCCAGCTCTACCGGGCGCTCGGCTGGGACGTGCCGGCGATGGCGCACATCCCGCTGATCCACGGGGCGGACGGGGCCAAGTTGTCCAAGCGCCACGGCGCGCTCGGCGTCGAGGAGTACCGCGACCGCGGCTATCTCCCGGCGGCCCTGCGCAACTACCTCGTCCGACTCGGCTGGAGCCACGGCGACCAGGAAGTCTTTTCCACCGAAGAAATGATCGCCGCCTTCGACCTGAAGGCGATCGGTCGCTCGGCGGCGCGCTTCGACTTCACGAAGCTCGAGAGCCTCAACGGGCTCTACATCCGCGGCAGCGACGACGCGGCTCTCGTCGAGGCGATCGACGCGATCCTGCCGGCCCGCGGTCCCGAGCGCGGTCTGCCAACCTCCCTCACGCCGGATCTGCGTGAAAGGCTCCTGTCGGCGATGCCCGGGCTGAAGGAGCGCGCCAAGACGCTCGTCGAACTCCTCGACAGCGCCTACTACCTCTATGCCCCGCGCCCGCTCGCCCTCGACGCCAAGGCGGAGGGCCTGCTCGCCGGCGAGGCGCCGGAGCGGCTGCGTGCCCTTCTCCCGGCCCTGGAGGCCCTGCCGGAGTGGAGCGCCGCGGCGACCGAGGCCGCCGTGCGCGGTTTCGCCGAGAGTCAGGGCGTCAAGCTCGGTCAGGTCGCCCAACCGCTCCGGGCGGCGCTCACGGGCCGCGCCACATCGCCGCCGGTCTTCGACGTGATGGCCGTGCTGGGCCGTGATGAGGCGCTGGCCCGCCTGCGGGATCGCCTGCCGGCCTAACCATCGGCCGCGCGGCGGATCAACGCATCTGATCCGAGGATGCGTTGATCGGCTCTACTCCCCGGATCGACCATACACCTGTCCTTCGATGGATCGGGGTGACAATCCGGCACAGATGACAGCGCCGGTCTCCGGCCGGCGCCGCTCACGGGGCTCGACACCGGAAAGTCTTGTCTCACGCCGCGTTTTGGCGTCAACTTCGCTCCGGCGACAAGCTGGGATCGCGTGAGATCCGGGCGCGAGGTGGGTCGGAGCCGATCTCATCAAGCCCCGAAAGTGACAGACGCGGCCCGTTCTTCGCATATGCGAAGAAGCGGAAGGCGGCCTGCCGTTGCTGGGCGCCGACCGATCCGCTAACCCGGTGCTTCAGTGAGCGGGCGCAGTGCTCTGCTGCGGCGCCACAACGGAGCGGGAGGCGGAGCCTTCCGGTCCAGTGCTGTTCCCGTCGCGAGAAAGGGTCCGCGATCCCATGAGCGCTTCCGCCAGCACCATCATCGTGGGCGACAAGAACGTCGAATTGCCCATCAAGACCGGAACGATCGGCCCGGACGTGGTCGATATCGGCAAGCTCTACGCTCAGACCGGCAAGTTCACCTTCGACCCCGGCTTCACCTCGACCGCCTCCTGCGAGTCGAAGATCACCTATATCGACGGCGACGAGGGCGTGCTGCTCTATCGCGGCTACCCGATCGAGCAGCTCGCCGAGCAGGGCGACTTCCTCGAGACCGCCTACCTGATGCTGTTCGGCGAATTGCCGTCCTCCGCCCAGAAGGCCGACTTCGATTACCGGGTCACGCGCCACACCATGGTGCACGACCAGATGAACCGCTTCTTCCAGGGCTTCCGCCGCGACGCCCACCCGATGGCGGTGATGGTGGCCTGCGTCGGCGCACTCTCGGCCTTCTACCACGACTCGACCGACATCTCGGACGAGTCGCAGCGGATGATCGCCTCGCTGCGCATGATCGCGAAGATGCCGACGCTCGCGGCGATGGCCTACAAGTACACGATCGGCCAGCCTTTCGTATATCCGAAGAACGATCTCGACTACACGTCGAATTTTCTGCGGATGTGCTTTGCCGTTCCGTGCGAAGAGTACGTGATCAATCCGATCTACGCACGGGCACTCGACAAGATCTTCATCCTGCACGCGGACCACGAGCAGAACGCCTCGACCTCGACGGTTCGGCTCGCCGGCTCCTCCGGTGCCAACCCCTTCGCCTGCATCGCCGCCGGCATCGCCTGCCTGTGGGGTCCGGCGCATGGCGGCGCCAACGAGGCGGCGCTGAAGATGCTGATGGAAATCGGCCACCCCGAGAACGTGCAGAAATACGTCGCCAAGGCGAAGGACAAGAACGATCCCTTCCGCCTGATGGGCTTCGGCCACCGGGTCTACAAGAACTACGATCCGCGCGCGCGCATCATGCAGAAGACCACCCACGAGGTTCTGAACGAACTCGGGTTGAAGGACGACCTCCTGGAAGTCGCGGTTCAGCTCGAGAAGATCGCCCTCGAGGACGAGTACTTCATCGAGAAGAAGCTCTACCCGAACATCGACTTCTACTCGGGCATCACCCTCAAGGCGCTCGGCTTCCCGACCTCGATGTTCACCGTGCTGTTCGCGCTCGCCCGCACCGTCGGCTGGATCGCGCAGTGGGCCGAGATGATCGAGGATCCGTCCCAGAAGATCGGCCGGCCGCGCCAGCTCTATATCGGCCCCGACCGTCGCGACTACGTTCCGATCGGCCAGCGCGGCTGAGTGGACCCTTCGCCTCCGGGCCTTGCGGCCCGGGGGCCTGACGGTCTCAAAGCCCGAGGTCGCGCTTCAATCGGACGACGGCCCGGTCGAGCGCGCCGAGGAAGGCGGAGCGGTCCTTCGGCGAGAATGGCTTCGGCCCACCGGTGATCGCGCCGGCCTCCCGCAGATCCTGCATCAGGTTGCGGGTGGCGAGCGCGAGACCGACCGAGGATTCCGTGAAGGCCTTGCCATTCGGGGCGATCGCCACCGCGCCGGCCTTCACGCAGCGGCTGGCCAGGGGCACGTCCGCCGTCACGACGATGGCGCCGGGGCCGGCCCGTTCGGCGATCCAATCGTCGGCCGCGTCGAACTTGTCCCCGACGACCACCCGCTCGATCCAGGGCTCGCGCGGCAGGTTCAGGAAGCTGTTCGAGACGACGGTGACGTGAAGGCCGTAGCGCCCGGCGACGCGGTACACTTCATCCTTGACCGGACAAGCATCGGCATCGACGTAGATCCTGATCCTCGGCGTCGCCGCGTCCTCACTCATGCCGCCCGCCGCGCCTCTAGCACGATCCTAGCCGCCGCGCGGCTCGGCTCCTCGTCGCCGGTGAGGCGCATCCGACCGTCGATGCGGGCGAGCGCCTCGAGCTGGGTCCGCCGGTCCGGGCCGCCCGCGAGCAGGGGCGCCAGCGTCGCGGCCAGGCGCTCCGGCGTGCAATCGGCCTGCACGAATTCCGGCATAGCGTTCTCGGACAGGATCAGGTTCGGCAGGACGATCGTCGGCACCTGAATCAAGCGCCGGGCGATCACCTCCTCGACCCGCGAGACCTTGTAGGCCACCACCATCGGTACGCCGGCGAGGGCGAGTTCGAGGGTCACGGTGCCGGAGGCGGCGAGGGCCGCCCGGGCCCGGCGGAAGGTGGCGTACTTGTCGGCCTCCCCGTGGACGACCCGCGGATGCCGCTCCCAGGCGGCGGCGA
>Ga0233425_10005130_pt1 | contig 21110 bp, 22 predicted proteins | sample Watercolumn_Towu_2_FD_181712 | JGI IMG/M metagenome (GOLD analysis project Ga0233425, IMG submission 181712) | Freshwater microbial communities from Lake Towuti, South Sulawesi, Indonesia - Watercolumn_Towuti2014_140_MG | ecosystem: Environmental > Aquatic > Freshwater > Lake | place...
TCCTGGGAAAGTCATGTTTGTGGCTGTGCCGCAGGAATTGCCGTTTCTTATTTTTATCCCAAGATTGCTATTTTGTCCCAGGCCATGCAAACGTTTTTTCGTTAATAACCTAATTTCTCCAGCATCTGCGCATCATCTGACCACGCATCTTTAATTTTAACCCATAAGGTTAAAAAGACCTTATGTCCCAACAATTGTTCTAAATCTTTGCGCGCTAACGTGCCAATCTTTTTTAATTGTTCGCCTTGTTTGCCAATAACAATCGCTTTTTGTCCCTTTCCTTCTACAATAATAGTTGCATTTATATGTAAAATATTTTTTTCCAAGCAAAATTTCTCGATGATTACTGCCGTAACATAAGGCAATTCTTTGCCTAAAAAGCGAAAGAGTTTTTCGCGCACTATTTCTGCAGCAAGAAATTTTTCATCGCGATCGGTGAATTGTTCTTGAGGAAATAAGAAAGGGCCAACAGGCAAAAATTGCGCAATCGCTTCTTCTAATTCATCTACATTAATTCCTTTAGTTGCGCTCAGAGGAATGATGGCAGCACACTTTATTTTACGATGCAATTCTTCTAAATACGGCAAAAGCTTTTCTTTATTTTTTATCTCGTCGATTTTGTTTATCGCCATAATTACCGGACAAGTAATGTCATGTAAGCGTTTTAAAATTTTTTCATCTTCTTCAGTTAAAAACAGTTTTGCAATCACCCATACAATCACATCAACTCCCTCAATCGCTTGCCACGCTATTTTATTCATATGACGATTTAATTTACGTTTAAAAGAGTCGTGAATGCCTGGCGTATCTACATAAATCGTTTGGATGTGAGCAGTAGTTTTAACTCCCAAGATTTTGTGGCGCGTGGTTTGCGGTTTGGCAGAAGTGATACTGACTTTATGTTCAATAATCTTGTTTAATAATGTAGATTTTCCGACGTTAGGCCTGCCAATAATTGCCACATAGCCGCAATGTTTGGTATTATTTTCCATGTTGATTGGTTTGCCTAATCGCTTCTAAAAACAATTCTGCTGCATTTTGTTCGGCCTTGCGCTTACTAGAACCAATGCCGACAGTATTTTGATCAATACCGGTGACTTTACATTCAATGTGGAAAGTTTGATTGTGTGGTGCACCTTGAACTGCAACCACAGTATAAGTCGGTAAAGGAAATTTCAATGCTTGCAACATTTCTTGCAAGCGAGTTTTTGCATCGCGCGGAGCTTCTAGAGGAATGTTTTTTAAGCGTTTTTCATACCACTGCAGAATAACCGGCTGGACTTTTTCCCAATCTCCATCCAAATAAATAGCACCGATAATCGCTTCCATGGTATCTGCTAAAATAGAAGTACGTCTGCCACCACCACTCTTGAGCTCCCCTACTCCTAAATGGATAAACTCTCCAATTTGCAATTCTCGTGCAAGCTCTGCCAATACTTCTCCATTAACCAAAAACGCGCGTAAACGACTAAGATCGCCTTCAGCTAATTTTGGATGTTGATGAAATAATTGCGCGGCAATTGTGAAATTCAAAACTGCATCACCTAGAAATTCCAAACGTTCATTGCTTTTCTTGCCTGTACTACGATGCGATAACGCCTGGTGCAATAATTCCGGATTATTAAACGTGTAACCTAAATGTAAATAAATATCTTGCATTGAGCCCTCAAATAATCGATTTGCCAATTCGCTGCCAACGGATTTTAAATTTATTGCTGTCCCAGCTCATCCAAATTCCAAATGCTTTGCCGATTAAATTTTCTTCGGGAACAAATCCCCAGGCACGGCTATCATTACTGTTATCACGATTATCGCCCATCATAAAATATTGTCCTTCGGGTACGACCAAACTAAAATCCCCGCTTAAGTCATACCCCGTTTGCACAAAAATTTCATGATTTTTAGTTGGTAATTTTTCAGAAATTCTTTGTACCATAGTAATATTATTTTCAGCATCAACATCTAAATCCACGTAAGTTTGAGGAGCGACCTTGCCATTGATCGTCAATACCTTATTTTTATATTCAATGCGATCGCCAGGTGTTCCTATTACCCTTTTAACAAGAATGATTCCAGGATCTTTGGGCCAGTGAAATAATGCGATATCACCTATTTTCGGTTCGTTGATATTAAATATTTTCCAATTAATTACTGGTACACGCAAACCATAAGTAAACTGGTTAACTATTATAAAATCTCCCGGGAGAATGGTTGGTTCTAATGACCCGGTTGGAACCCGATAAGGTTGGATCAAGAAAGACCGTATTACCCATACCAAAAGCAATACAGAAAAAAACGATCGCGAGTATTCGATTATAATATTGGGCTTTTTCCCATGGCGCTTTTTAGCCCAAAACATTATATCCAATAAAGAAACAATCCCGGAAAATAGAACTGCGAAAGTTAAAATAAAAGGGAAATCAAAATATATCTTCATTCTCTAACTCATTGATTTTATTGCATTTTTTATTTGCATGGTCGCGCTTTTTGCCCTATTTTTTGAATAGTAACAATATTTTGACCTGCTTGAAAGTTTTTTATTTCATATTCTAATACGAATTATATTTTCACGATTATGATATTAAAATCATGAAATATAACAAAATTACCAATCAATCAAAAACTCACCCTTCTTTATCAACCTTCAGCATCGCAACGAACGCATCTTGTGGAATGTCCACAGTGCCGATGCGTTTCATGCGCCTTTTGCCTTCTTTTTGTTTTTCTAAGAGTTTGCGTTTGCGCGTGACGTCACCGCCGTAACATTTAGCTAAAACGTTCTTGCGCATTGCTTTTACCGTTTGACGGGAGATAATTTTAGAACCAATTGCTGCTTGAATGGCAACTTCAAACATTTGCCTTGGAATAACTTCTTTCATTCTTTCAACCAATGCCTTGCCCCGCTCAAAAGCGCGATCACGATGAACAATGGTTGAAAGAGCGTCAACTTTATCGCCATTAATTAAAATGTCGAGCTTGGTCAGAGGTGCAGTTGCAAAATAATCAAAAGAATAATCAAGAGACGCATAGCCGCGGCTTATTGATTTTAATTTGTCAAAAAAATCCAAAATAACTTCGCTCATCGGCAAGTGATAAGCCAAAGAAACCTGATTACCCACGTATAACATATTGTCTTGTTTGCCGCGGCGCTCCATACATAAAGTCATAACATTTCCAACGTATTCTTTGGGTACTAAAATATTTACTTTAACAATAGGTTCTCTGGTTTCCAAAATTTCAATTGGCGAAGGAAATGCTGCGGGATTATCGATTGGTTTAACTTCGCCATTTTTTAACACTACTTCATATATAACAGTTGGCGCGGTCGTAATTAGGTTTAAATTATATTCACGTTCCAATCTTTCTTGTACTATTTCCATGTGCAACATGCCTAAAAATCCACAGCGGAAACCAAATCCTAAAGCCTCAGAAGTTTCTGGTTCATAAAATAATGCTGCATCATTTAATCGTAGTTTTGCTAACGCCTCGCGAAACGCTTCAAAATCATCTGCACTAACCGGATAAAGCCCGGCATATACTTGTGGCTTGGCCTTTTTAAATCCTGCCAGAGGCTTATCTGCAGACTTATGTGCATGAGTTATAGTATCACCGACGGGCGCTCCAAAAATATCTTTAATGTTTGCAACCACATAACCAACTTCTCCTGCGCTTAAAACTTCTGTCATTTGTCTTTTCGGCGTAAAAATCCCAACATTTTCTACTTCATGGTCTCGGCCTAAAGACATGATGCGAATTTTGTCGTGCTTGCGAATTTCTCCTTGCATTACTCTAACCAAAGATACAACGCCTAAATAATTATCAAACCATGAATCAATAATCAACGCTTGTAATGCCGCCTTGCAGTCACCTTGGGGTGGCGGTATTTTTTTTATTAATTCCTCTAATAAATCGGAAATTTCCGTACCGTTTTTGGCGCTAACGCGAATTGCATGTTGCGCCTCAATTCCAATGATATTTTCTATTTCTTGGATTACTTTATCAGGATCGGCTTGCGGCAAGTCCATTTTGTTTATTACGGGAATTACTTCTAATCCTTGTTCAGTTGCCATATAACATACGGCAACGGTTTGTGCTTCAACTCCTTGCGCTGCATCAACCAAAAGCAAAGCGCCTTCGCAGGCTGCTAATGAACGCGAAACTTCATAACAAAAATCCACGTGTCCGGGAGTATCAATAAAATTCAACTGATATTCTTGTCCATCTTTCGCTTGATATTTGAGCGTTACACTCTGCGCTTTAATTGTAATGCCGCGTTCGCGCTCGATGTCCATACTATCCAAAACTTGATCCACCATTTCGCGTTCAGTTAAACCACCGCATAGTTGAATTAGACGGTCGGCCAAAGTCGATTTGCCGTGATCGATATGGGCAATGATACAAAAATTGCGAATATTGGTAAGCGGTGTGGTTGTCATAAAACAGGAGATTAAAATAAAAACTCTTGAATATCAAATAATTATCTCTTGACATAATAAACAAAATCGAGCAGAATTAAACCATTAACAATCAGGATGTTACAATATGTTAAGACGTTTATGCTTTCTATTTATTTCTGTATTTATTGGATGTTTTTCCTTGCGTGCGATAGGCGTAGATTATTCGTCTATTCGTCCTCAGTATGACGCAGATGATACAAAGTCTATTTTCCCCGCAGATATTCAAGAAATCCTACAAAAAAAAGTCAATTTGCTCGTATTGCTATTAAACAGCGATTTTCACAGATTAGTTTAGCGTCATAATAGTCCACACAATTTTGTCCGAACGGAAACCATTTTTTTGCGCCACACATTGAAAAATCATGCAGTCCATTCTATTTTAATTTTTCTATTATCTAGCCATGGAACTGCAAATTCTTACTGTAACTTTTGTACTCCCAATAAAATTGGTGTATGCGCTCGCTTACGAATTTTTATTATAAAATCCTTGCCATTGTAAATAACTTGCCCGAGAATGTTGATAAAATTCCTAAAGATAGAATTAGCTCGTTCATGTTCAAAATGTGGCAAGTCCTTTGCCAAGCAATGATAAAGTGTATCAGCGAGAAGTAACATTATAACTTCTAAGGAAAAACTTCTTGAAGAATACCAATTGCATTTCCACTATATTTAATAATCGTAAATTCCTTTAAGCCTAAAATTGCAAGGACAGATGAATCAAAATTAACTGTTCCGCCACCCTGCATATTAATTGCCCCTTCAGATGCAATCTGACCATATCCATTTAGACTCCCTCCGCCAGTAGTACCAATCGTTCCGGTAACATAAGCAACGCCGTAAACGGTTAAAGATGCGTTACCACCCAAAGAAACGCTGCCATTGACAATCAATATCACTGGATTACTGCTTGTGCCAATAGTTACACTACCACCGTTGGTATTAATATTGCCATTTAACCAAACCGTCTCACCGGTATGGCCGTTTAAGGTACTAAAATTAGAGGCTGTAATATTAGTATTGATAACTGTGGTAGCAGTCGCCTGAATCTGTGCTTTTGTCGCATTAAAAAATGCGTTAAAAAGACTTCCGGCAGATGCTCCAGAATAGTTCGGTACTACGTCACCTGCTAAACCATTTTTATTTGAGCTTACTACTAAACCGCCACTCCCATTACTTACTTGCGTAGTTGCCGCACCACCAACCGATACCGTTCCTGAACTTACTACTGTAGATCCAGGAAAATTAAAAGAACTAGTAGTAACTGAAGGATTAATAACAGCTGGAGAACCTTGGAGGGTTACGGAAGCGCCCGACACCATCGCTGGAATTGAACTATCATAGTGAAAACCAATACGGCCAAGCAATGCTTGTTGGATAGTACGCTTTCCATCGGGGTTGGTAAGATTAGGAACGCCACCAATTGCAGTGATCAAACACTGGTCTTGGGTAACGGTGGTACCTAAGGCATGTGTTGCTGCTGTGCTACCAAAAACTCCGCGCACAGCATTAAGCAAAGTATTGCCACTAATACCGACATATTGCACATTTTCATTGCCTATCAAAGCTACTCCATTACTAGCAAAATTAGCGGTGCTCGCGATTGGAATGCTGGTATCACTCGCACTAACGACGCTAGTTAGAGTCGATTGCGCTAAGTAAGATGTTCCTGTAACTGTAAAAGTTCCGTTCAATAAAGCAGCATTGGTATACTTAGCAGCTCCATTCATTCCCGCACACGTTAGATGATTAACTACAATGTCGCGTTTAGCTATCTCCATAGCGGAATTAGCAAGATAAAATGCTGCGCTGGATTTAAGGTTATTCTGCGTGGCAACTGTTTTCCCCATAAACATGTTTACCAATAAGCTGCCGACAAATGTTGCAATAATAATCAATACTGCAGCTAAAATTAAAAGATAGCCGCGTTGTAATTTTATTTTATATTCCATAAAGCAACCATAGTTGAAAAGTTGGTAGTAACTTGTGAATATATGACATTTAGTGAAATGCCAATATAGCGAATCGCGCTGACACTAGCCGTAACAGTTCCATTAGCATCGTAATAGCTAAAAGTAATACTCGGTATGTTATTGGCTAATACTTGGGTATTACGCAATAACTGGCTACTAACTACCTTATAGTCAATAGTTGTACCGTTAATATCCCGAGTAATCAATTCACCGCTACTGGCCGTGAGAATATTAGCTGTCGAAGATATTGCGCGTAAATCTCGCGTTATGCGTTCAATAGCAAGTGTCGCTTGCCAACTGGAATTAATCTCAGTTTTGCCTGCGTTATAAGCGTTAATTCCTTGGAACAAAAGCATACTAGAACCAGCAATAATGATCCCCGAAATAGCGATTACTATAATCAGTTCAATTAAAGTAAATCCTTGGTTTTTTTTATGTTCCATTTTCAAATTAATATAATGCTACTAATAATGATAATGATGCACTTCCCAATCCAGTAACCGAAACCGTGATGGTTTTATAGTTAGCGCCAGTTTCACCATATAATTGCGTACAACTTACACTAGTGCTAATACTATAACCGCTTGGAACTGTGCAAAAAGTTGGAACAGTAGTGCTAGGACAAGTTAGAGCTGCCGTAGTAAAACTATTTACATAACGTTGCTCCAAATACCACTCTATACAACGTGAAGCCACTTGCCATGCAACTGTTTGTTGCCGCGGAACTGAGGTGCCTTTTAATACGGCATTAAATGATGCTAATACGCTAATACCAACTATTCCCATGATTACAATAAATATTATCAATTCAATAATCGAAAAACCTTGATCATGCAAAATCGCAGATCGTTTGTAATTATTTATGCTGTGTCGTTTATTCATTGTACTGTTACCCAACCGGTTTCAGGAGAAATATACACTGTTTTACTTGCACCGCTTGCCGTTAAAGTAATTGCTGCCGTTGCATTCAGTAAAGTACCTGGGTTACCTGTATCGGTATAAGGTATGCCCTTACTATTAAATACAATTAGATTATTTGGTAGATTGGTTATAGTCCCAAAAGAAATTCCAGTATTAAATGTGACGGTAGTATTACCTGAAGGCAGAGTAACTGCTGTTCCTGAACTATTAGTAATTTGATAACTATTAGAAGAAACCTTAACCCAGCGATAGCGCTCATCTTTTGCCATGGAAAGGTTTTGCACATAGCGAATATCATCGGCCAACAATCCTGCTTGCGCATCAAGTTTAATAGTGAATCTTGGCCAACTTAACAACAAGATCGCAGTAACAAAACCCACAATCGCAAGCGTAATGACCAATTCGATCAAAGTAAAACCTACGTTATCACGTAAATTAATCATTTATGTAAGTCCCATTACAATAAAAGCTGCAGCAGTTACAAACTACAGCAGCTTTTATTAAATAAATTGATAAACGTGTTTATGGAATTACACCAACACATTTAACTACGTTGCCAACCGCTCCCGTTGCGGTAGCGCAATTGGTGTCAGTATAGGTCGGTACTGTGTAGTTAGTTCCGTTAATGGTAACCTGAATACCAGTTGCAACTGCAGTAACGTTTTCTCCGGAAACATAAGTCGCTAATTGGGTTACTGTTGGATAACCTTGATTTTCAGCAATTGCAATAGCTAGTGAGCTCTTTACTGATCCTGAAATGCCAGCTTTTGCGGCAGTTAAAGCTGATGTTTGTAAGTCAATGTATTTTGGCACTACAATTGCAGCCAAAATACCCAGAATTACAATCACGATAACCAATTCAATTAATGTGAAACCTTTTATTTTACGCATATCAATCTCCTTAAGTTTTAATTAAAAAAGTGATGATTATTATACTACATAAAAACACTAATAAAAACATCTTTTAATTCAATTATCAATGGACAAATTTTACCATATTCCACATCGGTAAGAATACGCCCATTGCTAAGATTAAAACCATTCCCCCCATAAAAATTAACAAAATTGGCTCAATTGTCTCAGAAAGTCGATCTAAACTGTACTTTATTTCTTCTTCGTAATACTTGGCAATTTCTAACAATAAATAGTCAATTGATCCAGTTTCTTCGCCTACGTTTAACATTTGTAAAATCATTGGCGGAAATAGGCCTGCCTGAGCCGCAGTTTTAGAAATCGATTCACCATGTTCCACTCCATTGCGAATAAATAAAATTCCATTACTGATATATTCGTTATTTACGACCTTCGCCACCAACACCAAACCACGCGCAATTGGCACTCCCGCCTGAATCATCATAGCAAAAATTCTGGCAAAACGAGCGAGAATAATTTGCTGCAAAATATTTCCTATAATTGGGATTTTTAATTTATACTCATCCCACAATAAACGACCTGGTTTAGTTTTGAAATATCGTCCAGCAATTAAAACTATAATTATTATGCCAATTAATAAATATAACCAATTTCCAACTAGAAAATTAGAAACCGCGATTAAAATACGCGTGGGAATTGGCAGCTCTGTTTTAAAACCGGCAAATAATTTAACAAAAGTTGGCACCACCATAAAATTAATAACCAACAATGCAATCGTCGCTACAGTAATTACCATAGCAGGATAGCGCATCACGGCTTTAAATTGACGGCCGGTTTTTAATTCAAATTCCAAATGTTCAGCAATGCGTAAAAATGCCATTTCTAATTGACCGCTATTTTCTCCCGCGTCGATAATACTAATAAAAATAGGGGTAAAAATATTGGGATACTTGGCAAAAGCCTGAGTGAGAGTTTGTCCACCAGAAATAGCATTGATAACTCCTTCTAAACACGAGGCCAAAGCAATTGATTTAGTCGATTCAGTTAAGTAGGTTAAGGCATTTACCACCGGAACACTTGCCTTAATTAGCGCGTGCATTTGCCGACAAAAAACCATCAAATCTTTAGGTTTGACGTGATAGACCTTTAATTTTTTTTCTAATCTTTCGAAAAAACTCTGCGATTCCAATAATTCTTCAATTTTGGTTGGAATTAAACCTTCCTGTAATAAGTAAGTAGCAACCCCATTTGCAGAAATTGAATCAACCTTCCCTTGTACCTGGTTGCCCTTATAATCACGAGCTTGATATGTAAATGTTTTCATAAAATCTATTGCCACCTACCACTGCCGGCTACACGCATCGCTTCGCTAAAAGTCGATATCCCTTTTTGGACCTGAGTAATCGCCGAATCAACTAATAACTTGCCTTGCATTTTCTGAGCAACTAATTGAGAAAATGAGGTCGGATCTTTGGCCCGCAAAATTTCTTTCATTTCTCCAGTCAGAATCAATAATTCAAAAATACCGATTCGACCTTTATATCCTGTTTGATTACAGAAATTACAACCTTTGCCGTAGAAAAATTCTATGCCACTAATACTGGCACCAGTTACTTGCTCCATCCACTTAATTTCATATTCAGTTGGTCGATATGTAGTGCGGCAACTATCACAAACCTTACGCATTAAACGTTGCGCTAAAATACCGCGTAAGGTGGCTGCGACTAAATAACCTTCCACCCCCATATCAATCAAACGCAAAGCACTGCTCGCAGTATCATTGGTGTGTAAAGTAGATAAAACTAAATGTCCAGTTAGTGCCGCACGCATGGCAATACTTGCTGTTTCCTGATCGCGCATTTCTCCTACTAAAATAATATTAGGGTCTTGGCGTAAAATCGTGCGCAAAACCCGCGCAAAAGTTAAATCCAATGCAGCATTAACTTGTACTTGATTAACCCGCGGCAAGCGATATTCAACGGGATCTTCTACGGTAATGATTTTCTTACTTACTTCATTGAGCTCATTCAACGCTGCGTATAGTGTGGTGGTTTTACCACTTCCCGTTGGACCGGTCGCTAAAACCAAGCCGTTAGGACGATGCAGCAATTCGCGAAACTCTTTTAAAGTACTTTCAATATCGATAATTTGATCTAAGTTTAAAATTCCTTGTGATTGATCCAAAATACGCATCACCATCGATTCGCCGTATTGCGTAGGTAATAATGATAAACGAATATCCAAAATGCGGTCGCGAACTTTCATGTTAAACCGGCCATCTTGTGGCAATCTTTTCTCCGTTACATTAAGACCTGAAATTAGTTTCAAACGCATGGCTAAAGCTGATGCAATATTTTTTTCTTGCACAATTTGTTCATTTAACACTCCGTCAATACGTAAACGCAGACGCAATATTTTTTCATCTGGCTCAATATGAATATCAGACGCTTTCATTTGTACTGCATCTTCGAACAATGATTGCAACAAACGAATTACTGGAGCATCAACTTGTTTTGCTTCTGCTGCCAAATCAACAAAAGATACGCGTTCTCCACCTAATTCCTCATATAACCTACCCGCTAAACTAGTAATTTCTTCAGTATGCCGATAAATTACGTCCAAGGCGCGGTTAAGTTGCGTTTCTGGAATTAATACCACCTGGATAGGACAATTTAAAATGCGTTTTAAATCATCAATTGCAGTAATATCTAAGGGGTCGACCATGCCCACTAATATTCCATCTTTACGTTTTTCTAAAGCGATCGCCTGTAATCTGCGAGCATGCGCTTTGGGTAAAAGCCTGGTTATTTCCTGATTGGGAACAAAATTAATTAAATTGAACACCGGAATGTTCAATTGTTTGGAAAGAAAACTAAGCAATGCTTCTTCAGTCAAAATCCCCATCGACACTAAGACATTACCTAATTTCGCCCCAGTCTTTTTTTGTTCATCCAATGCAGCTTTCAATTGTTCTTTGGTCAAAACCCCCTGCTGCATTAGAAAATCACCTAAATGTATTGTTTTATCCATAGAATTTATCTAGTTAATTTGTTAATTCTTTCTTGAATATCGGTTTGTAAACTTGGAGATAAATTACCAAGATCGAGAGCTTGTTGATAGGCTTGACAAGCGCTGTTATTTTTTTTCTGTGATTCAAGCGCCAAGCCCAGACCAGCCCATAAATTCCCATTATCGCGATCAAGCGCCAAAAGCCGCTTATATAGCTGTTCTGCCATTGCAAATTGTCCCAAGCTTTGTTGTACCGAAGCAAGTAAGGCATAATATCCAGGTTCTTGCATAATCAGCGGTGAGATTTTTTGCAAGATTTGTAAGGCCGCTTCGGGATGATTTCTCAATAGTAAAATACGCGCATCAAGCGTAATCAAATCAATGGAGTCCGGTGTAAGTTTTAAACCGGACTCGACATAAGCCGTCGCTAGATCAAGTTGATCAGTTTTAATTAATAATGCAATTAAATTTTTGCGTGCCACCACAAGTTCCGGAGAACTTTTGATCGCTTTTGTTAATAAATTAATTGCCTGATTAATGTGATCTTGAGCCACTAAACTTAAAGCCTCTTGATAATCAGCTAACGCCTGCTCTTCACGTGTAGGTTGTACCGGAGTTTTTTTCATCTCTGGTTGAACTACCGGAACTTTGGGATTATTGGTCAAAATAAAAATCAAACGTACTGGTTTTTGCATTTGATCCTGCATAATTTTTATTTCAGTTCCAGGTACTGTTTCCATAATAATTTGCAAATCACTACCAACTGCTTTAGCGGTAATGACCTTGATAAAACCAACCGGCAATAAAGGAAGATTGGCGGAATTAAAGGTAACGTTATTTAGTGTGACAATATTGTGTGAACGATCATCATTTTCAATTAAATTATAGTGCACGGGTTTATCAAATGTAAATTGCATTACAATTTCCGTATTGCCACGGGTAATATAAACGTTTTGTAGGTTGGCGTTAGTTGCGGTAGCTTTCATGACCAAATCTACAGGTTTACTGTTACTTACAACTGCCAGTTTAGCGTTGACCAATTGTTTTTTTTGTGGCGAATGCCATAACCAATAAACAACTGCAAGCAATACAATAATCAACAAAAAAACACCGACCAATTTAGGTGTTGGTAGTGCATATTTTTTAGAAACTTCCGCAGCTTGTAGATTTACATTTTCAGAATGAACATCTACCGTAGGTTTTTTTTGTTCCTGCTTGCGTTGTTCTAAGTTTTTCAACATATCATTTAATAAACTCATGTTATATCCTGTATAATATAAACAAAATAAAGCTCAACAAGATTACACTCAAAATCATTAAGGTTATTTTACTTAAAGACATACGATTACTGTAGCCATTAACTAATTCTTTACTATCTGCGATGGATTTTCTCACCGACCAATAATCAACTTTATTTAAACCTTTGCCATAAGCAGCAAGCATAGCCTTATGTGCTAAAATATTAATTATTCTCGGCACACCGCGACTTGTGCGATGTAATAATTTTTTAGCCGCACGACTAAATAATTCTCCGTCATGGTGCCCTGCTGCCAATAAACGTTGCACTAGATATTTATCCATTTCGGTAAGCGCTAAACCAGTTAATTCATGAGAAAAAGTAATTCTTTGATTAAATTGCCGTAGTGAACGGTGCATTAAGCGCTGTTTTAATTCAGGTTGAGCAAACAAAACAATTTGCAATAATTTATGCGACTCGGTTTCCAAATTAGTTAATAAGCGTAGTGTTTCTAGGGCTTCATCCGATAACGCCTGAGCTTCGTCAACAATGATTACCACGCGTTTTTTTTGTTGATGACAGTGTAAAATTTGAGTAAAAATTAACTGCGTAAGATCAATGTCAATACTTGGAGTAATTGGCATTTGGCTTTGCAATTCGCGAAAAATCGTTTGTTTTAACTCCTGAGGAGTAAGAGAAGGATTAGGTAAATAAATTACGACGAATTGTTCATCTAAACAATTTAACAATTCACGACATAAAAAGGTTTTTCCCAAACCTATCTCGCCAATGATTTTTACTATTCCCTCACCTTCTCCTAAACTAAATAACAACGTATTTAAAGCCTCATGATGACTGCCATAATTGCAGCTAAACTCCGTATCAGGAGTTAGCTGGAATGGATATTGTTTAATGGCAAAATGTTTTAAATACATGATTTCAACGATTAACGCGTTCTTATATCCTGTTCGGCTTTATTACCAAAAATTTCCGGGAAAGTTCCATAATGGAATCCACGGTTTAAATTACGTACTTGTAATGCAGACTTACGTATTTCCTGTGTCCAAGTGTTATTACCAATTACGATCGGTCGCAGTAAAATTATTAGCTCGGTTTTTTGTGATACTTGGTTAGTACGTCTAAATAACGAACCAATCACTGGCGCTTTACTCAAAAATGGCGTATTGGCCGTATATTCTTTTGTAGAATTACCCATCAAGCCACCAATTACAATAACTTGCCCATTTTCAGCACTTACAATATTATCTGATTCTCGGATTGTACTAAGCGCCAAAGGTAAAGTATTAGTGTTATTGGCATTGTTACCGCCAGTGCCACTATTTAAAGTATAAGTTAAATCTTTTTTGACCACTTCGCTAATCATTGGATGAATATGTAAAATAACATTGTCATCCTTATCAATTTCAGGAGTAACATCTAAAGCAATACCTGAAAAGAATGGCGTTAACTCAACATTTTGTGAATTTTGCGTGCTAGTTCCGGTGACGGTTGTATTGGTAACATTAGTAATAAAAAATTCATCTTGTCCAACTTTTATAATTGCTTTTTGATTATTAAGCGTTGCAATTCGTGGGCTAGATAGAACCTGAACATTACCTTGAGTTGCTAAAAGATCAATCAACAAATTGAAAGTGTTAGCATTGTGATATTTCGCAGCAATTTTAAAAATACCTGCATCAGAAAATTCCGGTAAATTGCTGGAAAATTTCTGCAATCCCGTTTGTTGTACGCCAAATAATGTCCAATTTATTCCAGCCTGATATTCATCATCTAAAGCTACCTCAATTATCTTGGCTTCTAAAATCACCTGACGCGTCATAGTGGATTGCAGCGAATCCAAATATTTGCCAATCATATCCAATTCATCAGGATAGGCGCGGGCAAAAATCACTCCTGCAGAAGGATTAATTACCACTTCGCGTCCTTCTTTATCACCAACAATTTTGTTTAGTGAATCAAGCAATTGCTTCCAAAAATCACTATTTGAAATCGTTTCTACACTGCTAGTTGGCGCCAGATCTTTAGCAATATTTTGTCCAGTATTGCCGGAAAAGGCATTGGTATTCGCCGTGTTGGAGCTTCCGGTAATTTTCTGGGAAATTTGTCCGGAACTTACCAACATGTTGGATTTACCTTTGCGATCAACATCTAAGTAATTTACAGTAAAAATCCGCGTTTCTAAGTCGGACGGGTATACTTCATAACCATAAGGAGTGCGTTTAAATTGGAAACCATAACTGTCTTTTGCTGCTTGTAAAATATCCGAAATAGTAACTTGTTTTAAATTTAGCGTTACCACTCCCTCTACTTTTGGATGTACTACCATGTTATACGGAGTGTCCTTTACCAAACCCATAAAAAATTCTCGTGCCGGCATTTCATTAACCGCAATATCAAACCGCTGTTCCGCTCTATTAGTTTCTCCAGGCTGCGGGTTATCAACTACCAAGTCAGGCAAAATATTTTTGTTGAGATCGTTTTTACTTATATTGTTCGGTTGTTTTTTTGTAATATTTTTATCAGTGACATAAGCATTTTGTAATGCCGCATTAATGTCATTAATTGCCGGATGACCGCTTTGAGGTTTGGTATAAGTTTTATACGCCCCACACGCACTGAGTAAAACCACAACTATTGCAAATAAAGATATTTTTAAACCAAAACTATTTTTTGCTTTCATGCTTTGCCTCTTTAACTATATAAGAATGCAGCGGCACTAAAAACTCAGAGTTATCCGCTTTGCTAAATTTTACTGCAGTTCGTTCAATTGCTATTACTTTTGCTCCATTAATTTCTTCACCAACTTTTACCATCTTACCGTTAACACTTGCTCTAGCATTTTTAGAGCCAATAATAATCATATTTACCATCAAACCACTGCTATTTACTGCCGATGGAGCTTGATCAGCTGGTTTGGTTGGATCATTTAAAACCGTATCAGCCAACGCGAAATTACTTAACAACAATATTAAGAAAAAAAGTGCACCATACCTTATCATTTTTACCTCATTAATTCTCTTTCTCTTTACTAACTGTATGCAAGGTTAATTTAACCTCTGCATTTGGATATTGACCAACTACATATTGCAATTCATCCCAAAAAATCATCCATTTTAAATCTTCCAAAGCACGCAAATATGCATAAGTATTGACAAAATTGTTGGTAAAAACAAAGGTTAAACCCTGCGCATAAAGTGGTACCGGCAATTTCATATCTGCAGTAAAGTCAAGTAGTTTATCGGGAAGATTGATCACTTCTTGTAAATTCATGTCTGACTGTTGAGTTACCAAAGTTTTTAACAGGGGTATTACCATGGAGATAGAGACTAGTCCACCTCCCAGGGGAATATTTTGCGCAGAAAGATTACTGGTGATTGTAGTTACATTTTTTTCAGCCTCCGCAATTTTTTGCTGTAATTGTTTTACTTGTTGAGTTAAAGAAGTTTCTTCAACTTTTGCAACATTAATTACTTTTTGCGGCAAAAGTGTCGCGGATAATAACGACCACACCGCATAAATAGCTGCCAATAAGATCGCCAATAGTAACAGCCTTTCTCGCAATACCATCGACTGATTAACCTTTTTGCCCCATTGCTGATATTGCTGTTGTAAAATTATCCAGTAGTTACTCATGTTTTTTGTTCCATAACTGTTTGCGCTTGTTGAGTTTGTAAAGTAAAGGTGTAATACCCTGCTTTAGATTCCCGATTTTTTTGCGGTTCCTTCGTCCCCGCTTTTTCTTTAACTTGGTCGATTTTTAACAGGAAAAATGGATACTTAGTAAATAGCGGACTACGATTTAGATTATCTACCATTTGCATAATATCATAAGAACGATAACCTTTGCCGGTTAAAGTTGTTATATGGTTATTTTTCTTGATATTAATTGCGGTTAGCCACACTCCCGCAGGACAAGCTTGAGAAATCGCAGCTAAATAAGCAGAAAAACCTGGAGCATTAGCAGCATACTGAGTTTTGAGAATCGCATAGATCGCTTCGCTACCCGTAAGCTCTTGAATTTTTTTGAGGCGATCAGAACTTATTTGTCCCACTAGTGCATCACGTTGTAATTGCAACTGTGCAATATGCCGATTAAGCAGTATGCGTTCCCAGTAACCATAAGACAGAAAGAGCATAACCACAATTAATGCTCCCGCGCAAATCTGTAATATTTCATCCAATGACAAATACACTTTTTGCCGTTTAGGCAAAAAACGTGCTAAATCTACGTATTGAGTTATACCATCCGTAACTAAGTCACCTATGTTATTATCCGATTTTATTTTGCTTTGATCATCCATATTTTACTCGCATTTTAGCCTTTAATTAATCCGCTGGTGCCGCTAACCCCAATGCTTTGCCAATAATACTCAGACAATTTATTTTGCAATCGAGAGACATATCCTGCACATCACTTAACCATTTATTTACATCTAACACATCAATGCGTAAATTCATTCCCGTTTCGATTGTCTGAACCAATTTTTTATTGTGCCCCAAAGATGGGCTAAGGAAAATCTTAATTGGAATAGTTTTTTCCCGATTTTGATAAAATTCGATTGAGCGCTGTAATTCAGTAACTAACTCATTACAAAATGCTTCAAATTTTTGCTCATCTAGTTCATTTTGGTGGTGGAATACTAACTTTCGTTCTAGGTAAACTAAGCGATCTTTTACTACCAGTATATGGTAATTTTCTTCATCTTTTATCAACAAAACAGCGCTATTTCCTACAATATGCAAAGCCGCCAAAAGATTACGGATGGTTAATGCCGCGATATCAATAGTTTTTAATTTTAATTCTGCGTTGGTTGCCAAATTAGCAATCGTGTTTAATCTCTCCAACCGTCCAATTACTACATAAATTTTTTCAGGCTGCCCAGTTCGAGTTGGCGCAGGAAAAAAGTCAATTATTGCCTCTTCAATGGGAAAGTTAATCAAATCTTTAACCAACCATTGCACTGATTCCCTAACTTCACTTTCAATAACCTTGGGTTTTTCAATCAACATCAGCTGATAATCATCTAAGGATAAAACCACATGGCAATCCATATATTGCAGTTGATTTTGTTCGACAAATGCATGCAAACTATTTTGTATTGTTTTAAGATCTCCTTGAAAATATTTACATTTAGTCACATGCAATACCGGCGCGATTTTAGCCAGGATTACACCCAGCCCATTTTTACTAAGTTGAATACAAATTACTTCCTTGTTGTGAGAATTTATTTTTAACATTTTTTTTAAAAATGAAATCATGAGTTTTGGCCTATTGCTAGTTATTTTCTTGATTTTGCCTCATCGATTGGTTCAATAACATCTGCGGCAATTAATTCTTTTAAACTTTGTTCATAAGTTACCATACCTAATTTTTGACCGGTTTGTATCACTGATTCAAGTTGCGGAATTTTATTTTCACGGATTAAATTACGTACCGCAGGAGTAGTAATTAAAATTTCCAAGACCGCTACGCGTCCACTTTTTTTGCGTTTTAATAAACTTTGAGCAATTACTGCTTGCAGTGATTCAGCCAGCATGGCGCGTACTAGTTCTTTTTCTCCTGCAGGAAAAACATCAACGATGCGGTTGATGGTTTTGGGAGCAGAACTGGTATGTAAAGTTGCAAATACTAAATGCCCAGTTTCGGCAGCAGTTAGCGCTAAACGAATAGTTTCAATATCGCGCATTTCTCCGACTAGAATAACATCAGGATCTTCACGTAAAGCTGCACGCAAAGCATCATTAAAACTTTGTGTGTGCTGATGAACTTCGCGTTGTTGGATTAAGCTCAGTTTACTTTGATGGACGAACTCAATTGGATCCTCAATAGTTAAAATATGGCATGGTTCAGTCTTATTTATATAATCAACCATCGCTGCTAATGTAGTGCTTTTGCCACAACCGGTCGGTCCGGTAATCAAAATTATCCCATTTGGTAGACCACATAATTTCTTTAAAATCGGGGGCATACTTAAACTTTCAAGCGTAGGTATATCCAACGGAATAATTCTAAAAACCGCACTGATTCCATTTAATTGCTGAAAAATATTAACTCGGCAACGTGCAACTTCAGGAAGATTAAGGGAAAAATCAAGTTCGGTATTACCAATTAAAGAAAATAGTTTATTAGGAACAACATCTTTTAATAATTCTAATAATTTTTCATTGGTGAAAGGCGCCGCTTTTTCGAATTGCTGCAAATCCCCGTCAACTCGATACATAGGCGGCATTCCTGCGGCAAGGTGTAAATCCGAACCCTTGCGTTCTATTACATAAGCCAACAATTTTTTAACATCCACTCCTGTTCCCTCTATATTGTTGTTTCAATTAATTTTACAATTCTACACGAAAGTTTTTTCTAGTCTACTTAAAGATTTAACAAGTAATTAATTTAAAAAAAGAAATCCATTATAGTAAGAATTGGTGTACATCTTTTATCTTCTTGTGTAATCGGCTTCTATTCATTCGACAGGTATAAGCTTTTGCTGTGTAACATTGAGCATGAGATTTGAAGCATTTTCTCCACTTTTGGGCACAGCCAAAAAACCAATAAGTCAAAAACGACCATGCAAATAAAAATATCAATAAAATCAATTAGTTAAAAAACATACGCATAAAACCAGTAAAACCAACAGAAAAATTTATAGGATTTATGATAATATTGGCCAATGAAATGCCATACTTATGACGTCATTATAATCGGCAATGGCGCTGCAGGTTTATCTGCCGCTTTACATTTTAATCAAAATATAAAAATTGCTATCTTCGCTAAAACATCTGTCATAGAAAATAGCACGATGAATGCCCAAGGCGGAATTGCTGCCGCTATTGCCAAAGAGGACACTTTTCAATCGCATATCGCTGATACGCTCAAAACCGGCGGAAAAGTTTGTAAAAAGGCTATTGTCGAATTCGTTATAAAAAACGGAAAATATGCCGTTGATTGGCTAGTCCAGCAAGGAGTTCAATTTACCACCAAAGGAAAAAATGCTGCATATCACCTTACGCGCGAGGGCGGACACAGCTATCGCCGCGTTTTACATGCTACCGACGCTACGGGAAAAGAAATCGAAACTGCTTTATTAAAACAAGTTCAGCGACGTAAAAACATTACAATAATAACTGAACATACCGCATTTGATCTTATCGTCAAAAATAAACGTTGCGTCGGCGTTTACGTATTTGATAATCAAAAACAAAAAGTCCAGGCATTCGCAGCAAAATGTACAATTTTGGCAACTGGAGGAGCCAGCAAAGTTTATCTTTATACCAGCAATCCCGACACTTCTAGCGGCGATGGTATCGCCATGGCCTATCGTGCGGGATGCGATATTGCCAATATGGAATTCAATCAATTTCATCCGACTTGTTTATATCATCCTGAAGCAAAATCATTTCTAATTAGCGAGGCGGTGCGCGGCGAAGGCGGTAGATTATTATTGCCAAACGGTGAACGTTTTATGATTAAATTTGATAAACGTGCTGAACTTGCTCCGCGCGATATTGTTGCACGTGCTATTGACTATGAAATGAAACTCCTGGGTATTCCTTGTGTTTACCTAGATATTAGTCATAAATCCACTAAATTCATCACTGAGCACTTCCCATTAATTTATAAAAAATGTTTGGAATATGGTTTTGATATAACTAAACAGCCAATCCCTGTCGTGCCCGCGGCGCATTACACTTGTGGCGGCATAAAAGTTGATCGAAATGGTTGTACTGCAATAACCAATTTATATGCTATTGGCGAAGTTTCCTGCACGGGTTTGCACGGCGCCAATCGTTTAGCCAGCAATTCATTGCTAGAATGTATCGTCTTTGGTAAATCCAGCGCGTTACATATTCAAAAATCTTTGCCACATATCAAATCCCCACCCCAACTTAAAGAATGGGATGAAAGCCAGGTTACAGATTCTGACGAAGAAATTGTGGTAACACACAATTGGCATGAACTACGCCAATTAATGTGGGATTACGTTGGAATTGTGCGTACCAATAAACGCCTGGAACGCGCCCATCATCGCATTGAGCTGCTCAAAAAAGAAATTCAGGAATACTACGGCAATTTTCGCGTAACCAAAAATCTACTGGAATTACGTAATTTAGTTGTCGTTGCCGAACTGATCGTTAAAGCCGCTATGAAACGCAAAAAAAACTGCGGTCTGCATTATAATTTAAATAATTTGCAAAATAATTATCCTCGTTAAGCAAAATTTAAGCTTGTCTGTGTTATAATAGTATATACCGCTATTACCTGGAAATGCCTAATTTTTAAAGTATAACTTTCGCTTGCGCGCAAGGAAGGCGGTAATTGGTTCGCGGCAAGTCGTTTAACGCAAAAATTGCATGTGTTCGTTTGCTTTTTGTATGGTACGTCCATGAATCTGTTACCAGTACCAGACAAAAAGTTTATGCCATCCGTGGCATAAACCCTGCGAAAAATGCCAAAAGCGCATTTTTCTTGGGCGAAGACTGCGCTCATGCAATTTTTACTACGACTTGCCTAATTGCTCACCAATCACTGCCTTCCTTTTACGCGCTCGCTACCAAAAAAATAGTTAATTAAGTTTTTTAGGTTGCGTAGCACCAACCGGCATTTTGAAGTGTAATCGGTATATA